>JACXTT010012321.1_pt1 | contig 11355 bp, 12 predicted proteins | sample 9270951 | NCBI WGS metagenome assembly JACXTT01 (sample SAMN15532306, study PRJNA645909) | rock metagenome | isolation source: weathered quartz diorite | place: Puerto Rico | collected 2017-06-21 | reverse complement strand
CGCCGGGCACGATCGCCGCCACCAGGAGGATCACGATCGCGTTCACGACGAACGAGAAGAGGCCGAAGGTGAGGATGATCAGCGGGAAGGTCAGGATCTTGAGAACCAGCCCGAAGGTGGCGTTCACGAGCCCCAGCACCAGGGAAGCGATGATCGCGGCGCCCCAACCCTCCACGAAAAAGCCCGGCAGGACGTGGGACAGGATGAGAAAGATCGCGGCGTTGAGCAGGAGGTGAAGGATCGCCTTGGCCATCGGGGTCCCCCTGGGTGAGAGGCTGGGCGGACGGCATTCCAGGGCGCAAATCCTAGCACGCGCATTATTTGCTTGTCAGACAAACCCCTTTGAGTTAGGATGACGTTGAGCTTCGACTGCGAGGCTCGGCGCGTTCGCCCGCGCCGCTTCCGGTGGAGATTCGCTTCGCCTATTCCGGCCCGATCGCAGGGGTCAAATCCTGTGGGAAGCTACAGGAGTGACCCATGGATCAGGATTTCTGGTATCGCTGCGTGAAGTGCGGCTACATGTACACCCCCCAGCAATTCCAGGCACTCGTTCAGTTGCGCGCGGCACAGACAGGGGAAAAGGAAGCGGAGCTCATGGCGTCGCCGGAGCGCGTTCCGTGCCGGAATCGCGGCTGTGTCGGGCATCTCACGCGCACGGATTCCGAGTACAAGGAGGCTCGCTAGCGCCACCGGCCTCGGTTCCCTCGTGCGATGACTCGCTAGCGGGCCTCCACTCTCCCGGAGCCGCGGGGTCGGAGCAGTCTTCGAAGTAGCCGCAGTAAGAGCAGCGGACCTTGCAGCCGCGCTCCAGAAGCTCTCGTCCACAGTTCGCGCATCGCATCTTCGTTCCTCCCCTCCCTTCTTCGTCCCTTTGCGCTTGTTGCCCGGTTCCTTCGACGGATATACTCCACGGCTTGGATTTTTCCAGGGAATTCCATGGATGAGGCACCGAGTCTCAAGCATCGACTGGAATCCGTGAGAGAAAAGGTCGACCGCGCCTGCGCCCGATCAGGGCGCGACCCGCATTCGGTTCGGCTCCTCCCCGTCACGAAGGGGTTTCCCGCCTCGACCATCCGAGACGCGATGGCCCTGGGGCTGGAGGAATTCGGGGAAAACCGAGTTCAGGAAGCGGAGGAGAAGATCGCGTCCGTTTCTCCGCGTCCCCGGTGGCACCTCGTGGGTCACCTCCAGCGCAACAAGGCCAAGCGGGCGGTCCAGCTCTTCGACGTGATCCACTCAATCGATTCCGCGGCCCTCGCCGATGAAGTGTCGAATCGGGCTCTGGAAGCCGGGAAGAAGATCGCCTGCCTCGTCGAGGTGAACACGTCGGGGGACCGGACCAAGTTCGGCGTGCCTCCGGAGGGCGCTCGCGATCTCTTGAAGAGAGTGTGCGCGAACGAGGGAATCGCCCTTCGCGGCCTCATGACGATCGGTCCCCTCCACGGAGGTCCGGAAGGAGCGCGGCGCGCGTTCCGCGAGCTGGCTTCGATCCGGGGGGAAGCAACGCGAGCCGGCATTCTTGCCGGGGACGCCGATCTCTCGATGGGGATGTCGGACGATTTCGAGATCGCGATCGAGGAGGGTGCCACGATCGTGCGCCTGGGGACGGCGCTCTTCGGAAACCGCCCCTCGCACGTCACCGGACGTGCGACCCCGAGGCCCGATCGGGCCGGCGGGGCGGGCGGTTGAGGCTCAGGCTCCGCGTGACGCCGAAGAGCCGCGCGAACGAGATCGTCGGCATGCGCGCGGACGGAGCGCTTCACATCCGGGTATCGGCGACGCCGGAGAGCGGCAAAGCCAACGAAGCGGTGCTCCGGCTCCTGCGGGCGGCGCTTCGACTACCCGGAGAGGCCGTCCGGCTCAAGGCCGGAGCCTCCTCGCGCGACAAGTGGGTGGAGCTGGACGGAATCGACGCCGCGGAGCTCGAGCGACGGCTGGACAAGGATCGGACATGAGCGTGGCGATGGGACAAGAGAGCAGCCAACTACGGGCGATCGAAGAGGCGCGCGACGCCTTGATGCCCCGGCTCAAGACGAAGCCCGAGATCGGGATCATCCTGGGCACGGGGCTCGGGCAGTTCGCCGCCGCCATGAAGACCGCCGTCGCGGTTCCCTACGGAGAGATTCCGAACTTTCCCGCAGCAGCCGCGGGGCCCCAGGGGCAGCTCGTGGCGGGATCCCTTTCGGGGCGGCCGACCGCCGTCATGAACGGTCGCGTCCACTTCTATGAAAGCCACTCCATGCGCGATGTGGCGTTTCCGGTTCGGCTCCTGCGGGCCCTCGGCGCGCGCACGCTGATTCTCACGAGCGCCGCGGGAGGCATGAACCCGCTCCACCGCGCGGGGGATCTTGTCGTCGTCGTGGACCACCTCAATCTCATGGGAGAAAACCCGCTCGTGGGTCCGAACGAGGATTCTCTGGGGCCGCGCTTTCCGGATATGTCGGAGCCCTACAGCCGGGAGCTGATCGCGCTTGCGCGTGACACGGCGCGCGAGGAGAAGATTCCGCTCCGCGAAGGAGTGTTCGCGGGCGTGGCGGGACCCAACCTCGAGAGCCGCGCCGAGTACCGGTTTCTCCGCTGGGCCGGCGCCGACCTCGTGGGCATGTCGGTCGTTCCCGAGACGATCGTGGCCGTGCACGGAGGGATGCGGGTCCTGGCCTTCTCGGTCGTGACGGACCTCTGCCTCCCCGACGCGCTCGAGCCCATTGACGTTCCGAGGGTGCTCGCGACCGCGGCCGAGGCGGAGCCCACGCTGACCCGTCTCGTGACGAAGCTCCTGAAGCGCCTCCCGGATTCGGAGTCGAAGTGAGCGCCAAGACCGATCTCTTCCTTCCGGTCTCGACCCGGCTCGACCTCCCCGAAGCGGAAGAGCGCGTGCTCGAGTTCTGGAGCAAGGAGCGGATCTTCGAGGAGGGGCTGAAGCGGCGCGAAGGGTCTCCTCGGTTCGTCTTCTACGAGGGCCCGCCAACCGCGAACGGCCTCCCCGGAGTGCACCACGTGCTCTCGCGGATGCTGAAGGACATCGTCTGCCGCTACAAATCGATGAGCGGTTTCTACGTCCCGCGGAAGGCGGGCTGGGACACGCACGGGCTCCCTGTGGAGATCGCGGTGGAGCGTGAGCTGGGAATCAGCGGCAAGGCGGAGATCGAAACGTTCGGAATCGCGGAGTTCAACCGTCGTTGCCGCGAGAGCGTGCTCCGCTACGAGTCCGAGTGGCGGCGGCTCACGGAGCGCATGGGCTACTGGCTGGACATGGATCACGCCTACTACACCTTCGACAACACGTACATCGAGACGGTGTGGTGGCTCTTGCGGCAGTACTGGGATCAGGGGTTCCTGTATCAGGGGCACAAGATCGTGCCCTATTGCCCGAGATGCGAAACACCCCTCAGCAGCCACGAGGTGAGCCAGGGATACGAGGAGGTGACCGAGCCCTCGGTCACGGTGAAGTTCGCGCTCACGGACGAGCCGGGAGCGTTCGTGCTCGCCTGGACCACGACGCCCTGGACCCTGCCGGGCAACGTGGCGCTCGCCGTGGGGCCGGACATCACCTACGTGCGCGTGCGCCAGAAGCGCGGCCCGAACGAGGAGCGCTATTACCTGGCCAAGGAAAGGCTCGTCCAGCTCGAAGGGGAGTACGTGATCGAGAAGGAGCTGAAAGGGCGCGAGCTGAACGGACGCCGCTACCGGCCGCTCTTCGACTTTATGGATCTTGAGAAGATCACCGGGAAGAAGGCCTACTACGTCTGCGAGGCCGACTTCGTCACGACCGAGGATGGAACGGGCGTGGTCCACACCGCGGTGATGTACGGCGAGGACGACTACCAGCTGGGCATCAAGCTCGATCTCCCTCAAAAACACACCGTGGATCCGCAGGGGCGGTTCACGGCGGAGGTGAAACCCTGGGCGGGACGGAGCGTGAAGGCAGTCGAGAAGGACATCATCGCGTGGCTGAAGGAACACGGGCTCCTCTACCGCGTGGAGATGACGACCCACAGCTACCCCTTCTGCTGGCGATGCGACACCGCGCTTCTGTACTACGCCTGGAAGACCTGGTACATCGCGACCACGCGCTACCGCGACCGCATGCTCGAATTAAACCGAGAGGTTCAGTGGCACCCCAAAGAGATCGGGGCGCACCGGTTCGAGAACTGGCTCGAGAACAACGTGGACTGGGCGCTCTCGCGCAACCGCTACTGGGGGACGCCGCTTCCCATCTGGCGCTGCGAGGGGTGCGGACACGACCGCTTCGTCGGGAGCGTGGCCGAGCTCAGGCAGGGCCAGGGCGTGACCGAGCCTCTGGACCTCCACCGGCCTTACGTCGACCAGGTCACCTTCACCTGCGAGAAGTGCGGCGGCCGGATGCGGCGCGCTCCGGAGGTGATCGACGTCTGGTTCGACTCGGGCTCGATGCCCTTCGCGCAGTGGCACTACCCCTTCGAGAACCCGCAGCTCCTCGAGTCCTTCTATCCGGCCGACTACATCTCGGAGGGAATGGATCAGACGCGCGGCTGGTTCTACACGCTCATGGCGATCGGCGTGTTCGTGGAGAAGCGGGCGCCCTACAAGCACGTGCTCGTGAACGAGCTCATCCTGGACAAGGAAGGGAAGAAGATGAGCAAGTCGCGGGGCAATGTGGTCGATCCCGACCAGATCCTGAACCAGCGCGGCGCCGATGCCCTGCGCTTCTACCTGATCTCCACGAGCCCTCCCTGGACGGCGACCCGCTTCGATCTGGAGGGGGTGGTCGAGGTTCAGAAGAAGCTCCTGGGGACGCTCAAGAACACTGCCCAGTTCTTCGCCCTCTACGCGAACATCGACGGCTACGACCCCTCCCGGAGGGAGCGCTCCAATCCGACGCTCCTCGACCGCTGGGTGCGCTCCCGGCTCCACACCCTGGTCGCCGTGTGCCGGGACTCGCTGGAAGCCTACGACCTCACCCGCGGGGCCCGCGCCATCCAGGATTTCGTCCTGGAGGACCTCTCCAATTGGTATGTCCGGCGCTCGAGAAGAAGATTTTGGAAATCAGGAGACCCTGCCGATAAGAGAGCGGCGTACGATACATTGCTCGGCTGCCTCGAAACCGTGGCCAGGCTTCTGGCGCCCTACACGCCCTTCGTCTCCGAGGAGCTTCACCAGAGCCTTGTCCGCCCGGCGCGGCCTCATGAGCCGAAAAGCGTGCACTGGTGCGACTTCCCGGTGGCCGACCCCTCCGCCGTGGATGAGGGGCTGGAACGGGCCATGCATGCGGGGCTCAGGATCGTGAATCTGGGACGAGCCGCCCGGAACGCCTCGTCATTGCGTGTCCGGCAGCCCCTTCGAAGGATGGCGGTGGCGGGTCTCATGGAGAAGGAGCGCGAGCGAATCGGGGAGGTCCTGGACCTGGTTCGGGACGAGCTGAACGTGCGGGAGATCCTCTTCCCCAGGGATCGAGGGGACTTGCTCCAAGTGGCTGTGAGACCGAACTATCCGGTGCTCGGGAAGAAGGCCGGAGCCGCCATGAAGGAACTGGCGTCTAAGGTCCAGTCCGCGGCGCCGGACGAGATCCGGACCGCGCTTTCGGGCGGAGGATGGCAGGTGGTGGCGGGGGGCCAGCGATTCACGCTGACCGCGGACGACGTGTCGATCCAGGAGTCCTCGCGGGCGCCATGGGTGGCGCAGACGGACGGCGCGCTCACGGTCGCGGTGGACACGACCCTGGATGAGGAGCTTCGGGCGGAAGGGCTGGTTCGCGAGTTCGCGCACCGGATCCAGACGCTGCGCAAGACCGCTGATTTCGAGGTGACGGACCGGATCCGACTCTTCTGGGAGCTGAGCCCGGGCCTTGCGAGCGCTTGCGCCCGGCACGAGCGGTTCCTGCGCGAAGAGGTGCTGGCAGAGGAGGTCGTGCCCCGGGTTCCGGGGAGCGGCCCTTCGGAGGAGTGGACGTTCGACGGCGAGCGGGCCCGTGTCGGCATCGAGCGGGTACACAAAGGAGGGTGAGCGGTTGCTTACCAAAAAGGATCTCAAACATTTCGAAGACCGGCTCCTCGAAGAACGTCGGAAGCTCCTGAGCCAGCTCGGTTATCTGGAGAAGACGATGGGTCAGACGCAGCGCGAGTCCTCGGGCGATCTATCCGCCTACTCCTTCCACATGGCCGACATGGGGACCGACGCGATGGAGCGCGAGAAGGCGTTTCTCTTCGCCTCCGCCGAGGGAAGGCAGCTCATCAGCGTCGACGAGGCGCTGCGCCGCCTCTACCGCAACGAGTACGGCACCTGCGAATCGTGCGGCAAGGACATCGGCAAGCAGCGGCTCGACGCGATGCCTCAGGCAAACCTTTGCGTGAACTGTCAGGAGAAACAGGAGCGGGCGTCGAACAGCGCGCGCGGATGACCTCCCGTCTCGGCACGTTCCTCACGTGCGCGGGTCTGGTGCTCGCGCTGGATCAGCTCACGAAGGCGGTCATCTCGGCGAATCTCCTGCCGGGAGATCCGGTTCCCGTCTTGGGGCAGTTCCTGCGCCTGACCCTGGTGCACAACACGGGAGCGGCGTTCGGGCTCTTTCCGGGGAGCCGTCTGCCGTTCATCCTGATCTCGGCAACGGCGATCGCGGTCGTGCTCTATCTCTTCGCGCGCGACGCGTACAAGAGTTTCCTGAACCGCGTGCTCCTCGGATGCATTCTGGGCGGCGCGCTGGGCAATCTGATCGATCGGATCCGCTGGGGAAAGGTCGTGGATTTCATCGACGTGGGGTTCGGCACCGTGCGGTGGCCCGTGTTCAACGTGGCCGACTCCGCCGTCACGCTGGGGGTGATCCTGCTTGCCTGGAATCTCGCCCGATCCGGGCGCACCGACTCCAAACTCGAAAGTCCATCCCGTTCCGACTTCGCGCGCGGGTGAGCGCCTGGACCGCTTCCTGACCGAGGTCGAGCACTCTCTATCCCGCTCGGCCATCCAGCAGCTCATCGACCAGGGGTGCGTGCGCGTCAACGGCGCCCCCGCGCGGGCGAGCCGCCGCGTGAAGGTCGGAGATCAGATCGAGGTCACGAGACCTCGCCGCGTCCCCACCCGGCTCCTTCCCGAGGACATTCCACTCGACATCGTCTACGAGGATCCGTCGCTCGCGGTGATCCACAAGCCCGCAGGCATGGTCGTTCACCCCGCGGTCGGCCACCGTACGGGAACCCTGGTGCACGCGCTCCTTCATCGCTACGGCGCGCTCCCTTCGAGCGCCGGGCTGGAGCGCGCGGGCATCGTCCACCGCATCGACAAGGGCACGTCCGGCCTTCTTCTGGTCGCGCGCACGGAGGCGGCGCATCGCGAGCTGGCGAAGCAGCTCGAAGCGCGCGAAGTGCGCCGGACCTATCGCGCGCTCGTCTGGGGTCGCCTGCCGCGCGGAGAAGGAAGGATCGAGGCGCCGCTCGCGCGGAGCGTTCGGGACCGGAAGAAATTCACCGTGGTTTCGCGCGGCGGGCGCTTCGCCGCGACGCGCTATCGTCTGGAGCGCTCCTTCGACTACCTCTCCGAGCTCACGCTGACGCTCGAGACCGGGCGCACCCACCAGATTCGGGTACACCTGGCGCATCTCGGCCATCCGGTCTTCGGCGACGCGGAGTACGGAGGGCGGCGGGGGCCGCTGATCCGTCTCCCGCCGGGTCCGCGATCCCAGGCCGCGCTCCTCCTTTCGGAGATCGATCACCAGGCGCTCCACGCGGAGCGGCTGGCCTTCCGGCATCCGGAGACAGGCGAGACGATGGATTTCGCCCGCTCCGTTCCGCCGGATTTCGAGGCGATCCTTCAGGCCCTCTCGTGCGAATCCTAGGCGTGGATTTCGGGCTCCGGCATCTCGGGATCGCGATCAGCGACGAGCATGGCATGCTCGCCACACCGCTTCGCGTGCTGCGCGTGGCCTCCGTCCGGGAGGCGCCTGCCGTCGTGGCGGCAGCCGCGGAGAAGGCGGGCGCGAAATCGATCGTGGTGGGCGTGCCCCTGGGGCTGGAAGGAGAGGAGCGGCGCGAGGAGGTGCGTCGGGTCGAGCGCTTCGCGCATGCGCTGCGCAAGCGCGCCGGCCTCGAAGTCTTTCTCGTGGACGAGAGCCTGAGCACCCGCGAGGGTTCTGGCGTGGCGGGACGCGCCCGCGGCGAGCGCGAGAGGGGGGGACGCCGGGACGACCCCAAGAATCACGCGAGGGCCGCCGCGGTCATCCTGCAGCGATGGCTCGACCGCCCGCGAAAGGCGAACGCATGAGCGCCCCTCGCTCCCGAAAGGCGGACGCATGAAGCGCCGCCACCGCATCCGCCGCACGCTGGTCCTGGGAGGGATCGTCGGGGCCCTGATCTTCTCCGGCATCCTGTTCTTCCCCGGGTCCGTGACCCGCAATTACGGAACGCGCGAAGTGCTGATCCCCCGCGGGGCGAGCGTCGAGACCATCGCGGGAATCCTCAAGGCGGACGGCCTCGTGGAGAGCCCCACGCTCTTCGTGCTCGCGGCGCGCGTGCTGGGACACGACCGGAATCTCAAGGCGGGGCGTTACACGATGCCCGTCGGCGCGAGCATCTATCGCATCTTGCGCCAGCTCTCCTCGGGGATGGGAAAGCAGGATATGGTGACGATTCCGGAAGGGCAGCGTGTCGAGGAGATCTCGCAGATCCTGGCGACCCAGGCGCGGATCGATCCATCCCGCTTTCTCGCGCTGACGCGCGACTCGGCGTTCGTGGCGTCGCTCGGCGTGCCCGCCGACCGGCTGGAGGGGTACCTCTACCCGGACACGTATCCGTTCTATCCTCTTCTCACGCCCGAAGAGGTGACCCGCGTCATGGTGGAGCGCGCCCTCCGGGTATTCGAGGAGGAGATGGAGCTTCCAGGGGCGCGACAGGGGCTCACGATGCACCAGCTCGTCACGCTCGCTTCGATGGTGGAGGCGGAGACGGCGACGCCCTCGGAACGCCCGCGCATCGCGGCGGTTTTCTATAACCGCCTCAAGCGGGGTATGATGCTGCAGTCCGACCCGACGGTGATGTATGCGCTCGGGGTCTTCAAGAACCGTGTCTACTACAGCGACTTGAACGTCAAATCGCCATACAACACGTACCGGAACCGCGGGATTCCTCCCGGCCCGATCGGCAGTCCGGGAAGGGCGGCCCTCCATGCGGTTCTCTTCCCGCTCCCCGACTCGACCGAGCTCTATTTCGTCGCGCGCGGGGACGGGACCCACATCTTCTCGAAGACGTGGGCCCAGCACCTGGCCGCGGTGGCGCACGTGCGCGCGATGGCTCGGGTTGAATCGTCGCCGGAGATGTCGGGGCCGACTCCTCCTCCGGGGCTCCTCGTTCGTCCCGACAGCTCCGGGAACGCGGAGCGCGCCGAGATCGTGAGTGCCCCCAGCCGAAGCACGCGCTCGGCGCGGACGTCGGAGACTGCTTCGAAGGGCAAGACGGAAGTGGCATCGAGGAGAGGCTCCGCAGGCTCCTCCACGACCCATCGCCATCCGCCGACTTCCAAGACCTCGGCGAAGTCGTCCACAAAATCGGGCGCGAGGAAGAAACTCTCCACGGCGGAAAAGCCATGAGCGAATCGTCGGCTGTTTTCTTCGCGGGCCGGGGGTCGCGCACGAAGCTCACGAGCGCGCTCGAATCGAAGCGCTCCAGGCTGGAAGAGATCCTCCGGGGCCTCGGCCGCGTGCTCGTCGCCTATTCGGGCGGAGTGGATTCCGCAGCTCTCCTCGCCGAGTCGCATCGCGTGCTCGGCGATCGCGCGTGCGGCGTGATCGCCAGGAGCCCATCCTTGCCAGCGGCGGAGCTGGAGGGTGCGCTCTCCCTCGCCCACGAGCACGGAATCCCCGTGCGCGTGATCCAGACGTACGAGACGGATCGAGAGGCCTACCGCGCCAACGGTCCCGACCGGTGCTATCACTGCAAGACCGAGCTTTTCGAGAAGCTGGAGGCGGTCGCGAGCGAGGAGTCCTGGGACACGATCGCATACGGCGCGGTCACGGACGATCTCGGCGACGTTCGCCCCGGTATGACCGCGGCCGAGCGACACGCCGTCCGCGCGCCGTTTCTCGATGCCGGCCTCTCCAAGGTCGAGGTGCGGCTCCTGGCACGACACCTGGGTCTGCGCGTGTGGGACAAGCCTCAGGCGGCGTGCCTCGCTTCCAGGATCCCCCACGGGTCGGAAGTGACGTTGGAGAAGCTGGCGCAGGTTGAGCGAGGCGAGGAAGCGTTACGAACACGTCTTGGGCTTCGCGTCCTTCGCCTCCGGCACGAAGGCCGGAAGGCCCGCCTCGAAGTGGACCCGAGCGAGGTGGCCCGAATGCAGGAGCCGGAGCAAAAAGAGGCTATTCTGGGGATCGTTCGGGAACTAGGATTCGTCGAGTTGGAAATCGACCCGAAAGGCTATCGGAGAGCAGACCCCATGCCCCCCGAAGCGCAGGAGGAGTGACATGCCGACTCCAGCGGAGATACGCCGGCAGCGTCGGGGTCCCGGGCAGCGTCCCGCAGAGCCTCCGGACGTCGACATTCCTTTCGGGAAGAAGAATTACGTGCTTTTCGGAGTGGCTGCCCTGGTCATTGTCGCCGGGTACGTCGCGCTGTCCAGGGGCTCGATAACCCTCGCTCCGATACTGCTTTTGCTGGGATATCTGGTCCTGATCCCGATAGCGATCCTGGCCAGGTAACCTCCCACGGGCGAATAGCTCAGTTGGTAGAGCACTTGCCTTACACGCAAGGGGTCACAGGTTCGAGCCCTGTTTCGCCCACCAAATTGCCCACTAGTCGCGCCTTAGAGCGCTATTCCGCTTGACTTTGCCCTCGATGCTTGGTAGAATCTTCGCTGTTCGGTTGAAGGACGGCTAGGCGCCACCAGCACGAAAAGAGCCCTTTGAGAATCAAGCCCATGGGGCTCTTGCATATAGTCTGACCCAAAGATCATCACATGGATTGCGCGAAAGGAGGTGTTTCTTACCGCCACGGCATTACCTACCACCTCGTGTACGTGCAGCAGACCTCTACATCCCTGTGCTAGTGCGCAGCAGTTGAGACAGTAGGAGGTGTGATGATGTTGAAAGTGGCCAAGCTGGGCATTGCGATGGCCGTACTCGCGGTTCTGATCGTCCCGGCAGCCTATGCAGGAGTGCCGAGCCAGACGTTGTCGTACTTCGTGCCGCAGTCGGGGTCGGTGACGACGCCGACGGAGGGGACGGCGGCGATAAGGAACGCCTCTCGTTGTCCGAACGATGACGGGACTCAGGTGTTTTCTCTCAATGCTCGTTTGAAGGTTGTGGTGTTGGCCTCGGATGGGACGCCGATTTCGGGGATCGCCGCCTCGGACGTTTGCATCATGTTCAATGGTGGGACAGGCGTGGCTGGGCCGAGT
>JACXTT010012320.1_pt1 | contig 11355 bp, 9 predicted proteins | sample 9270951 | NCBI WGS metagenome assembly JACXTT01 (sample SAMN15532306, study PRJNA645909) | rock metagenome | isolation source: weathered quartz diorite | place: Puerto Rico | collected 2017-06-21 | reverse complement strand
GAGTCCGTCGCCTAAAGCGGAGTTGGCGCCTACCTGGGACTTCGCGGTCCAATGGCAGTCGAAGTCGCAGACGTGTTCTAATCATCTTTCCGAGAAGTTCGCCCAAGCTCAATGGAGTTACTATCGGTTTCCGGATCCGATCGCCAAACCCTCTCCCCTGTTTGATCAGTTGAACGGGCTGAAAAGCGCGGGATTCGAAGGGGTTGACTGTTTCTGGCTTCGCGCCGGCCATGCGATTTATGGAGGCTACAAGTCTCCATCGAGCCACCCATCCGGAACCTTAGCGTTTGAGGACGCGGTCCGCTCCGCCGGAAGGGCGATTTCGAAGCTAGGAGGTGAGTAACGATTCTTATTTACCCTACTGCACCGCCTGGAGTGGAAAGACGATCGCATTAGCTCGCACCTTCAGAACCAATGTCGGAGGGAGTATTGGGAATCTGCCGCGGCCGATTTTCTTCGATGACCCAAGGCGTGAGATCTTTGAACAGCCCCTTCACGCTCCATCTGCCGCTCTGCACCGATCTGGAGGAGGTGTGAAAAAGTTGGTCTGCTGCAATGCCGAAAATAACGCGGACAGTCGATGCGACCAGACTGCGGCTTCGCCGCTTGGCCGTGCGGAATGCCTATGAGCCTGTGTCAAAACTCCGATTCTTCGAGCAAATCGAGATTGGAGTCATGTCACGGACGGTTTCTAGCGTCTATATAAATTCTCTTGCGTCAGGATTTCGTCAACTATCCGAGTTTTGACACAGGCTCTATGGCTTTCCGTAGAGGCCCTATTTCTCTTGCCAAGGCTACGCCTCGTAGGATTTTGGCCACTGGAGTTGCGTTCAGCCGGAATCCTGGAAGAAGTATGCATAACAAAATGCAGTGCCGATATTTGCAGTTACACCCCGACCAAGGCGTAGCCTTGACGAATGGGGAGGAGCGTATGCGGAAAGGCTGAGCCATTCCGCACGGCGAAGCGGCCAAGCCGCGCATCCGAGCGCCAGACCGCTGACCGAACCGCTGGATTTTCTGCCGTGCGGAATGCCAATGGCTTTTCCACGTGTGGCATAGCTGTGGCTCCTCAGCGTTCCGATATCGTATGAGCCTCTGTCAAGACTCGAATATTTGATCGGTTATCGATGCGAGAGAATCTCTATCTACGTCTGACCACGTCTGTAACAGGGGATCAATTCTTGTTTGCTCGAAAAATTGGAGTTTTTACACGGGCTGAAACCCATTCCGCATGGCCAAGCGCGCGAAGCCGCGGCCCCATCGACTCGCCCGATAGACCCCAACTTGGCAACGAATCAGAATTCACACGCCTGCTTCAACTTGGCGAACAACGCCCAAGGAAGGTGGTCAACCGTTTTAGCGGTTTTTCCGGCGGCGCAAGGCGACAGGTCCTAATGGGATTTTGCGGATGAAAACGCTCAAGAATAAGGCTCCGTTGCTCCTCCTCCTGGCGGCCGCGATGCTCGGTGGTATTGGTCGGCCGTCGGGTGCCCAGCGCCTATTCGGTTGGGGGTCCCAAGTGCCTGATTCTCCGAAGAATCAAACTGGACTGAGGTTCGAGGTCACGATCGCCAAAGGTCTAGTCTCCGGCCCCCAGAATGGTCGCCTCTTCGTTATTCTAAATCCCAGGCAGCAGCCGGAACCCAGATTGACGATCGGACAGACAGGAATGGATGCGCCACCTATTCTCGGTCACGATATGATGGGGTTTGCCCCCGGCGTGACGGGCATCCTTGATCGTAGCGCGGCGGCATTCCCAATTGAAAACCTATCCCACCTCAAGGCAGGTGAATACTCAGTTCAAGCCTTATTTGATACCAATATTGACTTTCGCTCACCCAATGCGCCCGGAAATCTCTATAGCGCCGTGCAGCGCCGTCATCTTGAACCGGCTAAAGGGGAGACGGTCAGGATTGAGCTGACACAAAAGCTCCCGAGCGAGACCTTGGCAACCGAAACCGAGTATCTCAAGTACGTAAGGATCCAATCCGATCTTCTAAGCAAGTTCCACGGCAGACCGATGTTTTTGCGGGCAGGGATCATTTTACCCAAGGACTACGAGCATGAGCCGACCCGACGATATCCATTGCGAGTACGCATTGGCGGTTACGGCGACCGATTCACCAACGTTCGAAGGATGATGTCAGAGTATCATCCATTTCGAAGCGCATGGCTCGCCGACGAGGCTCCGCGGATGATCCTGCTCCATCTCGATGGCGATGGTCCGTTGGGCGATTGTTACCAGGTCAATTCCGCGAACAACGGTCCCTACGGCGACGCGGTTACCCAAGAGCTAATTCCGTTCGTGGAGAAGAAATTCCGCGCGATCGGTCAGCCCTATGCCCGGGTGCTCGATGGCGGGTCGACCGGGGGTTGGGTATCACTCGCACTTCAGATCTTCTACCCTGATTGCTTCAACGGCACGTGGTCCTACTGTCCGGACGGCGTCGATTTTCGTGCCTTCCAGCTCATCAATATCTATAGCGATAAAAACGCCTACTCAAATGAGCGAGGCTTCGACCGCCCCAGCGCGCGGGAACTGAATGGGGACACTCGATTCACCATCCGCCATGAGTGCCAGATGGAGAATGTGCTGGGGCTAGGGGATAGTTGGACAATGTCGGGAGAACAATGGGGTGCCTGGAACGCGACCTACGGTCCCCGCGGCGCCGACGGCCGTCCAATTCCACTCTGGGATCCGAGAACCGGGGAGATCCATGGGTCAGTCGCGGAGCACTGGAAGAAATACGATCTTCGACTGGTGCTCGAACAGAACTGGAGGACGCTCGCCCCAAAGTTGAGGGGCAAGATACACATCTGGGTGGGCGAAGCAGACGATTACTTCTTGAACAACGCCGTACACCTGCTCGACGACTTTCTCTCGAAAGCAGATCCGCCCTACGGTGGAAGCATCAGCTACGGGCCTGGGAGAGGACATTGTTGGGTAGGACTCACCGAGCAACAAATCGCGGCCGCGATGGCAGCGACGGTGGAGAGGTCGCTACGGTAATCGGCGATTCATGTATTCGGATTTCCCGCATTTCGAGGAGAAATGCGGGCTAGAGGTCCTCGATCCGAAGCCGGATGTCTGAATTCTTCCACGCAGCCTCGAATTGTCTCCGAACCCAATCCGCGTCAACCGTCTTATTTTGGCTCTTCAAGCTCTGCCACAACCCAAAGAGCGAGCGCCCGTTGCGGGGATTACGCTCAAGATCTCGGCGAAAGACTCCCTCGGCCTCCTGGTAGCGCCCGTTCTGAAGGAGTGCCGCGCCCAAAGATTCCCTGACCGGATAGTACCAAGCGGGCGGCTCATCGTAGGCGAGTCCCTCCTGGGCTTCTACCGCCTTGCCCCACAGGTCAATGGCTCCCCTGCTGTCACTCTTCGCGGCGGCTATCCTGGCGTCGAGCACCAATGCCGCAACGCGTAGAACGCTGCTCGCGGAATTGAGAAGGCCGAACATCGCATCCTCGCCAATCTGTTTTTGCGCCTCATCGAAAGCCCTTCGCTCTCCTTCGGCGTTTCGGATCTCCCCTTTCACCGCGTAGGCCACACCGCGTGCAAAACGCCAGACCACCGTGGTAGTCGTTAATTTTGGATCAGGCGCCGGGAGCCGAAGCAAATCGTCCCAACGATTGAACCGCAGAAGCACGAAGATTGGCGTAGGTATCCAGCCCTCCAGCATCGGCATATCGCTGACGCTGGGCGCGACGTTTTCAACCAGTTGTCCGGCGGCCTTCTGAGCATCGGCAAATTTTCCCAGTGCGGCATTTGCGTAGGCGAGAAAGTGGAGGTTGTGGCTGTAGTACATCAGGGGATACATACCCTTCGCCCCGGTCGACTGAATATAGGTCCGGTCGGCCTCGGCCGCGGCGGCGTTGCTCTTCACCGCCTCATCATAGTCGCCGGTCTGGACGTAAATATGCGATGGCATGTGCACCAAGTGACCCGCCGATGGCGCTAGCGCCCCCAGTCTTCTCGCGCTCGGAAGGGCCCGTTCAGGATTCCTCGAGGACTCCACCGCGTGGATGTAGTAATGGTTAGCCCCTGGATGTTCGGGATCGCGTTTCAGAACCGACTCCAGGACCGTCACGATCTCCTCGGTCCCAGGGGCCGGTTTCCCATCTAAGGTCCACATTTTCCAAGGGCGAAGATCCATCATGCTCTCTGCGTAGAGCGTGGCGGCATCGAGGTCATCCGGATAACGTCGAACCAGCTCGGACATGGCGTTCTTGTAGTCGAGCGCGAGTTTGTTTAAGTCCGCGTTCGAGTCCTTCGAATATCGCTTGGCGAGCGCATGAATGTAAGCGCGCTCGTTTTCCGGAGCGCGGCCCGCCAGTTGCACTGCCTTCTGCGCAGCACCATAGGCCGCCCTCTCTCGCGCCGGATCTATCTCGGAATTGATATTGGGACCCAGCGCCAGCGCGACGCCCCAATGCGGCATCGCTGCCTGCGGATCCAGCTCGGCTGCGCGTTGAAACGAGCGTGTAGCTTCTTCATGATTGAATGCATAGACCAAATTGAGTCCCTGATCGAAGAACGCTTGTGCCTCCCGGTTGTTGGTGGAGATCGGATGATGATGACGACCGAGCCCCGACAGCAAGACCGCCGCCTTTACGGGTGTCTGATCGTGCTGATGTTGAGTAGACACGCTACTCAGTGTGAAAAAAATACTGCAGGTCAAAGTGAATAACATCATCCCGGCCTCCTCATGCGCATGCCCTGGGAGGCCAATTTACCGAGGCTTCGAAGGAGGGTCAATTGGGCAATCGCGAATGGGGGTGAATGGGTTTGATAGGGCATCATGGCCCTGGTATGGAGGGTTTCAAATTTGTGGAGCCAGCATCGGGTGTGAAGGTGGGGACACGGCCATGGATGAAACCGTTCAAACAGTTGGCTCATTTTTCGTTGGGTCATGGTCACCCAGCTCAAGAAAGTGTGAAAGCATCGGCTCATCGTAAAGTTGGAGGCTATCGGGCGGGTCGATGCAGCTGCGGCTTCGCCGCTCGACCGTGCGGAATGGCTTTGCCTTTGCGCAATTCCTCTCCTCCCCTGGGCTACGCCCGCCCTACAAGGCGCAGCCTTGAAGGTAAATGAGCGACTGGCGTAAAGCCGGAGGCATTCCGCACGGACAAGCGGCGAAGCCGCCGTCTAGCCCATCGACTCACTGCATACTTTCCGGCTTGGCAGCAAACCAATCCATTCACACCTTCTCAAGCTGGGCGCTCATGAAAGGTCCCGTGCACTGCACTCCCGCCACTCCGCCGCACCATTGGCCTTGAGCCGGCCCCAAAATGTCCAGACTCCAGTTCCCCTCTTGCCATCGGGGGGATCCAGATTCACTACCCTTATGATTCCAGGCCGCGTGTCATCATGATGTGCAATTCTCATTGGCTCACTCAGCAGATTTGGAGAAAAGTGCGGCTCCTGGCATCCTCGTTTGCGTAAGCTTCGCAGTAGTAATTAGACTAGGTAGGATGAACAACAAAGCCCAATACCTTCACAAACGGATCGAGCACATCGACGTCAAGGAATACGATGTGGTCAAAATGGTGGATGCCATGAGCTCCATGGCCTTCAGCTCTCGCGACCTGAGTTCGGCCGCAGCCATTTTCGAACGGATGGTCGTCGATCCGACATGCACGGTGTTTCTTGGCCTCGCGGGGAGCCTGGTGAGTGCCGGCCTCAAGCAGGTGATACTCGACATGATCAACTGCAACATGGTCGATGTCATCGTGTCCACCGGCGCCAACATCGTGGATCAAGACTTTTTTGAAGCCTTGGGCTTTCACCATTACCTGGGAAGCAAGTTTGCTGACGACCAACAGCTCCGTGAGCTCGGGATCGATCGAATTTACGACACGTTCATAGATGAGGAGGAGCTTAGGGTGTGCGACATGACGATCGCCCAGATCGCCGACCAGCTTCCACCCAAGCCATACAGCTCTCGCGAGTTTGTCTTGGAGATGGGCAGATGGTTGGTGGGGAACCGTAAGGAGACCCCCTCGATCGTGCGCGCGTGCTACGAGAAAGCCGTGCCGATTTTCTGCCCTGCTTTCTCGGACAGCTCCGCGGGGTTCGGCCTCGTGTACCACCAGTGGAACGCCAACGGGCCGCCCGTGACGATTGACAGTGCGAGAGACTTCCTGGAGTTAACCAAGATCAAGGTTGGCGCCCCAACCTCGGGAATTTTCATGGTCGGCGGCGGCGTGCCGAAGAATTTCATTCAGGACACGGTCGTGGCTGGGGAAGTGCTCGGCTTCCGTTCGCCGATGCACAAGTACGCGGTACAAATCACGGTGGCCGACGAGCGAGATGGCGCGTTGTCCGGTTCCACACTCAAGGAAGCCTGCTCCTGGGGTAAGGTGGATCCAGGGTTCGAACAGATGGTTTACGCGGAGGCAACGATCGCACTACCTCTGATCGTAGGGTACGTCTACCACAGGGGCAAATGGCGCGCCAGGAACGCCAGGCGTTGCACAGACGCGCTGATGGCATCGATGGATGCAAGCCTTCAGTCGGCCACGAATCAAAATGACCAAGAGCCCGCCTTTGATAACTGAAGCCGTCAACACGGGCGCAGGGAGAGAAGCACCCTAGGCCATAAAGTCCTTGCGGTGGCATTTCGTGCAGTGTCGCGCGAGCATGCCGCTTCTCCGAAGTAATCCCCATCGCCGGCCATGGCAATACTGGTCTGGCTCTCGGACCCGCTTTTCATATGCTGGCTGCCTGAATTCTTGGCAGCGGCTCGGAGGACATACCTAATGAAAAAGATGACCCTGTTCGCGCTCTTTCTAATCGTCCTTGGACCGGTGGCCGCCCAATCGCGGGTAACAGCGATCAAGGCAGGCAAGCTGGTAGATCCGGCGACAGGGGAGACCTCGCGGAATCAGGTGATTCTCATCGAGGGACCCACGATCAAGGCGATGGGACCCGGCCTTCCCATTCCGGCAGGCGCAGCCGTGATCGACCTGTCGAGCTCGACAGTCTTGCCGGGCCTGTTCGACTGCCACACGCACATGTGCTTGAACGTGCGGTTCACCGCCACAGGCGGAGAGCTCACCGAGCAACTATTGGCCGCCACCCTGCTCAGGACCACTGCCTATCGCGCGATTCAAGGTGTCGTGAACGCGCGCGAGATGCTGGAGGCGGGATTCACCACCATTCGTGACGTCGGCAACGCGGCAAACTACGCGGACAGCGATCTGCGTCGCGCCATTGAAGAGCACCTCGTGCCCGGGCCAACGATCATAAATGCCGGCAGGATCATTGCGCCCTATGGCGGTCAGTTTCCCGGCGTGCTCCAGCCTGAAAAGCGTGATCTCGGCGTGCCCGAATACTTGTACGCCGATACCAAAGATGAACTGAAGCGAGGCATCCGCGAAAATATTCTCTACGGCGCCAAAGTGATCAAGATCGTGGTCGATGACCAGCCCTACATCTATTCGGTGGAAGACATCCGGTCTGTGGTCGAGGAAACTACCAAGGCTGGCCTAAAGGTTGCAGCCCACTGCGTGACGGAAGCCGGCGCGCACAACGCGGCTGAGGCGGGCGTAACCTCCATCGAGCACGGCTTCGCGATGTCGGATGAAACACTCGAGCTAGCGAAAAGGAACAACGTAGTGCTCGTGGGTACGGATTTCAGCGAGACCGCGCTGCGCGAGATGGGCTTTCCCGATCCCAAGACGTTGCACGCTAATCTGGTTGATCGTTTGAAGCGCGCTTATCGGATCGGTGTGAAGGTGGCCTATGGCACCGATGTGGCCTTTGCCATGTCCGGGCAGACCCGCGGCACACTTTCGATTTCTTTTATCGAGAGCTTCGTAGAAGCCGGAGTGCCCGCGAGTCAAATACTTCGAGCCATGACTACCAACGCTGCTCAGCTCCTAGGGGTTGAATATGACCGCGGCTCGATTAAGCCGGGCTTCGCCGCCGACATTATCGCCACACCAAACAATCCACTGGACGACATCCGAACCCTCAAGCAGGTTAGTTTTGTCATGAAGGAAGGAAGGGTCATTAAGGGATTGACGATTGGGGCATTGAGTCATTGACAAATGAGATATTCGGTCAACGGATCACTAGGTCAATGACAATTGCAACATTGATTCATTGAAGCCCGTACAGAATGCGCCCTTTAAAAAGCAGCTTGTCTACCTGCATTCGGCCGTGTCGAAAAATCCTCAATCTTCCAATTCGAGCTGGTCACCGAATGGCAGTAACTTCGAATTCTCACCGTTGAGCTGGAGAACAAACGCTGCTGAAGCGAAGGCAGGTTTCGTGGTGCATGAGGAGCAAGCCAAATGAGATTTGATTTTAAAACCATACACTACCAGAGCGAAGCGGTTCTTCGACAGCGTGTCGAGTGCGACCTGCAGGACTTGCGAGAGTGTTTTGAAACCCTTGAGCAGCTCCTAACTGGAAGACGCGAAATCATAAACCGCATACATATCCCGTCGGAGTATCAAGAGAAGCTAAGAAAGTATCAAGAATCAGAAAGACCTTCGGAAGCGGATCTGGACGCTAAGTGGAATGAGTTACAATCGAATATGCGCATGGACCTTGACGACCTGGAACTCAGATACCAAAAGTTTGGACAAATGTTGCGTTATTCTTTCTTCGTGTACCTATACGCCACTCTTGAAGCTCGACTCTATGACATTTGCTGTGAGTTGGGCCTCTGGAAGAAGCTGCCTTCTCAGAGGCAGGGAATGCTTTTCGAGGCGAAGAGGGGCCTATCTGGACACCTGAACGTTCCTGAGATTCTTTGGCAAAACGTGGAGCTCCTTAATCCGATACGCCGGTGCATTGTCCACTCTGGCGGCCGCGTTGAGCGTGATCGCGATGAATCAAAACTGCGAGAGTTAGCGGGTCGCGGGGTCCCACCGGGATACACGATCACTCAAAAAATCGTGAGCCGAAGGCAGGACGAAGGGTGGCCCTCGGAAGAGGCGTGTCAATCAATGAAACTTGCCGCTATACTTGAAGTGATCAAAGCTCCCGATATGATCGAATTGAGGGAGGGATTCCTGCAATGGTCGCTCCATCAGGTGCAGAGCCTGTTTCAAAAGCTTTTCGAGGAGGCTAAATTCCCGCCGTTCTCCAGTTAGGTGACGGAACGATCTCCACGGGGATGGCTCGAGATATGACGCTCTGTTTAAGGCCAAGCGCAGCGAGAGAGCAAGAGCCAGGCACTCGCGAAGCCCGCAAAGCGGGCGAAAGCGTGTAGCCCAGGGTGGAGCGAAGCGGAACCCTGGGTAGGCAAGAGGAGATTCCATCGAGCCCGCGAAGCGGGCGGCACAAGATCATCTCCCGCGTCGCGCTGTCGTCGGCTCAGCAGGTTTGGGGCGCCAATAGCTCTCACTTGCCAAGGGCGGTCGCAATGATAGAATCTGGTTTTTCCACTGGCGCGAGAGCAGGTAAGGAGCGGAGATGAGGGCACTGGCTGCTGCTCCGAGATACGAAACCAGCAGTGTCCTTGTCGCGTATTTTCATCGCTCTCTGAAAAAGGAGAATTAAATGCCAAAGTATGTCATTGAACGGGAGATCCCCGGCGCGGGAAAACTCTCTCCGGCCGAGCTCCAGGCCATCTCACAGAAGTCCTGTTCTGTGCTGAACCAGCTGGGCCCGCAAATTCAGTGGGTGCAAAGCTTCGTGACCGAAGACAAAGTTTACTGCGTGTATATTGCTCCCGATGAGGAGACGGTGAGGGAACACGCACGACGAGGTGGGTTCCCTGCCAACCGCATATCGGCTGTTGAATCGGTGATTGACCCAACGACTGCAGAGACGCCGTCGGCCCGTCAGACAAACAGGTGAATAGGAGGGACTATAATGCAGCTTTGGAAACCTGATCCGACGTTCTACCCATCCCCTCGTTTAGCAATGCAAGCGCCACCGGAGAAGGTGGCCTTTGTAGCGGCTTTCAACCCAAAGAAGGATGGGCGGCCGGATGTGATGACGGTGGTGGATGTGGCTCCCGACTCGTCCTCTTATGGAAAGGTCGTCGGCAAGGTGGAGATGCCCCAAGCAGGGGATGAATTGCATCACTTCGGCTGGAATGCCTGTAGCTCAGCGCTTTGCCCTTATGCCCCGCATCCGCACGTCGAACGAAGGTACTTGGTCGTGCCTGGTCTGCGCTCGTCACGCATTCACATTATCGATACTAAGCCAGATCCTCGGCAGCTCAAAATTGTTAAGGTCATCGAGCCCGAGGAAGTCTTCGCCCGCGCCAACTACTCCCGGCCCCACACCATTCACTGCGGGCCCGAAGGCATTTACATCAGCGCCCTGGGATCGCCCGGCGGTGATGGACCGGGAGGAGTCTTTCTCCTGGATCATAACAGCTTCGAAGTGCTCGGCCAGTGGGAAATGAATCGCGGTCCGCAATATCTGGCCTATGATTTCTGGTGGCACCTCGGCCACGACGCCATGATCACCAGCGAATGGGGCACGCCCAATATGATTGAAAATGGCCTCCAGCCCGATCTGCTCCTCAATAGCAAGTACGGCCACAGCGTTCATATTTGGGATCTGCGCCGACGCCGTCACTTGCAAGCGCTCGACCTGGGCGCCGAGCAGCAACTGGTCCTGGAGCTCCGAGCGGCACATGATCCGACGAAGACCTACGGGTTCGTCGGTGTAGTGGTTTCGCTAAAGGATCTATCAAGCTCCATTTGGCTCTGGCACCGCGACAATGGCAGTTGGAAGATCAAGAAGGTGATCGAAATCCCGGCGGAGCCTGCCGATCCCGCCCAGTTGCCGCCGCTGCTTCAAGGCTTCAAGGCCGTGCCGCCACTGGTCACTGACATCAATCTGTCCTTAGACGACCACTTTCTCTATGTCGCCTGCTGGGGCACGGGCGAGATGCGCCAGTACGACGTGTCGGATCCATTCAGCCCCAAGCTCACAGGCTCGGTGCATCTCGGCGGCATAGTCCGGCGCACGCCGCATCCGAAAAAGCCAAAGGAGGCCTTGAATGGAGCGCCGCAGATGGTCGAGGTCAGCAGGGATGGACGTCGAGTCTACTTTACCAACTCGCTCTATTACGCCTGGGATGAGCAGTTCTACCCCGACGGCGTGCGCAGTTGGATGGTCAAGCTCAACGCCGAACCTGCGGGCGGCCTGAAAGTAGACCCGAATTTCTTCGTGGAGTTCGATGGCTATCGCTCGCACCAGATCCGTCTGGACGGAGGGGATAGCTCGTCGGATTCCTTCTGTTATGCATGAAAGAGCTATGGCCATGGCTGGCCTTGATGGGCCTGGGCGCCTACCACGGTATCAATCCAGGCATGGGATGGCTCTTCGCAGTCGCCCTAGGAATGCAGGACAAGGATAGACGGGCCGTCATCCGCGGC
>JACXTT010012319.1_pt1 | contig 11356 bp, 11 predicted proteins | sample 9270951 | NCBI WGS metagenome assembly JACXTT01 (sample SAMN15532306, study PRJNA645909) | rock metagenome | isolation source: weathered quartz diorite | place: Puerto Rico | collected 2017-06-21 | reverse complement strand
ATACGTGCAGCAGCGGGACGCCTTGGCCTTGCTGTGCGCGGGCGTGAGCCCAGCCCAAATCCAGGAGCGTATGGGGTTTTTGTCACTAGCCGCGCGATCAGGTGTGCCTGATGCACAAGTCGACTTCTACATCGAAGGACCCTATGGTCGCACGCTCGACACCATCAACACGGATGACACTATCGTCAAGGGCTGGCAGCAAGAGTCGCAGCAGTACCTGAAAAATGCCGCCAGCCAGTGCGACCCCTATGCCATGGGTTTGATGGCAAATGCCTGGGATGCCGGTGACTTTGGTGGGCGCGATGCCAGCCAGGCGGCCGCCTTTGCAGTAGCGGAGGCCAGCACCCGCAAGAGGCCATTGACGCTACAGCAACTCACACAGCGCTTTGGCGAAGACCTCAGCCCCGAGCAATTGGAAGCCAGCATGCGTACGGGCCAAGATATGGCCCGCGACGCCTGCAAGAGTCAATAGTTCTTATCAGTTCCAGAGGTAGCAGTAGGTTTGGCTGCGCTCCAGGTTGGAGCCGACGTTGCTACCGGAAAAAACCTTCACCCAGCCATTGGGTGCCGTCGTTTGCGGCGTAGCATTGCAGTTGGTGTGCACCCAATGAATACCCACGCCACTGGTGTAGGGTTCGCCACACAACTCCAGACGGGAGTTCACTTTGATGGCCGCCAGCGACTTTGGAATCGCGGTTGAATTCTTCACATAGTCCGTTGCGAAAACATTGTCCATGGCCACGTCGTAGGTTCTGCCGTCCTGGTCGGCACGCAGCTTGACATGGGTGTGCGACAACTGCACGCCCTTGATGGTGGAGGAGGCTGCCTGAAAAGTAGGGCCCGTGGTCACCGTACCCGTGAGGAAGGTGCCTGCTGCTGCGCTGCAATTGCTTTGCTCGCTGGCCTGTGCGTGAAGGGCACCCAGTGCGCAGGCTGCGCCCAGGACAAGACTGAAGAATTTGGTCATGAATAAAGTCCAATCTAAAGAAGCGGGTGATTTAATCAACAAAGCTGCCGAGCGTCAACGGCCGATTCGAGCCTTTGGCCCCTTGCAATGCGAGCTGCTCACGGTGCGCCACTCAGCCGGGCGAGCGCAGTGTAGGGAGCCAGCATGACGTTTGTGTGTCGCGCCAAATAAAACGTAAGCAAACGCAACACGGCACGCATCACATGGGTCTGAGAATGCTGTTAGACAAAGCAGTAGTTCCACGAGACGGCAGTGCGCTGAGCTGCGGCAATCCAATAGCGAGAAAGGCGCTTGCATCGGCCTCCGCTGCTTCAGGAGCGGCGACACCGACCAGCGCGCGGCAGCCGGTAGAAACCGCACTGCGTTTCAAGTGGCTGAGCTTGATGAGCGCGATTGCTTTCCTATCAATAGCCGGACTCGGACTGGTTCAGGTCGGCGGCTTGGGTCGTGGCCTTGTCGCTGCTATTGCATGGCTGGGAATTCTCTTTTTTGGAGTTTTCGGGCTATTGAATGCGAGATCCTTCGTCAAAACCCTGCGGAGTTAAAAAAGATAGAGAATGCCTCGCCCCGTGCTACATTAGCGCCTCCTTTCTTTCTTTGACTTGCTGCTGCAAAGAAGAAATCCGTCCGGCAAAGCCCCGGATGTGTCTCTTCGTTCAAAAATTGCACAGCATATGTCTACTTCTATTTCTCGATTAAAAAAGGCGTTTTTGCGCCAGGGCGTCGTCGTTGACTACGACGGTGGCGTCTATACCTTGCAATCGGCGCATGCCGATGCGCGGGTGTTGCTGCCGGCCGCATTCCCATTGGAGGAAAAGGCGGTACGCCAGCTTATGGACTTTGCCTCCGTACGCCACCCAGACAGTGATGCCCACGTCTGCCAGGCCTGCGCAACGCCAGACTTTCATCCTGGCAGTCTGGCGCCGGTTGGCGCGATTGTCGCCACTACTGCCGATATGGTGATACCGCAGGCCATTGGTACCGACATCAATTGCGGCATGCGGCTGCTGAGCACTAGCATACCGCTATCGCAGGCAATGGCACAGATGCCCGTGCTGGAGCGCCACTTGGTGCGTCTGTTTCTGGAAGGTGGGCGGGATGTGCCGGTATCTGGTCAGGCCTTTCGCACACTGTTTGATGTCGGCCCCGCGGCTTTTATCGACGCAGTGCCCAAAACGGGACTGTGGTCGCAAGCGTCATCTGACCGGCTGCAGGCGGAACTGTCCGCCTGCATTGGCCTGTCGGAGTTTGCATCGGATGCCCGCTGGGCCCCTGAAGCTCTGCTGGGCGCGCGGGAGACCATACGCGATCCCAGTCTGGGTTCCATTGGCTCGGGAAATCACTTTGTCGAGTTCCAGGTGGTCGATGCCATCTTTGACCGCCAGGCGGCCTACCGGCTGGGGCTGAAGCTTGGGCACGTCGCAGTCATGATCCACAGCGGCTCTCGAGACGTAGGTTTCTATGTGGGCCAGCGCTGGATGGATAAGGCAATACTGGCCTGGCCGCTTGGCGTCAAACATCCGCAGTCTGGTCTGTATGCACTGACCGGGCCGCTGGCCGATGAGTACTTGCACGCCATGGGTGTCGCAGCACGGTATGCCTGGTTGAACCGCGTGGTGTTGGGTGAAATGGGGCGCCAGGCCTTGCGCGACGTGCTGCACGGCGACGACAGCCAGATGGTGGTGGACGTACCGCACAACGTGGTGCTGCAAGAAAATGGACTCAACCTGCACCGCAAGGGCGCCACACCGGCGCGCGCACAAGATCTGGCGCTGATTCCTGGTTCGATGGGGGACTTTTCCTATCTGGTCGAGGGTCTGGGCAACCCGGATTGGCTGTCAAGTTGCAGCCACGGGGCAGGGCGTTCGGTGCGCCGCCAGGCCATGCGTGCACAAAAACCGCAGCCTGGGCAGGAGGCCACCTGGCGCTGTCTGACCCTGCGAGAGGAGCGAAAGATTGAGGAAGCGCCGCAGGCCTACAAGCCGGTGGGACCGGTGATTGCGTCGCAAGAGGCGCAGGGAATGGTACGCACGGTTGCGCGTTTCAAGCCGTGGCTGACGGTGAAAGCATAGTTAGCACAAACCGGGCCCCGCCCCAAGCCGGCGAGGTGTCAACTGCAACTGTTGCACCATGCAACTGCAGCGCCTTTTGCGCGATGGCCAGGCCCAGGCCGAAGCCTTGGGTGGCATGGTCGGCGTCGCGGTCCAGGCGGTAGAAGGGCTCAAACACGCGGCTGCGCGCTTCTTCTGGGATGCCAGGGCCATCGTCTTCAACGGTGATGATGATGGTCGCGTGGTCCTGCCTGCGGGCTGTCAGCGCGACATGCGCGTGCGCATACTTTGCTGCGTTGCCCAGCAAGTTGTTGACGGCGCGTGCCAGCAAGCGTGTGTCGCCCACCATATCGCCCAAGTCGCGGGCAATGTCCACCGACAACGCCCATGGGTGCGAGTTTGCACCCATGGTTCGCGCACAATCGTTCAACAGCTGGCCTATGGCGAACGACTTGCGCTGCAACGATTGCGGATGGTCCAGTTGCGTCAGATTCAGCAGCTCGCTGACCAGGGTGTTGAGCTCTTGCACGTCTCCTTCCATGGCCGCAATGCGCGCATCCAGCCCGGGGTTGCCCGCTGCCGTGCGCAGCAACTCCAGACCAAACTCCAGGCGCGCCAATGGCGTGCGCAGTTCATGCGATACAGAGTGCAGCAGTGCCTTGCGCGCATCCAGCAAGCGCGCAATGCGCTCGGCCATCTGGTTCATGCGCTTGGCTAGTGGGTAGATGATGGAACTCTCTTTGACCGGCGTGCGCGCGCTCAACAGGCCTTTGCCAAAATCATCCGCCACCCGCGACAGCGCGCTAAGACCGCGCCAGTGCGTGCGCGACCACCAGGCAATGGGAATCAGCAGAAACATGGCAATGATCAGGAACCGTATGGCTTCCATGCGCAGTGCCAAGCCAACGTCTATCGGCAGGTTTTGCACATGGATGACGTCGTTGTCGCTGTCCACATACCGGCCACCGTCACGATCGACGCGCCGATAAAAAGATTTAGCCGCAATATCCAGGACGACGCCACCGTCCAGCAGTTGCTTGCGTCTGGCTGGCGGCAGTTGTTGCAGAACCGTTTGCAAGGGTAGTATGTCCAGGCTCAATTCGGAAATCTCGCGGACCTTGTTCAAACGTACCAGCCATTCGTCGCGCGGCGCCTTGTCAATATATTGCTCCAACAGGAATACCTGGCCTGACACCTGGCGCAAGGCTATCTCTTCCAGCGGGTCGCCAAACAAGGCGTAAAACGTGCCATAGATGACCAGTGTGGCCGCTGCAGTGGCCAGCAGCATCCACGCCGGGAAGCGCAAAAAGATGCGGTTCATGGCCTACTGCCAGGCCATAGGACTGAACAGATAGCCTTCGCCCCACACCGTTTTGATTTTTTCAGACCGGCTGTCGTCAAACTTGCGCCGCAGGCGCGAGACGGTGTTGTCGATGCTGCGGTCCAGTCCGTCAAACTCGATGCCGCGCATCTTGATCAGAATGTCGTTGCGCGACATCACGCTGCCCGATGCCTCGGCCAGTATCAGGAACAGTTTGAATTCGACGCTGTTCATGGCGATCTCGCTGTCACACCAGAATACGCTGCGGTTCTCTTTGGAAATGCGCAACCGGCCTATGACCAACTCGCTGCTGGCAGGGCTGGCAGGGGCGGGCTCACCCCGGCGCATCAAGGCCCGCAGGCGCGCCAGCAGCACGCGGGGTGGTACTGGCTTTTGCACATAATCGTCGGCGCCTTGTTCCAGGCCGGACACTTCATCAAACTGGTCTTCACGCGCCGTGAGAATCAAAATAGGCACCCGGCTGATGGCGCGAATCTGGCGGCACACCACCATGCCATCCAGGCCCGGCAGGCTCAAGTCCAGCACCACCAGGTCGGGGCCCGTGCTGTTGAAATGGGCCAGGGCCGTGTCACCCCGGTCCACAACATCGACCGAGAATTCATAGGCCTGCAGGTACTCCTGGGCAAGCGCTGCCAGCCGCACATCGTCTTCCACCAACATGACACGAAACATCCGTCCTCCAGTGCGCAAATTGTAGGCGGCGGCTGACGCCATCTACGCGCCTGCGGGCTGCGCGTACAAATTCATGACAATTGAAGGACAGAACCAGGGTGATTCAAGTTGCCGTGCTTCCTACCATTTGAAGCTTGTTCAACTTGATGGAATCCATTCATGAAATCTGTTCTGTACGTTGCCGCATGGGCTGGCTTAGCGATCACGGCAGCACCGGCTAGCGCGGTTGACTTGTACGCGGGGGCTGCACTGGGGCAGTTCTATAGCACGCAGGGTAGTCTCTCGTATGACGGCAATAGCTTTATCGCAGACAGCCAGGACCATGCGACACCGGCCAAGGCTTACTTCGGGGTCGACCTGACCAGCAGGTTTGGCCTGGAAGTTGGATACAAGACCTTTGGCGCGACCCACATCGCCTTTGGCGATGCAAAAGCCAGCACCATGGAAACGGATGCGCATGCCAGCTATGTGGCTGCCAAAGGCATGCTGCCCCTGGGCGAGAACTGGGTTTTGAGCGGCAAACTGGGTGTGACGCAGCGGCATTTTGGCTACAGCGCACACGTTGGCGGGCAGTCTTTCAGCGACTCGGTTAACCAAAGCGTGCTGTACTCTAGCGTTGGTGCGGCCTACCAACTGACCAAGAGCGTGGCACTGACCGCTGAATTGGAGCATTTTGGCGAGGCGCAAGTGCAAAACGCCAAATTGGGAATGGATGGGTTGTCGGCTGGCGTGCAAGTGCGCTTTTAGCAATGCCGGCAGCTCCGGACACTAGAATGCGGCCTGCCTTTGTAATTGTGAACAGTCTCTGATGGCTGCGTTGTACACCCCATGCGTTTTCCGATGAAGAGACTTTGCCTGATCGTGTTGTTTGCCAGCGGCCAAGCCATGGCACAGACCCTTGACAACGCCATGATGCCCCAGGGAAGCCGCGACGCCTTTTTCGGGCTGGGCCTGTTTTCCAGGCCCAATCCCGACACCAATGGGGCCTCGACGGAAACGCTGGTGTATCCGCTGCTGCAGGCACAGTTCAGCAATGGGGTGTTTATCGTGGGTACCAATACCATTGGCATGCATTGGTCGGACCAACCAGGCATTGAATATGGTCCGGTGCTGCATTGGCAGGAGGGGCGCAGCCCCGGGGGCCGCGCGGACCTTATGGGGAGCGACGAGCTAAAGGCCTCGGCCAATGTTGGTGGTTTTTTCAACTACGACTTGGCGTATGACTTCCGGTTTACCTCCGAACTGGTGAGTACAACCGACGCACCGGGCTTGCTGCTGAATGTGGGTTTGCGAAAGAACTTGCCGCGGCCCGCGGCCCACCATACCTTGTCAGTGGCGGCCGGTGCCACGTTTGCAGATAGCGCTTATGCAGCGCACCACTACGGCGTAGCGGGCAATGCTGCAAGCGGCACGGCCCCACGGAACTATGTGCCTGCGGCGGGTCTGATGAGCGTGCACGCCGAGGCAGACTGGAACTGGGCATTGAGCAGCAGTTGGCTGATCTTCACGGGCGTGTCGGCCACACGCTTCGCCCCGACAGTGGCCAACAGTCCGATAACCGGCAACAGCAGTGCGGTCGTGCTTGGGAGCGGATTGGTATATCGTTACTAACATGCCGTTCCTGTGTTCTGCCTGTAGGCTTCGGGGTTTTGTGCTGGCTGCGCTTGCGCTGCTGGGAACGGCCGCGACGGCACAGGTGGCAAACACGGGTGTAAGCCAGACAGCGGAGGCGGGCGGTATCGCTGACGGCGAGTGGGTTGCCTATCGCGATATGTACCGCGACATGATCTTGTTTGAAAAGTACGGCAAGCCCAAGCAATTGGTGCAAAGCCATTTGCGCATAGTCCCGCGCGACAAATCCAGCGTAATGGATGGTCTGCGCCTGAGCCTGGTCGGCAGGTCCATGGTCACGCAACTGCCACTGGATGGCCTGGGGCGGGCGGTGTTTCCCATGTCACGGGCGGCGTTTGACAGTAATGCCGAGCTGCGACTCAATCGGAAAGCCGGTCAATTCGAATTCAGATCCTGGCTGTCCATTGCTGTGCGCGCCGACGGTGTTTACGACGCCGTCGAGCTGCGTGCCGCTTGTGAACAGGCACTGGCTTATTTTCAGTACGCAGGCGAGTCCTGGGTCCGTGGCAAACAATGCGTGGGTGTGCAGTTTTCCTACCCCAAGGGCGATGCCGACGCGCTGGTCCGCTTTCGCAAGGTGGATCAATCGCTGTTGCCGCTGCCGACCAAGGAAGGGGGAGCCTTTCCGGGGGATATTCTGCTCGGTTTCAAGATCATGGCCTACCGCTTTGCCGAGTGGCCACAAGCCGGCCAAGTCCTTACCCGCACCGCGCCATTGGCCATTGCGCCATTGATCGAGAATTGAGTGCAATGCCAGATACGGCCTTGACGGGAGCATCTTCCGCAAAGAGCACACCATCACACGGATTCAGGCGCCTGCGATACCCGACCTGTGTCCGCCGGTTTCGCAAGAAACGTTGCAGGAACAACATAGGTCTCTGCTGCCAGATCGCCCAGGCGCTGGCTGTCCTTGGTGAAAAGTATGACCGCAGCACCGATAAAGTAGGGCGTTTCGAGCAGTCTGATCGCGTTTCTCCCCAGCGACTGGCCGAATGTAATGGGCCTGCCTTGCCGGTCGACAACGACCAGACCCAATACTCTTTTGCCAATGGTTCTTCCCCAGCGCCACTCACAGAGTAAGAAGTAGCTGAACGCGGCGAAAAGCCCCAAAGCAAACAAACCGTCGTTGGGTTGGCCTCCATATCCCCTGGTGACGGGTTGTTGTTGACGGTGGGCACAATCCCACTACCTGCCCCACAGCTTGCCATAGGCCGCTTCGAATCCCAGCTTGGATTCCACTCCATGCTTGCCAACTGCCTTCAACAAGTCAACGGTGACCAAGATAGGTTTGGAGCGAAAGCCACTGGGCTGTGCACCGGCAAATGCGCGATTGAGCTCGTCGGCCAACTGGTACCCCTGCAGTTTCAATGGTTCAGCGATGGCGCCAATTTGCTGTGATTGCCCGGACGCAATACGCCCCATGGCCTTGGCCGAACCATCGCCCGCCGAGACATTGAAAATATCGGGTCGCTTCACGCGTTTCAACCAGGCATCCAACTGGTCAAAGTAGATGTCGTTGATGGCCAAGGAATAGGTCCAGGCCGCGCCATAGGTGGCCAGCAACTTGGATGCGACGTCGTCCATGCTGCCTTCGGCATCGGCAATGTGCACATTGGCGGTGGCCAGCACTTTGCAGTTGGTGTAGGCGGCACAGGCTTGCACCGTTTCCCTCATGCGTTGCGCCTTGGTGTTGGCCACCGCAAACTGTTCATCGTTGAAGATGACGACGCCCACCGGCCGCCCCGAACTCTTGGCGTTTTGAATGACAAAGTCAGCAGCCAACTGGCCCACATCCTGCGTGCTGGTGGCTACATTGACGAAAAGCGCAGGGGTGGGGCCCGGTTCCTTGGCGGCATGCCACCCAAGCAGCACAATCTTGGCTTTTTGCGCCGCCGCTATCTGTGCTTCAAACCGGCTGGGTTCAAACCCGCCAAAAACAATGGCGTCAGGGTGGTCTGCAACGGCCGCATCCAGCAGTTGCGCTTGTGTGCTGGATTGACCGGCCCCGTCAACAATGCTGATGCGCCAACCCAATAGGCGGCAGGCAGCCTCCAGGCTTCGGTAAACACCCACAATGCCGCCATTTTTGAAATTTTCAGCGACGAACACGACCTGTTTGCCGGTCTGCACTTTCGGTCCGGTTGTTGGGTAGTTGCTTTTGTCCGCTGCCAAACAGGGCGGCATTGCCCAAAGCGTCAGTGTCAAGCCCATTGCCAGCCCCAGGCGTGTTGCGTAGCGCATGGTGGCGTGCTAATGCGCAAGTTCCTGTTGGAACAATTTGTCCAGGCTACCGTCTTTTTTCATGGCGGCCAGGGTTTTGTTGAACGATTTAAGGGTTTCCAGTTGGTTGGCCTTCTTGGAGAAAGCCACATGGGCCGGGTTGCTGCTGAGCAGTGTGGCGGACATCTTGACATAGGCAAAGTCGCCAGCGCCTTCATCCAGCACGCGATCGCCTGACTCGACAATCGCCAACACGGCATCCAGTCGACCCGACGCCAGTTTCTTGAAGTTCTGTTGATCGCCATTGACCTCTTCAACCACCAACTGGTCATTTTTACGGGCCAAGTCCCAATCGTCACCATAGCTCCAGCCGCGGATGACGCCCACGCGCTTGCCAATGAGATCGCGAACGGTATGGAAGTCGATCGGACGTTGGCTGTTGTAGTACACCGCAATGCGTTCGACGAACAGCGGGTCGCTGTAGTCGAACTTGGCGGCGCGTTCATCGTTCTTGTAGATGCCGCCAACACCTGCAGACGCCAATTCCAATTCTTGTATCGCGCGCTTCCAGGGTACGGCCTTCACGACCAGTGGCACGCCCATACGGGCAAAGGCGATCTGCAACACGCTGGGGTACACGCCGGCCGCCGTGTCAACGCCCGTGGAGTTGTACATGAACGGCGCGTTGCCCGCATCCACTAGCACCACCAGTGGTTCAGCCCTGCAGACCACAGGCCAGCCCAGGGCTAACATCACATAAAGCAGAAAGGCACGTAGTAACACCATGTAGGCTCCGGCGAAAAAGGCCTCAAACGCAGTGAAGATGCGCCAATTGTGCGGCACTGTCAATAGTGCGCACGCCAAGGATCAGCAGGGCTGGCACACGCGTTGTGCTAGCGCTGCCCAGCGCAAAATCGCGCCACTATGGGGCTGGGCGAAATAGCAAGGCGCCCAAACCGCGCAATTTAGGGTACACCAGCGGGGTCGTCAACATGGTGCTGCCCACCGCCATCAACAGCAGAGCCGTGAAGGACTGGCTGGTGATCAAGGACTTGTCCAGCAGCACATTGGCGAAGACGATCATGACCAGTCCTTTGGTCTGCAACAGCCAACCGATGATGGATGCCTCGCCTTCACCCCAGCGCAGGAGTCTGCCAGCCAGATGCGTGCCCAGCAGCTTGCCGCCTATTGAAACCGCCAGCAGCAAAGCCGCAACGCCCAAGACGGCCCAACCGCCATGGGTCCAGTTGGTTCGCAGCCCGGTACTCAGGAAATACACCGGCATGCCCAACATCAGCACGTTATGGCGCATGCTGATCACGGCCGCCTCATCGAACCAGTGCTTGTCGATAACGGCCCCAGCCAGGAAAGCGCCCACCACGAAATGCAGGCCAGACCAGTCGGCGCCCAATCCGCAGGCGGCCAGCCAGATCAGACTGACGTACCGGCGGTCGGACTCCTGCAAGCCTTGCATCAAGCGACGAAATACGACAGTGGCCAGACCAAAGGCCAGCAAAAACCCCAGTTGGCGGCCGACGCGGCTCCAATCCAGCAGAATGATCGCCAGTACACCCCAGATGGCAATGTCATCCAGGCTGGCGTAGCGCAGAATGCGCTGGCCGATAGGCTGGCGCAAGATTCTCAGCCGGTCCATCAACAAAATGAGCACTGGCAGCGCGGTGACCGCACAGGCCATGCCCATGCCCAGCACAAATTGCCAGGGCTGGGCCCGGGCGCCCACCCAGCCGTCCAAGCCGCTGAGCAAGCAGGCCGCCACGGCGCAGCCCAACAGCAGAGGGGTGCCCAGCGCCAGGCCGGCCGTTATGCCGCTCTCGCGTCGGTGCACCCAGGCCTGTGCCAGGTCCAGCTCCATGCCGGCCAACATCACAAAGACCATCACCGCCCACCAAGCCAAACCGTTGAGTGCAAGTATGACTTGCGGATTGAACACAAACTGGTAAAACTCGGGCTGGGCGGAACCCAGAACCCCGGGTCCCAGCACGATGCCGGTGATGATTTGCACCACCACCAGGGGCGCGAAGTAGTCGGTTCGCCCCAGGCGCCAGATCAAGTAGGGCACCGAGAAAACGATCAGCATGGCGATCAGGAAGACTTCGCTGGTATTCATGTACTTAGGTCATCAGGCTATTGCCTTGCGCGTCAAATGCAATCAGGTGGTCGCTGGAGCAGCACAGGCGCACGGCCTGTTGCAGCTGTAGGCGTTGGCCTTGTGCGGCACTCAACTTGACCGCCAGTGTATCCACCTGCGCGGGCAGCCTGACATAGGCAATGCTGGTATCGCCCAGGTGTTCAATCACCTCCAGCAGGCCGGTCAGGCCGAAGGCGCTGTCCAGCGGCACCAGATGCAGGTGTTCGGGACGCAGGCCCACACTGCTCACCTTTTCCATCTGCGCCAGAGCCATATCGGGGGCTGGCAAGGTGCCTGCCGGTGCTACCTCAAACTGCGTTCCG
>JACXTT010012318.1_pt1 | contig 11357 bp, 6 predicted proteins | sample 9270951 | NCBI WGS metagenome assembly JACXTT01 (sample SAMN15532306, study PRJNA645909) | rock metagenome | isolation source: weathered quartz diorite | place: Puerto Rico | collected 2017-06-21 | reverse complement strand
CCACATCCTGATCAACACAATGATGACGACTATGATAGTTATTGCGATGAGACAATAAATGATCCCCTTTTTTCTTTTCTGTTGTACGACTTCCGCTGTGATCTCGGTATCCATATTCTAAATTTTACCCAGTACCTTGCAATACCTATACCAAAAGCAACTTCTTGATTTTTAAATACTTACTAATTTTACATTTAAAAAAAGCGTTCGATATCGGACAAAGTTTCTGATTACGGGCAGAATGAATGCTGTTTAAGAATTGCAATTAGGGATCATTTAGCCTTTCAAACTAGCTATATTAGTCTCATTATTTCCCGATTATAAAACCACGTATGAAAAAACTGTCCGGCTGTCTGTTATTGATCATGTGTCTATGCTTTTTTGTACAAGCCAATGCGCAGCAAAAGCGCCTCACCTATTGTAATCCGCTTAATTTGGATTATGCATATACGCCATTTAAGGATTTCTCCAAATGGGGCCGCCACCGTGCGACAGCAGATCCGACTATTACACTGTTTAAAGGGCAATATTACCTGTTCTCAACCAACCAATTTGGGTACTGGTACAGCGACGATATGCTAAACTGGCATTTTGTTTCAAGAAGTTTCCTTCGCCCTTATAATGAGAACCAGGGCGATAACCTTTGCGCACCGGCGACATTGGTTTTAGGGGATACTTTACTGGTGATCGGCTCAACCTACAATAAAGATTTCACTTTGTGGATGAGCACCAATCCAACAAAGAACGATTGGAAAGCAGCTAAAGACTATTTCAAAGTAGGCGCATGGGATCCGGGGATGTTTGCTGACGATGACGGACGGGTTTATATCTATCATGGATCGAGCAATACGCTGCCGTTATATGGACTGGAGATCGACCGCAAAACATTTGAGCCGGTCGGTTCGAAAGTAGAAACGTTGCACCTGGATTATAACGAGCATGGGTGGGAGCGTTTTGGTGAGAATAATGATAACGTGTTCCTGGGCGGATTTATGGAAGGATCGTGGATGAATAAACACAATGGGAAATATTATCTTCAGTTCGGCGGTTCTGGTACAGAAGGGCGCGGCTACGCTGATGGTGTGTACATAGGCGATAAACCACTTGGTCCATTTACTTATCAAAAGCATAACCCGTTCTCTTACAAGCCTGGTGGTTTTGCCAAAGGAGCTGGTCACGGTGCAACCTGGGCGGATAAATATGGCAACTACTGGCACATATCTACTATGGTGGTGAATGTAAAGAACAATTTCGAGCGCCGAATCGGCTTCTGGCCGGCCGGTTTTGATAACGATGGCGTGCTTTATTGCAATACTGCCTATGGCGATTATCCGCAATACCTGCCAACAGGTAAAGAAGACCATCTCAAAAGTAACTTCACCGGCTGGATGATCCTCAACTATAACAAGCCAATTGAGGTTTCCTCAACGCTCGGTGGATTTGAACCGAACTATGCCGTAGATGAAGACATCAAAACCTATTGGTGCGCCAAAACAGCCAATAAAGGCGAATGGCTGAAATCTGACCTGGGCGAAGTAAGCACGGTAAATGCAATCCAGGTAAATTATGCCGATCAGGATGCCGAATTTCTGGGTAAATCACGTGGTGTTTATACCCAATACATTATTTACGCCTCACAGGACGGTAAAAACTGGAAAGTACTGGTTGGTAAGAGCAAAAACAAAACCGATGTTCCGCATGACTATATCGAGCTGAAAACGCCGGTCAAAGCGCGTTATTTAAAGATCGTTAACATCCATATGCCTACCGGTAAGTTTGCTTTATCCGGGTTCCGCGTGTTTGGAAAAGGTGCGGGCGCGAAACCGGATACAGTGAAAGAATTTATGGTGCTTCGCGGAGACACAGAACGCAAAAACTCGTGGATCAGATGGCAACCGGTTGATAATGCCATCGGCTATACTATTTATATGGGCATCGCGCCCGATAAATTGTATAACAACATTATGGTGTACGGCAAAAACGAGTATTTTTTTAACGGTATGGAGAAAAGTTTGCCTTATTATTTCCAGATAGAATCTTTTAATGAGAATGGCATATCGCAGCGGTCGAAGGTGATCGAAGTAAAATAGAAAATGCCCCCGACAATTAGTCGGGGGCATTTTTGTTTGTAAATTATTTGAAATCCAGGTCGCCTACGTAAACCGTGCCGTTTGTATCTTTTTTCATTTGGAGCACAATAAGCTCCTTCTTTTCCTGTGGCGTACCATAGTGGGTATATAGTTCAGCCACAATAGTGGTAGGACCTGCAATAGTTGCCTGCCTATCGCCATAATAATTGATCTCGATCTTATAAGTCCCTTTCATTGCTTTTTTTAACAGGAATTGCTCAGGGCCAAAACCTTGGGTCATATCGTGAGAAATGCGGCCGCCTATTGCAGTGCGATTGTGTGAATAGTAACACTTTTCGTTATTTGGGTCGGTCACCCAAAGATCAATATCGGTATTATTCATGTTCCAGTTCAGCACAATGCGGACATCTGCCGGAAATGCCTCAATCACTTTTTTAGAAATGGGCGAAAGATCAAGCTTGCCTTTGTTCATGGCAATGATGCGGTTGATCTCAGGCAGGAATATTTCCTGAATGCCATTATAAAGTTCATCCGCATCATCAGTATAGCTTTTTGTCATAGCATTGTACAATACATTTAAAGCTTTCTGATGCTCACCTGCATCCTCCAGTGCCAACCCGTAATCGCGATAACTTTGGGGATCTAAGGGACGTAACTCCGTGATCTTTTTACACACAAATACCTCATCTTCATAATCGCCCAACTGCTTTAGCTTATAACCAAGCATTTTATATAGCTCATAGTTTCCCAGGTCCAATTCGGCCAGGTTACTTAATATCCGCAGTCCAATCTCTTTATTTCCCGTCTTGATAAAATGATCTGCCACATCAAAATAGTAAACAGGATTGCTGACAAATGATGCCCTTAATTCAAGGTATTTCTGATACTGTGCGGCTTTGTCTGTTTTCTGTATAGTTTTCAAGTAGTCTGTATTGGCAGGACTGTAAACAATATTGATGCCCCCATTTGGGCTTCCCGCATTTTTATTTTTGTCAGACTGTGTAGCTCTTCTTGTAGTTACTACCACAACGCCATTACTTCCGGCAGCTCCATAAATGGCAGTAGCACCCGAATCCCTCAATACATTCATCGACGCTATATCATTAGGATTAATTCCGGCTATACTACTCATCTGTACACCATCAACTATATATAACGGCTGCTGAGCGTTACCGACACTGCTATAACCACGCAGTTGTATGCTGGCCCCTGCGCCCGGTGTGTCGTCATTAACTATAGTTACACCCGCTACCCGACCTTGTAAAGCTGTCACTGGTTGTACTGTCTGTACAGAACCTGTAAGCTCTCGTTTCATTACAGTTGCACTGCCAACCACAACAACTTCATTGAGTGATTTGAATGAGGGCGGCGTTGCTTGCGTGTCGGCTCTCGCATTTTCCGTAACCTGCCTAACATCTGAGTTTCCTACAGGTTCATCCATTTGCATGTTGGCATTTGCCTCGCTTCTTTCCTTATGATGAATTCTTCTTACTTTTTGCTTTACAAGTTGGTGCCTGTTGTTAAAATCCGTTTCCCACCATTTACTCAGTTCCTGCAGCATGTTTTCAGAAGCAGTAAGGTTTTCCCTTTGAATTCTTGGGTTATCATTCCCGCGCTGCTTCATAATAGCATCAAATTGTGCACGCAGTTCTGCCGGAGGCTCTATATCATATTGAATATAATCGTTTACCATTTCCAGCACGATCAGTGATGTGTTCCGGGTAACAATACCAAACCGTTTCCCAAGGGACTCTATATCCTGCCGGTTAGCATTGTAATTAATGTCCATCTCGTCGATCTTTTTCTGCGCCCACAGTTTGGCTACATCGATATCTTCGACCAAATCTTTTAATACATTAAGTGTAATAGCTTTTTCATAGCTTACTTTACTACCGAAGCCGTATTGAAGGGTGATGGTTTGATCCGGGGTACGGGTAATACCAACGATAGTGAACGTCCGGCCGACTGTTACTGGCAATGATGGATAGTTTTCTTCGGTTTTCTCGCTACTTTTTACTCCTAAAAACCGTAACGATTGGGTGGTCAGGCTTAACAAGGCTTTATCATTATCATCCTTTACCAGGTCTATAAAATCTCCTTTAGTTTTGAGTGCGATCCATTTCAGATTACTATAATCGGCGGTAACAGATGAGTTGATACAATAAATCGGTGTTTGTGTCAGCTTTAAGGATTTTTCACCAAATGTCTGATGACCATCACTCATCAGTAAAAATTCGTCGACCGCATATTGCGATAAATTAATTTTACCAAAATTTGTAGCGCCATCATAAGTGGTATGCTCCAGTTCATTCCGCAGTTCCGACCAATTGCCATTACCGATGGTATACATTTTTGTTTTTAATATCGCATTACTGAATTTCACCAGGGTAATCTCAACATTGCCGATCTTTTTAAAATAATCATCCAGCAATGCAAACTCTTTCTTCGTGTCCCGGCCTGCTCCGCTTAATGATGCATCCCATAGTAACCCTATCTTATGCGGTAATGGTTTGTTTATTCTATGGGTCTGCAATCTTGTATTGATAAAATAATAATATTTATTACCCTGCTGCTGAATCATTACCTCGCTTGCATCCACAGGTTTTGGGATTAAAAATGATACCGGATGATCTGCTAAATAGTTATTCTTTTTAATAGAAGCAGTAAAAGTATTTTGATGCTGATCAAACTGAAGGTTCCCATCATCGCCATTATCTGGAACAGGCGCAGCCGCGTTTTGAATTACTGAAACATTGAGTAAAAAATCCTGTACCGTGTCCTTCATGTTTAGTGGCAGGGTAAATTTCAGATCACCATTGCCAGTCACAGGAACTTCTTCTTCGTAACCAATAATTACTGTGCGGGTACTATGCGGATTGATCGGGTAGATGCGCGTGCGGAACGTATTGCCTTCAACCTTTTCAAGTAGCCCCGGATCAACCCGTCGACGCTCAATTGACTCAAAAACTACTGCGCCTTTGCCCCTGTCTACCGGGACAGCTTCGCGCATTTTACCGTTAATATCCAAGGCATAGCGGCTAACATTTATACCATCTTTAAGCGGGAACACCAAGTTGCCTTCGAGTATCCGGGAAGTGGTGTTATAAAATGTCATTTGCCAGGTGGTACGGCTCACATTGCCATAAATCGCCACATCAATCTTCAATTGCTGCAGTTTTACCCCGCTATTTGTTTTGCCATCTACAGTCAGTTGCGGGGATTGAGCATTTGCGTTTAGTACTGGTAATGCCCAAAATGCAAACACCGGTAACAGGAAGGAAAATATTCTTTTCATGGTTTAGTTTATTTTCCCTTATGATGCAGGAAAAGAAAACATTCCATAAAACAATTTTGAAATCGTGTTTAAACAGGCTTTACGTTGATACGAAAAACATCTTTCAACGCGCGTTTGGCAGCATGATAACCGCACATGCCATGTACCCCACCACCAGGTGGTGTCGATGAAGAACAGATATATATTCCTTTCGCCGATGTACGATAAGGTGACCACCTGAGGGCGGGACGTGTAAATAATTGCCCCAGATCGAATGCGCCGCCATTAATATCTCCGCCTATATAATTCGGGTCATATTCTTCTACCTGTGCAGAATTCATCGTATGCTTTGCCAGTATGCGATCCCTGAAACCGGGTGCAAAACGTTCTACCTGCCGTTCAATGGCTTCTGTCATATCCATGGTCGATCCACCCGGCACATGGCAATAAGCCCAGCCCGTATGCTTACCTTCTGGCGCACGTGAGCTATCAAAAAGACTTTGCTGCGCCATCAGTACAAATGGCTTTTCAGCAGCATGCCCGTACCATGTAGCCTGTTCCGAAGATGCTATTTCGGCAAAAGTATTTCCTAAATGCACAGTTCCGGCTTGCCGGCATAATTCATTTGTAAAAGGTATTTGCCCATCCAATGCCCAGTCGATCTTAAAAATACCCATTCCATAGCGGTAGCGTTGTAATTGCCACTTATAGATGCTGGAAAATTTATGTCCGGCTATTTGTAGCAGCTGTTTTGGTGTAATATCAAACAATACTGCATTTGACGACGGCAATTGATCCAGCGATTTGATATAAGTATTGGTTTCGATCTCACCGCCTAACGAAACAAAATACGACGCCAGCGCATTCGCAATCTTTTGTGACCCTCCTTTTGGCAAAGGCCAGCCTTTTAGATGAGCTGCCGACATGAGCACCAACGCAGTAGCTGCCGAGCTTAAATTTGTGAGTGGCTGCATACAATGGGCTGCCATTCCGGCGAATAACCCTTTTGCTTCTTCGGTCTTGAAACTACTTGCAACTGATGATGCTGACCGCAATGCCTTCAAACCAAATCGGGCCATCGCAATAGGATGTTTAGGAATATGCAGTGGACCTAAAGCATCAGGAGCTATCAAGGGCCAATTGTTTGCGACAGGTTGGATCAGCTTGACATAAGCCTTTTGATCTATCCCAAACTGAGCCGCCGTTTCTTCTATCGAATGCTTCAAAAAAGCTGCGTCTCCATCATCAAAAGGATGTGCTGCGGCAATTTCCGGATAGATGAATTCAAGCCCGTGTGATGCAAGCGGAAGTGTCTCAAAAAATGGCGAGGAAACTGCCAGTGGGTGAATGGCAGAGCAAATATCATGAAGATAGCCGGGGAGTGTCAACTCTGCTGAGCGCATCCCCCCGCCTATCGTTTCTTTGCCTTCTATTAGTAAAACCGAAAGCCCGTTTTGCTGCATTAATATCGCGGCCGCCAGTCCGTTTGGACCGGAGCCTACCACTACTGCATCATATTCGCGCTTTTCAGGCTTCATTCATGGCTGTAAAGCTTAAAAGTCGGAATAATCTGCCGGGTGCAGAAATATAATATCAGCCTTTGATACATTGTGCTGGTACTCGGGCTTTGCCACCAATGTTTTCCATTCCGGATCATCGGAAAATGTCTTCCAATGTTGATCCCTGTCCTCTTTACTATTAAATGTAGTCATGTACATCAGGTTTGGCTGATGACTCCCTGCCAATACCTCAGCATAAAAAACCGCGTTAAATTTGAGCCGGTTAAACAACACCGTTTCGCCCCCGTCATTAAACATCTTTACCTTGTTGACGTTCAGTTTTTCCGTCGGACTTTCATAGCTGCGCAGCTCATAAACACGATCTGCTTTTTTTGCCGTTAGCTGCGGAACCGTTGCTACCGGCCATTTTGGGAATGCCTTTAGTACGATAGTTTCAACGCGGGTATAAGGCTGCTCATTGTATGCTGCATCGAGGTAATCTTTACCTGCTTCCTGATACTGCTTATCCTGTGTCAAGCTCTCTTCTACCTTCTCAATCTGCGCGAGACTGTTGAAGGTGATCAAAACGTATACCCGCTTATCCGTATCCTGTTCCAGGGTCCTGAAAACACCTACGTTGCCCAATCCCTTGCGGTGTAATGCAGGCAGATAAGCGTCTTTAAGATATTTATCCAGTCTCTCCTGCTGGCTTTGCGTTTTTATACGATATACTTTTAGCTCATAATACTGTTGAGGAACAGCATTAGCTTTTAAGATAAATCCCTGGATGATAAGAATTAGTACCAGTAATGTTTTGATTAGTTTATTCATTGTTTTATTTTTTCGGTTTTGTCAACCATTTATTTGCAAGCACTTGCATAAAGTATCCGCCAACCACACTTCTTGCCTGGAAACCTACCATTCTGCCATCAGTTGTTTCATGCCAGTCGCTCAGAGGGACTTTGGTCGATGTTTCAGTAGCATACTTATAAATAGGATCGGTAAGCGCCTTAAAGTTTGCCGGGCTATTTGCTAAAGTGGCTGTCCACATAATCCAGTCTGACTTCGTATACGTTTTCCTGCTGTCCAAAGGTAAACCGAATTTATTTTGTTTGGTCAGGTAGTAAGTAACCTCTTTGTTATAAACGCTCTGAGGAAACAAGTTTAATCCGAGTACTTTATCCCACACCAGGTTATATTTCTGACTCCAGGTGTCTTTTGCTCCAAATACCAGCGAGTAATGGTCGCAAGCATCATCTATTTTCATCCAGTTTTTGACCATCTCAGCAGCAGTTTTGCGATATTTCTTGGCAACCGCTTTTTCTCCTAACCGGTCGGCCAAACGGGCATAGCAAGCGATCCCAACAATGGCTTTTGCAGAAAGGTTGGCATTGTGAGCCAGGTGCCCTGCAAAATCGTCTGTACACAACTGGTTTTCAGGGTCGAAACCTGCTTTTTCCAGGTATTTAACCCAGGTGGTCAAAGTGGCCCAGTGTTTTTTGGCAAAAGCCGGGTTATTTTCTGCCTTAACAATAGCTTCTGTCATGATGATCATATTGCCCGATTCTTCCACCGGCATACCCTCGCCATAGGTCTGGCCATTAGCTAGTGGGTAGGTGCCCAGATCGTGCGCAGCAAAATCATTTTTAAACTTACCACTCTCGCTGTAATAGAAAATACCGTTCAGCATTCCTTCCAAAAATTTGGGGGCATAAGCCAGATATAGTGGAGCCGATGGATAAGTCACGTCGACAGTATTGATCGAACCATTACTGAAGTTTTCTTTTGATAAGAACAATATCTCACCCTGCGGACTTTTAACCAACGCATGAGCCGCAATACTCTGGCGATAGGCTAATGCACACAACTTCGCATACTTTTCGCCGCCGGCTTTTAATGCATCCTGGTAAATTTTATTGTTGAATGCAGCACACTTCTTCATCGCTGCAGCGTACTCATTGGCCGCGGTATTCAATTCCTGACCGATAGTTGCGCCGCTGTTTTTCCACCATGGTTTTAGCTGCGTGCCGAAATACTCTACGGCGTACAGGTCATCATATCCCAATTCTATGAATTTCTCAGTATAAGCTGATCCTACGTTGCCGAAAGAAAGAATAGTATTTAATGATAACTCGCGGCCTTTTACAGCTTCTTTACTTTTGGAGGCTTTGGCCAAAAACGGATTACCGATCTCCTTTTCGCTGCTGATATATTGTGAAACATTGGCTGATTTTGGCGCAGCTACATACATGTACCCCCAATCGATACGCAGATCATCACCCTTTTTCTTTAGTATGGGTTGCTCTACTGTGCCTGCTTTCAAGATGAATAGTTTGCCGTCATCAACCGATTCAGCTGCAACTTCCTGTATTGGCTTGTTTACCGCAATGGTAGCCGATGCTCCAAAAAACACCTTAACATTATGCTGTTTGCTGTCATTCGAGCGAACCTTGTAAGTGATGTATGACACCGGTCTTTGGAAAACGTTAAGATCGGTAAGTAATAGAGGTGAAGTAAAGGTCAATAACAGATCAGCTTTACCACATTTGAATTTATAATCGGTTTGCGTTGCAGTTACGGTTACGCTGGATTGTACGGCTTGTTTGATAGTTTCGTCTGATTTGGTTCTCTCCTGTTCAGCCAATCCTGCATCAAGGAAAGTATCGCCGCCAGTGTTTTTACAGTGAATGGCCAGGACATTTGTTCCTTTTTTCAATACATTTTTAATAAGGAACATTTCAAAGTCGCCATTGGCTCCGGGTCTATCCAATACTTTCTCGCCATTCAGAAACACTTCTGCGTCATCATCGTGACTTAACTTTAAAAAAAGTTTATATACGTCGGTGTTGTTAATCTCAAAAGTGCGGCGTATCCAAAGGTCATTTTTCCAGACGGTTTTACCCTTTGGCTTGCTGTCTGCAAAAGGTGCAGCTCCTGTTTGCCAGCCGCTATCGTTGAATTTTTCAGATTGCCAGCCTTCCGCAGGTTGCGTTTCAGTGTATTTACAATCATAAGCTTGCTCATCGGCTGCAGGCAAAATGGTTTTATAAGATTTTGGCTCCTGGCCCATGAAACGATATACATCGCCGTCCACTTTTATGAAGCCGATCATCGACTGATCCTTGCCGGTCCAGTGTTTGGTAGATGATTCACTCAGCTGATCGGTAAATGACCAGATGCTGAAATAAGTGTTGTGAGTGATCAGTGGATAGGCCGGAGCCTTCTGGATCTGCGCAAATGCATTGGCGCAAAACGACAAAAGAGCCGACAGTAGGAAAGCTTTTTTCATGTTGGTAAGAAGTATGTTTTTTAGGTTATGAATGACAAATATAATTTAAAAAATGTTTGATCAACAGTTATTCCATAGCGTGAGCTTCACTTGCAGAATTATTAACATATTTGTTACAAAAACATAAAAAGGGTTATCACCTAAATGACAACCCTTTTCATGCAATTATATTAAGGCCTAAAATTATAACTCGCGCACCCAAATGTTGCGGTAGCTTAGCGGCTCGCTCTTATCGCCATGGGCCTGCAATTTGATCGGGCACGCGCCATGTGCTTTATATTCGGGTTTACCGATGTATAAAGTCGGGCCTTTCAGCTCAAAGTTATTTTCAACCAGCACGCCATTAAAGAATACTGTAGCATGGGCAGGTGATTTTAAAGAACCATCTTCATTAAATTCAGGAGCATTCCAGATCACATCATAGGTTTGCCATTCGCCTGGTTTACGGCCCGGATTAGCCAGCGGAATCGCTTGTTTGTATAAGCTACCCGCCATACCGTTCACGTATGTTTTGTTATTGTAAGAATCGAGTACCTGCAACTCATAACCAGCATCGCCCTTACCTATCGAAGCCAGGAATATCCCGCTGTTGCCTCTTGCCTGGCCACTGCCCGTGATATTAGCAGGTACCCGCCATTCGATATGCAGCTGATAGCTTTTGAACTTGCGTTTGGTCTCGATATTACCGTACTTTTTATTTACAGTTATTATGCCATCGGCTACATCCCATTTTGCGGGAGAGCCATCGCCATTCTGAACCCACTCATCCAGGTTTTTACCATCAAACAGAATAATAGCATCCGAAGGTGCATCTCTGAAGGTTGCACCCGGAGTAACCACCGCAGGGACCGGCTCCCATTTCTCTGTTTCTTCAGGTTTTGTTTGCGCAAATGCAATAACAGTACTTCCTGCTAACAATGCGGTTAGTATGATCGTTTTCTTCATCGTTAATTAGTTTGGTTTTGAACAATCGGTATTAATTATATGTGTAAAGTATTCTTCATGTAGTTGCAGCTTTCGGTAATGCTCACATACGGATCAATATTGGTGAAGTTTTCCTGCTCCATCATAAAGTGTTTCACACCTGCAGCTTTTGCTTTCGGAATTATAGTTTTGAAATCAATACTGCCTTTTCCAATTCCCGACATCAGGTCCGTTTTCACTTTGTCCCTTTCTTTCACTTTTTCAAAAGTCAAACCTCCCCC
>JACXTT010012317.1_pt1 | contig 11359 bp, 7 predicted proteins | sample 9270951 | NCBI WGS metagenome assembly JACXTT01 (sample SAMN15532306, study PRJNA645909) | rock metagenome | isolation source: weathered quartz diorite | place: Puerto Rico | collected 2017-06-21 | reverse complement strand
CCAGCACTCGTAGCATTGTATTAAGGAACTTTCGTATTAATCGAGTTATGAAGCACACTCCAGCTCAGGTCTTCGGTTGCGACGACCCGTAAGCTAGCGGTGACAATCGCAAGGTGACGATGCGTAAAATCGTACACATCGACATGGACGCGTTCTACGCTTCCGTCGAACAGAGGGATGATGTACAACTGCGCGCCAAACCTGTCATTGTCGCCTGGCAGGGGATTCGTTCCGTAGTCTGCGCCGCGTCATATGAAGCTCGGGTCTTCGGAGTGCGCTCGGCAATGCCTGTGAATCTCGCGAGACGCTTGTGCCCCCACGCGTTTTTTGTACCGCCAGATTTTTCGCGTTATCAGGCAGCATCCCGGGCGGCGAGGGAGATCTTCGCGCAGTATACAGATTTGATCGAACCGATGTCGCTGGATGAGGCTTATCTCGATGTAACTGAGAACAAGCCAGGCTTGCCGACCGCGACGCGTGTGGCGATCGCCATTCGAAAGCAAATCAAGGACGAGCTACAGCTGACCGCATCGGCTGGTGTGGCGCCAAACAAGTTCCTGGCAAAAATCGCTTCGGACTGGCGCAAACCTGATGGACTCTTCGTGATCACCCCAGAAAACGTGGCCACGTTTCTACCGCCGCTGTCCGTCGGACGCTTGCCCGGCGTAGGCAGGGTGACCGAAGAGAAGCTTCGACGGCTCGGAATAAGAACGGTAGGTCAGTTGCAGAATCGGGATCTGACGACACTGGAAAACCAATTTGGCCGCTATGGAGTGCGTCTGTACGAACTCGCCCGTGGCGTTGATGATAGCAACGTCGTTTCGCACAGACCCACGCAGTCGATATCCGCCGAGACCACCTTTGAACAAGACATACCATTGTCCGAAACCGAGCCAGTGATCCGTCGTCTCGCGCGGAGCGTCTGGTCTGGTTCGCGCAAGGAGTCTCGAGTAGCACGAACGGTAGTTCTTAAATTGAGGACAAGCGAGTTTCACATTCTTACCCGAAGCCATACGCCGCCCTCTCCCCCTTCTTCCTGCGAGGAATTGATAGACATAGCGTTGTCGCTACGACAGCGAGTAGATCTGAGCCCGCAGCAGCTATATCGCCTGGTTGGAGTCGGTTTGAGCCATTTTCGGGAGGTCGAGGATGGCTCCACGTAATCACCGGTCGTTATTTGATTCCCGCAGAATATTCCAGACGTGAGGCTAGCAAGAACCAGTCTTCTTGGCTTGGTCCTCTTACTTAACGACCGGGATCTCAAGGGAACTTGGATGCGCCCGGTCGTGATGCACGGTGATATGAGCCGTACGTGCATCCTTCGCCGACTCCTCAGCTACTACCCGCCCGCTGTTGTAGTTCTTCTCCAACTGAATCGTGTTGGGACAATTCAGGATCAACCGCAGCCGACTGCCCTTCGCGATCCGCCGAGAGAAGAATTGAAAGGTGTTGAACTCGTATCGATTGATCTCACCCGACTTAACTAGCTTCTCCTGAGTCGATGATTCGCGGTAGCGCGCGCGCATCTGATCCCCCGTCAACAAGACGCTCACGCCATCGCGCTGAATCTCGTAAACCGACACCTGGAAATCAGTATCCGGAACATCCATCGAAATCCATGCCAGGAACTTTAAGTAACCGGTGACCTCGGTATCCTCGGCGAACGGCTCGCTGTGATAGACCACGCCGTTGCCGTTCAAGTTCAATGCATCGCGCTGACTAGTGATGTAGTCCCTGACTTCCTCCAGATCGAGCTCACCGGGGTGTGTGTCGAGAGGGTCATAGACAAAATTGTCCGAGGCAGCTCCCGCCGGTGTACCGGCGCTGGTTGGCGCTGCCAGGCTGCGCGCGGATAAGAGGCCTGATGTCGAAGAGCTGTTGCCGACGGGTGAAACTCCTGAGGATGTGCCCGGCACCGCGGCAGTTGCGCTCAGTGTTCCAGAGTGGAACACACTGTTCGCCTCGCCGTCAGACCCCAAGTAAAGGGTAAGCTTCGAATTCGAAATCGTCTCGAGACTATCAGCGTATTTCCATTGGTCGGCTCGGACAACATAGTAGGCAACTCTCTTCTTAAGGAACTCCGGTTTCGGACCGTTCTTCATCGTCCAGTCGTACCACTCCTTGTGGAGATTGTTCAGATCGAGCATGCTCGCAGCACCAAAACGCAAACCGCCGACTTCACGATTGGGCGTCCGCGTGCCCGCGTGGTCCCACGGCCCTATGATCAAATAGTGACGATCGCGGGCTTCCTGCGCACCGTACTTCATGTGTTCGCGGTAGTATTGCATCGCGCCGTTTTGGTCCCCATCGTAGTGACCGGTGATTGTAAGAATTGGAACATTCATTAGTTTGTACTGCGCGGGCGACGGCACCATTGCTTGCCAGTAGGCGTCGGGGGTTGGGTGTGCGATCCAAGTTTGAAAATGGGTTGACGTGTTTCCGACTACGCGGTCGAGTTCCTTGAACGGACGATGCTCGACATAGAGCTGGTGAAACTTGTCTCTCCAGAACGAAGAAAGTCCAAACAAGTTCACGTTGGGAGTAACGCCACTGGTGTAGCTCAACCACTGAATGATGTAAGACGAGAAAATGTTCTTGAAGAACGGAAAATCCACGCCCGCATAAGCGGCTGCCGCGGGAACGATGGTCGCGAGATGTGGCGGCGCTTCTTTGAGAGTAGTCCATTGATCGAAACCGGCATATGACCCGCCCCACATCGTCACCTTGCCATTCGACCACGATTGTTTTGCGAGCCACTCGACGACGTCGTAACCATCGCGACCTTCGTTGACGAACGGCTCGAATCGTCCTTCAGAGTTGCCGCGGCCGCGTACATCTACCAAGGCATATACGTAACGGTTTTTGGCGAAGTAAAGCGCACGATCCTGATAAGTGTCCGAGATGTATGGCGTGAACGTAAAGATGACCGGAAGCGGTTCGGACTGGTCCTTCGGTTTGAGGACGGTGGCGTTGAGCTTGACACCGTCGAGCATGGGAATTTTCACATCCCAGATCAGATCAACGCTCTTTTCGGAGCTCGAGTTCGCGGATTGAGCAAAGGCGCTCGATGAAACTGCGATCAGCGTGATTGCCGCGATTTTGGCGAGGCTACAAAGCGATTTCATAACGGCTCCTCTACGGTTTCGGAACCTCTGCGTACTCAGCGTCCTGGGGGCGACAGTTGAGTCGCCCGGCTGATTGGTTTCAGACTTCAAACATGTCTGATCCACGAGCGTATCAGTTCGGTGAGTGCTGTCGCCCGAGCTGTAATATCCGCGGCGTCACTGAACGACATTGCTCGATCCTTTGCCAGCCATTTCAACATTCCATCTGAATCGGCGATCTCACGGCCTGTCACCATGTCGCCACGCTTCTTTGGGCCGTGGACCATCTTCCTCGCTTACTGGCGTACTTCTACTGGACAATCGTATGGATTCCATCGCATCAGATGAATAAGTCTCGAACATTCTGCGCGCCAGCGCGACTAGCAATTATCTCCGTGCCGTCACTTAGTTTCAGTAGGAGTCTCCGATCCATTCGTTTGCACGAGAGCAAATGATCCAAGTTAACGATCGCGGAACGGTGCACGCGGCGAAAATGCTTCGGATCGAGTCGTTTCTCGAATTCAGCGAGCCTAACATTCACAAGGTACGAAGTGTTGTTGGCGTGGATTTCCACGTAATCGTCCGCGCCGGTCAAACGCGTGATTTCGGTCGCTCTCACCTGAACTACCCGACCGCGTCGATCACGGACGAAGAGGCGAACCAAAGGCTCAGCCGGCATTGGCTGAAGCGCGTGCTGTGCTCTTTCACGAACGGAAGCGCTGGTTTTTTCCACAATATCGACCAGGCGAAGCTTCACCCGCGTCAACATTTGACGGAAACGTTCCTGTCCGAAAGGCTTGAGGATGTAGTCAAGCGCTTCCAATTCAAATGCAGTTACCGCATGATCGTCATAGGCGGTAGTGAAGACGACTTCAGGATCGTGTGTGATGCGTTCCAGAACTTGCAGGCCGGTCAAACCCGGCATTCTCACGTCCAGGAAAATCAGATCCGGACGCAGTTCATCGATGAGAGTTACGGCGCGATCACCGTCGGCGGCTTCACCTATGACTCTTATCCAATCTTCACCGTGCAGAAAGTCCTTGATGGTTTGTCTGGCCAGCGGTTCATCTTCGACGATGAGCGCCCGGATTGCGCGTTTTGTTTGCATTCATTCACTCCGCGATCCATTCGCAGGGATTTCCATCCGCACCATAAATCCTTTTCCGGGGCCGGTGGTTACCTGAAAGCTCGCTTGATCTCCATAGCGGGTCAGCAACCGTTGGCGAACAATTTTCACGCCGATTCCATTTGAAGTTTCCACTTCTTGAACATCCGCTCCGGGACCATCGTCAAACAATTCGACCGACAAGAAGCCGTTACGACGCTCGGTTTTGATCTGAAGCACCCCGCCGGTTGGCTGAGTTGAGATCGCGTGCCTGATCGAATTCTCGATGAGCGGTTGTAGCGTTAACGGCGGCAGCCGGCAGTCGAGAGTTTCAGGTTGGATTCTCTTTTCAATTTTCAGGCGGTCGCCAAGTCGTAGATGTTCGAGGGCAAGATAATTCTCAACGAAGTCCAATTCGTCGGAAAGCTGAACGTCTCCCGCGTCTTTCATAGTCATCAGCGTGTGGCGCAAGAGTAAAGCTAATCTTTCTAAAGCATCTTCCGCCGCAGCCGGATTGTGTCTCACCAGCGCCATCAGTGAATGCAACGTATTGAAAAGAAAATGTGGGTTTAGTTGCGCGCGCAGCGCTTCGAGCTCAGCACGAGTGCGGAGATTCTCGGCGCGCGTGGCACGCGCCTTCTCGGCTCGAAGCCGTTCGTTTGTCTGAATAGCATAAACAATACCGGCAATAGTGACGTAGATCATCAATGCAGTAATCAGGCCTCCCTGAAATGAACCGCCACTTTGATAGTTCCACAAGCCATGCTCGATTTTCTGGTCCACGGCATTAAGAAACGGCGCAGCGATCATCCATAAAATTACGTACGTAGAAGCGAGTAGAGCATGAATTGAGAGGAACTTGGCACGATGAATCGGCGACCAGGGAAGGCGTTTGCAAACAGTGACTACACCCGCTCCGAACAGGGCGGCGGGAACGACATTGAAAAGTGATCCCTTGAACGCCTCGAAGAAAGATCGCCCGAGATGTGAGACGAAGAGTGAAAAGTAACTCGCCGCAAACGGCAGCCAGGCAATGCTATATACCAACCAAAACCGCAGCGATTTTCGCATTAGAATTCCAGTCTTGACCGATCAAGGAATACATTATCCCTCACTGGTGGGTTCATCCCAAGCGCATCGTGTGCCGATGGTGTTCTCCCTTTGCATCCGTCGCGCGGCATGAGGGTTATAGTTGTTGCGTAAGCCCTCAACTGGTATGAAGCTCTCTCAGTAAGATTAAGGTTTCTTTGTAGGCGAAGGCTTATCGAACATGGATTCGTCAAGCGGAGTGTTTAGTTTGATATCTGTGAACTTGCGGATCAGGATTGGGCTTCCCCTATCAACGAATGAGACTGTGATCGTAAATGGAAGCTTTAGACCTTGGACTTGACGATAATCTTCAAAGTCTGTTTGCTGTGGAATGGTGCCAATCATTGTGCGCAGATAGCTGATTCGGCGTCTTACCAATCCATCCTCAACGTTAAAGTAAAGATGTTCGAGTTTGTTGTCCAATCGGATTGCGCTGACTACATAAACGTCTCGGTCATCGATTTTATCCGTGCCGGAGACTCGCATGCTCGAATACTGGTCCTTGAGTCTGAGGATTGTGAACATCCATGGGAACGAAAGTTTCTGATCCTCCAAACGCTGGCCCAATAATTCCTGTACGCCGTCGGCGTTCTTTAACCATCCTCTCGCGCCATTCAGCACGCGTTCACTGGTGCCGCTTGGCGTTACGAATGCTTCATAGCCCTTGTCTGGAGCGATCTGAGCAGTTTCATAAGCCAAGGACTGTCCGTTCCGCGTTGCACTGGTTCCCTTAGTAACCAAGCTGTTGATTCGATCGATCGTCATCTTGCCGCCGATTGCCGTTAAATGTTTATTAAGTATCTCGTCGGCGGAGGGTAAGTTGGGTCTTGTATTGGGCGACGTTCGCGATGACGAGTCAGCGACGCCTGAAGACCCTGCGCCGGCGGGCGTTTGAGGTAGCGGCGTTGGCAACGGGAGAGGCAATGTCGGAAATCCCTGTGGGGAAGAGCGTCCACGATGACAGGTGTAGCAACTTACTTCGGCATCGCCTCGAGCGATCGTCTTGTTTATCTCGAGCACCATTTTGATCATTGAGCGGGCGGTCTGCTTTTCCGGCTTATCGTCCGCAGGTCCATCCAATAAGCCATTCCTAATAACGTGGCAAAAACCGCACTGAGTCCCAAGCGACGCGGCCATGAATCTCATCGCCGGATACAACTGAGACTGTGGCATATCGTTCAATACCTTGATGTTCTTGAATACCTGTTCGACTGTCTTTTCTGTCGGCGCAGCTTGCGTGATTGTCGTACCGCTGCTTTGATCGCGCGAGCTCCGTACCTCGCTGAAACTGGTTGAGATGAAAGATGCCAACGCGACGAAACTCAGCGCAACGACTTTGAGAATGTAGTGCTTGAGCGACTCCGTGATCTTTGATCTCTTCATGGCAATTACTTCCTCCCAGCCCTTCAATTGGCTGGCCGTCTCTACTTTGCATCAGTACTGTTCTTAGCGGAGGGTCAATCCCGCAATGCCCGTACTGGATCGATTCGCGTCGCACGCCACGCGGGCAAAAAACATGCCGCCAACGAAACGATCGCCATCACCAGGAACGCCGAGCCGAACGCCAACGGATCTTGCGGGCTCACCTTGTACAGCAGATCACCGATCAGCCTGGTTAATCCCAGCGCCGCCGCTCCTCCCAGAAGAATCCCGCCGGCCGTCACCGTCAAACCTCTTGACATCACGAGCCGAAATAGATCCACGGGGCGCGCGCCAACCGCCATACGTAGCCCCAGCTCACGCTTACTTTGCGACACCGCGTATGACATCACTCCATATAATCCAATGGCCGCAAGCAGCAGTGCTAAGCCACCGAAAACGCCGAGCAGCATGACTGCAACCTGTTGAGACGCTGTCGAGCGATCAATTTGTTCGCGCATCGTGATCACCTCTGACGGCGCCAGATCCGGATCGAGTGCGTGAACCTCGCGGACCAACGCCGCCGCCATCGTTCCGGAATCGAGCCGAGTTCGAATGTTGACGATCACCTGGCGAGAGAAATTCTGTTGCAGAGGCACATAAAAGAACGGCTTTGGCGTCTCGAGGAACGTCCGGTACTTCGAATCTTTTGCGACACCGACTATCTGCATCCATCGGTCCCTGACCTGAAGGCGCTTGCCGAGCGGATCCCCGGCGGGCCAGTATTGTGCGGCCATTGTTTCATTCACTACGGCGACCAGAAGGGTCGTTTCATCATCAGCCATGGTGAACTCGCGGCCTGCCAAAATCGGAATTCCCATGGTTTCAAAATATTTCGGCCCGACTTCATTGTATTCCACGGTTGGTTGCTCATTGAGTGGGGCTTGATAACCGTCAACGGCAATCGGCGCCGAAGTATAAGGAAGATAGGTGAACGGTCTGATTCGCGAATAGGCGGCCGATTCGACGCCGCTGATGGCTTGAATGCGATCAATTAGCCCGTCTTGAAAAATCTTTGCCCGCTGCGCATCGTACCCTGCCGCAAGCAGATTGACTCCGGTCGTGAGCAGGCCCTGCGTTGAAAACCCAGGGCTGGAGTTTCGAATCTGCTGCAGGCTTTGAATCAGCAGAACCGCTCCCACCAGCAAAATGAAACTCAGCGCCACCTGGACCAGAACCAAACTTGAGCGGATCCGCGATCGGCCGCCGCTTCCGATTGCGCCTCTCGATTCAGATTTTAATGCTGTCGCCAGATCGATCTTTCCAATCTGAATTGCCGGAACCAGCGCGAATATCAACGCCGAGAGTAGGCCAACACCAATGCTCGATCCAAGTACGCGCCAATCGATTGCGCCGGCCAGATTCACCTCGATGCCGGGCTGCGCCGGGAAGAATGGCACGAGCCCGTGCCGGAACCAGTACGCGATGACGAGTCCGCCAACTGCTCCGATGCTGGACAGGATGAGACCTTCCGTGAGAAGTTGCCGCAACAACCGAACCCGGCCCGCGCCCAATGCTAATCGAACTGTCATTTCGTGGCTTCGCGCAAGTGATCTGACGAGCAGCAGATTGCCAACGTTGGCGCAGGCGATTAGCAGAACAAGAACTACGACTACGAGCAGGATTCGGAGCGTGGGCAGCATTTCACCTGCTTTGTCGAATGGATGATTCCACAATTCCACCAGCCTGATGCCGCGACCTCGGTTGGTGGCCGGATAGTCATTCTCCAAGCGGCCGGCCGCCGCCGAGATCTCGTTTTGTGCTTGCTCGCGAGTCACGCCAGGCTTGAGGCGCACGAAACCTTCAATCCAACGCGCGTCCCGATCCTCCAGTCTGTATCCGCCGGCGTCGAAAACTTCCTGCATCGAGGCCGGAACCCAGAACTGAATCGCGTAGCCTACGAAAGTTCCGTAAAATCCGTCTGGCGCCACGCCGACAATCGTGAATGGAACACCATTAAGACGTTGCGTGTTGCCAATGATTCCCGGATCGCCGTGAAACCGTTCTTGCCATACTCGGTAACTTATTACGGTTACCGGATGGGCGTTACGCCCCGAGTCTTCAGAGGGCTCGAACCCGCGTCCAAGGACTGGATGGACGCCAAGCGCCTCAAAATAATTCGCCGATACGATGCTACCCGAAGCGCGTTCGGCCCGGTCGCCGATGCTAAGGGTCGTGCCCATGATCTTGTTGACAATAAACGAATCGATCAGCGTGCAGCTCTTTTGGAAATCGACGAAGTCAGGCCAGCTGACGCCGCGAAAGCCGGAAGTCCCGGGGGCTGTTCCGGCCACGACCAGCAGCTTGTCCTGTTGAGCGACAGCCGGAAACGGGCGGAGAAGAATTCCTTCGATCCAACTGTACACCGCGGCATTAGCGCCGATTCCCAGGGTGAGGCAAAGGATCGCCACAACTGTGAAACCTGGATTGCGCCGGAGCATGCGAATGCCAAAGCGGAGATCTTGTAACACATCAAGGATGGTATCCTTGAGGAACTACCAGCCAAAGAGAAGTTCGGCGAACGCGCCGATCAAGCAGGCTAATGGGCAGGCAGCATTGAGTTCAGACGAACATATCGGGAAGACGGGCACCGCTGCGGCCCGCGATCACTACGGAACCATCGGTGAGTTCAAGACGTCGCCGACGATCGACCGGTTCGCACGACCCCTAATACAAGTTGACGATACCCGACCGATGTATGTGGTTTGTGCTAAGGATTACCGCAACACTCACAACCTTATGAAAGCCACCTAGCGCGGCAGATTCTGCCTACGGCTCACTTGGATCGCTGTAGGATTTCCGCCAGGGCCTGCAATCGCTTCGAGTCTACGTCACTCTTGGTCATTCGGGCGCTTTCTTTTAGCGACCGCGCGAAGCTCTGGAGTTTTGCGAGCTCTCTTCGATTTAGATGTGAATTTTCTGCGCTTTGAATCGCCTTCCGCACGGCAGCGATTTGGTCCGGTGGCAGGGCCTGCGATCGCTCCAACTGATCCAGATACGCCTTGGCTACTACCAACTGAGCTGGCCACTCGATCCTTTGCTGATTCTGCACATTGAGCTCAGCCACTCGCACCGTTTTTGCGGCATCGATCTCATTCTGGGTCAGAAACTTGGTTGGGGTTAGTTCAAAGATGTCCAGCCCGCGGGCGATCTCCGAAGCGTAGATGTGACCGTTGTACCAGTAGGCGGACCAGTCGCCACCCAGTACGAGCATATGTGGGTCAATTGGCCCACGATCGAAGTAGGCAATTTCAACCGGATTGTCCGCGTCGGTAAAGTCCATAACCGAGATGCCGCCCTGGTACCAGGCTTGCACTTCTATATCCCGGCCGGGAATTGGAATGAGCGAACCGTTGTGTGCCACACAATTCTCGGTGTCGCCCTGCGCGGCTGGCAACTTGTAGTAGCTTGCGAAAGTCAGCTTGTTATCCTTCAAACGAAACACTGCGTCGGCGCCCCATTTGTTGGGATCGTTGGCACGGCAACGCGCACCCAGTCCTCCTCCCCACTCATCTGTGAACACAACCTTTGTCCCATCGTTCGAAAACGAGGCCGAGTGCCAATATGAATAGTTCGGATCGTTTACTGCGTCCAGTCGCTTCGGATGCACGGGGTCTTTTATGTCCAGCACAATTCCATTTCCGGAGCAGGCACCTGCGGCCAACCCAAGTGCCGAGTACACGGTGATATCGTGGCACTGGTTGCTATCGCTTGGCTTCTGCTCCTCGGGGCTGCCGTGGGACCCTCCGCTGCTCAAGCTGTTGAGTTTGCCCGTACCGGGATCCATAAATACGCGAGGACTGTTTACCACCTTCGAATCCTGCGGCGCGGCTAGCGGAACTTTGATTATGTCTATGCGGAACAAAGCGGTGTTAGGATCTTTGTCTGGCGCTTCACCTGAACACCCGGGCAACTCTTCACCCTGACGCACGAACGATGTGCCGGACACATAGATGTAGACGTTGTTCTTATCCTTCGGATCGATTACAAGCGTATGCGTGTGCGAGCCGCGGCAAGTTTGCACCGCGGCAACCTGCCTCGGACTCTTGATATCGGATATATCGAAGATCCTCACGCCGCGGAACCGATCCTTTTGCGGCGCAGGCGGGTGAAACTTTTTCTCTTCGCCGGGGGGCGGCGGAGGTGGCGGCGGAAATCCCTGCGTGCCGCAATCGAGCCGGCCATTCGGCTGCTCGACCGACATAAACATCAGGTTCTTGTAAACCGAAACATCTCCCTGTCCACCGGGACAAATCATCGACGTTACCAGATTCACCTTAGCGGGATTGGAGATGTCAAAGATACTGACTCCGTAAAAGTTACCCTGAAACAGGTGGTTCCCCTGAAACGCAAGATCCGAGTTCGCAAACGCGAGTTGAGCCATCACCAATCGCATCGACTTAGGCATCTTTGAAGGGTCGGCAATGCCAAGCAGACCTAAGGTTTTTTGAACCTTCGAGTCGTTAGGATCGACCGAGTCGAGTTGAAACGCATCCGGTTTCTTGAAGAGTTGGAGGTGCTTCAGGCCCTTCGATACTTCGCCTGAGTCGTACCATCCGGGGGTAAGTTTGGCGGGCGGGTCGTTGGGATCCGGGCCGGGCATTCGGGCTGGGGACGGCGGCGAGGGGGGGGGGGCAAGAGG
>JACXTT010012316.1_pt1 | contig 11359 bp, 9 predicted proteins | sample 9270951 | NCBI WGS metagenome assembly JACXTT01 (sample SAMN15532306, study PRJNA645909) | rock metagenome | isolation source: weathered quartz diorite | place: Puerto Rico | collected 2017-06-21 | reverse complement strand
TGCAGTTTTTCTGGCTGTACATTGATGACCTTGTAGGAAAGGGGCTCGACCTGTTTACGGTGATCAAATTGATTGGCCTGGTAGCGCTTTTCTGGGTACCGCTGGCCTTACCGCTGGCCCTGCTTTTTTCTTCCATCATGACCTTCGGTAACCTGGGTGAATCATTCGAACTGGTGGCCATACAAGCCTCCGGTATTCCCCTGCTGCGTTTTATGCGTCCGCTGATCGTTATCACCATTTTTATCAGTGGCATTGCTTTTTTATTTGCCAATAACATTATCCCGGTAACACAGTTGAAATTATCGGCACTGAAATACGATATCATCGTTTCCAAGCCCGCCATCGACATCAAGGAAGGTGTTTTTTATGATAAGATCGATGGCTATGTGATCAAGCTGGGTAAAAAAGAAAAGAACGACAGCATCATACACGATGTAGTGATCTTTGAAAGAAGTCCCGGCGGCCTGCAGGATTATATGCTGATCGCAGAAAGCGGCGTGATGCGCGTGACGAAAGACAAACGCTTTCTTGAATTCATTCTGCGCAATGGTTGGCGTTACCAGGAAAGAGGACAACGCGCTACCCCCAATACCGAATTCATCCGGATGGGTTTCAAAGAATACAAGAAGATGTTCGACCTCAAAAGTTTTCAGATGAACAAGAGCGGCGACAGTGCTTTTTACGATCCGAAAATGCTGAGTCTGCGACAACTGAACGGAGTGATCGACTCCCTGCACAACATCGATACTTTCTACCGGAAAAGAACCATGTACGAGATCACGCCTTATTTACGGTTCTCCAAATACGATGACACCGGTTGGGCCAGGATAGACAGTTCCCGGATCAATAAGAAAGTAAAAACATTCAACAACCTGTTGCCCGATTCATTAGCCTCCGCTGTCATGACAAGCGCTGCCGGCCAGATCGGTTCCCTCAAAGGCAATATCAATGTGCTCGCAAACGATTATACCCAACGATACCTTTCGCTGCAATTTCATAAAATAGAATGGCATCGCAAGTTCACCCTTTCCGTTGCCTGCCTGGTGCTGTTCCTGATCGGTGCACCATTGGGTTCTATCATACGGAAAGGCGGATTGGGTACGCCGCTGGTATTTGCCGTGATCTTCTTTGTGAGTTTTCACCTGCTCAACCAGTTTGGTGAGAAATTTGCAAGGGCAGATGAGATGAGTCCGCTGATGGGCATGTGGCTTTCTACACTGGTACTGATACCGGTGGGTATCTTCCTCACGTACAAAGCCATGCGTGATTCGCAGCTTTTCAACCAGGAGTTTTATTACCGTTTGTTTAAACAGTTGCGGCGTTTTTGGGCTAACTTTAGGAATCGAAAAAGTTCAACATAAATAATCCTTATGAAAAAAAATACATCGAGCCGTCGCGACTTTATTAAAGTCACCGGCAAAGCCGGCGTTGCAGCAGGCTTATCTATGAGTGTTCTTCCTTCACTGGTAAAAGCTGAAAACGAATTCCTGGCAGACAGTGCGTTCACACAACACCCGCTTCCTTATGCGTATAATGCATTGGAACCCGTTATTGATGCCATGACCATGGAGATCCATTACAGCAAGCATGCTACCGGCTACGCCAAGAACCTGGCGGAAGCCTGCACTGCAGAAAAAGTGAATACCGGCTCCATGAAACTGGAAGACCTGTTGAGAAATATTTCCAAATACTCCACCAAGATGCGCAACAATGGCGGCGGACATTATAACCATGAACTGTTCTGGCAATGTATGAGGCCAGGAACTGCCACCAAACCCGAAGGAACACTGGCAGCAGCCATTGATCGTTCATTCGGTTCTTTCGAAACTTTTAAAACCCAATTCTCCGATGCAGGTAAGAACCGTTTTGGAAGCGGATGGGCATGGCTGATACAAACACCCGACCATCACCTGGCAGTTACCTCTACCCCCAACCAGGATAACCCCCTGATGGACATCAATGAAGTAAAAGGAACACCCCTGTTGGGATTGGATGTTTGGGAACATGCTTATTATCTCAAATACCAGAACAAAAGACCCGACTATATCAATAACTGGTGGAACCTGGTAAATTGGGATTTCGTTGCGAAAAGAATGGTTTAAGAAAACAGAAAGTAGTACTTATGAGAACAATCACTAAATGGGTATCTGCTCTTGCTTTTGATGCAACAGCAGATAATACAGGACATACGGTAAGGATCGATACAGCAGTGGAAAGCGGCGGGCTGGGAACTGGTATGAATCCCAAGAGAATGTTATTGGGATCGCTGGCGGGTTGCAGCGGCATGGATGTGGTGGATATCCTGCGCAAGATGAAAGTAAACTTCACCAAACTGGAAATAGATACTTCGGCAGAACAAACGGAGGAGCACCCCAAAGTATTCAAGTTCATCAACATGATCTATCGTTGTGATGCCCCGGCAGAAGACATTGATAAGGTAAACCGTGCAGTAGCACTTTCGCACGAGAAATATTGCGGCATATCGGCTATGTTGTCCAAGCACTGCAAAATCGATTATAAAGTAGAACTGATCGGCTGATGCAATCTGCCAAACAAAACTACCACGTACAGTTATGGATCACCGCTCTTAGTGTGGTGCTGTTTGCTGCCAAGATCATTGCTTACCAATTCACCCATTCCCTGTCGATACTGACCGATGCGTTGGAAAGTATTGTAAACGTGATTGCCGGATTCATTGGCCTTTACAGCTTATATGTAGCTGCCAAGCCCCGCGACATGGATCATCCTTATGGGCACGGCAAAGCAGAATTTGTTTCAGCTGCCGCAGAAGGGGCACTGATCATAGCAGCGGGGATCATGATCGTATATGAGACCGTACTCAATATCATCCATCATAGTCCTTTGCAGGAACTCAACATGGGCTTATGGCTGGTGGGCAGTACTGCTGTGATCAATTTTATTGCAGGTGGTATCTGCATCAAAATAGGAAAACAAAACAACTCCCCTGCCTTACTGGCAAGCGGTAAGCATTTACAGATAGATACTTATTCTACACTGGCTGTTATTGCCGGCCTGGTGTTGATCCTCTTCACCGGGTTTGCCTGGCTCGACAAGCTCATTGCCTTCTTTTTAAGTATCCTCATTATTTACAATGGCTACAAAATTCTTCGTCGTTCATTGGCCGGTATCATGGATGAAGCAGATATAGAGTTGCTGAATCGTTTCATACGTGTGTTGAATGAACACAGACGGGAGAACTGGATAGACCTGCACAACCTGCGCGTGATCAAGTATGGCAGCCTGATGCATGTAGACTGTCACCTTACTGTTCCCTGGTACCTCAACGTGCACGAAGCACACCGTGAAATAGATGCGCTTTCTGCACTTATCAAACAGCAGTTCGGTGATACCCTGGAATTAATGGTGCATACCGATGGCTGCCTGCCTTTCAGTTGCAGCATCTGTACCAAGCAGGACTGCTCCGTACGACAGCATCCCTTTGAACAAAAGGTTGAATGGACCATGAAGAACCTTATTTCCGATCAAAAGCACCGATTGGCGTAAATTGCGTGCCATTCCATCATCTTAAATTTTATCTTATGCAGGTTTGGAAAGCGTACCAGGAAGAACACAAAGACCGTTTTCTTCAGGAATTACTCGATTTATTGCGCATCCCCAGTATAAGTGCACGCAGCGAGCACAAGGCCGATATGACAGCCTGTGCAGAAGCCGTGAAGCAACGTTTACTGGAGGCCGGAGCCGATAAAGTTGATATATATGCCACAGCAGGACATCCTATTGTATACGGCGAAAAGAATATTGATCCCACCAAGCCCACTGTATTAGTATATGGCCACTACGATGTACAACCACCCGATCCGCTGGAACTCTGGCACAGCGGGCCTTTTGAGCCGGTGATCAAAGACGGCAAGATCTATGCCCGCGGCGCCTGCGACGACAAAGGCCAGTTCTATATGCATGTGAAGGCACTGGAAACCATGGTACAGACCAATACCCTGCCCTGTAATATCAAATTCCTGATTGAAGGCGAGGAAGAAGTGGGCAGCCCCAACCTGGCCACTTTCGTAAAAGCCAACAAAGCATTATTGAAGGCCGATGTGATACTCATCAGTGATACCTCCATGCTGAGTATGGAAAATCCGTCTATCGATATTGGTGTACGTGGCCTCAGTTATATAGAAGTAGAAGTGACCGGTCCCAACCGCGATCTGCACAGCGGTGTATATGGCGGTGCCGTGGCCAATCCCATTACCATGCTGGCCAGGATGATCGCTTCCTGTCACGATGAAAACAACCACATCACCATCCCCGGCTTTTATGATGATGTAGTAGAAGCCGCTCCCGAAGAGCGGGCCAAAATGGCAAAAGCCCCTTTCGATGAAACGACTTATAAAGAAGACCTGGGCATTAGCAGTCTCTGGGGTGAGAAAGGATATACGACGAATGAAAGGACTGGTATTCGTCCCACGCTGGAGCTGAATGGTATTTGGGGCGGGTATACCGGCGAAGGCGCCAAAACGGTATTGCCTTCAAAAGCATATGCCAAGATATCCTGCCGCCTGGTACCCAACCAGTCTTCCGTGAAGATCACTGAAAAATTGCTGAACTACTTCAAGAGTATCGCCCCCGCGGGTGTTGAGGTAAAAGCCGAAGAACATCATGGTGGCGAGCCTTATATGACACCTATCGATTCCAATGCTTATAAAGCAGCTGCAAAAGCCATTCACACCACTTTTGGTAAAGAACCCATACCTGTTCGCGGCGGCGGAAGTATTCCCATTTGTGCCCTCTTTGAAAAAGAACTGGGCATCAAAATTGTATTCATGGGATTTGGTCTCGACAGCGACAACCTGCACAGTCCGAATGAAAAATACGATCTGTTCAATTTCTACAAAGGCATTGAAACGATCCCTTATTTCCACCAGTTCTACGAACAGATGCAGTAAGTGATTTAGTCTTTTTCCGGAACTGGCAGGTCATCCATCGTATAAAACCGGTAACTGACCTGCATGATCTTCTGTTTAGATGCATCATATCTTACCAGTTGTGTCAGGCGGTTACTTTGATCGTAAGTCAGTTCATCATGGTACAAGGGGATATGCTTTCTCCCCAAAGTGATGGTCCGTTCCACCGGATGGCCCGATTTGAACCAGTATTGGACATAGTAAAACACGCGCCGGAAAGCGGCATCACCTGCCGGTAACCTGATCTCAACAGATGCAAGATTGGCCTGATCGTCATATAACGCTTTATAACGCACTTCACCGGTATCTGTCTTCATCCATTTTACATCATTATCGAGCAATTGACCGTCGTAGTTTGTGGGGGGCATATGTGTGATAAAAGCGTTTGCTTTTTGAAACAGATCAACCTGCTTCAGGTAGTAAGCATCAGATGGCAGCATCAGCGAATCAGATAAATATCCATTCATATCGAACTCCAGTTGGTAATGAGCGTCCTCCACACCATTACGAAAAGTGCTTATCTCAGCTGTTTTCATGATCGTGTCAACATATTGCAGGTTCGAACGGTATTTAAGCCCCACTGCATACAAGGTCTGTGCATTGTAGATTTGAGTACCGTACGCCGTATGTATACCTGCATACACAGGAGCTTGTTTAATATCAAGGATCATCAGTCCATCAAGTCCTTCCCCCTGTGCTTTCTCCTGTAAACGCTTCAACAGTTCATTATAATTCGCTATCGTACCGGCGGTCACATCCAATATCTTCACTTTATAATAAGCCTGTTTGGGCTTCTCTCCATTAAAGAAAACGTCTACTTTACGGGGTTGGAAAAATAAAGGAATATCACTGAGTGTATGTCCTTCTCCTCTTTGATTGGAAAAGGCGGATTTGAGCTGGTTGTCCTGCGCATGAGCAGTATCCATACTCCATAAAACGAATAAGAAAAGTGTAAAACTCTTTATCATAGCAGACGGTTTATTTCACTTTACATCAAAAATATTACCATGTTTCCATACCTAATCTTACCAAATCCTTAAAGTTGGAATGTCTTATTTTTGAGTGATGGCAGTCGCTAAAGAAAAATTACGGGTAGATAAATACCTTTGGTCCATACGCTTGTTCAAAACACGTAGCCAGGCGGCCGATGCCTGCGATAAAGGAAAAGTGAAATGTCAGGGAACGGCTATAAAAGCGGCTAAGACCGTGAACCTGGGAGAAGAATACGAAGTCAAGGCCGAATCACGCAAATGGGTGATCAAAGTTACCGGCCTGCTCGATCATCGGGTGCAATACAGCGAAGCCATTCAATATTATATCGACCTCACACCCGCCGAAGAAGTTGACCGTATAAAATTTGAGGCGGCCACCTATCAAACGGGTAAACGTCTAAGTAAGATTGGCCGCCCCACCAAGAAACAGCGCCGAGACCTCAGCGATTTCCTGGATTGATCAACTATTTTATTGTACGCTCAATTTGTATCGTGTTATCGAATGGTATTGTTTGCCCGGCCTTAAAATGGTGCTGGGGAAAGATGGCTCATTCGGTGAATCAGGGAAATGCTGTGTTTCCAAACAGAGTCCCGTATGCTGGTTGATGGCTTTTCCTATCGAAGTTTTAAGGCTGCCATCCAGGAAATTACCAGAGTAGAATTGTAATCCCGGTTCCATAGTAAAGACTTCCAGTTTTCTGCCGCTGGTGGAGTCAGACAAAGACGCTGCCAATGATACAGCCGTATCTTTTTTATTCAACACAAAGTTATGATCATAACCACCCGGCACAGAAGCAATACGGGCGCCAATCTTTTCTGCCTGTGTAAAATCAAATGGAGTTCCCTTCACTGCTTTGATCTCGCCGGTAGGGATCAGCGTGGTATCAACCGGTGTATAATGATCGGCATCGATCCACAAACGGTGATCCAGGATGGTATTGCTCACATCTCCGGTTAAATTGAAATAACAATGGTTGGTAAGGTTAACAGGAGTGGCTTTATCTGTTTCAGCCCAGTATTCAATTTCCAATGCATCATCGTTTGTATAATGATAACGAACTTTTACACGCAGCGTACCCGGATATCCTTCTTCACCATCTTTGCTTACATAACTCAGCAGTAAGGTAGGTGTTGAATCATTTACCGTAGCTGCATCCCATACCACTTTATCGAATCCTTTGTTACCGCCATGCAGGTGGTTTTTACCATTATTGGTAGCCAGGGTATACACAACACTATCCAGTGTGAATTTTCCATTGGCAATACGATTACCATAACGGCCAATCAACGCACCAAAATAAGGCGGGTGGGCAAGATACCCACTTAAGCTATCGTACCCCAGCAGGATATCTGATCGCTTACCTTGCTTATCGGGACTGGTCCAGGAAGTAACGATCCCTCCATAGTTGGTGATCTTTACCTGGTTTCCCTTGCTATTGGTGAGCGTGTACAGGAATACTTTCTTCCCGTCCACTTCACCAAAATCGGCTTTTGCAATTCCGATACTGGCAGCGTTTTTTTGCTCATGGTTATTGCAGGACGTAGTCGTTGCAACCAGCAATCCCATGCATAAATAAAATGGCAATCGTAGTTTCATTCGTATCAGTTTTAATGGCTATTGAAAATGAAAGACTTGGTTATTTCAATGTCAGTAATACAACAGATAATGGCGGCAATTGAGCCGTCAGTTGATCTCCTTCTTTTTGAGCACCTTTAAACGGTACAGGTTTGATATTATCCGGTTTGTCAAAACTGTTGATATCCGTGAACCTTGTAGCAGTCAGCACCTGCCCCCCTACTGTATTCCATTTTGGTCCGCTGATGGTTGTTTTAACAGTAATGGTATGCACAGCATCCAGGTTCACAAGAGATATATGAATAGCACCGGTTGAATCCTGTGATGCAGATGCATTCACCGCCGGTATCTTCTGATCACCATACTGGTAATCGGGAACATTCAGTTGTAATGGCAACAACTTCGCATCCTGGTGCACTTTATACAGATCAAATACATGATAAGTAGGTGTTAGTAACATTTTATCGCCTTGCGTTAATACCAATGCCTGCAATACATTCACCGTTTGTGCCAGGTTGGCCATCCTTACCCTGTCGGCATGGTTGTTGAAAATATTGAGCGTGGTTCCTGCCACCAATGCATCCCGCAGACTGTTCTGTTGATAAAGAAATGCAGGATTGGTGCCAGGCTCCACGTTTGTCCAGATACCCCATTCATCCACTACCAATGCCACCCGTTTATCCGGATCGTATTTATCCATGATGGTTGCATGCTTTGTAACCAGGTCATTCATGAAGAGACATTTCTTCATGGTAGTGATATATTCTTTTTCATCAAAAGCGGTGGCAGAACCTTTATCACCCCATGATTTCGGAAGGGTATAATAATGCAGTGACAGGCCCCACATGCGTGTGCCCACATTTTTCATCAGTACGTCGGTCCAGTTATAGTCTTCTGAATTGGGACCGCACGCGATCTTCTTCAACCTGGCATTAGGATAATTCTTGGCAAATGTGGCGTAGCGCTTGTATTCATTGACATAATAGTCAGGCGTCATGTTTCCACCACAACCCCAACTCTCATTGCCTACTCCCCAGAAAGAAACATTCCAGGGTTTATCCCTGCCGTTTTCTTTCCTCAGTTTTGTGAGCGGACTCTGTCCGTCGAAATTCAGGTATTCCACCCAGTTGTTCATTTCACTTACCGTACCGCTTCCTACATTGCCCGTGATATAAGGTTCGCAGCCCAGCATCTCGCACAGTTCCAGGAATTCATGTGTACCAAAACTATTGTCTTCCGTTACATTGCCCCAATTGGTATTGATCATGGTGGGGCGTTGTTTGCGCGGACCGATACCATCCCGCCAATGGTATTCATCGGCAAAGCATCCACCAGGCCAGCGCAGGTTGGGTATCCTGATCTTTTTTAATGCTTCTACAATATCCAGCCGGATGCGTCCTTTGTTGGGAATGGTACTGTTCTCACCCACCCAGAACCCGTCGTAAATGCAACGACCCAGGTGCTCGGAAAAATGACCGTAAATATGCCGGCTGATCGTTATTGCAGGATCATTGGCATTGATGTACAGCTTTGCCGTTGACTGGGAAAATGAAACAGTTGCTAACAACAGCAGTAGCGCTGAAAAAAATGCTTTCATACAATGCGGAGGTTTTATCTATAAGAATTTCAGTCCTTCTTTGTCCATCCTTTCGTATTTCTTCTTGTCAAAAACATAATAGAACGCGCCCTTCTTCGACGATTCTTTCTCTTTTTCATTCAGCTTATTGAGAATGTTGAATGAAAGTATTTTACGGGTAAAATTCCTTTTATCCATTTTCCGTTCATAGATCGCTTCATACAATCCCTGCAGTTGTTGCAGTGTAAACTTATCGGGTAGCAAGGCAAACCCGATAGGATGCTGCGCCACTTTTTGTTGCAATCTTTCCTGCGCCAGCCGGATCATTTGTTTATGATCAAATACCATGGCAGGGATTTTTTTCAGCGGAAACCATTTTGCATTGTGCTCCTGCATCAGCGCTTCGCTGTAATCATCGATCTTGATCAACGCGAAATACGCTACTGAAACCACTCTCCCTCCGGGGTCGCGTTTGAGATCGCCGAAACAATGCAGTTGTTCCATATAAATAGAACTGAGGCCGGTCAACTGGTTCAGTATCCTGCCGGCTGCTTCATCCACACTTTCCGATTGGTTTACAAAGCCCCCCATCAGCGACCATTTGCCCATCTCCGGCTCAAGGCCTCTTTTGACCAGCAATGCTTTCAGTTCTGTTCCATCAAATCCGAAGATGATGCAGTCAACCGCTACCAGGAGCCTGTCGTAATTCCTGTATTGAATAATGCTCATTTATTTTCCGTTTAAATCCTCATCGGTCAAATTCATTACCAGAATCGTACATACAAAGCCGACAACAACAGCAGCGTAATAACGATCAGTACAATGGTTGCCGGTTTCACCCGGAACATTCCCTTTTCAAACACAAAAGCTTTGGGGCTGATGGCAGGTCCTGTCAGGCTTACCAATACCATAGAAACCACGGTGAACAGGAACGATAATCCCATACAAACCAGGAATGGAATTTCATAGCCTCCTTTTCCATTAGGGAAGGCTGTGTAGAGCCATGTCTCCGTACCGAACATTGATATTGCCATGTGGTTATTGAAGAATACCGATGCCAGAAATCCTACCAGGATGCCCACGATGGCCGCGGCTCCGCTGGTTCTTTTCCAGAACATGCCCAGGATGAACATGGCGAAGATACCCGGGCTGATAAAGCCGGTATATTTCTGAATGAAAGTAAAGCCTCCTTCTCCTCCGATTCCCAGCAGGTCACTCCAGGTAAAGATGATACCTACTACCATTGCTACGATGATGGTAGTTCTTCCTACCCATACCAGCTTGGTCTCAGTGGCTTCTTTGTTGAGGTATTTTTTATAGACATCAAGGGTAAAAATGGTAGAAATACTGTTCGCTTTACCGGCCAGTGACGCAACAATGGCTGCCGTCAGTGCAGCAATTGAAAGTCCTTTCAATCCATTGGGTAGGAAACCGAGTACAGCGGAATAAGCTCCATCTTTACTACCGTTGGTCAATTGCGGTAGGTGTCCGTTCTTATACAGCACATACGCGGCAATACCAGGCAGCATCACAATCACAGGCATCATCAGTTTCAGCAATCCGGCAAACAGGATACCGGTCCTGGCGGTTTGGATATCGGCTCCCAGTGCTCTTTGAGTAATGTATTGATTACAGCCCCAATAGTTCAGGTTAACGATCCACTGTCCGGCAAAATACATGGTAACGCCGGGCAGTATCAGGTACTTGCTGATTTCTAATTGCGGCGCATCGGGTGCCGGCTTTTTAAATATCATATGGAAATGATCCGGCGCGTCTTTCATCAGCATTTTGAATCCGGCGATGGCATCTTTTCCCATTCCGAATTTTTCACTCACCAATGTCAGCGCCATATAGGTCGTTGCCAATCCGACAATGATCAATACCGCTACCTGTATTACATCGGTGTAGCCGATTACTTTCATGCCACCCAATGTAATGATCACGGCAAACACAGCCAGCGCTATCATCACCACATGCAAATACTCTCCGCCCAACAAGCCATTGATAGCCAAAGCGCCGAGGTATAGGATAGAAGTAAGATTCACAAACACATACAAAAAGAGCCAGAAAACAGCCATGATCAGTGCTACGGTTCCATTGTAACGGGTAGTCAGGAACTGGGGCATGGTATAGATCTTGTTCTTGAGGTATATGGGCATAAACCATACTGCAATGATGATCAGTGCCAGCGCCGCGATCCATTCATATGCCGCTACAGCGATACCTGCAAAAAATCCATCCCCGCTCATACCAATGAACTGTTCGGCAG
>JACXTT010012315.1_pt1 | contig 11359 bp, 10 predicted proteins | sample 9270951 | NCBI WGS metagenome assembly JACXTT01 (sample SAMN15532306, study PRJNA645909) | rock metagenome | isolation source: weathered quartz diorite | place: Puerto Rico | collected 2017-06-21 | reverse complement strand
TACAACGAAATCAGGCCGCACGACGCGCTGGGAAGCCTGCCGCCGGCGCGATATCGCGAGCATCTACTCGCCGTGGAAACTCCAGTTTAGAACTGCCTACTGGACGGGGGAGCTTACGACTGCCACCTCCTCAACCTAAGTGAACTAGAAAATTGCGAAGTCATGGACTGGCGTAGCCCAAGAAAGCACACAGCGCCACCGCGAAACCGGATCCAAGAAGACGACCAGCTAGCATGAGGAATTCTTCCGATTTGATCCAAGTGCACGCGCTGGTTATGGCGCGATCAGAACTTCACGGATGCTTTCAATCCAAGCACCACCACGTTGGCGTTCTCACTGGTGCCGCCCGGGTGGACGATGTACTGAATGTTCGGTCGCAGCATCAACCACTTTGTCGCGTTGATGCTGTAGTAGAACTCGACGGGGTATTCCGAGCTTTGCACCGCCACCGGCCCCAGTCCGTTGGCGTTTTGAAGCTCCTGGCCCTGCGCCACGTTGTTGTTGACGTGCGTGCGACCGACCGCGAAACCCAGATCGTCCTGCGGACGCGCGTTGAGCGGGCCTGTGAAGAAAATTCCAACGATGACCGGCTGATCGATGGTCGCGGTGTTGCGCTCTGCCTGGACAAAGTTGGCGAACAACGTCAAGCCGCGCGCGGCATCACCATGCACCGTGGTGACCTGCTGCTGAGCCATCAGGTACCACCCGGACTCGTTGCTCTCCATGAGCGCGGGCACGCCCGGGCTCAGCACCAGCGGGTTGCCGTTGGCGGCCAGGAAGACGTTGGGTTGGTTGGAGCTGTCGTACCAGTAGCCGATGCGGTAGGCGCCAGGCAAAGCAGCGGAGAAGAGCTTCGGGTTCCAGCCCAACTCCACCGGAATCAGCGCCCCGATCGTGCCGGACGGGTTGTTGAGCTTGAACACGTCGCTGGTCTGGATATAGGCCGGATTGATCTGATAGGCCCCGATCTGTGCGTACCATTCGGGCGTGACATTGACTTTCAGGCGCGCCGCCCACTGGCTCACCGGCCAGTTGTACCAGGTCGAAACGATGTTGCCCGGCAATGAGCCGCAAAAACTCAGATTCTGGAAATAACAGGAGAAGGACATGAAGTCCTCGCCCACCGTTAGTCGTCCAAGCTTGAGGTCGACCACGTTGTCGAAGAGCAGTTGGTCGTACCAGAACTGGGTCCAGCGGAAGGTGTTGCCGCGGCCATAGATTTCCTGCACCTGCATCAAGGTACCGAGGTTGGCATCGGCGCTCAGGTTGTCACCGTTGCGATCGGTGATGGTCATCTGGAACGTGCCACCCGACAAACCCACGAGCTTGCTCAGGTCGAACGTGGCTCCGAAAACGAACTGGTCGGCATTGCGCAGCAGGTTGTTGTCGCCGCCTTGTGTGTTGTAGGCCAGCTCGGTAGTAAACCCAAGCTGAAAATCGACGCCCTTCTGGTACAGGCGAGTGCGCAGCCCACCCCAGTCTCCCAACATTCCTTGGTTGGGACTGCTGACTTCTTCGGCGTAGACACCAACACTGGCGAACGCAAACAACAGCGCGACAAGTTTTTTCCACACGAATGTTCGCTCCATGATGGATCGCTCCTACCCGCCGTCCGGACCATCCACTTCCTCAGGGCGGTGATTGAACCGGCTTACCGTTCTTGGCGATTGACTGCGGTTTCCTGGGCTGGATGGATTCGTCACGCGTACGCCGTCGGCGAAATTGCAGATTGCGCATGGATGCCGGGCGACATTGGCGTGCGACTATTTCGCTGCTTTCGAATACTTGAAAGCGATGATCGAACCGGGGTTGTCGAGCTTGAACGCAGCATAGCCGGCGTCCGTCGTGCCGAGGTGGGCGGGGTCGGTCGCGAGGTACAGCGTCCGGCCGTCTGCGCTCACGACAATCTCGCGGTAGCGGTTCTGCGTGCGGAGCATCGGCTGCGCATCGCCGACAGGCACGCTGTCGGTCGGATCGAGTTGCACACGATAGACCAGGCCACGCTTCAGGCTCGTGATCAGCAGTGAATGGGCCCAGCCCGGCACGGCCGCCTTGCCACCCTTGTAGTAGGCCACGGACGAGGGCGCGATCGTCGGCCAGCAGATGAAGTACAGGTCATTGTCCTTGCAGACCGGATTCGCATAGTCGTAGTCGTTGCCTACCGTGAAGAAGGTCTTCAGCGGCTCGACGAAGTCCGGATCGGACCAGCTCGACTCCTTGGTCACTGGCACGCCGGGCGGAGCTTGCAGGCCGTTGCGGCCCGGGTCCTTCAGGCCCGTGCAGCCGCCCTGTGCGGCGGAGAAGTTCGCGTAGGCATAGCCGGCGTCGTCCTTGCGGCCGGCCACGTTAGGCCAGCCGTAGTTGCGGCCGGGTAGGAGCAGGTTCAGCTCATCGTCGGCATTCGGGCCCTGGTCGGTGCCGAAGAGCTTGCCCGCCGGGCTGAACACCATGCCCTGCGTATTGCGAATGCCCCATGCATAGATGTGGCTGCGTACGCCGTGGATCACCGGGTTGTCGGCCGGGATGCTGCCGTCGACATTGAGCCGCAGTACCTTGCCCTTGTAATGCTGCCAGTCGCGGGCTTTCACCTCGTCTGCCGTGGGCAGCACCTGCGCCTCGTTGGCACGGCACAGGTATTCAAGCTGGTTCGCGCCCTGGTCGCCGATCGAGTAATAGAGCTTGCCATCCGGGCCGAACAGGAGCCGCGCCGATTGATGGTCGTGTGCCGACGGCAGGCCCTTTAGGATGTCCAACGGCGCGACCAGCTTGCCGGTCTTCGCGTCGTAGCTGTAGCGGCGGATCGCGGTGCTGTTCGGGAACTCGCCGCCTTGCCCGCTCGCGTACGCGAACGAGACGTAGACGTAGTCGCGGCCCTTGCCCTTGAGCAGGTCGGGATGCAGCGCGATGCCGAGCAGGCCGTCCTGTTTGTCGTCACCAGTCTCGTCCTTGCTGTGCACCGCGTCGGTCACGTCGACGAGCACGCCGAGCTTGCCGGTCGCCGGATCAATGCGCACTATGCGCCGCGCGCTCAACTCGGTAAGCCAAAGCTGGCCGTCGGGCCCGAGCACCATGTTGTGCGGGTACGCGAGGCCGCTCGCAATCACCTTCATTTCGAAGGGTTCAGCCATCGGCTTGATCGGCGCGCCAGGGATCGGGGGCGTGTCGGCTAGGGATTGCACCGCCAAAGTGGTAAGGAGGACGAACAGGATCAATGCAAAACGTTGGGACATGTGAGTGCTCGAGAATCCTTGGTGAATAGGCGTCTTAGGCGCCAGTGGGATCGAGAAAGACATGGAGGGAGCGGATACGACCGCCTTCGATGTGCGCGACATCGGTTCCGGTAACGGCGACGGGGCCGTCGGGCGGGCCCGAGCGCCAATTCAGACGCCCGAGGCCGTTGTGGCCCACCGCCGAGCCGGCCGCGCGGAAGACGAAGTCCGGCGGTAGATTGGCGAGCAGCGCGGTCACCGCTTCGGAGATCGCGGCATGACCGCTGACGGAGGCATGCGGTTCGTGCAGCACGGCGTCTTCGGCATAGAGCTCGCGGATTGCCTCGATGCGTCGGCTGGCGTCGCGCTCGCCGAACACCCGCGCGAGGTTCGCCCGCATCAGGGCATCATAGTCAATGGGCGCCGCGGATACTGCGTCGCTGTGCGCGGGCGCTTCGTTCGGCGAGTGCATGGTGATCCGGTCCTTATTCTTTTCGTGCGATACCTGCGCGCAGGCGCCTGCCGATTTCCGCGATTGTCGCTTCGCCTCGGTCGAGCGCACGCTTGCTCGTATGCACGGAGTAGGTGCCAAGCACGAGTTCGTGGGGATGCTTGACCGCCGAACCCAGGATGAAGCCCGCGTCTTCTAGAGCTTCGAATTCAAGGGCGCCGTTCGACTCCTCGAACACGGCTAGCTCGCCCTTGTCGACGATCTCCGGCGTCGCCAGTTTTCCTTCATGCACTGCGATCCAGGCAACGGTGTGATCGTGCGGCGGCCCGTAGCGCCATTGCTCGCCCTTCTTCAGCGCGACGTCGAGGTAGTTCATCGTGGGCGGCGCGGAGACTTTGCTGATCGCTTCGCAGAGGCACCCCAGGATGACGCGCGCCGGACCGTGCGACTGGAAGTGCTCGCCTCCAAGGTACTGTGCTTCGGATTCGATACTCTCCATCTCCGGAGGAAGAGCGATCCATAGCTGATAGCCTTTGGCGCGCGCTGTTCCGAGAGCACCCCCTGTATGCCATACGCCGCCCGCGGCGCGCATCCATTCAACGCCTCTCGGCTCGATGACGCCCTTCGTTCCGGACGTTTCTTCATAGTAGATCTGCCCCTCGAGAAGGAGCGTAAGCGTTGCGATGCCGGAATGCGGATGAAAACCGATCGCCGGCGTGTGCTTCGGGTCGATGTCGAAATAATCCAGAAACACGAACGGCTTAATGAGCTCGCCCACGTCGGATGGGCTGACGAGCCGCGCGATCGGACCGTGCGAACGTCCCCGCGTACGGTAGGCAACGCGGCGAGCGCGTGCTGCGGTAGGGGCCTTGGCGAGTGGCCTGTTCATTTGGAGGCCGCCCGCGCAACCATGAGAGCGCTTGCCCACCAGTGGAGCTCGTCGAGCATGACTTTCGAGTTGTCCTCGAGGTACGAAAACTCTTTTATGTCTTTGCCCTGCTGCCACGCGGCCATGAAATCCGCACCCTGGATATGGACACCGTGGCGCGTCGGAGCCATTTGCAGCTCCACGCAGGTTAATCTCAGGTGCTCGATTGAACGCGCCGCACCCACGCTTCCATATCCCACGCACGCGGCGGCCTTGCGATTCCACTCCGGATAGGCGTAGTCGAGAGCGTTCTTGAGTACTGCGGGTAAACCGCGGTTGTATTCCGCCGTGACAAAAATGTATCCATCGAACTCGGCGACCTTCTTTTGCCAGCGCAGCGCCATCTCGTTCTTCGACGGCACCCAGGCATTCGAGGCCGGCTCATCGAAGAATGGCATGGGGTATTCGCGCAAGTCGACAAGCTCGACGCTCATGTCCGCTCTCGCCGCTGCGATCTTGTAGATCCACTTCGCAGGCCTTTCGCCGAAGCGAGTGGCCCGGGTGGTGCTGATAATCACTGCGATCTTGGGCTTTGCCATGGTCTCGGAGGTGCGCAGAGTACAGTTCACTCACATGTGTTTTGTGGTATCTGGACCTTTCGGCCGGTACGTATTCGGGAGCTCGCTTCAAAGCTGCAGTCATCACAATATCGCCACGTATCCAATCGTGGTAGCCTATATTTTCCGATACAAAGCATCGTTTGCGACGATATATGCTTGACAGCGTTTCTCTCGACCACCTTCGCATCTTCATCGCGGCAGCCGATGAAGGGAGCTTTTCGGCGGGCGGACGCCGATTGCGAAGAGCGCAATCTGTCATCAGCCAAACGCTTGCGAATCTGGAGGCTCAACTGGGCGTCAAATTGTTCGATCGCTCCAGCCGTTCGCCGGTGTTGACTAGTCAGGGCTTGGCGCTTCTTGCCGAAGCGCGCGCGGTCGTAGGTCGAATGGATGTTTTCAAGGCCCGAGCGAAGGGCCTGTCGGACGGCCTCGAGCCCGAACTAAGCGTCGTGGTGGACGTAATGTTCCCGCTCGAACAGCTCACCTGCGCCATCGCGGCGTTTCAGGAAAAATTTCCTGCGACGCCGCTCAAGCTGTATGTCGAAGCACTGGGTGCCGTTTTGCAGCCGGTGATGGACGGTCGCTGCGCCCTTGGGGTAATGGGCTCTTTGCCCAGCGCCCCGACGCAGCTCACACGCGAGCGCCTGCTCAGCATACGATGGGTTTTTGTCGCGTCCCCAACCCATCCTCTGGCGTCGCTCAAAGGACCAATTCCAGCTCGTGCTCTTGCGCAACATCGGCAACTCGTCCTCACGGACCGTTCCGAACTGTCGCAAGGAAAGGAGTTCGGCGTTTTTTCCGCGCACACCTGGCGGCTCGCCGACCTTGGCGCGAAGCACGCCTTCTTACGCGCAGGTTTGGGCTGGGGCGGCATGCCGGTGGGCGTGATCGAATCCGATTTGGCAAATGGATCGCTGGTGAAAATTGGGATCGAGGATATACCCGATCCCAGCCTCGTCATGATGATGTCCGCAGTGTTCCGAACGGACAGTCCGCCCGGCCCAGCTGGGCGCTGGCTGATCGAATACCTCAAGTCAAGCACTACGACGCACGCAAGGCCCGCCAAAGCGAGGCGCGCGCGGTAGGGGCCGCGCGTCGAGTACTCGCCTTCAATGCACAGTTTCATCGGCTACTTGCATCTGGACGATGACGAGAGTCTACCCGCCGCGCATTGCATTACGTTTTCACACGGGCTCGGTCGCATCCGGACATACACTTCAATACGACAAGGCGGGGGCTACAACTAAAATTGGGCGGGCCTGTGAAATCCTAGCCTGGGTGGAGCGAAGCGCAATCGTGCAGAACGGAACTACGCTACCGAGAATCGGTACACGGTCGTTTGCGTATATCGCTCCCCGACTTTTATCACGGTAGAAGGGAATTGGGGCTTGTTCGGCGAGTCGGGGAAGTGCTGGCACTCGAGGCATAGGCCGTGGCGGCGGTGGTACACCGCTCCGTCTTTCCCGATGACTGTCCCGTCGAGGAAATTGCCGGTGTAGAACTGCACACCAGGTTCGGTGGTCAGCACCTCCATCACTCGCCCGCCGGTCGGCTCAAACACGCGTGCCGCTAGTCGCAGTTGTCCGGGCGCGCCGTTCACCACCCAGGTATGGTCGTAGCCCCTGCCATGCATGAGCTGCTCGTGTGCAGCGTCGATGCGCGCGCCGATCGCCGTGGCTCGAGTGAAATCCATCGGTGTGCCCCGCACGTCCCGCAGCTCGCCGGTCGGGATCAGAGCTGCATCGACAGGCAGGAATCGTGCAGCCTGGATCATCACTTCGTGCCCCAACACCTCGCTCCTACCGCCATCCGCCAAATTGAAGTAACCGTGATGGCTCAAGTTCAACACCGTCTCGGCGTCGGTAGTCGCCAGGTAATCGATCCGCAACTCGTTGCCGTCGGTCAGGGTGTAAGTGACAACGACATCGAGTTTGCCGGGGTACCCTTCTTCGCCTGCGGGGCTCGAGTACGCAAGCCGTAGCGCAGCGCCGCCGCTTGGCGCAAGCTCCGCCGCCTTCCACACCATTTTGTCGAAGCCGAGGACACCGCCGTGCAGATGATTGTTGCCGTCATTGCGCGCGAGCGTGTATTCGACGCCGGCGAGAGTGAAGCGCCCATTCGCGATACGATTCGCGTAGCGCCCACAGATGGCGCCGAAGTAAGGGTGCTTCTTGAGATAACCATCGATGCGGTCGAAGCCGAGGACCACATCTCCCGGCCGGCCCTTGCGGTCCGGCACCAGCAGCGACGTCACGATGCCGCCGTAGTTTGTAATCTGTACTCGCATCCCCGCGGGGTTGGACAGGGTGTAAAGGTCGATGGTCGCACCGTCAGGCGCGACTCCGAAAACTTGCTTCATGAGTGGCACGATACCCGATCGACCGATCGCACGCGATGCAGCCAGGCCTCGCCCCCGTGGACCGGAATGTATCGGTCGCGTCGCTTGGGTTGGCCTACAATGTTGATCCACTACGCCGAGCGAGCGGAAGGTACTTGGACCCTGCCCAAGGAGTGCGATCATGGCTCAGCAGTCGTACGACTACATCATCGTCGGCGCCGGTCTCACCGGAGCCTCGGCCGTCGAGGGTATCAGGGAGCGCGATGCACAGGGCTCGATCCTGCTGATCGGTGCCGAACCGCAGCGCCCCTACAATCGCCCTCCGCTATCGAAGCAGCTTTGGACCGGCAAGGAGACGCTCGAGACGATCTTCGTGCGCAAGGCCGAGTTTTACGAGCAGCAACGCGTTACGCTCTTGTTGAATACCGAAGTCACGACCCTGGACGCGAGCGCGAAGGTAGTCGCGGATCGCAAGGGACAGCGGTATCAGTACGGCAAGCTGCTGTTAGCCACCAGCGGCCACCCGCGCACCTTGTCGATCCCGGGCGGAGATCTCGACGGTATCTCGTACTTTCGTACCTACGAGAGTTATGTCCGGCTGCGCAACGCTGCGGACAAAGGCAAGTCGGCGGTTGTGATCGGCGGCGGCTTCATCGGATCGGAGCTTGCAGCCGCGCTCAACATGATCGGCCGCGAAGTGACCATGATTTTTCCCGAGCCGTATCTGGTCAACCGGCTGTTTCCGGAGCCGCTCGGACGCGCGATCCAGAAGAACTATCTCGATCGCGGCGTGCGCATCCTCGAGGGCGATCGGCCGGTTTCGATTGCGCGTAGCGGCGAACGATTCGCTGTCCACACTCAGAATGGCGCCCAGATCGACGCCGACACCGTGGTCGTCGGCATCGGGATCGCTCCTGATCTGAAGCTCGCGACGCAGGCTGGACTGCAAACCGGCAACGGCATCGTGGTCAACGAGCGCTTGCTGACCTCCGACCCGAACATCTACGCCACCGGCGACAACGCCTTCTTCCCGTACAAAGCACTCGGCAAGTCGATGCGGGTCGAGCATTGGGACAACGCGATCAACCAGGGCAAGTACGCCGGGCGCAATATGGCCGGCGCCGCGGAACCTTACGACTACATGCCGTTCTTCTTCTCCGATCTATTCGACTTCGGCTACGAGGCGGTAGGTGAGGTCGACGCGTCGCTCGAGACCTACGCCGATTGGCAAGAGAAGTTTCGCACCGGCGTCATCTATTATCTGGCAGACGGGATGGTGAGAGGCGTAATGCTGTGCAACGTGTGGGAGAAAGTCGACGCTGCACGTGAGCTGATTCGCAAGCGGGAGAAGCGAACCAGAGACAGCCTGAAGGCCGCAATCCGCTGAACCGGGTCGCGCGTGCCGGTAAAGGCGTCAACCTGAAAAATTGATAACGGGCGAGATCTCGCGTTCCTGAGGTCACGTCTGCGCTGCAGCCTCGAACTCGCGTGTCCGAGCCGCTATCAGCTCGGCGACCCACTCCACGAACACGCGCACCTTCGCGGACAGGTGCCGGTTGCGCGGATACACCGCGTAGACCGGCAACGGATCGATGGTCCATTCTGCAAGCACCCGAACGAACCGGCCTTCGGCCAGGTGCTCACTGACCATTCCTCGAGTGAGCTGCACCACCCCGAGGCCGGCCAGACCTGCGGCGAGATAAGCCTCGCTGTCGTTGGTAGCCACGGGGCCGTCCAGCATGATCTCGATGCGCTCGCCGGAGCGTGTGAAGTCCCACGGCATGATCTTCCCGGTGCGTGGCGAGAAGAAGTTGACCACGTGATGGCGCGAGAGATCACGCGGATGCTCCGGCACCCCATAGCGGGCGAGGTAACTGGGGGCGGCGCAGCAGATGAAGTCCAAAAGCCCGATGCGGCGCGCCACCAAGGACGAGTCCGCCAGCTCGCCGGCTCGGACCACGCAGTCCACGCCTTCCTCGAGAAGATCCACAGGCCGATCGGTGCAGCCCACCTCGATGCGGATACCTGGATAGCGCTCGAGGAAGGCCGGCAGCGCCGGCATCAGGACGCGCCGCCCGAACGCGACCGAGACATCTACCCGCAGACGGCCTTGCGGGCTGGCGTGGGTGCTCGACAGGGCCGATTCCGTTTCCTGTACCTCCGCGAGGATGCGCGTGCAGCGCTCGTAATAGGCCGCGCCGTCCGGAGTGACCTCGACGCGCCGGGTGGTCCGGTTCAGCAGCTTGACGCCGAGGTGAGCCTCCAGGTTTTGGACGAGCGTCGTAACGGTGGCCTTCGGCATCCGAAGCGCCTCCGCAGCGCGCGTGAAACCCCCGCTGTCCACAACCTGCGCAAAGACTGCCATCGCTTCAAGGCGGTCCATTGTTCAGTTCTCTGAATAGAGAATTCAATTCTAGCTAGTTTGTTTACGGAAAGCGAACGAATACCATCATTGCTCATGAGCACGCGAACAAGAACCTCGAACAGGCGCGGGATGCGCGGGCATCCGAGCTCACGGCTCGCCGCGTCGCGTGTGTCCTGTTCCATTGAACCGACGGAGGTTCAAATGAGCTTGACTTCGGCGGCTGGCATCGCGGTGCCTCGTTCGGAGATTGAATTTTCCCGCCAGGCTGCGCAAGGCGTGAGGCTGTCCAGTCGCGGGTTGGGGTGGGTGCCGCTGAACTTCGAGCGCCGGGAGTATCGGCCGTCGTCGCACACGCTGGTCCACGGCAGCAGCAAGCACCTGGTCTTCGTCGGCTTGACAACCGGGCGGATCGTGCGCGACAGCGGGGGCGAACGCGTCGAGCACGAGCTCAATCCGGGGTGCGTTGCATTGGTGCCGGCCAGTACCCCGGTTAGCTGGAGCTGGTCGACGCGGATCGGCTTCTCGGTGTTGCGCCTGGATGCAGACTTCGTGGACCGAGTGGCGCAGTCGGTATTCGGCCTCGGGCCACACGAATACCGCCTGACTCCGGCCGAGCGCCCACACGACACAGCCATCACGAATATCACCGGAGTCCTCGCGCGGGAGGCGATGCGCGGCGAACCAGGCAGTCACCTCTACGCGGAGTCGCTGGCCAGCATCCTCGCAGTGCATTTGCTCCGCCACTACGCGGAGCGCGCTGATGGCCGCGCATTTGCCAACGGCACGGCGCCGGAGGAAGCCGCATCCGCAGCGTCGTTCGAAGCCACCGGGAGCGCAGTGACCCACCCGCGCGCCGTCGCCGAAGCCCTCGCATTCATCCACGCGAACTATGCGCGAGAGTTGTCGCTCACCGACATCGCCGAGGCCGTGCACCTCAGCCCGTTTCATCTCGCGCGCCTGTTCAAACAGTCGCTGGGTGTGTCGCAACACCAGTACCTCATTCAGCTCCGCGTAAACTGCGCGAGCTGGCTGCTGTCCGCTGGTTCCGGCGAGCGCTCGCTGGCGGAAGTGGCTAGTGCCGTCGGGTTCGCCGACCAAAGCCATCTCACGCGTCACTTCAAGCGCGTGCTGGGAGTAACGCCGCGACAGTTTCGAGCTTGACGGATCTGCAGCGCGCGCACGTTGCATGCGCCGCTGCCTGGCGTGTCCGCGATCGCACCGACTGGCTCATCGTTCAGATACACGTAGCTCGCCTTGATGTTGCCGGCGAAACTCGGCTCTCGGGCGCCGCTTTCCCGTCAACTTCGAAAGGAGCGATCTACCCCAACAAGCCGCTTAAACTGTGACGACAAACCGTCCACTGAAGCGGGTCAAGCCCAGCGCGAGGCGACGTTGCCGTTGGCGTCGTAGGTATAGGCCGAGGCCGCATCGCCGCATCGGTTGCAGGGCTGTGATAGCCCCGTGGGCGCTTGCACTCCTTGGACCGCTGCGTAGCTCCAGGTGCGGAC
>JACXTT010012314.1_pt1 | contig 11359 bp, 11 predicted proteins | sample 9270951 | NCBI WGS metagenome assembly JACXTT01 (sample SAMN15532306, study PRJNA645909) | rock metagenome | isolation source: weathered quartz diorite | place: Puerto Rico | collected 2017-06-21 | reverse complement strand
TACTAGTCGCCAATTGGCTTCGAGTGCCGAGTTCATCCTCTTACTCGACCTTGGCCTGACGATTCTAGTCGCGTTCGTTTTCAGCTTCGTGTTTTCAAAGGCCAAGCTTCCGATCGCGCTGGGGCAGTTGGTCGCTGGAATGCTCATCGGACCATACGGTCTCGGGCTGATCCAGGACTTGGGCCTCATCAATCTGCTCGCGTCTCTGGGCATAATCCTGCTCATGTTCACAGTCGGGCTTGAAATGGACCCGCGGGAACTGCGGGACCTCGGGCCAGAAGTACTCATCGTGACCGTGGTAGAGCTTGGAGTGACCTTCACGTCTGTGGCCGTTGTCGGTCTCCTTGTCGGCTTGACCTATCTCGAAGCGGTCTTCGCCGCGGGCGTCGTCTCGATAACGAGTACTGCGATCCTAAGCAAGCTACTCGTCGAAACAAGAGGCCTGCACTCCAACGCGGGACAGTTAGCACTGACAGTCTCCGTGTTGGAGGACGTGTCATCGATCCTGTTGCTCATACTTCTACCGGGGCTTGTCGCGGCAGACCAGCAGGTTTCAGTCGCCCAGTTTTTCGTGTTCATTGCAAAGGGAATCTTACTCTTCACCGTCGTGATGTTCTTCGAGTGGAAGGTCGCTCCGCCGATTATCGACCGTTTGAGAGCGCGGGCTGACGAATACCAGGAAACTGCTTTCTTGGCGGCGATGTCATTCGGCTTCGCATTCGCCATACTCTCATCTTACCTAGGCTTCTCCCCTGCAATCGGAGCCTTCCTAGCGGGCCTAATGCTACGCGGGCGGCACGCACAATTCGTGATGGAAAAGGTCGCACCCATCAAGGATCTCTTCATCGTTCTCTTCTTCGTCTCGATGGGCACTCTCATCAATGTTGGAGCCCTAGCGACAGTCACGCTGCCGCTGGTCGCCATCCTTTCAATGGCGGTTATCGGAAAGTTTGGAGGAGCATGGCTGGGCGCGAACCTGACAAAAGCCAAGGCTGACGCTAGGCGCGTTGGGATCGCGATGCTTCCTCGCGGCGAGTTCGCCTTCATCATCGCACAAGAAGGCTCGACACTTGGAATTGCCAGCCAACTTCTCTATCCGATCGCGGGATTATCGACACTGATTACATCCATTCTTTCAGCAATTGGATTGAGAATCATAAAGCGGAAGCGCGCCTTGGAACCTGTGGCCTCGCTGTCCAATCCATTGGCGCCGGTTCCCGTGACAGATGAGTTGGGAAGAGTATGAAAGTGCGCTTACACTTTCCCCGAGGAATTGGGCTCTTGACTGTCGGGTCAGGAATCTACTGGATTCTTTCATCCCAGTTGATCGGTTCTCCAACTGCTCTCGCGCCAAGAATATTGAATGCGAGCACCACGTTCCTCCTGTTGATTGTGGGTGTAGCATGTGTTGTCGGGGGGATTCCAGTTCTCGTGCGAGACGCACAAGTTTTGAGGCTTTTGTTCGAGCGAGCGGACGGTTGGCTCTTTACAATTCCGATGAGCTTGGCCGCGGCTGACCTTGAGCTTACGCTAATCGGGCTTTCGACAGGGAAAACAGTGGAGTTGAACGCATTCGTCTCTGCAACGACTACCGCGGGACCAATAGAAATTCTACTCTTCTTACTCTCGTATCTCGGCCTGTCAGAAGGATTGGGGCTCCTGATGTTAGGATTAGGTCGCAAACTTTGCGGTTCATCAACTGGCCAGCGTTACATGCCGTACGCTTTGGTCTGCGGGGTCGCGGGCTTCGGTCCGTTCAGCGACCTCTCGTTGATAATTTTCGGTTCTGTCGTTCCCTTGATAGGATATGTTTCCGGCATTGTCGGGTCGAGCTTATTGTCTTTCGGGACATACTCGCGGCTTAGACAATGAACAGGGACGAATGTTAGAAGAGCAAGCCAATCGGAGTCTTCAGGCTGCGATTGTCGGAACCCTCTCAGGTTCGCCCAGCCGTAGGCTCATGTCGGCATCGTAGCCCATCGACCGTCCCCACGCTTTGATCGCGTCCAGTATCTTCTGGCTGCCGAACCAGCAGAGCATCGTAAACACAGACTTGAACACCGGGTTCAGCTTCATCAGGGTCGGCGGCATCGCATGCAACTCTAACACCGTGTGCCTCCAGCTGCGATAGATGACCCAGAACCGGGCTTCATCCATGCCCTCGTCAATGTTGAAGAAGCCCTCCCGTTTCAGGACGCCCAGCGGGACGAAACTCAACGGTGTGACAGTGAAATGAGCCCGGCCCCCGATCTCCTTCCGTAGGCCGTGCTCCATCCGGTCGATCAAACGAACGGTCTCGATTGAATCCTCACGTTCTTCTCCGGGAAGCCCGACAATAAGCGTGTACGCTGGGAACCAGTAGTTCTCGTTGAAGATGCGCGTCCCGTTGTAGATCACTTCCTGCCACTCGTCCGGACTGTACGGTTTCACTTTCAACGGCATGTACTTCCTGATCAACTCGCACGAGCCCGTCTCCAGACCTGACTGAATACCAATGTGCCTCCTATCTCTGGCCCTGACAACCTTCGAAATGTTCGCGATCATCTCCGGGTCCGCGGGAGCCGGCGCGACCGTTCCGTGTGTCGGGTTCGCGTATTGAATTCCTGGAATACCCATGATCTTCTCGAACAGCCCGACGACAGCCTCGTGGTTGGGCATGAACCCCCGCTTGTCCTCCAGCTTGTACAGGAAAATGTCCTCGCTGTGAACCCAAACGTTCGGGTTGCCAGATTTCGTGTTCACCCTGACCTCCCTCTCAACTTTCTCGTAAGAATAGTACTTGGCCACGCGGAGGTTGGGCTCGCAGAACTGACAGTTCCTCCCGCAACCCCGCATCACCTCGACTAGTCCGTGCACGGAGGGCCCGATGATGTCCGGAATATCCTCGATCTTGGGCCCGCGCAGGACATGGATGAACTCGGGGCTCTCTCCCGATTCGATCTCACTGTAGAGTTGGCTGATCACATGGTCGCATTCGCCGATCACAACATGGTCCACACCCAGATTGCGCGAATCGTTCTCACGAGCCTCCATCTGCCATGCACCCGACCCGCCGATCACGAATTTTGCCTTCGGTGCCTTTTTGTTCCTAGCTCTGTTGACTCTGCTCGCCAATTCCAGAAACTTTTGCTTCGAGTAGGCGGTGAACCGTCCACCGTCTGTAAACATCATGCTGACAGGTCCTAGGCCCAGCGGGTCCATGGTCGAGATTCCGACGATGCTAGTGTGTTCATCGATGAATTTCTCGACGTGGTCGGGATGCGCGACCACCATATCTTCCGGCTTATGGTCCCGCAACAAGGCTGCTTCCAACTTTCGGAGGCCGTAGGGCGCCGCGCGGGCGACTCCTGAATCATGCTTGACCATGGGAGATAGAAAATCGAAGACCGGTCGCGGGACCTTCTCTGCGGGTGCACAGCTGAAAAAGGGGAGCAGTGGTATTCCCCAGTATTCGCTCATCTGAGTAGGGTCCGCTGTCAACACGATCTTTGTCAGCTGTCTAATCCTGCTCCTTCCCTTAGCTTTCCTACGATAGCGAGGGCACCCTGTTTTCTAAGAGAACCATTTTTCGCCATCCGCAACTATTTCAGTTTAGTGGACTATATTCCCGTGAGAATGAAAACAGACGAACGCTACGGGCGCACTCCGCCCGGGAGACTAGGGAACATTGAAATCTACGAACACCCAGTCGAGTAGCCATGTCTCAATCGCTGTCGAGTCTCAAACCTGGAATTCAAGCACCAACCTTCACAGCCCCAGACTCCGACGGAAAAACGATAAGACTAGCAGACTATCATGGGAAAAAGGTCGTCCTCTACTTTTATCCAAAAGACGACACACCAGGATGCACTGTCGAATCATGCGGGCTCAGAGACAACTACCAAAAAATCAGATCGCTAGGGGCCGAGGTCTTGGGCGTCAGCACGGACGATTCGGCTTCGCACCGGAAATTCGCGGACAAGTTCAATCTCCCATTCACACTCGTAGCGGACCATGACAAGAAGATCTCGCGAGCCTACGGCGTACTAAAGGAAGAGAGTGGAACGGACAGGCGAGTCACCTTCCTGATCGATGAGCACGGAAAGATCGAGAAGGTCTTTGACCCGGTCAAGCCCGCAGACCATCCTGCCGAGATCATTGCGGCCTTGTCACACCACTAGGCCAACCGAAAACCCCTATATCCGATTCTCAAATCCGATCCTCCTAGGTCACAGCCAATATTGCCTTTACGAGTAGGAATGCACGTATCGATAGCAGGGACGATCGACCAGGCAGTAGACCGAGCCGTCGAATACCATTGCGACTGTTTCCAGATCTTCACCACCAACCCGCGAGGCTGGAAGCCCTCAAGGCTAGAGGCGGAAGAGGTCGAGAGTTTCAAGATGAAACTGAGAAAGCAGAATATCGGCCCCGTCGTCTCACACATGCCCTATCTCCCAAATCTATCGTCCCCAAAAGACGATTTCTACGAAAAATCGCTAGCCACTTTGGTCGGCGAGGTCGACAGATGTCAAACCTTGAAGGTTCCGTTTGTTGTGGTTCATCTCGGCAGCCACATGGGCTTCGGCCGAGATGCAGGATTGAAACGCCTATTGAATTCATTGGATACTGGAACGGCCAAGGTCAAGGGGGACCTCAAGATCTTGCTGGAGAATACTGCAGGACAGTCGAACAGTATGGGCACAAAGTTCGAGGAGCTACGCGAGATCATCGAGAACGCACGTCATCCGAAGCGGCTTGGCGTCTGCTTGGATACTTGTCACGCATACGCAGGCGGTTACGACCTGCACACGAAGAAGAGCGTCCAGGTAACACTTGAGAGATTCCACGAAACTGTCGGGAGGGACCGGCTAATGGTCGTTCACCTGAACGACTCAGAGAATGGTCTCGGGTCAGGATTGGACCGGCATCAGAACATTGGCGAGGGCTACATCGGCCGCGAGGGTTTCAAAGCCCTACTGCACCATGACACGATTCGCGAGCTGCCCCTGATCTTGGAAACGCCCTATGACAAGGAAGGCGACGATCAGAGAAACATTGAGATGGTCCGCACCCTGGCGAAATAGCAGCACCATTGTCACGCCCTAAGGCATCGCCCAGCGAAGTCCATCGAATCATACGGACCGCCGCGAAGATGGTCGGCTACACAAAGCCGGACCCGACAACCCTACAAAAGTTAGGCGAGTCGAGCGACGATCCCTTCAAGGTCCTGATCGGAACAGTCCTTTCCCAAAGGACTCGCGATCCAGTGACCGACTTGGCATCTTCACGACTCTTCGCGAAATATCCCGACGTAAAGAGGCTGGCAAAAGCCGACACGCGAACCGTTGCAAGGCTGATTCGTCCGGTCGGGTTTTACAAGACAAAAGCTCGGCAGCTGAAAAAAATCAGCAGGGTCCTGCTGGACAGGCATGGCGGCGAGGTCCCGGCAACGATGGAGAAACTCTTGGACCTTCCCCAAGTGGGTCGGAAGACAGCCAACTGCGTTCTGGTCTACGGGTTCGGGAAACCCGCCATCCCTGTGGACACTCATGTTCATCGGATCTTCAACAGACTGGGACTGGTCAAGACGAAGACGCCAGAACAGACAGAAGCAGAGCTAGTGAAAATTGCTGACAAGAGGGACTGGCTGGAGCTAAACGAGGTAATAGTCAAGTTCGGGCAAACAATCTGCAAACCAATAGGTCCAAAGTGTCCGGACTGCTCCCTGAACTCTGTCTGCTCGTACTACCTGGAGAAAAAGGGGTAGGGTTACAGCGTGGGCGTTGACGGTGCCTGCATTGACCGTCCCATCTCATCCGGGTGCCTTCGCCTCAAAGGCCGCGGGTGGCGCTCCATCGGCCGCCAGTCATCGCCACGGACTCCGTAAGCCCATTTGACGGATATTCTCTGGCTTAGCAAACAAATCTCACAAGAGAACTAGAGACAACGGTCTGGGATATTGACTGGGGAGCACTGCATCTGGTCAATAGAAGAGGAGTGCTAACTGTTCTGTGAAGACTCGGGTAATAGGTGGCTTATCCGGTCGAAAAGCTCGTACGCCGCTGAGACGGGCGAGGAATTCGACTTTCCCGCTGAGCTAGCCGTATTCTCGGCCCATACCATTACTTCAAGTGGTGTGAGTTCCACGTGGACTTGAGCCTGCCCGTCCTCGGTTATCCAGTAGAGTGATTGTTCGCGTTCGTTGCTGGCGTATCCGAGCCACCGGAAATTCTTAAACCAGCGACCCTTCAGCCGCGACATTACCAGGCTCGGGCTCGTCCCTGGCGGCAGGTGGCCACGTATCACCGGTTCCCCGTATACTAGATGCTCATCCTTGGGAACTTGAGACTCTGTCAGTCCCCTGTAGCCCTCCTCAGTCTTCAAGACCAGATTATCATCCTCCAGTCTTTTCAGGATTCGAGTAAGCTTCTCCTGGTGAAGCCCGAGCTTACGTCGCAATCCCTGAAAACTGTAGACAGTCCCATAGCCGGAAGAAAGCATGTCCATTACGAGTGCATCGTCACTGCCGGCGACTGGTTGAGAAACAGGGGCTACGTCGAAGCCTGTGTCGGGCATTCTTCCCTAAATAGGCCCTCGGCGGACTGATCTATTTATTGACCTAGTTACGAGGTATCCCTTAGCCCGGGTTATTTCCACAATCCACTAGTGGAATCGAGATTTTACCTCGCCCAAGGCAGTGTCGACTTGTTTCTTCCAGTCTGGGAACTCGTCGGGCGACTTTGGATAGTTCGAGTACAGGTTGTTTAGCCGCTTCATCCTGTCCATCGTGTAGATGAGCCCTCTGAAGGCTCGGTACGACCCGATTCCTTCGAAGAGCTTGACGAGCTTCTGGAATGGTGACAGGTGAGGCATCTCGCCGAGAGACATGCTTGTCGCCTCCGACGCGGAAAGGAAATGCCTCATTCCATAATTGATCTGGTCGTTGTTCAAGGTTTGAAGGTAGACCCGGAAAGCTTCCAGCGCTGCTGTCTTATTCCCATACCTCTCGACAAACTCTTGGTTGTACCCCCACAAGCCCGTCTCGGTTAGGTCGCCTGACTCTATGGCCGTTACGGAGGTCTCGCCCGCCATTACTCCTCCAATCAGCCCCGGTCCTATTCCTCCGGCGCTGATCGGATTGGGGAACCATGCAGCATCACCGCAGACCATGTAACCATTCGCGACAAGGCAATCGTTCTGGTGCCGGACGCTTACCTGCCAGGCGCCAGACAAGTTGCTGTCCTCGCTGAGGGGTTGCATATCCTTGAACCTCTCATCGGTCGCGAGCCAATCCTTCAGTAGAGCATTCAACCCTCTGTTGGTCCTTCGCTGCTGTATTCCAAGCCCAATGTTGACTTTGTCAGAGGCTTTCGGGAAGAGCCAGAGATAGCCTCCGGGGGCTTTCTCTTGGTCTAGGTAAATGTCGCAGTGCGATGTTTCAACCGAGATCCCGTCTTTCAACCGAGCATTGAGGCGCGCCGTAGGTTCAACATCGTCCTTGTCAATCTCCTTCTCTATCATCGTCGGAATTGGAAGGTTCCGGCGGAGTTTCGTCGACATACCGGACGCGTCTATGATCAGTTTGGAACGTATCTCAAAGGTCGAGTTCGGCAGTGGACCGGTCGTTTGCCCTTTCAGACCTACAACCTGTCCGTTCTCCGCAATGAGTTCTGTCGCCTGTGCGTTGCCCATGTAGTCCACCCCCGCTTTCAAAGCGTCGTCGAGTAACCTTCGACCGAATTTTGGACGATCCAATACGTAGCCGGGACCCTCGAATGGGACTCGGACCTTCATGTCGGGCGAGAACACGTAGACAGCCGTTACCCTATTCTCTAGTTCGGGTTGACCGTAGCTTGTTCCGGTCCTTTCGTGAACGTACTTTATGTGATGTTCGCCGACGGCGTCTCCGCAGACCCAGCCGAGCGTGTTCTTCTTCCCAACTTCTTCAGGAGGGTTCCGGTCGAGAAGCACGACGCTGACCTTGCCCTTCCCTTTTAGAGCGATGGTCGAAGCGGCCATGCATCCGGCGATTCCTGCGCCGACGACCACAACATCTCGTTCTTCGAACGATCCCATTACAATCCAGCCTTGATCGGTTAGGAAATCCTTCTCCAGACGGCTTGAGTGCCTGCTTTAGCTTTTTGGGAACGATTTGAGGGAGCCTTTTGCGCTAACCCTTATATTTTCTGAGGGGAAATCGAAGGACTCGACTCTAATCGGAGAATATCGACACAAATCGTAGTGTTTTGAGAGACAAATGGCGACATCTTCACCCTCACCTGCTCAGAAACCACCATTCCTAGTGCTCTGGCTAAAGACTATGCGCGCACCATTTTTGCAAGCCTCGATCGTTCCCATTGTGTTAGGCGGGGTGCTCGCTTGGGAACTGGCGAGCCAATTCAACTGGGCGACATTCCTGCTTTCGCTCTTGGCTGGAGCGCTAATCCAAGTCTCCACGAACATGTTCAACGACTATTTCGACTTCAAGAGCGGGAATGACCTTGAGGTCAAACACAAGAACCCTTTCGCCGGTGGGGGTCGGATTCTTACATCCGGGCTTGTCAGTTTGAAGTCCCATTTGATCGTCGCGACGAGCAGCTTGATCATTGGGTCCTTGATCGGACTGTATTTCCTGTTCACTCTTAACGTTCCTTACTTGTTCTGGATAGGTTTGATCGGAGTCATCTCAACTTACTTCTACGTCGGGCCGCCCCTGCGCCTCGCACACCGGGGAATAGGCGAACTGATCGTCGGCCTGAATTTCGGCCCGCTAATGACTCTCGGAACTTACTATGTGCAAACTCAACAATTATCAATACTGCCGGTCCTCGCCTCTCTTCCTGTGGGCTTGTTGATCAGTGCCGTTCTTTGGATCAACGAGTTTCCGGATATGGACGCTGACAGAGCGGTGGGCAAAAAGACGCTGGTCTTGAGGCTGGGATACGCAAAGTCGATCTCAGTCTACACCGGTATGGTTTTACTGTCATATGTCCTGGTCGCGGCTTACCTTCTTATCGGAATCTTTCCTTTCAGATACACGACGACGCTCATTGTCCTGTTGAGCCTGCCGATCGCCTTCAAGGCTGTCGAGACGTTGAGGAGGAACTACAAGGACCCGCACGCGATAATACCCGCCAATGCCGGTACGATCATGCTGCACTTGAGCTTCGGAATCCTGATGATCCTCGGCTTCGTTGTCGGTGGACTTCTCGGGCTCTAGATTTCACTACTCGCTCTGAACGCTTGGAATGGAATCGTTATATCTGGATTGAAGGATGCCGCTCTGATGTCTACAGCGATGGCTTCAACAATGAAGGCAGTTGCGAAGGGCCAGGAAGGGAAGCAGAGCCTAGAGGCTACAGTGCACCGGTTGAAGCTTGATTGGATAATGGCATCGGACGAGGCTGAAAAGCGGAAGATCAGCGAAGAGATCAGACGAGTCCAGAGTTCCGGCACGACGAAGAGGCCCTAGACAAACATAGGGCTTGCAAGCAGGACTCTGGATGGATTCTAGAGCCCGCATCAACCTATCCACGGCTCTGGCATATGGCCCGATTGGAATCATCTGGACGTTCCTGCCCATTCATCTCCGCTCACTCGGCGCTTCCTTCCTACTGATCTCGCTCATCTTCTTCGTTCCCGCACTCCTACCACCGCTCTGGGGCTTCTTGTTGGACAAGTTTCGACGAGGAAAGCGGATCATAATTGTCTCAACCCTCGCGCAGGCTTTAGGGCTCTCAATCTTCCCCTTCTTGTCAACGCCTGAGCAGCTAGTTTTCGTGGCCGTGCTTATCGGATTTTTCTCGGCTAGCTTTGTCCCGGTCTACGCAGCCCTAGCGACGTGGGCCTCACAACAGTACGGGCGCGCGATCGGTGGTTTCTGGGCATCCGCTTCCCTCGGGTTTGCTGTCGCAACAATAACCGGTGCGGTCATCTACGAAACCTACGGCCCGAACTACCTGTTCATACTAGGAGCCTGTCTAGGCTACTGCAGCGTAGCCGCTACGCTCGCAGCGCCGAAGGAAGTCTTCTACTCTCCGGCGGTCGACCGCGCGACCACCCAGGGAATTCTTCGCCTGTTAAGAACGCGAGGAATAGCAACAGTCTGCCTGCTTGCCGCGCTGATCCTGATCGCGTCTGCCGCCTTCAATTCATTCTTCACTTTGTATCTCGTGGGCGATTTGGGCGGGTCGAAGCTGATCGCGGGACTCGCGGCGAGCGGAACGACTCTGCTGGGAGCTATCGCCTTTCGAACTGTTGGGCCCGTGAACGATAGGCTGGGCAGAAGACCAGTTTTCATCGCAGGCACGGCAGGCTACGTCGCATATTTCATCGCGATCTATCTTGTCAAGAACGTGTACGTCGTTGCAGGGCTCTGGGTAATCCCGATCTACCCCTTAATCCAATCGTCGACAGCCGCATTGGTCTCCGATCTTACATCGCCGGCCGACCGTGGCAAGGGGCTGGGATTGCTGGGTGCTTCGAGCGGGCTCGGTGGAGGAATCGGCCCGTTGATTGGAGGAACGATTGCTGATGCAACCGGCACGCTAGGCTCAGTCGTCGTATTTTCTCTCGGGTTAGCGTTACTGACTCTTCTTCTTTCCAGAGCCTTGTTGAAGGAGCAGCGTGTTCAGAAGGTGGTTGCTCCACCCGTCGCCTAAGCGACCTTGTAGATCAGCCAGTTCCTGTCCTTGAAATTGATCAGCCGATAGTCCCCCTTCAGCTTCTTCCCTTTCAGGATGATGTGGTATTTTCTATCTTCTCTAAGTTCGAGGATGAAGATGCCCTTGTCCCAGACCTTGACGGTTCCTGCGCCGTACTCTCCCTTTGGAATTGTTCCTTCCCAGCCGAAGTAGCTCAGCTCGTGGTCGGGGACTTGGACCGCGAGCCGTTTGACTCCTGGCTCGATCGGGACGCCTTTCGGGACTGCCCAGCTCTTCAGGACACCGTCCAGTTCCAATCGGAAGTCCCAGTGGAGATTTCTGGCGTCATGCTCTTGGACTAGGAAGCGGGGGTTCTTGCGTTTCCGTTCAGGGGGATTCTTGATCTCAGGGTTTGCGCTCATGTTTCTAGTTCGACCATGTTTTCGTTTGGCCCACTCTGTCTGGAGATTTGGCTACTAGGGGGATGGTCGATAAGAATTCTTGGTTTTTCTGGAGAATTTTTTTTGCCAATTTTTTGTGAGGGGTGGGACCGATAGTGCTCTACACTTTGGTTTCGGGTGACTCTCTTTGGCCAGCTTGTGTTTGTTTCCGAGTACAGAGTTGAGGTTCTGGCTTGCTTAAGTATCGCAGGCCGGAAGGATAGAGGGTCTGCTGGAACGAGAGGCAGGTTCACGTTTTGTCCAAAGGATTCGGCAAATGGATGTACCGATTAA
>JACXTT010012313.1_pt1 | contig 11360 bp, 9 predicted proteins | sample 9270951 | NCBI WGS metagenome assembly JACXTT01 (sample SAMN15532306, study PRJNA645909) | rock metagenome | isolation source: weathered quartz diorite | place: Puerto Rico | collected 2017-06-21 | reverse complement strand
GTGCCGTGGGTGATCTCGACCCCCAAGGGGGTCGGCCTGCCGAATCACGGCCGCTCGAAGCAGACGCTGCCGCACATCGCCGCTGCCATGCGCAACCAGTCCGTGTGCCTGGACTGCTATCCCTACACCGCATCTTCGACGATCCTGAGCGCCGACCGCGCAGCCATTGCCTCGAAGGTGATCGTTAGTTCCTCGAAACCGTTGCCTCAGCACTCCGGAAGAGACCTGGACGAACTGGCTAAGGAGATGGGGGGGTCGCGCGGCCAGGCCATCGAGCGGCTGTGCCCGGCGTCGGCGATTTACTTCTCCATGGACGAGTCGGACGTGCAGCGCATCCTCGCCTTCGAGCACACCATGGTCGGTTCGGATGGGCTCCCGCACGATGTCGCGCCCCACCCGCGCCTGTGGGGCGCATTTCCCAGAGTGCTGGGCCACTACAGCCGCGATGTAGGTTTGTTTCCGCTCGAGACCGCGGTGTACAAGATGACTGGCCTCACGGCACAGACCTTCGGTCTGAAGGACCGCGGTGTATTGAAGGAAGGCGCGTACGCCGACATCACGGTGTTCGACGCCAGGACTGTGGACGAAGCGGCGACTTTCGCAAGGCCGATTCAGCCGGCCAGGGGCATCGACACGGTGATCGTCAATGGATCGATTGTTTGGCGCAGCGGGAAACCCGGCGGGAGGCGACCCGGACGGGTGTTGAAGCGCAGTCAATAAATCGCTGACCAGACAACGATCGAAAGGACAACGCTTGTCCGCGAGGGGAATCTGCCGCGCTAGTCCTTTTCCTGGAACGCCACTTCGCGAGTTTTCCGGAACTTGGGGACGGCAATAAGCAGCAGCAGACCAACTGCCATCAACAGCATGACCAGAGAAATCGGCCGCGTGACGAATACCGAGGGATCCCCTCTCGACAGGAGCATGGCCCGCCGAAGGTTTTCCTCCATCATGGGCCCCAGCACGAAGCCGAGGAGAAGGGGCGCCGGCTCGAATTCCAATTTCACGAAGACGACGCCGAGAAGGCCGAACGCCGCCGTCTGCATGACGTCGAAGCTGGCATTGTTGATCGTGTAAACCCCGATGGCGCAAAACAAAAGAATCGCCGGGTACAACAGGCGATAAGGCACCTGAAGAAGCTTGATCCAGATCCCGATCAATGGAAGATTCAATACGACCAGCATCAGGTTACCGACCCACATTGATGCGATGAGCCCCCAGAACAGCCCGGGATTCGAGGTCATCACCTGCGGCCCGGGCTGGATGCTGTGAATGGTCATCGCGCCGACCATGAGCGCCATCACTGCGTTCTCAGGAATCCCCAAAGTGAGGAGAGGAATGAATGACGACTGCGCCCCGGCATTGTTCGCCGACTCCGGGCCGGCCACCCCCTCGATCGCGCCATTGCCGAAACGGCTTGGATTCCTTGCAATTTTTTTTTCGACGGCGTAGGACGCAAAAGAAGCGAGCATTGCTCCGCCCCCGGGAAGGAGGCCGAGGACCGAGCCGAGTCCGGTTCCCCGCAAGACCGCAGGCCACGCCTGCTTGAACTGCTCCCTACTGACCCACAGTCCGCCGACCCTGCTGGTAAGCACCTCGCGCGTTCCCACTTTCTCGAGATTGGTGATGATTTCGGCAAAGCCAAACAGCCCCATCGCCACGCTCACGACGCCGATGCCGTCGGTCAATTCAGGAATACCGAACGCGTAGCGTTCAAGGCCGGAGTTGACGTCCGTGCCCACCAGCCCAAGCAACAGCCCGAGGACCACCATTCCAATAGCTTTGAGCAACGGGCCGTGCGCCAATATGGTGGCGCCGATCAGGCCGAGGACCATCAGGGAGAAGTACTCGGCCGGACCGAATTTCAGCGCAAGCTCAGACAGCGGTACCGCAACGGTCGCCACCATTACTGTTGATACCGAGCCGGCAAAAAAAGACCCGAGCGCCGCGATCGCCAACGCGGCTCCGGCGTGACCCTGCCGGGCCATTTGATAGCCATCAAGACAGGTTACTGCGGACGATGTCTCTCCCGGCATGTTCAATAGAATGGATGTGGTCGATCCCCCGTACTGCGCGCCGTAATAGATGCCTGCCAGCATGATGAGCGCGGAGACCGGTTGAAGGGCGTAGGTCGTCGGCAGCAGCATGGCGATGGTAGCCACCGGTCCGATTCCGGGGAGCACGCCGATCAAGGTACCGAGCAATGAACCAATCAACGCGTACAAAAGATTGACCGGCAACAGGGCGACACTGAAGCCAAGCCAGAGATGGTCGAGAAGCTCCATGGCGTCAGATGAACACGGGCCAGATCGGCAACTGCAGCTTCAGTCCGAGAATGAAGACCGCCACCGCAAGGATCGCCAGGCCGATGGCGCCAATCACGGCTTCCCTGGCTCGAAATTCCTTGCTCGCGGCGCTCGACATCACAATCAGCACGACCGTGGACAATGCCAGGCCAAGGTATTGCACGATGGCTCCGAATAGCACCACACTTCCAAGCACGATTGTGGTCGGTCGCCACTTCCAGGGTGGAATCGGTGATCCTTCGTTGCGGAGCGATTTCAGGACCAACACGCCGCCGATTACGGCAAGGAGAATGCCGAGCATGCGCGGGAAATAGCCCGGGCCCATTCGCGCTGCGCTTCCGAGCGGATAGTCCCGACCCAGCGCGATCGCGGCGACGCCGAAAGCCACCAGCAACAGGCCTCCATACAAGTCCTTCCGGCTACGAAACAAATTAAGCGCCTCCCGTCCGCTCAAACTGAGCCCTTAATATAACGTATATGGATTGCAACGCTTTTAATTCGACAATACCCTGCGCATGCAGGGTTCCCGCAAGTATGCCGGAACCCGGTCAACCCACCGTTTGAGAAAGGAGACAGTGATGTCGGAAGGCGGCTTTCATGTACACGGTCCGCATGATCACGAATTGGAGCATCTCACGCAGCATGGCGCCGGCGACAGCTTTACGGGACGCATCGCGGTGACCACGGCGTTGCTCGCTACGGTGGGCGCGCTGTTTTCCTATCAGGGCGGCGCAACGCAAGCCAATGCCAGCATGGCCAAGAATAACGCCGCGATCAAGAAGACCGAAGCTGCCGATCAGTGGAGCTATTATCAGGCCAAGAGCACCAAGCAGAACCTGTCGGAACTGTGCATGGAGTTGGTTCCGGGCAACAAGCGGGACCATTACAAACAGGCAGTCGAGACCTACAAGGCAGAAAAGGCAGACATCAAGAAAACCGCCGAGGCATTCGAGGCGGAATCGAGGGAATGGGACAAAAAGAGCGAGGAGCAAATGCACCTGCACCATCGCTGGGCGCAGGCCACGACGGCCCTGCAGATTGCGATCGCCCTGTCCGCGATCGCTCTATTGACGCGAAGACAATGGCTGCAGTGGGGCGTTTATGGATTGAGCGCCTTCGGGATAGCCTTGGGCCTTTTCGCGCTGGCACACCTTTAAAACCCAGGCGGCGGGCTATAAAAGCCTTGACCTGGGCTTGACTGCACCGGATCTTGCTGGTCGTCCCCGTACGCGTATTCGTCCGAGCGGCATCTCACCGGGGAAAATCCGATACTCCGCCATTACCCCATGAACGTATTTCTTCGCTGGCAGCACCATATACGCAGTCGACCGCGCCTTATCACCGCGGCGCTGATCACGCTCGCATTGTTCGTTGCGCTGCTTCCTCTGATGAGCGTTTCGCGAGCGCTATTGGTGTCCTTCGATATCGGTATGGCCATTTTTCTGGCCTTGCTTGCGAATGTCATGTCACGTGGCACACCGTCCAGAATGCGGCAGCGCGCTAAGCTGCAAGATGAAGGTAAGTGGGTCGTCCTTGGCGCCAGCTTGATTCTGTCGGTGGTGATCATGCTGGCGCTGTACCTGGAGTTGCATGCCGGCAAGGACAAGTCTGTACGGGATGCCTTGCTCGCGGGCTCCACAATTGTTTTGTCATGGTTGTTTGTCGCGGCGATCTTCTCGCAACAGTACGCCCACAGCTTTTATCTGGACCCTGCACGCCAGGACGGCGGATTGGTGTTCCCGGGTACTGCGGAGCCGGATTATTGGGATTTCATGTATTTCTCGGTCGTGCTGAGCATGACCTTTCAAGTCTCAGACGTACAAATCACCGCACGACCCATTCGCCGTCTGGCCCTGCTGCATGGCATTGTCGCGTTTTTCTTCAATGTGACCATCATTGCGATCACCGTGAACGTGGTGGCGGGCATACTCTAGGCGGCACGAACCCCTTGCACATAGCGAAGGCCACGTGAGGAGAGGGTCGAATCGAACGGTGGCAAAGCCAAAACGGAAACGCCGCCATGAAGGTGGCGAATGAGTCCCACGGGGATTGTTCGCGGCTCGCCTTAGGGCGATCCGCGAATCCCTCCTCGTCGGGAGTGCCGAGGAGGGACCGCTGCGCCTCGAGGACGCAGCGTCCAACAAGATGTCCCCCGGACATCTTGTTGTCGAACCGAGGGGGTCGAATCAAGCCCGTAGAGTGCACCAAATAAAAAAGCCGGCATAAGCCGGCTATTTTATTTGGCGACCCCACGGGGATTCGAACCCCGGTTACCGCCGTGAAAGGGCGATGTCCTAGGCCTCTAGACGATGGGGTCTAGAAACTAGAGACTGGAAACTGGAAACTAGACAAGACCCCCGAGAAGCAGTACCGCATGAATCCCGTCAAGCTCTTTCCAGTTTCCAGTCCCTAGTTTTCAGTCTCTAGTTGGTGGAGGTAAGCGGGATCGAACCGCTGACCTCTTGCATGCCATGCAAGCGCTCTCCCAGCTGAGCTATACCCCCACGAAAGGGGCGCATTATACGGGCCGGGTTTCCCTCTGTAAAGAATGGGAAATCCGCCTATTCGGGATAGCGCGCCAGCTCGGAATCCATGCGCCGCAGCACCTCTTCGCGGCCGATCAATTCCAGCACCGCGTCGATCGAGGGGGTGTGCGTCGTGCCGGTCAGCATTACCCGCAGCGGCATCGCCAGCCTGGCCATTTTCAGGCCCTCCGCAGTCACGATTTCCTTGACCGCGGCGCCCAGCGTCTGGCGGTTCCACTCCACCGACGCCAGCTTCTGGCGCAGGGCCTTCATCGCCGGCAAGACGTCCGCCGTATAGTGCTGCGCGCGCAGCTCATCTGTGGGTGAAATCGGCCCGTAGAAATACACCGCTGCAGCAGCCAGTTCCATGAGGGTGTTGGCACGCTCCTTCAGCAGCGCAACCACGTCCGCAAGTTTCGGATCCCTGGAAATGTCGCAGCCACCGGCTTTCAGGAATGGTTCGGCAAGCCTGGCGAGCCGTGCATCGTCCGACGCCTTCATGTACTGGTTGTTCAGCCACTGCAGCTTCTCGGGGTTGAACTTCGCCGGCGAATGGCTCACCGCCTCCAGCGAGAACCACTCGACGAACTGCTCGCGGGTGAACATCTCGGCATTGCCGTGCCCCCAGCCCAGACGAGCCAAGTAATTGACCAGAGCATCCGGCAGATAGCCTTCGTCGCAATACTGCATCACGCTGACCGCGCCATGGCGCTTGGAAAGCCGCTCGCCGTCCGCACCCAGGATCATCGGGATGTGTCCGAACTTCGGCACCGGCGCGCCGAGCGCAGTGAAGATGTTGATCTGCCGGGGCGTGTTGTTGACGTGATCGTCGCCGCGGATGACGTGGGTCATGTTCATGTCCCAGTCGTCCACCACCACGCCGAAGTTGTAGGTCGGCACGCCGTCGCCGCGCAGAATCACCAGGTCGTCGAGTTCCTGGTTGCCGATCGAGATCGGCCCTTTGACCAGGTCGTTCCAGGCCACTTCGCCTTCATCGGGATTGCGGAAGCGGATCACCGGCGTCACGCCGGCCGGGGGTGTCTTGCCCCTGGCGTTTTCGGGACGCCAGCGGCCGTCGTAGCGCGGCTTCAGTCCCCTCCTCCGTTGCTCCTCGCGCATCGCGTCGAGTTCTTCCCTGCTGGCGTAGCAGTAATACGCCTTGCCCAGCTGGAGCAGCTCGTGCGCCACCTCTTTATATCTGGCGAGCCGCTGCATCTGGTAGTACGGCCCTTCGTCGTAATCCAGTCCCAGCCACTGCATTGCATCCAGGATCGCTTGCGTGGAAGCAGCCGTGGAGCGTTCGGTGTCGGTGTCCTCGATCCGCAGGACGAACTTGCCGCCGGTCTTGCGCGCGTACGCCCAGGAGAACAGCGCGGTGCGAGCGCCGCCGATATGCAGATAACCGGTCGGGCTGGGGGCGAAACGGGTGCGGACCATCGCGGAACGGCGCCGGGAAAAGGCGATATTGTACGCGAGCGATTGAGGCGGATTTCGCGCCGCCAAATTGACCCGCCGCGGCGCGCCGTGGTTAAATTGCGCCCTCTCTCGCGGGTGGTTAGCTCAGCGGTAGAGCACTGCCTTCACACGGCAGGGGCCACTGGTTCGATCCCAGTACCACCCACCAACAATCCCCTGACTTAGCGAGAATCTCCAGCCAGGATATGAAAAAAGTATGAAACCCGTAACACATCAATCTTGCCCTTTCCAAGGATCGTCAGTTCGACTTGGAACACCGTGTCCATCTGTGGGCGCCGCGCAGACGCGTGACTGGAATCGATACAACAAATGAACAGTACGGGTCCGAAGGAGTAATTGGACAGTATCGGACCGGGAATCACGGTCAGGTCGAGGTCGTTTCGTCCATCGCCCAATCCTCCGCGCTGGCACCGGCCAGGGACTGGACGCGGGCCTCATCCTGCGCAAGCTCGCGTGCCGGGGCCGCGTGCACGACGCTGCCATTGTCCAGCACGTAGGCGTAGTCGGCGATCTCGAGGCTCATCCGCACGTTTTGCTCGACCAGCAATACGGACATGCCTTCGGCGCGCATATGCTCCACGATCCTGAACACTTCCTGCACCACCAGCGGGGCGAGTCCCTGCGAAGGTTCGTCGAGCATCAGCAGGTGGGGATTGAGCAGCAGCGCGCGCGAGATGGACAGCATTTCCTGCTCTCCGCCAGAGAGCTGGCGGCCCAGGTTGCCCCTGCGCTCCGCGAGACGGGGGAAAAGTTCATAGATCCGGTTTGGCGTCCACGGACCGTCGCGCACGATCGGCACCCGCAGGTTGTCCTCGACGGTGAGATTCGGAAATATCCGCCTCCCTTCCGGCACGAATCCCACGCCAAGCGCGGCGATGCGAAACGGCGGCCAATGCGCCGTATCCCGGCCGAGGATCGTGACCTTTCCGCGCCGGGGTGGCGTGAGCCCCATTACGCTGCGCAGCGTGGTAGTCTTGCCCGCGCCGTTTCGTCCCAGGAGCGTGGTGATCTCGCCCTCGGGTACACGCAGTGCGACATCGTGCAGGATATGGCTCTTTCCGTAGTACGTGTGCAGGCCTTCGACTTCGAGCGCGTTCATTCTGATTTCCCCAAATAGGCGGCCTGGACGGCCTCGTTGGCCGCAATCTCTTCCGGAGTACCTTCGGCGAGCAGGCATCCTTGGTCCAGTACGGTCAGGCGGTCGGCGAGATGGAACACCACTCGCATGTCGTGCTCGATCAGTACGATCGTGTAGCGGCTGTTGCGATGCAGGCGGCGGATCAGCGAAGTGATGTCGAAGGTTTCCTGGTCACCCATGCCGGCCGTGGGTTCGTCGAGCAGCAGCAGCCGCGGTTTGAGCGCGAGCGAGATCGCGATCTCCGCCGCGCGTTGGTCGCCGTGCGCAAGCTCGCCGACCAGGCGTTCTGCCTTCCCGCTGAGCCCCGCCAGCTCGAGGATTTCGTCCACCTGTCGCCTGATCTCAAGGGTGTCGCGGCGCGCAATCCAGGGGCGCAGGCCATAGCCCGCGGCGACCTCGGCGGCGACCCGAATATTTTCGAGCAACGTCACTTCCGGAAAGATTTCCGTGATCTGGAAGGTGCGGGCCATCCCGAAGCGCACCCGTGCCGCGGCAGACATGGCTGTGACATTCTTGCCGTCGAACACGATCTCGCCGCTGTTGGGCGGGAAGAAACCGCTGATCAGGTTGAAGAACGTAGTCTTGCCGGCACCATTCGGCCCGATGACTGCGCGCAATTCGCCTGGCGCGACATTGAGCGACACGCCGCTTACCGCCGTCAGGCTGCCGAAGAACTTGGAGACATTACGAACCTCGAGCAGGTTCATGGCGGTCCCCCGTTGTCCATGGCGCCGCGCTTGCGCAGGAACGCCCGCAGGGTGCGGAACGCTTCCAGCCTGTTCATGCCGAGCGCGCCACGCGGAAAGAACAGCACCATGATCACGAAGATCGCGCCGAGGAACGACATCCAGTTCGTGGTGAGGCTGGAAAGGTAATCCTGCAAAACCACGAACACCGCTGCGCCGACGAGCGGACCCCAGAACGAGCGCATGCCTCCCAGCACAACCATGATCACGATCTCGCCCGACTGTGTGTAGTTGAGCATGGTCGGATCGGCGAAGTTGTTCAGTAGCGCGTTGAGTCCCCCGGCGAGGCTGATAAAAAAGCATGAGAGGGTGAACGAGAGCCAGATGTGCAGCTCCACCGGGATGCCCAGGAAGCGCGCACGGCGCTCGTTTTCCCGAATCGCGAGCAGCGTTCGGCCGAACGGTGAACGCAACAGCAGACCCATCGCGCCGGCCGCGAGCGCGAACAGCACCAGCACGAAGTAAAAGAACAGCGCGGAGTCGTGCAGGATGTCCGCGGTCCACAGGCCGAAATCGAGCGGCTGGCGTCCGAAGCCGCGCAATCCGTCGTCGCCGCCGGTCAGTGAATTCCAGCGGAAGGCGATGAAGTAGAACACTTGCCCAAAGGCGATGGTGACCATGGCGAAGTACACGCCACGCCGCCGCACGATAAGTGCGCCGAGCAGTGCGCCCGCGATGCCGCCTAGCAGGACGCCGCACACCAGCGCCAGCGGCGTGCTGTGGGTCATGAGTTTCAATGCCAGTCCGGTGCCGTACGCGCCGAGGCCGAAGTACGCGGCATGGCCGAAGGAGAGCACGCCGGTGAATCCAAGCAAAAAATTGAGCGACATGGCAGCGAGGCCGAGTATCAGCACCCGGGTGCCGAGGGCCAGGTAGCCGCCGAACATCGGCAGCCAAAGTGGAATCGCGAGCAACAGCAGCCAGATCGCGCCGACTTTCAGGCGCTGCGCCTTGTCGGTCATCATGACAGCAGCCCTTCCTCGCCGAGCAGGCCGCGCGGGCGCAGCAGCAGCACTACCGCCATCATCACGTAGATCACGGCGTCACTGGCGGCGGGCCAGAATACCGTCGTGATGCCCGAGGCCACGCCGATCAGCAGGCCGCCCAGCAGCGTACCTGTCAGGCTGCCGACGCCGCCGACGATGATGGCGACGAAGCTCGGCATCAACAGGTTCGCCCCCATGGTCGGTTCGAGGCTCAACTGACCGCCAGCCAGGACACCGGCGAGGCCCGCAAGGAATATACCCAACGCGAAATTGAAGCTGCGCAGCGCGCGCACGTTGACCCCGAGCGACGACACGGTGTCGAGATCGAAGGTTCCGGCCCGTATCCGCACGCCGAGGCGCGAGAAGCGCAGGAACAGGAATAACCCGCCGACCGCGAGCGCCACCACCGCCACCATGAACAGGCGGTAGTAAGTTATGAAGAAGAATTTGTCGCTCACCGGCTGTGAAAGATAGTCCGGCACGGAAAACGGGAGGCCGGTCGCGCCCCAGATGGCGCGGGTCAGGTCTTCGAAGATGAACGCGAGTCCGAACGTGAGCAACAGGCTGTAGAGCGGGTCGCGCCCGTACATCCGGTGGATCATCAGCCGCTCGATCACCAGTCCGAGCATCGCGACCAGGATCGGCGAGAGGAGCAGCGCGGCCCAGAAACCGACAAAGGGCGCGATCGTATAAGCAATGTAGCCGCCGAGTGCGAGAAAGCCGCCGTGGGCGAAATTGATGACACCGCTCAAGTTGAGAATGAGCGACAAACCCAGAGCCATCAGTACGTAGAAGGCCCCGATGATGAGGCCGTTGGTGACGTTGAAGAGAATGAGATCGGTCATGGCTCCGCTGCCCAGGAAAACGCCAGCGTGGGCGAGTTATCCGCCGGGACAATCCGCGCACGCGCAGCACCGCCTGAAAAAGGGATCGCCTTCTATGCGATCCCGCCATGATGCGGTGCGTGGGCGGGGTATGCGCCCGACCGGGGTCAGGTCTTCCAGTTGATCGAGCAGCCGGTATCGGCAACCGATCCAGCCGCCTTCTCCCCCGGGATGCGGGCGTGGACGCTGAACATGTTGTCGGGATCGCCCTTGGAATCATGCGCTTCGCCAGCGAACACGGTGCTCATCAGTTCGTGGTCGCCCGCCCGGTAACGGGGCTCGTTGGGCTGCAATGCCACCTCGGGCGGCAGCTTGAAGTCTTGCAGTGCCTTCGCAAGCTTGACGCCGTCGAGTGTCTTTTCCCGGTTGGCGATCAGCGCGAAGGTATGGACCGAAACGTAGCCGAACCAGTTGCGCGCCGAGGCAGTCTTGCCAGTTGCCTTCCTGACCTTGGTCACGAATTCCTTCACGTGCGGATTGTCAGGCTGGTCCCACCACCATTCCATGGTCCACCAGCCGATGCGGGCTTCAGGCGGCACGGCACGCAGGCTTTCCAATTCGAACAGCGTGCCGCCCACCGCCATCTGTTTCTGCAGGCCGAAGCCGACGAACTGCTTCAGGCTGTTGACCTGGTCGCCGCCACCCATGACGTCGACCAATACTTTCGGGCGGTAGGCTTTGGCCTTGATGAGAGAAGCGGAGTAGTCGGCGGAACCCAGCGGCACGAAGTCGCCCGCGTATTCGCCGCCTGCGGCCTTGAGCTTCTTTACGAATGCGTCTTGCACCGAATGCCCGTAGGCGTAATCGGGTGTGAGGAAGTACCACTTCTTGCCGAATTTATCGAGCAGGGTATCGGCGATGGCATTGACGTCCATCGTGGTGGTGTTGCAGACGCGAAAGACGTTCCAGTGACAGTCTTTGCCCGTCACCGCGTCGGTGTGGCCGCCGGAGACGATGTGCAGCACGCGCTTTTCCGAGGTCACGCCCGCCATGGCCAAGGCGATGCCGGAGTTGACGTCGCCAATAATGCAGTTCACCTGGTCGCGGTCGATGAGCTTGCGGGTCTTCTGCACTCCGGTGCCGACGTTATTCGCTGAATCTTCGACCAGCAGTTCGACCTGCCGGCCGAGGATGCCGCCTGCTTTGTTGATGTCTTCGACGGCAAGATGGGCGCCGGCCACCTCGCTCTGCGCGATGGCCGCATAGACGCCAGTCAGCGGATCCACCATACCCAGTTTGACTGGCGCTTCCCCGATCGCCGGGAGAATGAAGTCGGAGGGAACGGGCAATGGGCCGATA
>JACXTT010012312.1_pt1 | contig 11360 bp, 11 predicted proteins | sample 9270951 | NCBI WGS metagenome assembly JACXTT01 (sample SAMN15532306, study PRJNA645909) | rock metagenome | isolation source: weathered quartz diorite | place: Puerto Rico | collected 2017-06-21 | reverse complement strand
GCCGCAGGGCTTTGTGAGCAACAATGCCGGCGGTGTACTGGGTGGTATCAGCACGGGCCAGGACCTGGAGGTCAGCATTGCCATCAAGCCCACCAGCTCCATCATCACGCCGCGCGATTCCATCGATATCGCCGGCAACGCCACCCAGGTTGTCACCAAAGGGCGCCATGACCCCTGCGTGGGCATACGCGCCACGCCCATTGCCGAGGCCATGCTGGCCCTGGTCGTCATGGAACACGCTCTGCGCCTACGTGCCCAGTGCGGCGACGTGCGGCCCGTGCTTGCGCCCATTGCGGCGCAGGCCTGACAAAAATTTGCCAACATAAGGCTATCCATGAAAACTGTCTTTGTGCTCAATGGCCCCAACCTGAACCTGCTGGGCACGCGTGAGCCGCAAGTCTATGGTTCGCAAACCCTGGACGACGTGCGCACGCTGTGCGAGGGCGCCTGCAAGACCCATGGCTTTGCCCTGGATTTTCGCCAGACCAACCAGGAAGGCACGCTGGTGGACTGGCTGCACGAGGCCGGGCGGCTGCAAGCCAACGGCACATTGGCGGGCGTCATCCTGAATGCCGGAGCCTACACGCACACCAGCGTCGCGCTGCACGATGCCATCAAGGGTACGGCGGTCACGCTGATCGAGCTGCACATCAGCAACGTGCATGCCCGTGAGGCTTTTCGCCACCACTCCTATATTTCACCCGCCGCCAAGGCTGTCATGGCCGGTTTTGGGGTCCATGGCTATGCTTTGGCCATTGCCGGTTTGGCGGGCATGGTGTAGGGCGCCACCACATAGCGCTGCCCGCCGGCCTGTTTGGCCTGGTACATCGCACCATCGGCGGCCAGCAACAGGCTGTCCGGCGTTGCCGAGCCATCTCCCATGGCAATACCGACCGAGGCGCCTATGCTGTGAATGTGGGACTGCAGCATCAGCGCCGGCGCAATGGCATCCAGGCATTTTCTGGCCACGGCTGCGGCCGCCATATCGGCGATTTCCAGTTCCGGGTCCAGATCGGCCAGCAGCAGCACGAACTCGTCACCACCCACACGGGCCAGCGTATCGGACTCGCGCATGACTGCTGCCAGCCGCCGTGCAATTTCCACCAGCGCCTGATCGCCTGCCTGGTGACCCAATTGGTCATTGATGGGTTTGAATCGATCCAGATCAATGCACAACAAGGCTACATGCGAGCGATTGCGGTCCGCGCGGGCCAGGGCTTGCTCCATGCGGTCGGCCAGCAGCGCGCGATTGGGTAGCCCGGTGAGCACGTCGTGGTGCGCCATATGGTCCATTCTGGTTTGGCTGTCACGCAATTTGGCCAGCAGACGGTTGAAGGCCTCGGTCAAATGGCCGACCTCGTCAGCGCGCACCACCGTCAATGGTTGCAGGGGCTCCTCTCCGCGGGTCATACGGTCGGCCTGTTGGGCCGCTTGCAACAGCGGCCTGAAAACGTAGTACAGGCTGATGCCGACAATGCCCAAAAATCCCACCATGACCATGACGCTGTTCATGGCCACAAATCGCTGTGTGCGGGCTACCACCGACAAGGCTTCGGCCGTGGGTAGGCGTGCCACCACAAACCAGCCGGTGCTGGGCACCGATGCAATGGCTGAAATCTCCTCCACGCCGAATGCGTTGACTGTCGTGCCACTGCCGCGATAACCCTGCATGGCGCGGTCATGCAGCGCGTTGACGCCCGTCTTTGGCGTGGGCTTGAGCACCATGTCGGGTTTGGTAGATGCGATGAACAGTTGGTCACGTGGTGAAATCAGCAGGAAGCCGCCCAGGTTGCCAATGCGGTCCTGTTCCGTGAAAGACAAAAATCCTGGCGTCGCCAGTGCGGTGACGCCAATCAACACGGCACGTACCGTGCCTTGCTTGTCTTTGATCGGTGCGGCTATGGGTAAGACGGCCTGCCCGCTGCTGCTGTCCACCAAGGGGCGGCCAACGGCCAAATTGCTGCTGATGGCCGCAGAAACCAGATCCATGGCCCCGAATTGCGGCAGTTGGTGGTCGTTGCGTTGGGCAAAGCCGGCCATGGTCTTGCCCGCCACATCGGTGACCAGCAATCCTTGCGAGAACAGGGGTTGGTATTGGTGGCGCAAGGCCAGCCAGTTCTGCAAGTCCTGCGGATGTTGCAATAGCTCCTGAGGGATGGAACTTGCCATCTGGCGCAGCATGTTTTGCCGCTCCAGCATCTTCAAATCCACCTCGCGCGCAACATAGTTCGCCAGTGTCAGTTGCTGAGCGGCCATCACGCGGCTGATGTCTTCGCGCAAGAACTCCGTCAGCACGAAATAGCGTGCCACATTGCCCACTAGCAATAAACAGAAGCCGATCACGATGATGCGCGTGGCGAGGCTATTGGCAAAGCGGAACAAGCTCATGTAAAGATGATAGCCCAGCGCCGAGCGGGCTACAGGCGCATATGGGCCCTATTTCGCTTCCAGACGCAGGGGATCGCGCTTCACTGGCCAATGTGGCCATGATGGGGCTGAAAAAATGAAATAGAGCGCTGCTCCAGCGCATGCAGAGTGCCAGCCAGGCTTTCAACCACTGTCATCAGTGCGGCTTCTTCGGCCTCCGGTGGCCATACCGCCCACAAAGCGCCTTGCGCCGCCTCGGTGCCAGGCCACAGGGGGCGCACCCGGCCATCTTCAAGCTCCGCAATGCACAGCGGCAGAAAGCCCATGGCCACGCCCATGCCCTGCGCTGCGGCGCTCAATACGGCGGCGTAGCTATCCAGCACCAAACCGCCGGCCTTGGGTTGCCAACCGTGCACCGCTGCCCAGGCCGGCCAGGTGAAGTTCTCCTTGGTCAGCCGAATACTGGGCAGGTCGCCGCTGGGCGGCCAGGGTACGGTGGCGAAACTGCCACCCACGACCGGCACACCCGCGCAGCCGCATAGGCGCCGCGCGCGCAAACCTGGCCACTGGCAGTCTTCCGGCGCAAAACGCAAACCCAGGTCCAGGCCGTGCTGGGTCAAGGCCAGCGTGTCGCGCCGAGTGTCCAGGCTCAGCGCTCGACCGGGGGTTAGCGCTTGCAACTCGGCCAACTGCGGCATGACCACAGTTTGCGCCAGATACGGAAAACATGAAATACGCAGTGGCCGTTGTGCCAGACGCACCTGCAGCGCCTGCGTCAACTGCGCCATGGCAGGCGCGACTTCGTCCCAGAATTGCTGCCCGCTGCTGGTAAAAGCCAGGCCCCGGGCCTGGCGCACAAACAATTTGGTGCCCAGCACGGTCTCCAGCTCGCGCAATTGGTGACTGATGGCTGTCGGTGTTACGTGCAAGCGTTCGGCAGCCCGCTTCACGTGCAAGGTGTCCCCCAGCACGGCAAAGCTGCGCAGCAGGTTGAGCGAAGGCAAGGGCATGTTGGTAGCGGCAAATGCAGCCTATGTTAGCGAACCTCGGTCAGCTGCAAGGCGCGACGGATCCCAGCACTCGTACAATGCGCGTCTTGGCTTGGTTTGCCGGACTCTATCTGACCGGCTTTTGAGGCCCATTAGGAAGTTTGGCATGAGCGATACACCAATGCACCCCCATCTCTCCAACCCCTATCTGGTCAGGCTGCTGCTGGCGCGGCCTCGGCTGATGATCTGCATTGCCCTTGGCATCGCAACGTTTTATCTGCTGCCGCAAGACCTGGCCCACCAGGCCATCACTCGGGGTATCGTGGCATGGAATGTGGGTGCCGGCCTGTACTTGATACTGGCCAGCAAGATGATGTTCTGGTCGTCGCACGAGCGCATGCGCACACGCGCCGTAACGCAGGATGATGGGCGGGCCGTCGTGCTGACCCTGGTTGTAACAGCGGCGCTGGTCTGCATAGGCGCCATCGTGGCCGAACTGGGGGTGGTCAAGGAATTGAAGGGCAGCATACGCTACGCACACATTGTGCTGGCAGCGATGACCATCGTGACCTCGTGGGCCTTTACCCAGGTGATGTTTGCATTGCACTATGCGCATGGCTACTACGCCACCGAGGTGGGGGGCGAGCACGGGGGGCTGGATTTTCCGGGATGCCACTCGCCGGACTATGGCGATTTTCTGTATTTCGCCTGCGTCATTGGCACGTCTGGCCAAACCGCCGATGTGAGTTTTACCAGCCGCAAGATGCGCCGCACCGGCACCGTGCATTGCGTGCTGGCGTTCTTCTTCAACACCACGCTGGTGGCCTTGACCATCAATATTGCGTCGGGCTTGTTTTAGCCAGGGCCAAGGCCCGGGCCACTTCGCCCACCACGTCGCTCCAGGGCGCATCTTTTTGTTGGCGGAACAGTCGCATGTTCGGTGCGTACCACGGTGTCGTGGCGCTCGCCACGCCCCAGCGCCAATCCGGCATGTACCACGGCAGCATGACCCAGCAGGCGCGCCCCAAGGCGCCCGCCAGATGCGCGATGGCGGTGTCCACGCAAATCACCAGGTCCAGGTTGCAGACGATTGCAGCCGCATCGGCAAAACTGTCCATGCGTGGGCCAATGGCCAGCAGTGGATAGTCTGGATTCATGCGATTGCACGTTTCCTCGCCAGCACCTTTTTGCAGGCTGATGAAATCCACGCCGTGCACCTGCCACAGTGGAATCAGCGTTGTGACATCGGGCAAGGACCTGTCCGCGTCATTGTGGAATAGGGGGTTGCCTTTCCAGACCAAACCCACGCGCATGCGTCCCACTGGCAGAACCGACCGCCAGTGCAGCACGCGCTCCGGTTCCGCCGTGAGATAGGGTATGGCCGCCGGAATGGTCTGAACCGAGGTCTTCAGCACGTATGGCAGGCTCATCAGTGGCGCCCAAAAGTCCCACCCGGTGCGGGCCAGCGGCTCGTCAAAGCCGATCACGGAATCGATGCCCGGCAAATGGCCCATCAAGCGCTTGAGCGCGGGATGGCAGACCAAGGCAATGGCGGTTGCGCCCAAGTCTTTGGCAAGCGGAACATAGCGGCAAAATTGAATGGCATCACCGTGGCCGGCCTCACAGACAATCACCAGGCTTTGGTGCTGCAGCGGCTCACCGGCCCAACGGGGGATGCTGAAATGCCGCTGGTAGCGGTCGTACCAGTCTCTGGCCTCGTAGCAGCGCCAGCCCTCTTCAAAGCGGCCATGGCGCAGGTGCAGGTAGCTCAGATTGAACTGGGCTTTGGCATGGTTCGGGTCTAGTGCCAATGCGGTTTTCAGCGCCCGCTCGGCATCGTCATCGCGCTGCTGCCCCAGATACAGCGCACCAAGGTTGGACCAGGCTGCCGCGCCACCTGGGTTACGCGCTATGGCCTGCAGGTACTGGTCTTCGGCCTGTTCAAAGCGCTTTTGGCTGGCATAGATGGCGCCCAGGTTCAAGTGCAGCGGGGCTGAATCTGCGCCTGCGGCCAGGGCCTGAAGATAGGTTTGCTCGGCTGCCTGCACATCACCACGGTGATCCATGGCATAGGCGAGATTGGTCAGCGCTTCGCCAAAATCGGGCACCAGCGCCAGCGCGTTACGAAAACAGGTCTCAGCGGCCGCAACATCCCCCTGTGCCAGATGGTCGCAACCATCTCGAAAATGGGCATCTGCAGTGGCCTGCGGGCTGGGAGGTTGGGGCATAAGGGTCTTGGTGATTCTGCAGTGCTTTGCAGCGAGCGGCACACCCATTCACAATCCTTTACCGGGAATTCACACAATAGGCGCTTGCGCGCCTGCGCACTGGCCATAATGGTTGCCAGGGCGTTTGTGCACAGTCGTTTTTTTCATGCGTATAAACTGCAGTCTTTTAAGAAACTCATGGGAGCGCTGCGTCGAATGAAAGCAAGAGCCAAATTATTGCGTAGGACCGGCCTGGGGACGTTTACCCTGGGTCTGGCTTTTGTGTGTGTGCTGGGAGTCAGCTCGCCGGCCTTGGCCACGCTGGGCGAAGTCATGCCGGCCGCGCCAGCCGCAGCGGGCACTGCCGTCGCCACGCAGGCCAAGCGGCAGACCGTCAGTCGGGCGGCACTGTATTCGGTATTCGAGTCCGAGCTGGAAAATGGCACGGTGGTCAAAGAGTTTGCCAATGCGACGGGAATGGTTTTTGCCGTGAGTTGGACCGGTCCGATGTTGCCGGACTTGAAAGGCCTTCTGGGAAGTCATTTTGAGACGTTTACTGCAGGCGCCAACCAGGCACGCAGGCCGGGCAGCCTGGGTACGCCGCTGAATATCGCGCAGGACAAGGTGGTGATTCGTTCCAACGGCCGCATGCGGCACTTTTTCGGCCACGCCTACACCCCCGATCAGATTCCAGCCGGCGTGGATGTCAATGCGCTATTTCAATAAGCCTTGGCGACTGCTGCTGTGCATGCTGGCGTTCAGTGTGACGCTGGTGGCCTGCGGCGGAGGCGGCGGTGGTGGTTCGGCCGCGCCAGCGGGTAGCTCCACTGCAGCCACGGTGCCTGTGGTTTTGACCAATGTGGTGCCCATCGTGGTCGATAACGGCCCGGCGGGAAATGCGGTCAATGTTCCCTACGCCACGGTCACGGTGTGTCAGGCGGGTAGCACCAGCCAATGCCAAACCATTGACCATGTTCTGCTGGACACCGGCTCCACCGGGCTGCGCGTGCTGTCCAGCGTATTGTCATCGTCTCTGAACTTGCCGGTGCAAAACGGCGCCAGCGGTTTTCCGCTGTTGAATTGCTCGCAGTTTCTGGATGGCAGTTTTACCTGGGGCCCCGTGGTGCGCGCCGATGTCAGCCTGGGTAGCAATACGGCTTCCAATCTGCCCATTCAGGTGATTGCTGACCAGCGCTACAACGCGACGTCTGCGGTGTGTGGCACCGGGCAGGCCAATGCCACGGTATCTGCACTGGGGGCCAAGGGTATTCTGGGTATTGGCTTGTTTCAGCAGGATTGTGGTCCGGGTTGCGCCAATGTCGCCAACAATGGCGTGTACTACACCTGCAGTAGCGCAGCATGTACCAAGGCCGTTGCAACAACCGTTGCCCAAACCCTGCAGTTGCAAAACCCGGCAGGTAGCCTAACGCATGACAACAATGGGCTGCTGATCGACCTGCCGGCGGTTGCCGGCTCGGGTGCCGTGTCCACTTCTGGGTCCCTGTATTTTGGCATTGGTACACAGACCAACAACGGATTGGGGGCGGCCAGTGTGCAGACAACGGACAACAATGGCTATATCACCACGGCGTTTGGCGGCAAAAACCTGGCGACCAGCTTTATCGACACGGGCTCCAACGGTCTGTATTTTGATACAGCCACCATCACCCGGTGCACCGGTAGCAGCGTGTTCGGTTTTTACTGCCCAGCAGCGGCAACCACGTTGACTGCCGTGAATATCGGGGCCAATGGCACGCGCACGACGGTCACCTTTGGCGTCGATAGTGCGTCCAGATTGCTGGCCAATACCGCCAACAGTGTTTTGCCACAATTGTCCGGTCCCGTTGGTGATTCGCAGACCTTTGACTGGGGGCTGCCGTTTTTTCTGGGCCGCCGGGTTTTCATCGGGTTTGAAAGCCGCGTTACTGGCACACAGCAGGGGCCGTTCTTTGCCTATTGAGCGGACTGCGCTGCTATGGTCTCCCTGCTGTTGAAGTGCGCGCTGGGCGCTCTGGCCGTGTTGGTCATAGCGCTGCTGTCCAAGTCAAAAAGTTTCTACATTGCCGGCCTGGTGCCTTTATTCCCCACGTTTGCGCTGATTGCGCACTACATGGTGGGCACGCAGCGTGGCGCCGCCGACTTGCGTACGACGGCTCTGTTTGGGCTCTGGTCGCTGCTTCCCTATGCGGTCTACTTGTTCGCAGTCTATTGGCTCAGTGCGCGGTGTGCTGTGGTGACGACGCTGGTGTGGGCAACGGCTGCGTGGGGTGTGGCCGCTGCAATATTGCTGGCCGCCTGGTTCAAAGTCTTTCCCAACGCAAGCTGAATGCGCCCGTTAGGCCTCTTGCATTCGACGGCAAGCGCCGCATATGCAGGGTTTGTCATGCCGCAGGGGTATGTCAACACTTTGACCAAGGGACACGAATGACCACTTCAGCCGTTGAAAACACCGAACACCTTGCCGCCATCAACCAAAGAATCCTGGCAGACGGCGAATCCTTGCCGGCCGTCAAATTGCAGGACGGCAGCACCGTGCAAACGGGCACCGTGGCCATGATGCTGCACAACGTGGCCGCGTATAACCGCGGTGAACGCGGCGCCGTGGAACGCGAGCTGGAACTGTCAGTACCCACCTTGATCAAGGTGGGGCTGCTGGATTTGTTCGCCCCTGAGGAATGGATAGCTGGCGACAACGCGGGGCGGCGCTTTGTCGGCACCAAGGCCAAGGAATACCTGGCCAGCAAGCAGGCGGCGCCTCAGCCATAATTGCGGCAAACCCTGGAGGATGACCGTTGATGTTTCCCTATGAAATTATGCTGGCCTACGTTGCGGCCTGCCTCTTGGTCGTCATGTCTCCAGGCCCTGACAATATTTTGGCCATTGGCCGGGGCTTGAGCCAGGGGCGTGTCGCAGCCATGTTGTCCGCCGTGGGTGCGGGCATTGGCATCATGTTCCACACGCTGACCGCGGCGCTGGGCCTGTCCGTGCTGATCCAAGGCTCAGCGTTGGCATTTTGGTGCGTCAAGGCCGTGGGCGCGCTGTACCTGGTGTGGCTGGGCTACAAGGCGCTGCGCAGCAAGAACCTCATTGCATTCACGCCGGCGGCGCATCTGCCACTGCATCGCATTTTCATCAGCGGTGCGCTGTCCAATATCCTGAATCCCAAACCAGGGTTGTTTGTGCTGGCGTTCCTGCCGCAGTTCGTCGATGCGGGCCGTGGTTCGGTGCCAGTGCAGATGCTGGTCTATGGCGCCATCTTTGCGCTGTTGACCACCGTTATTTTTTCCATCATGGGGGCCTTTGCCAACCGCCTGGCTGCCTGGTTGCGCGCGCGCCCCAAGGTCACATCGGGCCTGAATATCGGTGCCGGCCTGACCTTTATCGTGTCAGGCCTGTCGGTGCTGGCGCTCAAATCGCGCACGGCGTAAGCCGCTGCTCAGCACTCCACAATATTGACGGCCAGACCGCCGCGCGCGGTCTCTTTGTATTTGGTCTTCATGTCCGCGCCGGTTTCGCGCATGGTCTTGATGACCTTGTCCAGACTGACAAAGTGCGAGCCATCGCCGCGCAGCGCCATGCGGGCGGCGTTGATGGCCTTGACCGACGCAATGGCGTTGCGCTCAATGCAGGGTATCTGCACCAAGCCGCCCACCGGGTCGCAGGTCAGGCCCAAGTGGTGCTCCATACCAATCTCGGCAGCGTTTTCCACCTGCTCAGGCGTGCCGCCCATCACAGCACACAAAGCGCCCGCAGCCATGGAGCAGGCCACGCCAACTTCGCCCTGGCAGCCGACCTCGGCGCCGCTGATGGACGCGTTCTCCTTGTACAAGATGCCAATGGCTGCGGCCGTCAACAAAAAGTCCATGATGCCGGTGTTGTTGGCACCGGGCACAAAGCGGCTGTAGTAGTGCAGCACGGCCGGCACAATGCCGGCGGCACCGTTGGTGGGGGCCGTGACGACCCGGCCGCCAGCGGCGTTTTCTTCGTTGACCGCCAAGGCATACAGGTTGACCCAGTCCAGCACCTGCAGCGGGTCGCGCAGCGCGGCCTCGGGGTTGTTGCACAGCGCCTGGTGCAGTGCATGGGCGCGGCGTTTGACCTTGAAGCCGCCGGGCAGCACACCATCGGTTTGGCAGCCGCGCTTCACGCATTCCTGCATGACCTGCCAGATGCGCAGCAGGCGGGCGTCGATCTCGGCATCGTCATGCCAGTGCTGCTCGTTGCGCCGCATGATCTGCGCAATGCTCAGACCATGGGTCTGGGCCAGTGCCAGCAGCTCGTCGCCACTGGTAAAGGCCAGCGGCAGCACGGTGGCGTCAGGCGCAATGACCTTGTGGCGCGTGCCGTCGGCCGCTACCTCGTCGGTGACGATGAAGCCGCCGCCGACCGAGTAGTAGATGCGGTTGGCCAATTCGCGCCCGGTGGCGTCAAAGGCTACGAAGCGCATGCCGTTGGCATGGAAGGGCAGGGTCTCGCTGCGCAGGAACAGCAGGTCCGTTTTTTCGGTAAAGGCCACCGGGTGCAGGCCCAGCAGCTTGATGCCCTGGCTGCTGCGAATGTCGGCCAGCAGGCCCGGAATGCTGTCAATGTCCACGGTGTCGGGTTCATGCCCGCACAGGCCCAGCAACACCGCCACATCACTGGCGTGGCCCTTGCCCGTGGCGCCCAGCGAGCCATACAGGCTGCAGCGCAGGCTGGCTGTTTGCTCCAGCACGCCGGCTTGCTGCAGGCGCAGCACAAATTGGCGCGCGGCCCGCATGGGCCCCACAGTGTGGGAACTGCTGGGCCCTATGCCGATCTTGAACAGATCAAATACGGATACTGCCATGGTGTTCTCCTGTTGTTATGGCCCCTTCAGTGGGCAGTGTAGTACGCGCAGCGGCAAACGTGGGTATCACGCTCTTCGCTTTCGACGTTATGCGTGGCTTTGCAAAGTGCGACTGCACGTGGCCCACCAGTTGGTGCGCGGTAATGGCCGACAGCGTCCAGCCCAGATGGCCATGGCCAGTGTTGTAAAACACATTGGACTGGCGACCCGGTCCCACGCGCGGCAGCATATTGGGCATCATGGGCCGCAGGCCTGCCCAGGGCTCAACGCGGCGCGTATTGACGCCGGGGAAGCACTGGTTGACCCACTGCACCAGCGGGCGAATGCGGTCGGCCCGTATGTCGTGGTCCAGGCCATTGAATTCGGCGGTACCGGCCACGCGGAAGCGGTCCGTGCCCAGGCGGCTGGTGACCAGCTTGGTCTCGTCGTCCAGCAGGCTGACCTGGGGGGCCGCCTGCTGGCTGGCGGCATCGTTCAATTGCACGGTGATGGAATAGCCTTTGACCGGATACACGTTGAGCCGGTCGCCCAATTGCGCTGCCAGTGCGCGGCCATGGACGCCTGCGCACATCACTACGGCGTCGGCCACCAATGTCTCGTCACCCTCTGCGCAGCGGGTGTGCACCAGGGCCGTTGTGCCATTGGCACTGGTGCGTTGCACCTGGTGGCCGTACAGCATGCGCACGCCCAGGCGTTCGCAGGCTAGGGCCAGGCCCTGTGTGTATTTGTGGATGTCGCCAGTCGAATCGCTCTCGGTGAAATAGCCACCGTAGTACTCGCCTTGAAGCGTGGGCGCGATGGCGCGCATATCGGCGGGCGTGACGGAGCGGCGGTCTAGGCCACCGGGCGCCAAGAGTTGCGCAACGCCGGCAGCGTGGCTGGAACCCGACGAGGTGCAGTAGATAGACAAATTGCGCTTGCGGCTGTGGTTAAAGCCAAGTGCACTGTGGGCAGCCCAGGCGACACTGC
>JACXTT010012311.1_pt1 | contig 11361 bp, 5 predicted proteins | sample 9270951 | NCBI WGS metagenome assembly JACXTT01 (sample SAMN15532306, study PRJNA645909) | rock metagenome | isolation source: weathered quartz diorite | place: Puerto Rico | collected 2017-06-21 | reverse complement strand
CTTCAGCCTCCAGCACCAGCTGCCGCAGCAGAGGCGCTATCAGCGCATCAGGCACTTTCGCAAAGCCACGGTTGGGCCAATTGCGCCAGCAATGAATACCCCACTCCAGCACCTGGCGCCGCGGCACGTTGGGCGCCTCCAAACTCTGCGCCAGCAACGCGGTCAAGCGCAGGGCCAAGGACTTGGGGTATTGGGCGCACATTTCGTTGCAGCACAGAATGGTCAGAATTTTTACCCCGTGCATGGGTTGGCTGACCATCAGGTCGTGCACGCTGGCAACAAAAGCTTCCAAGGCCTTGCTGGGCTGTGGCAGTTCCTGCCATTGGCTATGCAGCTCGGGCAGCCAGACCCAGGCGTGCGCGAAGCGTGCAAAGTCACACAGGGGTTCCGAGTCTTGAACGGTCTGAATGAACGCCAGCACAGCACGCTCACGGTCCGGTTGGGTCAGGAGATGCTTGGTGGCCCAGCTGGTCATTGGTCTTTAAAAATCGTCCGCTTGGAATTGTACGGACCGGCCAACCCAGTCATTAACCGACCGTTACAAGTTTGGTCCCGCAGATGCGCAGCGCAAATTACATTTGCTGCCACGAAGGAGTGCATATGAAAAAAAACAAACTGCAGGCACGCGCTTGTCTGGCGGCCATGGCGCTGTTCGTGCTGGCCGGATGCCAGACGGCGCTGGCCGCAACAGCCAGTGCCAGCCCCGCGCCACAGGTCTACTACACCGACATCGTGTCCGGTCCCAATAGCGGTGGTGAAAACAACAAGGGCATTTATCTGTCGATTTTTGGCAAGAACTTTGGCAGCACCGGCCTGGGCAGCACCGCCAAGGTCTATATCAATGATGTGGAGGTCGACAACTACCGCTACCTGGGCGCATCCAAGGGCCGCACCGACATTCAACAAATTACCGTACAAATTGGCGCGGTGGGCAACCCAACGCCGGGCGTATCACTGCCCATCAAGGTTGTAGTCAATGGCCTGCCCTCCAACACCGACCAGACCTTTACTGTGAATCCGGGCCGCATTTTGTTTGTGGACAACGCGGGCGGCGTTGATGCAACGGCTGAAATCGGCAACATCAGCAAACCGTTTCGCTATGTGCAGACGCCCGCGCTCTACACCGGCGGCGCCTGGCCCAGCGTAAAGCCAGGAGACTTCATTGTGATGCGCGGCCATGGCACGGCGCAACCGTGGATCGACGTGGGATTTGAAAACTACTTCATGCGCTTTCGCGACAAATCCGGTAGTGCGCCGACGGGGGCTGCGGGCACGGGCCCCATTGCCATCATGGGCTACCCTGGCGAAGATGTCTATCTGCGCGGCACCATTGCCAATGGCATGACGGGCGGCTGCATCTCCGGCATCAACGGTCAGTCCTTTGCGGGTATGGGCCAGTGGGGCGTGGTCAGCAACTTGCGCATTGATTGCGAAGGCTATGACGGCCCCATCAGCGAGGAAATCTGGGGCCACAACTGGCGCATTGTCAACAACGACCTGGCGGCGTCCACCGCACCGACCAGCGGGCCGAACATTCCGCGCATGGCCGGCATTACCGGCAATGGCAACAACGAGATCTGGTACGGCAACCACATCCACGACGTGCAGGGCAGCAGCGGTGAATGCCATGGCATCTACATTGACGGCGATGGCTCCTATGATATTGCCTACAACAACATCCACGACATACGCAGCGGCAACGGCTTTCAGGTGTTTGTCAATGGTGGCAATGGCTCGAACATGGCCAACAACGTCAATTTTCACCACAACCTGGTACACGATGTTTCCAAGCACGGCATCAATATTGCCGACAACATGCGCAACAACCTGCAGGTATGGAACAACATCGTCTACAACACGCAGTTTGCAGCGCTGCGCTTCAACACCAATATCCTGAACGGCGCCAAGATCTACAACAACAGCTTCTTCAACACCAACCAGTCCGGCAATACGGCCTATGGCGCGATCACCAATGACTGGAACCTGCCAGTCGGTTCGCTGGACATCGAGAACAATATTTTCTATGTGGCCAACCGCAGCCCGTACAACTCTGGCTCCAACGGCGTGCCGGCCAATGCCGGCCTCATTGCCCACAACCTGTGGTTCAACGGCTCGGGCAGTACGGCGTTCGATACCGCGCCCGTGCTGCAAGACCCGCTGTTCACCAACGCCGCCGGTGCCGACTTCCATTTGTTACCGGCCAGCCCGGCTGCTGGCAATGGTTCGGCAACAGTACTGGCGGTGGTGGTCAATGACTACGATTTACTGACAGCGCGCACGGCGCCGGTGGATATTGGCGCCTTGCAATCCACCACGGGTGGCAGCTCCGGCATGGTTCTGAGCATAGGCGCTGTCTCCGGCCTGGGCAGCATCACGTCAGCTCCGTCGGGTATCAACTGCGGAACAAGCTGCAGTGCCAGCTTTGCAACGGGCAGCACCGTTACGCTGAACGCCACACCGGCCACCGGTTACACCTTTGCCAGTTGGGGTGGTGCCTGCGCAGGCAGCGCGCCAACCTGTAGCTTGACGATGAGCGCTGCGCGCATGGTGTCGTCCAAGTTCACACAGCAAGTCGTCCCACATGCACCGGTCAATACCTCGCCACCCGTGCTGCGCGGCATTGCCACCGTTGGCAGCGTGCTGAATTGCTCCACAGGCGCATGGAACTATGCCCCCACCAGCTACAGCTACCAGTGGACACGCGCGACCAGCAACATCAAGAATGCACGCACCAGCAGCTACACCGTGCAGACAGCAGACATGGGGCAGGCCCTGGGTTGCACTGTCACAGCGCAGAATGCGACGGGCTCCACCAAGGCAGCATCCAACAGCGTGACCGCTGTGGCTGGTGGCCCGCCCACACCACCGCGCATTGTTCAAATTGCGCAGCCGGTCTATGTCAGCAGTGCCACGCGCCCGATCACACTGCAGTTGCCCAGCCCGGTGCAGGCCGGTGATTTGATACTGGTGGCCATGGCGGCCAACCAGGGGCACACCTACAACTTCACTGTCAGCGACAGCCTGAACAACGGCAACTACACGTGGTACCCCACGGACGCTTTCCAAGACCCTTTGAGCGCCGGTTGGTTTTACATGGTGGCCCAAAAAAGCGGCAGCGCGGTCACCATCAACGCGGTCGGTGGTGCGGGGCAGAACGTGGTGCTGGCAGCCTATGTCATCACGCATTTCGACCCCAGCCTGTTTGACGGTGCCGCCGCCACGGGCCATGGCGTCAGCAGCCAGGCCAGCACGACCAAAATCACGGCTGCCGACCAGGACCTTGTTATCAGTGTCTACGCAGGCGACTACGGACAAACACTACAGGCGTCCAACCCGAATGGCGCACTGGTCTATACCAACGCCAACACGATCAGCTTCGCATCGCAAGCCACCACCGCAACAACGGCCGGCACCACGACGCAAACCTGGGCGATTGCACAACCCAGCGGCTGGCTGAAATGGGCTCAGACCACCATTGCCATCAAGGGCACGGCGCCCTGACAGGCCTTAGCGACTGAGCTTTCGCCGCACACCCATCGAGAACCCGGGCAGCTCGCGGTCGCTAGCGGCACTTTGCTCTGCCAGTGTCTGCAGATGGCGCAGCAGGTGCGCCTTGCTGCCCCGGTCAAGCTCGGTCTGTAGTGCGACGGCGGCCTTCAACGATTCCAGCGCCTGGGCCAAGTCACCGCTTTTCTCGGCTATCAAGGCATTTTCGCGCTCAATGCGCATGGCAAAGTGCTTGGCATTGGCCCGTTGCGCAGCCTGCCGCGCCGCCTCTATGGATAGCTTGGCCGGTGCCAACTGCCCCAACGCCGACTGGCACTGCGCGCGCAGCAAAAACATGGATGCCAGACCCCAAAAGTGCGAACAGGCTTTCAGCGCAGCCTGTGCCGGCTCCAACAGCTCCAAGGCGCGTGCCGGATCACCGCGAAGCGCCGAAATTTCGGCAATGCGCACCAGGCACTCGCTGGCAATATCTTCCATTTCCTGCGCCAAGGCCGAGGTTTGCCCCTGGCGCAGGCTGGTCAGCGCTTCGTCAAACTGTTGCACATGCATCTGATTGACGCCCAGGTTCACGGCATTGACGGTCTTGAGCTCGCGCAGCCGCACATCAAAACGCGCCCATTGCGTCAGCGGCAGACGCTGGGTGGAACTGTCCAGCTTGGCCAGATTGGCGCCCAGGTCGGAGAACATCTTGACGGCCATGACCGGTGCGTCCAGCGCGTCGCAAATCTGCCCGATGCCAAGTTTGCACCAGCTCCAGCTGATGCGGTCGCCGTCGCGCTTGGCAACCTCCAGGCCTTCGGTCCAGTAACCCAGGGCCACACCATACTCGGCGCGCGAATAGTAGGCCCGACCTACCAGATACAGCATATGCGACTGCTCGCCAAACTCGCCACAGCGCTTGGCGCATTCCACAGCTTCTTGCAAAACGGCGATGGACGCGTCCGAATACCCGTCCTGGTCGATAACCAGGCCAAAGGTCTGCGCAATCAGCACAAAGGCGGCGTCATCCTGCATGTCGCGCGCCTGCTGCAGCGCCGCCACGCACTCGCTATACAGGGCCGGGCCGCGGCCCTTGCGCCCAGCCTGCTGAAGATGCGCAACAACGGTTCTCAGCGTGCGGTGGGTAGCGTCAAAAAGCAGCATAGTGGTGGTGGCAGCGCCCTGGTCCCTTGTTTCCTGGAAGCCAAGTATCGCACTGTCGCATGGACTGGGCCGCATCTTGCGCAGACCACAGCCACGCCACGGTCCGCTGCGCAGAATATACTGCTGCGGCCCCCAGGGAGGGCCGGCGCAACCAACCCCAAGAAAGATCACACCATGGCCACCACAGCGGGCAGGACAAAAATCATCGCAGCAACTGCTATTGCCATTGCAGTTACTGGTTTCGGCGGCTGGCAGTACTACCATTCGCCCAACCAGGTGGCCACGCGGCAACTGCAGCAGGCGGCACAGGCCCGCTCCGCCGGCCAGATACGGCAGGCTGCGGCCTTGTATGCCGACGTGGCGCGGACTGACACGGACGTTGCGTCACAGGGCTCGGCGGGCTTGCGTGGCCTGCTGGACCCCGCTGTTTTGCAAGCCCTGCCCGCTGCGGACGCCGCCAGCGTACTGGAGCAGAGCCAGCGCGCGCGCGGCACCGGCCATTCGCCTATGCTTCCGAAGGACGTGCTGGCGCTGGGTTGGACGCTGGTTGCGCACTACAGTGCCAAAGACCCCGCAGGCGCCAAGGCGGTACTGGACGTCATTGCGCCTTTGGAGGCCGATAAAGCCAAACTGGCCAGCGCCGCCGAGCCACTGCTGGATCGCATGCTTGCAGCGAACCCTGGCAATGCCCCAGCCGCCATCGAACTGGCGACCCTGCTGGACAAGCGCCACGACTGCGCGCGTTGCGAGAGCCTCCTGGCAACGCTGGGCACCGCCTTGGCGCATACCGAGGGCGCACGCATCCTGGGGCAGATCTATGCCGTCAAAGGCAAGCTCGACGAGAGCTATGCGCTGTTGCAGCCTTACACAGACGACAAACTGAAGGTCTTCGTTCAGCAGGAAGCGCAATACCGTGATGCCTTCGCCGCCGCTGACAAGGCCGCCATCGAGACGCTGCGCACTGGCAAGGGCACGCCAGACTTCTACCGGCGCTATGAACAGGCGGCCGATGCCGGCAAGCGCGAACTGGTGTCCGCGTATGTCAACGCGCAACTCAGCGCCAATGGCAACCTGAAATCGCTGGCCCAATCCCTGCGCGAGTCGGCAACCATTGTTCCGGTTGCCTTGGACCTGGGCATTGTGACGGTACAACGCGCCCAAAAACTCTCCGATGCCAAGGCACGCAACGACCAATTTGCGGCGGCGGAAAAAGTGTTTCTCGCCATTCGCGGTGTCGCCGGAGACACCGACGGCTACAGACTCTATCTGGGCCAGGTGTACTACTGGCTTGGCAAGCAGGACGAAGGCAAGAAGCTCTTTGACGCCTTGCTCGAATCCCACCACCGGGAGTTTGGAACCTTGATAAATGTTGCCAGCATTCTTCGGGCCGTGGGCGCCTTGCAAGACGCACGCGCCTTGATGGAAGAGGCCTATCGCGGCGCCAAGGACAACGAGCAGCGCTGGGCTGCTGCGCACATGCGCTCCATCTCCCAAATCGACCTGGAAGATCAAATCACCTGGTTGGAACGCTCAGACCACTCTGACCTGCACGTCAGTGCCAACATCCACAACACACGCGCCATGCTGGCACAGCGCAAGGGGCAGTTGGCCAATGCCAAGCGCGAATTTGAACTGGCGTTGGGCGAATATGCCAAGCAACCGGAGAGTGAATCGAAACTCAACAACGCCGCATTGGTGCACCTGTCCATTTACGCCATCGAGGGCGACACGCAGCACCGCGACCAGGGCTTGGCGCTGTTGGACCAGGCCTTGGCCATGAGCCCGGCTGACAGCATCCTGCTGCTCAACAATATTTCCGCCGTCAGTTCGTCTGCCATGGCCGCCATGGTTGGCGAAAAAATCAATGCGCCCCTCTTGCGAACGGGTGCAGACATCTACATGCTGGAATTTCTGCACAACGACGAGACCAGCCGCAACAAGGTTTACCAGGCCTTACGCGCCAACGAAGCGGTTCAGAAAGCCCTGAGCTACAGTGAAAAAGCGGCCTTGCTGGCCCCGCGCAACCCCGAGAGCTACAGCTTTCAGGTAACGCTGTACACGATGTTGGAAGATGCCCCTGCCATGAAGGCAACCGCCGAGAAGGCGCAGGCCTCGCACCTGGACTTGACCGATTTGCAGAGCCGAATGAAAAAGTATGCCGATGGCGTCGACCTGAAGCAGAACCTGGAGGCTCTGCAGTCGAACAGCAAAAACTGGGCAACGGTGATGCAACAGCCGGCATTGGAACACCAGGGCACCACCTGGGCCGTGGCCGCCGGGCGCTGGGTCGATGCACAGGCTTCATTGGCCCAGTGGGGTCAAACGGTTGATCCCGATGCCATGGTCAAAATTGCCCGCAAAGCGCGCAGCGTGAGTCCCAGTTCGGGAACCCACTCCATGCTGATAAAAGCCCTTGAAACACGTGCGGCCCTGCATCTGATGAAAACCAACAGCGCCTTTGCCAGTGCGGTGGCCAAACACGGCCGCATCGTGGACTTTTCGACGCTGATGTCCTTGCACCGTGAGGAGGACCCGGAGTTCCGCCGCCAGGCGCTGGCCGATACAGACTTTGTAGAGATCATGGCCATGGTGCGTGAGCGCGACCAACGATACCCCAGCAAGGCCAGCACTTGGGCCTGGGCCCTCTTCCACCATGCCGACACGGCATACGCCCAGACGATGGCCAACCGCATCCAGCACGATGCCACCTATGCAAGCCGTGTCCTACTGACGACGGCCTTTGAGCCCAACAATCTGGAAGAAGTCATTCAACACTACCTCTATGTGCTGGCCGTGGGTGACAAGGTGCAGGCGCAGCGCGTACTGGACGATGCGCGCAAGGCTTCCGTTGCCCTGCCGACGGTGATGGGGACGCAGCTGAAGGCGTAGGCCCATTACCTCGTGTGGTTTGCGCATAGAGGACGCACATGCGCCGCGCATGGACACCGCTACTGGTAATACCCTTTCCCGGTAGGCGCATGCGGCGGCGACACTTCGGCAATGGACTTGGAATACCCGGCCTTGAAGTAGAAGATACCTTTCTTGCAAATATCGGGGTCGTTGCACGATGCGGCCGTCGTGTTTTCGGTAAGGCCATTTGCAACCCAGTCATGGGTGTGCTTGCTGTACTGCGCGTAGAAGTCATCGAAGGCCTTGGACTGCGCTGCCAAAGTGGCTTTGAGTTTGGCTATTTCTGCATCCTGGTCGGCCTTCTGTTTCGCCATTTCATTTCTCAACTGCTGAATCTGCGCATCGACCGTGTACGAGGTTGATGGCATGGCCAGGCTCTGCGCCTGGTTGCTTGGCGCAGGCGGAACAGGCGTTGCCGCCAGGCCTGTTGCCGCGGCAAAAACAAAGCCTAGCCCGAGAACGGATGCATGTACTTTCATAGTGGTCTCCTTTGGGCGAACGTGCCCCGTCACAATAACGGCAATGGGTCGGTTTGACGGCGGTTTGCGTTCAATGCCCCAGCTACTGGGCCAGTGCAACGTCATCACCGTTATTGCGCTGACGCATCCAGTCCTGCATGCGATTGACGTTGTCGCAGCTCAGGTCCAGGTCCACATCCGGCGGTTGCAGGCGTTGTCGCCCGTTGGTGCTCAAGTGCGGTGCGTGCGAGACGGCCCACACCGCCTGCGCGCTCCAACTCTCGCTCAAGGCCAGCGTGCGCTGCAACGGTGTGACGCGGTTGCCCAGTGCTCGGTCCACCAGCGTGGGTAGCACCCCCTCTCGGGTGTTGACATGGCGGGCATGGGCGGCCATGCCCAGAGCCTGTGCCTCGGTATCCGCTGCATTGTTTTCACGCGCTTGGGCTGCAAGCTCCAGCCACGGCACCGCGTTGTCGGGGTCCAGTTGCGCCCATTGCGCGCGGCTGATGAGGCTGCAACTTCCGTATTCTTGGGCTGGCCAGGTTTTGCAGGCCTCCACCGCCAGCGCGTAGACCACTGGGTCTTGTGAGCCTATCGCCAGACGCGCCATTTGCTCGATACGGCCATGGGCGTCGCGCTTGCCGCGCTGCATGCCTATCCACAGCGCGGCGGCGTTTACCTGGATGTCGTCGTTGGCCAGCATCAAAGCTTCCGCCGCATCCAGAGCCGATTCGCGCAAGGCCTGCGGAATGCCCTGAAATGGGTAAGGGTCGTCCGGCCTGAGCGCGACCGTGCCATAGCCGCAGATCTCCACCTCGGTGCGCTGCGCAGCCGCGCTGGCGGCCTTGCCCTTGGCGTGGGTTGTCGGGCTGGCCACAACGACTGCTGCCAGGGGCGCCGCCAACTGCGCTTGGCGAACCGGCGCAGGCCCCACCAGCAAGCCGGGGTTGGCAGTGGCAGGACTGGAGGCCGCAGCGCCAGACGCTCGCCAGCCCGGCAACCCTACCGCGATACCCAGCGCAACACCTAGCCCAACGGCGGCCGCGCCAATGGCCGCGCGCGACCAACGACTCGGATGCAAAAGCTGGCGTTGCGCAGGATACGTTCGGTGCACAGGAGTCTCCACGACGGTGCGTTGGCACCCTGGGCAAGTATGGCGCCGCCTGCGCAGTTTGCAAGCCTTGTCGGCGCACCCCGTGACCGGGCCTGAAAAGACCTAGCCACTGTGTTTAAAAGAGTCCACAATCCACATGCTTGCCCGTGGCGTGGCAAGAGGGTTGGCAGTTCTATGGCGTCGATGCGGCAACAATGGAATTGAGGAGATTGCGATGAAGCTTCTGGCAATGCTCTTGGCTGTGGGGGTACTGTCTGCCTGCGGCGGCGGTAGCAGCACTGGCTCTGCGCCCACCACGCCGACCACAACCACACCGGTGGTCACCTGCACGCCGTTTACCGACAGTTTCGGCCACAGCGTCAGCTGCGCCGACATGAATCTGCTGGCCGGCGTGAATCTGGGCTTTGTGACTGGCGCTACCGCAGACGGCAGCGGCACGGGCGATGGCGGCGCAGATGGTAGCGCGGGTGACGGTGCACCCATTGCCAACACCACGCTGAGCTTTGTCGACATCAATGGCAAGTCCATCAGCACCACCACCGACGCCAACGGCTATTTCCGCATCAGCCTGCGCGGCATGACGGCGCCGCTGGTGGCCACGGTCATGCGCGACAACAAACCCTGGAAGAGCATGCTCGTGCAGGACATTGTGCGAGCCCCGGCCAACCACCAGTTCTACACCATCAACCTGACCGGCTTGACCGATGTTGTGGCGACCGCGGTGGCCAAGGCTGATGGGTTGAGCGGAGCACAGGCGCTAACCCCGGCCGCCGTGGCGCGACAAAAGGCGCAGGTGCCGGCCATCATTGCTGCGGTTGACAGCTCCATCGCCGCACAGATCACGACCTCGGGCCTGAATCCGGCGACTTTTGACCCGCTGGCCACGCCCTTCCAGCCGGTTGCGGCCGACCATTACGACCAATTGCTGGAAAGCGTGGTGGTCGCCAAGGACCCGACAACGGGCAACTCGGTGGTCACACCCAAGTACAGCATCAACCCGTCCAACCCCACCATAGCCCCAGGCGCCAGCATAGACCTGAGCGCCAACTTCACTGCCAGTTTCAGCGTGACGGGTGGCAGTGCCAACGGCACCCTGGTGTCCACCGGCTCAGCCAATGCACGCTACACCGCGCCCAACACGCCGGGCGTCTACCAGGTGGTGGCAACGTCCACCACCGATGCAACGGTCAAGACCGTAGCCATCATCACCGTATCGGCTGGCACGGGTTTTCGCATTACCGGCGATGCACGTATTGCCCCCAACACCACCACCCAGTTCACGGCCTTTGCCAATGATGTGGCCGGCCATGCGACCTGGACCATTGAGGGCAGCTGCGGCAGCTGCACCATTGACAGCAGCGGCCTGTTCACGGCCGGCAGCACCGTGGCCACCGTCACGGTGCGCGGCACCAGCATTGCCAACCCCAGCCAGTCGGCCACTGCCCAGTTGACGATTGCCAGCACCGTCATTCTGACCGTCAATGCGCCGGCAGCACCCAGCATCACGACGGCCGATATGTTGACGGCGTCTACCAGCATTTCACCTTCTGGCATTGATGCATCCGTCACGTGGACCACCGGGCCAGGGTCTACCGCCGGATCGGTGGTGTCGGTCGAATGGTTCTATGGCTATCTGCCGCCCGCCACACCGGGTACCTACAGCGTAACAGCCGCCAGCGTGGCCGACCCCACCAAGACCTCGGCACTGTCGGTGCAGGTTACAGCCGCACCCAGCGCCACGCTGAGCGCCACCGCAGGCGCGCCCGCCAATATGCGCTACAGCCATGCCGCCGCCATACTGCCAGATGGTCGGGTACTGCTGATCGGCGGGCAATCGGACCGGCAAGGCCAGGTCCCGGCGCTGACGACCGACGTGTTCAACCCCACCAGCGGCAGCTTCGCCGGTGGGCCGCCACTGGCACTGTCGCGCGTGCGCGCCGAAGCCATCGCCATTGACGCCGACCGCGTGCTGGTCACGGGCGGCCAGGACGACTACCAGACCGCGCGCGGCACCGCAGAGATTCTGTCGCTAAGAGGCGGCACCACCACGGCCACCAGCAACGCCATGAGCGTGCTGCGCATCCACCACCGCATGGTGGCGTTGAGCACCGGGCCCAACAGCGGCAAGATCATGATCATCGGCGGGTGCAACCGCCACATCACCTTATGCCTGCCCAAGTGGCTACGCGACCCCCTGGCCCATCCGTTTTCCCCCTGTACCCACATCTT
>JACXTT010012310.1_pt1 | contig 11361 bp, 12 predicted proteins | sample 9270951 | NCBI WGS metagenome assembly JACXTT01 (sample SAMN15532306, study PRJNA645909) | rock metagenome | isolation source: weathered quartz diorite | place: Puerto Rico | collected 2017-06-21 | reverse complement strand
CCGGACAGCGAGCATACCAAGTTCGGCTTTTTCGCTGTGAACTTGAAGTACCCGAAAGAAGTTCTGATTGAAGAATTCCTCGGGCAACTCAGAGTCCTTGAAGGTAAGCCTAAACATGAATTTCCCCCCACTGCGATGAAAACGATGGGACACAAACCTATAGGAAGACAAACCTACCGGGATGCGTTGAACGCACTTGGCGCGATGCGGCTGCGCTATCACTGCAACAATTTCGGGGAAGCAAAAGCCAAGATGGAGCGACTTTGTAAGAAAGAACGGGGAATGTTCTATGGTGACCGCAGGAGCTTCAATCGCGCGTGCAGAGCGGCTCTGATGCATTTTCAGAATCTGTTCCGTTCGCTCGATTCGGACCTTCCATTACACTTCAAAGAGGCGTGGCAGAAATAGAGAATCATTTCTGTTCCGGGACAGAAATCGTATTGAATTTTAGCCATCTGTGACGACTGACCTTCAGCTTCTATTGTCCTGCCGTGACAAAGAAGTCTAGCAAGGTCCGAGATGGTTGCCGCAACAAACTCATAAGGGTTTCCCCGACTGAACAGACGGCAACGGATGCCACTCCCGAGTTTTGCCGACCCGGCCAGATGGCCAAGCGGTTTGGAATCTCCCGTAGCCACGCTTACCAACTCTTGAAGGCCGGCAGAATTAGAAGTGTTTCGCTTCGCCGGTCTGGCAGCTCGCGCGGCGTGAGGCTGATCCAAGTTGCGAGCGTCCGGGAACTGCTCGCACAGCTCATGGCGGATCAAAAAGTAGGCATGAGCGCCCTTCAGCCGTCTGGAGGCGCTGAGAAGGGGCCATCCGATGAGCGGCGCTGAAGGACTTCGCGCCGCCATGCAACGAGCGGGGTTGGATTCTACCGGGCTGATTGTCGCGGACGGCAAGTTGCATCGTTTCAAGGCTTCTGGGGACCGCGAGAGAAACTCTTGGTACGTCTTGCACGTTGGCCCGCCCACAGCCGGCGCGTTTGGGTGTTGGAAACGCGACATCAAAGAGGTGTGGTGCGAGAGCAACCGCCAACGGTCGGAAGCGGAATGGCGTGAAGTTAGACACCGATGGCAGGATGCGGACTACGAACAGGAGCGAAGACAATCGAAAGCACGAGAAGTCGCCGTCTGGATTCTTGGGCGATCAACGAAAGGTATTGCTCACGGCTACCTCGCGCAGAAGGGGGTGAAGGCGTGGGGAGATGTTCGCCACTATCGCGGCGCGCTTGTCGTGCCGTTGCGTGACGTGAACGGCGAGCTTCAAAGTCTGCAATTCATCGGGACGGACGGCGCGAAAAGATTCCTCTCTGGCGGCCGCATAGCGGGTTGCTTTTTTGCCCTTCAAGCCCACGCTACCGAATCAAAGGGGGTCAGCGTGCCCCTCATAATTACCCAACTCATGGAGGCGGCTTTGCGGGCTCGCGGACAGAGCCAGGAGCGGATAAGCAAGATGACGCCCGCCGAAGCTCACGCGGTCCTCTTTACGCGGCCGGACGACGCTAACAAATCCGATGGACCGCTCGTGCTTTGCGAGGGCTATGCAACTGGCGCGAGCGTGCACGAGGCCGCGGGCTTGGCCGTTGTGTGCGTGATGCACTGCGCCAACTTGCTTTCCGTCGCTCAAGCCCTGCGCACAAAGTGGCCGACCCGCGAAATCGTCATTGCTGCCGATAACGACGCCTGGACGGAAGGAAATCCGGGACTGGCAAAGGCGACCGAGGCCGCGCAAGCGATCCACGCCAAGCTCGCTGTGCCAAAATTGGGGGACGGGGGCACCAAGCCGACAGACTTCAACGACCTTCACCGGCTGGTAGGACTCGAAGAAGTGAAGCGGCAAATCGAAGCCGCCACCGAGCCGAGGGAGGAAGCGTATTCTCGCCTCGCCAAGCTGACGCGGGCGGACTACGAGCAATGCCGCAAGTTCGAAGCAAAACAGCTTCGAGTCCGCGTTGGCGCTCTTGATGCTGAGGTGGACGCACGGCGAGCGAAGAAAGTCGACTGCGGACCGAAAAGCGCCACAGTCCAATTTCCCGACCTAAAGCCGTGGGAAGATCCCGTAGATGGCGTCGAACTGCTAAACGCACTGGCGGTGAAGTGCGACAGTTTTATTTGGTTGCCACCGCATGGCGCGACTGTTCTTCCGCTTATCACGCTCTACAGCTACTGCTGGCGCTGCTTTGAGTATGCCCCGATCCTCGCCGTCACGTCGCCCACGCCCAGCTGTGGCAAGGGACGCGTGCTTGAAGTGCTGCAAAAGCACCTTTTCAATCCATGGCGAACGGGCAACGCGACTGAGGCAGTGCTCTTTCGTATTATTGATGAGCGCTCGCCTCACGTCTTGATCGACGAATTTGATTCGTTGGGCGAAGACACGCGCAAAGCGATAGCCAACATTCTCAACCAGGCATTCCACGTGAGCGGGCGTGTCCACCGTGTCGAAGGCGAGCGCGAAAGGAGAGTCGTCGAATTCAAGTGCTTCGCGCCTATGGTCGTCGCGTGCGTTAAACTTAGCACGTTTGGTCGCGCTACAGTCACACGCTGCATCCATTTGCGCATGCAGAGGAAGCCTCGTAAGCACAAACTTGAGCGTCTGCGCAAATATGACGGCACCGAGTTCCGGCGCAAATGCCTGCGTTGGTTCAACGACAACAAGGAGCGCATTGAGACTGCCGTAGTCCAAATGCCCGATGAATTGGATGACCGCACCCAGGACATCTGGGAGCCGTTGTTCGTGATTGCTCATGTCGTGGGAGGTGTCTGGCTGGAACGCGTTCGTCAAGCCGCCTTGGCGCTGTGTGGGGAGGACATGAGCGCCGAAGTTGAAGACACCGGGGTGCACCTCCTGAGATGGTGTAGGACGCATTTCGAAGAGACGGGAAGCGATCGTGTCCGCTCCCAAGATCTTTGCGAGTGGTTAAACGTCCGCCCAGAAGCCGGCTTTGGCAGTTGGAGGGAAGGAAAGGGAATTGACCAGCGAACCCTTGCACGACTTTTACGTCCGTTCGGGATTGGCCCTCGGAACATTGCCGACGATGATCAAAGGCCTAAAGGCTACCTGCGAGAAGGGTTTGTCGCTGCGTGGGAATCTTATTGCCCCTCGGACGCGGGCGATACTAACCGCTACTCCGCTACCGATCCTGAAAACAAAGGTGAAAACGCGGTTTTCGGAAGCGCTACAGACGCGGAAAGTAGCGGATCGCAAAACCCACAAAACCTCAATAAAGACGGGGCTGGTAGCGGAGTAGCGGATGAAAAACCGGGAGAGGCCAGGGAGACGGGGAAGGCAGGAGAACCGGGACGCCGGCCAGATGCCGAGTATGTCTAATCCCGCTACCATCCTCGACCAGTGCCGACGCCTCGGCTTGCAGGTATGGGCTGAAGGCGACCGTATTGGCATCGCCCCGAAAGGGAGCATCCTGGCTGATCTTCGGGACCAGATACGCGTGGCCAAGCCCGTCTTGCTGCCTCTCTTGCGTGAGAGTGTTGGTCTACCGTCGGGTTGCGCTCCCTGGCTGCATATCGCCAAGCAGGTTCTTGCCGGAGAGTTTACGGGTTGCGACCGTTCCACGCGCGCAAGCTTGAGTATCGGATTGAGAAACGTCGCTCATCCGCTCTGCCGTCGCGCTCTTTCGGGGCTGGGAGAAAACCCAACCCGCCCCTAAGGGATGACTCCAGACCGTTATCTCAAGCTGGCGGAGGTGCAAGCGATGCTGGGCGTGAGCCGTTCAACGGTCTGGCGTTGGACCGCTGAGAACGGACTGAAGGTTGTCCGCGTCGGCAACGTGGCCCGAATCCGCGAAAGCGATTTGCACGCGTTTCTCAGAAGGCATGAGACGGATGGAGCGAAGTGTGAGCACTCGCCGCAAACTGACGTTGGTCGGATTCAATCAGCGGCAGACTTGGAATGAAAGCCTTGCGTCGTTTGCTTCTTGCATGCCGCGGCGAGAATGGCGGCTCTAAGCCAGTCGGGTTTTGTTTTGCCAGAGGCGTTGATTGCGGCCCAGACGGTTTTTGCTTCATCTGGCGGCAATCGGACCGAAAAGACATCGACCGCAGCGCCTTTTGTCGAGAGCCGAGGGCGCCCCATTTTCTTTTGCATACAAAAGTTCCCTTTCGTGTACGAAAGTGCTTGACCAGATTCTGGACTTTCGTGTACAAAAGGCAAGTCTCGAATGAGACCGGACTTTCGTCAGAAAGAATGGCTGGCACGGCTGCTGGCGAGAGTGAACTAACCAACAGCCAACCTGTTAGAGCAGGCGCCAGCCGGAGAGAGAGTGAAATGAACGCAGAGACGTTACAAGCCGGTACTTCAGACCGGCGAGCCCGATTTCTGAAGATTGAAGAAATCGGAGACTTTTCACGCGGGAGAATTATTCCGCGGCTCAGAATCGCCGGACGGTGGTTTGAGCGAGCCGGTTTCAAGCCCGGTCACCGCGTGGAAGTTCTCATCGCGCAGCCCGGATGCCTTACGCTCCGTTTCGTGGAACTAGGAAAGGAGGCTGCGCTGTGAAACTGCCAGACACAACCCCGGAACAAGGCCAAACACCAGCCGTGATTGATTCGGCCGCAACAGGCAAAGCCAAAGCGACCTTCGAGCGCTTAGGGGAGTGCCTTTACCGGAAAGGCTCGACGATTTACGCGCGCGTGCGGGTGAATGGAAAGCTGACTTGGAAAAGCACGGAAACAAACGACCCAGCCAAATCCCGGAAGTGGCTGGCGAAATGGCGCAATGAGGAATGGATGGTGCAGAATGGTTTCGAGTTGCAGGGAGTAGCCTTACACCGCCAGCGTGTGACCGTGCGGGAGTTGATTGAGGAATACGAGAAGGCGGGCTATCCAACAAAGAAGATGCAGGCCAAATCAGCGGCGACCGTTCGCAATGAAAAGCTTTTCCTCAGTCCGGTTCGCGATTATTTCGGCGATAAGATCGCCTCAGCCGTCACGCTCGGAGATTGCGATAAGTACCGGGATTGGCGCATAAGCGGCGGTTACGTTTCGACATACAAGACGCGTGGCGGGCGTCCGCGAACAATGCCAACCAAGGGCGGAAAGCGCACGGTGGACGTGGAGTCGAATGTCCTAAGCAGCGTGTTCAGTCTCGCCGTGCGCCGAAACGTGCTTAAATCGAATCCACTCGCTGGGCGTGGCCGATACTGCGTGGCTTCCGAAGTGAGGCATTGCCGCGAAGTCGCGCCGACGCCTGAGGGATTGAAGCAGATTGAAGTTTGGTTGCGGGGCAAGAAGGGGGACGCGATTGCGGATTTGGTGTGCTTTCTAGCGTTCAGCGGTTTGAGGATCGGTGAAGCGTTGCCGATGACCTGGGGCGCAGTGAATTGGGGTGAACAAATCCTGCATGTCACCCGCGAGAAGCGTGGAATCACGCCTTGGGTGCCAATCCTTCCCGCAATGGACGCATTGCTGAAAGACATGAAGAAACGCACCACGGGTGACTTGCTGTTTCCGTCGCCGTTCGACGCAAAGAAGCCCCGCGATGATTCGGCAATCCGGCATCGGATCACGGCAGCTTGCAAGAAACTGGGAATCGGGCATGTCACACCGCACGGTCTGCGGTCCTACTTTGTGACGCAAGCGCGGCAGAGCGGGCTTACAGACGCGGAAATTGCAATGCTGATTGGGGACAAGAGCGGCCCGGCAATCATCGCGCACACTTACGGAGACGTTCGCCCCGATCATCTGTTGGCCCAAGCGCAACGCATACGGCTGACAGTGGACCCCCACCCCGCAAAGTAGTATCGGAAGTAGTAACACGACGCGGCACGTTTCAGGATGTCGCAGCAAGTAACCAGAGGTGGCGAACATGCGAAACAGATTGCAAACAAGGGGACTTGGCGCACTATCGAGCAACGCACAGCAACGCCCGGAAACAGAGTGGACTTTCCTTCTAAGCAGTGGGTCGCGCGTTCGACTCGCGCCGGGCGCGCATCTCATTTGCGGATGGCGATTGCCGACTTACGATTTTGCCCGAAATGCTCAATCTCGAAGCCCTCTCTCAACTCCTCGAGAACAACCGCACCGCCGCTCAAACGCGCGTCAAGGAATTCGCGATCGGAGAACATCCATTTCCTTTCAACTCTCACCCGGCCATCATGGGGGTGATCAATTTGTCTCCCGATTCGTGGTATCGGGAAAGTGTTTGCCTGACCCCAGACGCCGCGGTCCGGCGCGGCAACGTCCTCCGCGCGCAGGGCGCTGCGATCATCGATCTGGGAGCGGAATCAACCCTGACTCACGCTTCACGGGCAGGTGACGTAAACCAAATCACGAAATTCGTGCCGGTGATCCGGGCCCTGCGCGCCGCCGATGTTCTCGTGTCGGTCGAAACGTACCTTCCCGAAGTGGCCCGGGCCGCGCTCGAGGCGGGCGCAAACGTATTAAATCTTACCGGCACCGATCAGGCGGAAGAAATGTTTCGCATGGCAGCCGCGCACGACGCCGGCGTCATCCTTTGTTACGTCCAGGGGGCTAACGTTCGCGAGGTCGGGGATTTCGAGTTCGGCGCGGATCCGATCGCGGCAATGCGCGAACATTTCGAGCGGCGAATTGACCTGGCGCTGAAGAACGGCGTCGAGAAAATCCTCATCGATCCCGGTCTCGGTTTTTATTATCGCAACCTGCAGGACAGCGCGCTGCGCGTGCGCCATCAGATGACCGTTTTTCTGAATACCTTCCGGCTCCGCACGCTGGGCTTTCCCGTCTGCCACGCTCTGCCACATGCCTTCGAGTATTTCGGAGAAGAAGTCCGCTCGGCCGAGCCGTTCTTTGCTGTCCTGGCGGCCCTTGGCAAGACCGACCTGTTCCGGACGCATGAAGTCCCGCGCATCAAGGCCGTGCTCGACACATTGCGAATCTACGAGAGCCTGTTTTGAAACGGGAGTGCGAACGACTCGCGACGGATTGCACACTCCAGGCGGCGACCTGTTCCCGGATTCGACCTCACCAGCACTCGTTGCAAGCCTAAGCGACCAGCGCTTCAGAAAGCTCCTCCACAATAGGGATGAGTTTGTCGAACCCGCTCAATTTCAGAATCTGTCGGACCGATGGATTAGGACCGCAGAGAATCAAGCGGCTGTTGCGCGTCTTGGCGAGCTTGGCGAGATTGAGCAAGGCGCAAAGCCCGGCGGAACTCACATACTCAACGGCGCCCAAATCGACAATCAGCTTCATAGAGTCCTTCACCAGAATGCGTCGTCCCGCTTCCTCCAGTTCGGGCGCCCGTTCGGCATCGACTCGGCCGGACACCGCGAGAATTTCCGATCCGGAGTTGTTCATGAGTGAATTAAGGCCAACGTGCAATGATCCGTCAAGCCGGCGCCAGCTTGGCGGAATTCAGACCTTAACATTCGCGCATTTCCATTGTTTGATTTCACGCACAGACCTAAGTACTCCAATTCATAAATACGCATACGTTCGTTGCGCCGCATTTGGCTTGGGGCTAGGCGCGACGAGGGAGCATACCCGCCAGCGGTCTGTGACGGAGGAGCAACAAGGCCCCAAGCCAAATACGGCGCAACCCTCCGGGCGGCAGGTTTTTTTGCGCCAGACTTCGTTGCGCGCGCCTTACACACCGCGGACGGGTATGCTCGTCGCTCGCGCCTCGTCTGGCACAAAAATCTCTTGCCGCGAACGTATGCGTATTTATGAATTGGGGTACTAAGTTGAGCGAAACTAAACTTGAACGATTCATCGGAAAAACTCCAGACAGAGCCCGCTCCTCAAGCCTGGGAACGCAGTTTCCCAAACTCGGTGCCGGCCCTGATGCGGACGATCGAAAGCATGAGCGAGTTTTTGACCCGGCATTCTGCCGGGCCTCAGGCGCTTTACAACGCTCAGCTTGCCGCCGAGGAGTTGGGGACAAATATCATCAAGTATGCATACGATGACCAACGCGAGCATCGCATCATCCTCCGCCTCGAAGGCCTGCCCGACTGCTTTCGCCTGCGACTTCTTGACGATGGACACCCCTTCGACGTGCGCCAGGTTCCTGAACCGGATTCCGAGCAAAACCTCGAGCACCGCGAACCGGGTGGGTGGGGCTTGAGTCTGGTTCGCCGCCTGACGCGCCGCATGGATTACGAACGTCGCGATGGCCTCAACGTGCTCACCGTGGAAATTTCACGGGACTGAGCATGACGCTTCCGGCCGACAATTTCTCCTGCGGGGACGGCGTCTCCGCGGGCGCTTTCTCCACCACTCATTGGAGCGTCGTGCTCGGCGCGGGACAGACCGACGCGGCGGGCGCGTCCGCCGCGTTGGAGCGGCTTTGCCGCACCTACTGATATCCGATCTACGCCTTCATTCGGCGACGCGGCTCTGACCCGCACGATGCGGAGGATTTGACGCAGGGCTTCTTCGCCTACGTGCTGGAGAAGGACACCCTCAAGAAAGTGGATCGCGGGAAAGGAAAGTTCCGCACCTTCCTGCTGGCGGCGCTGACGAACTTTCTGGCCAACGAACGGGACAAACGTCAAACCCTGAAACGCGGCGGCGGGCGCGAACTCATTTCGCTCGACGAGACCAACGCCGAAGGTCTCTACCTTCGCGAACTGACCGACGCGCTCACGCCGGAAAAGCTGTTCGAACGGCGTTGGGCCAGCACGCTGATCGAGCAGGTGCTTCTCCGCTTGAAACAGGAATACGTTGCCGGCGGCAAAGCGGACCTGTTTGCAAGACTGGAACCGGCCCTCACCAAAGACGTGGCTCCGGGCGCTTACTCGGATTGGGCAAATGAGTTGAGCATGAGCGAGGGCGCCGTGAAGGTGGCCTTGCATCGGTTGCGACGGCGCTTCGGCGAAGTGCTGCGCAGTGAAATCGCCCATACGGTTTCCAGCCCTGAGGAGATTGATGATGAGATCCGGCATCTGTTCGCAGCCATCGCCGCTTTGTAGGAGCCCAGGTAACGAGGCTCAAAATCGTGCGAAATTCTCGTAACTCCGGCCGGCCTTTGCTTTAGAAAGAGGATGGAACCACGGATGAACACGGATGGACACGGATCGAAAAAAGAGCCGCGTACGGTCCTTGCGCTTGCGCGTCGATCGAGCTCTCCCCCCTCCTCCATAGAGAGGAGCTATCTGTTTAGCGTGGTAGAACTCGTCGCGCTGCGACGAGTAGCGCCGCGTCCAGCGGCGCAAAGGCTTCCCGCAAAACGAAGCTCTCCGCGCGAGCGGTTCCGCCGCTGCACGCGGCGGGGTTGTCGCAGCGCGACAACCGCTACCGTACGAATGGAGGAGAGGGCCGGGGACCTTCTCCGCGCCCTTGCGGCAGGAGGAGAGTGGAACGCGATTGGCTTTGATTGATCCGTGTTCATCCGTGGTTAATAAGTCAAGTAATGCCTGAACATCGAACATGCTCCCGTTGCGGGGCGGAACTGACCGCGGACGCGCCCGGCGGCCATTGCCTGCGATGCCTGCTTCAGTTTGGCCTCGCTCTTGATGCGGAAATCGACACGCTCGGAGTCCCGCCTTCAGGCGGAACGGGAGCGGGACCGGCTGAAGCCGGGACTCCAAACGCCCCAACTCTCGCCGAAAAGCCCGGCGACCGCGTCGGCCATTACAAACTTCTCCAACAAATCGGCGAAGGCGGGTGCGGCGTCGTGTATATGGCCGAGCAGGAGGAACCGATCCGCCGACGTGTGGCGCTCAAGATCATCAAGCTGGGCATGGACACACACCAGGTCATCGCACGGTTCGAGGCCGAGCGCCAGGCTCTCGCGATGATGGACCACCCGAACATCGCGAAGGTGTTCGATGCCGGCGCTCCCAGACAGGTTTCTGAGCAGGACCGGGGTGCGCGGGCATCTGCCAAATCGCAAATCGCAAATCGTCAATCGCAAATCCACGCCGGTCGTCCCTACTTCGTCATGGAACTAGTGCGCGGCGTCAAAATCACCACCTACTGCGACCAGCAAAGACTTTCCACGCGCCAGCGCCTCGATCTGTTCATTCAAGTCTGCCAAGCCGTCCAGCACGCGCACCAGAAGGGCATCATCCACCGCGACCTCAAACCGTCGAACATCCTGGTGACCGAACAGGACGGCGCGCCCGTTCCCAAGATCATTGACTTCGGCATCGCCAAAGCCACGACCGACCAGCGGCTCACGGATAAAACGCTGTTCACCGCGTTCGAGCAATTCATCGGCACGCCCGCCTACATGAGCCCGGAACAAGCCGGCCTGGGCGGACTGGACATTGACACGCGCAGCGACATCTACAGCCTCGGCGTGCTGCTCTACGAACTACTGACCGGCCAACCGCCGTTTGACGCGGAACAACTCGCCCCTCCGCGCTCGATGAAATCCTCCGCACGATCCGCGAACAGGAACCACCCCGCCCATCCGCCCGATTAACCACTCTGACGGAACAGGAACTCACGACCGTGGCGCAGCGGCGCCAAACCGAATCAACCAAACTGCCACATCTGCTGCGGGGCGACCTGGACTGGATCGTGATGAAGGCGTTGGACAAAGACCGCCGTCGTCGCTACGAAACCGCGAACGGTTTTGCGAGCGACCTCCAGCGCTTTCTCAACAACGAAGCCGTCGTAGCCCGTCCGCCGAGCAGCTTCTACCGGTTGCAAAAAGTCGTTCGGCGCAACAAACTGGCATTCGGTGCTGCTTCCGCCGTCGTAGTCGCTCTCGCCGTCGGCCTGGCTGTTTCGACAGCAATGTATCTGAGAGCGCGGACCGAGGCCATCCGCAGCGCCCAAGTCGGGCAATTCTTGAAGGACATTCTCGCAAGTGTTGACCCCGGCGTCGCTATGGGCCGTGATACCGCGCTCATGCGAGACATTCTGGACAAGGCCACTGACCGTCTGGGCGGGCTCACCAACCAGCCAAGTGTTGCGGCGGACTTGCAGTTTACTCTAGCCCGGACGTACTTCGAACTGCAGGAACCCAACAAGGCTGCAGCGATGGCCCTCGAAGCGCTTGCCACATACAGAAGGTTGTTTGGGAACAAGCATCCTGATGTTGTCCGATCGCTTAATGCGTGTGGCATCACGCTGCGCCCCCTCGGCAGGTACGAGGAAGCGGAGACCTTGCTCAAAGAGGCGCTGGCAACGCAAACCAAGCTCTCTGGCCACGAGGATCCCATGGTGGCGCGGTTGTTGAATAACCTGGGTAACGTGCTGCGTGAACGAGGCAAATTTAAGGAGGCCGAAGACTGTCACCGAGAAGCGCTGGTGCTGCAAAGAAGAATTGATCCGGAACGGGCGGCTCTAACGCTCTATGATCTGGCCAACGATTATCAACGGGAGGGAAAGTTGGAGGACGCCGCAGCGATGTTTCGGGATTCACTCGAATCGTACCGGAGGCTGGCGAAGAGTCTCGTTACACGGTGAT
>JACXTT010012309.1_pt1 | contig 11362 bp, 14 predicted proteins | sample 9270951 | NCBI WGS metagenome assembly JACXTT01 (sample SAMN15532306, study PRJNA645909) | rock metagenome | isolation source: weathered quartz diorite | place: Puerto Rico | collected 2017-06-21 | reverse complement strand
GCGGGGATGCCAAGCGTGCGAGCCTTCGGGTCGTAGCGCAGCGAGCGCCAGCCCGACACCCTCCGCACGCGGAGGTCGAACGGTGGACCGTCGGCGGGCATCTGACCAAAGGTCACCGAGTAGCCCAACTCCTCGACGACCTTTCCCACCGTCGGATCGACCAGGCCTCCGGTCATCTCGGCTGTCTGCAGCGCGGCGACCAGGGCCGCCTCCATCAGCGGCGAGAGAGCCATCTCGCCCTGGCCCGCGCTCCTGTTCAATCGAGAGAGCTCCGAATCGGCACGGAAGCGGCTGCAGGTCTCGTCGATCTCCTTGACCTGGGCCCTGACCATCGCCAGCGCCTCCGGAAGGGCTGCCACGTCATCGACCACGACGGTGTTGTGTGTGCCCATGGCCTCGAACGACCCGAGGCTCAGCAAGGCTTCGAAGGCGTCGAGTGGCAGACCGGTGCGGGTGGCGGAGGAGGTGGAGCCGCCGGCGCTTGCGCGGGCGGGCGTGGAGCGACGCCGCCGCCGGAGCTCGCAGGTGGCTGTGCACCGGGCTGATAAGGATGGTGGACGACGCTCTGCACGACAGTGGGCGGCTTCTGCACCGGGACGGCGGCGACGGGGACCTGTGCAGGCGGTGGCGTGGGAGCGGGTTTGCCCGAGAAGTAGGCCTCGGCCAGGCTGGAGAGGAACCAGGTCAGACCGAGAGCGCCGCCGACGCCCCCCAATGTCGCGAGGCGCACGATCCGGATCCCCCGATCCCTGGTCCGTTGTTCGGTTTGCGCTGCCATCACTCGTCCGGTGGAGGGGCCGGTCGGGGTGAGGTCCGAGTGCCTGACGCCGAGCTGCCGCGGGGCGGGCTGGTCGGGCCAGTCGCCGGAGGCTTGGGTGCGCTCGACCGGCTGGCGGGAGGTGGATCGTAAACGTTGACAACCTGGTGCACCGGCGGGACCGGCGGAAAGATGGTGCTCGCCGCGATCTGCGAGGGGCTGCTGTAGAGCAACCGGTCGACAAGCGCATGGACGCCGCCGAAGGGCCAGACACCCAGCAGGGAGGCCACGCCGGTCAGCGCGCCGGCGCTGAAGATGATCAGCAGGTACCGGGATGCGCGCCTTCGCCTTGGCTCCTTCTCGGTCGAGCCCCGTCGGACTACGCCGCGAGCTGCCAGCCGGCGAACGATCATCGAGCGCCCCTTCCTTTGAGACGGCATCCGCCGTGGCTCAATACCAAACGCCCTGGGGCTCCGAAGTCAGAACCCCCTTTAACTAGAACGGACGGCGGCTGCGGTGTGATCTTGCTGCGACTCGCCCCGAACCAAGCAGCCCTGGGCGGTTTCGCGTACCTTTCCATCCTGAATTGAGCCTGCAGGCTGGCTTCCTGCTCTCGATTGCCGGCCTCGGCGTGACTCTGGCCGGGTTCTCGGGGCTGGTGGCCGCGTTCCGTCGCGGCGCCTCGTTGAAACCGATGGACGCGTACCGGCTGCGCCAGATTCCCGAGATGGGGCTGGCGGTGACGGTCATCGCGCTGGTGACGATCCCGCTTTCGGACACGGTGCGGCCTCACGCGGCAATTCAAATCGCGAGCGGAGCCGCGCTTCTGTTCACGGTCTGGCACATCCTCAACCTCAACATGCGGCTGCGACGTCTGAAATTGCGCCAGAACACCGCAGGCCTCACCGCAGCGGGATTGATCGACATCCTGGTCTTGATCGTGGGCGCGGCAAGCCTTGCCGTCGGCTCCACGGTGGCCTACGAATGGGTTCTGGTGCTCCTGCTGGCAAGACCGACCCTCGCGTTCGTTCTCGTGCTGTCAGACGTTGGGGCCGGCTAATAGGGGTAGAGCGGCTCAAGATAGGGCCGTTGTCCGAGCCCTCGATGGGTGAGCACTTTGGTCGGCGGAGCTCGTGAGCTCTAAGGCTAGAGAGTGCCCCCATCGGGAGGCGAGGAGAGGGGACGACCGGTGGGATGTTGTGCCTCGAGCACTGCTCTATTAGCTCGTCGTGACTCTCCTTGGCTCGGGTCCGCGCGTGCCCGCAGAGGAGATGGCGATGGTCTTTGTCGGAATCGATTGGGCGGAGGCCCATCACGACGCTTGCCTGGTCGACGAGATCGGCCGGGTGCTGGCCAAGCGCCGGGTCGCAGAAGGGCTCGAGGGTGTAGGCAAGCTGCACGCCTTAATCGCCGAGCACTCTCAGGATCCAGCGTCGGTGGTGGTCGGCATCGAGACTGACCGCGGGCTGCTGGTGGGCTCCCTGCTGGCCGCCGGTTACCAGGTTTATGCGATCAATCCTCTGGCCGCGAGTCGATATCGAGACAGGCATGCGACCTCGCGTGCAAAGTCCGACCCTGGCGATGCTCGGGTTCTGGCTGACCTGGTGCGCACCGACCGTCACCACCATCGACCGGTGTCCGGAGACACGGAGCTTGCCGAAGCGGTCAAGGTCCTGGCTCGAGCCCATCAGGGTCTGATCTGGAGCCGGCAGCGACAGGTCAACCAGCTGCGCAATACGTTGCGCGAGTTCTACCCGGGTGCCTTGGTCGCGTTCGAAGACCTCGATTCGGCGGATGCCTTGGCCATCCTGGAGCGGGCGCCGACACCGAGCCAGGGCCGCGGACTTGCCCGGGCCAAAATCGTCTCAGCTCTTCGGCGCGGCGGACGTGAGCGCAATCTGGAGACCAAGGGGGCCGAGATTCAGAACCGACTCCGACTGCCTCAGTTGGAGGCGCCGCCGCTGGTTGCTCAGGCCTACGGCCGCAGCGTCAGCGCCAGCGTGGCCGTCATCCAGCAGCTCAACCTGCAGATTGCCGCTCTCGAGAAAGAACTGGCCGCGAATTTTGAGATGCACCCGGACGCCGAGATCTACCTCAGTCTTCCCGGACTCGGTCGCGTCCTCGGCGCCCGGGCTCTAGCCGAGTTCGGTGACGACCGGACTCGATTCGCACATCCTAAGGCGCGCAAGAACTACGCCGGCACCGCTCCGATCACCAAGGCCTCGGGCACCCGCAAGGTCGTCCTCGCTCGGGTGGCCCGCAACCGGAGGCTTGCCGACACCTGCTACCAGTGGGCCTTCTCAGCCCTCAGCACCTCCGTAGGCGCCCGCCACCGATATGACGTCTTGCGTGGTCGCGGCCAGACGCACCACCAAGCTTTGCGAGCACTCGGCAATCGGCTGGTTGGCATCCTCCACGGCTGCCTTGTCAACCGAAAGATCTACGACGAGGACTTCGCCTGGCGCAGGGCTGTCGAAGTTGCCGCTTGACTTTTCAGCCCGTGGGATGTCTAGCCTGCGGGAGGCTTCACCGCGCTGAAAACGATGCCGCGGGTATCGAAGTCTTTCGCGTCCGACTCGTGGGCCGACCCGCTGAAGACGTCCACCATGCAGCCAACGTGCAGATCCTGAAATCCAGCCGCCCGGACCACTCGCATGTACTCCTCAACGAGGAGTGCTCCGGCAATTCAACCGGTCCAGAGATCGATGTCAGCGACAGCGTCGTCCGGTAGCGGTTTCTGCACCACGACGTCGGCGATCTGAAGGCGTCCGCCTGGCACCAGCACGCGATGGATCTCCCTGTAGACCGCGGCCTTGTCGGGGCAGAGGTTGATCACGCCGTTCGAAATCACGACGTCGACACTTGAATCGCCAAGCGGGAGGCTCTCGGCCAGCCCGTCGGTGAACTCCGTGTTGCGCAGTCCGACGAGGGCTGAATTCGAGCGGGCTTTGGCGCGCATTTCCGGCGTCATGTCGACGCCTGTGACATGGCCTTCGGGGCCAACCATCTGCGCGGCCAGGATCGAGTCGAACCCTGCTCCCGACCCGATGTCGAGGACTCTCTCGCCAGGCTTCAGCTCCCCCATCGAGAAGGGGTTGTTGACGCCGGCGAACGACTCCACGACCTGGTCCGGCAGCGCATCCACCACCGCCATCGGGTAGTCGAGCATGCGGGCGAGCGGGCGCCCGACGTGGAAATGGAAGCCCTTGGTAGGAACCAGCGCGACGTCGCGGTACTTGAGCTTGACCTCGGTCCGGAGCCGGTCGACGTCCACGGGCGCCGTCGCAAACCTCTCAGCCATCGCTGTCTCGCCCCTTCAGTTTGACAGCCGTCGCCATGACCACCGTTCCGTGAAACCAGTATCCATCACCGCCAAGGGCCGACAGGCGATCGGTAACCCGGCGCAGGCAATCCTCGCGCTTCTCACTGGAAAGCGATTGGAGTCGCGTGAAGGCCGTGGCATGGACGTGATAGTCGAAGCTGTCCTCCGGTCGCCAGCGGTGATCGACCGGCTCGATCCAGGAGTGGACCTGTCCGAATCCGGCTTGCTGCAGCAGGGCGGCCAATTTCTTCGGGGTGTTGCAGCAGCCTCGGTTGGCGGTCGCGGGGAGCATGGGAGCGGTCGTCTCTGCCGTTTCCAGCCCTTCGGCCCCGCTAGGGTTCGCGTTCGGGCAATCATTGTTGGCCCAGGTGATAGTGCCGACCGATCCTTTCGGCCTCAGCACTCGATGCACTTCCTCGAGGCATCGCACCGGTTGCGGCAGGTGAAACAGGACGAAGGCGACCACCGCGGCGTCAAAAACCCCATCGGGCGACGCCAACCTCTGGGCGTCCATGACCTCCAGCGGCCCGGCGTACCGTGTCTTCGCCAGGCGGAGCATCCCCTCAGAGCGATCGATGCCGAGGACGGTTGCATCTGGAGCCGCACTCTGGATCGCGGGCAGCAGCGCGCCGGCGCCCGTGCCGACATCGATCACACGCTTTGAATCTGACAACCGAAGGCGATTGATCAAACTCTCTCCGAGCGGCCGTATGACCGGGCTCCAGAGGGTGTCGTAAGCCAGGGCGCGCTTCGAGTAGAGGTCAGCCAGCACGCCGACCTGTTCGTCTGCTGTCATCCCACGTGCCTGCGTCATTTTTCGGATTGGTGCAGACCTCCAAACTCTTTACAGGAGCAGCAATGCGGGCTATTATGCTCCTCATTCTCAAGTTGTCAAGCGATAAATTGAATAAGCGAAGATTGGCGAAGCCACCAATCTCGCTCGGACTGGTGCCCAACCTCGGTCAATTCGCGCTCCTGGTTGGAATCAATGGCCTGGTTGGCGCGCTGGTCGGCCAGGAGCGGAGCCTGGTCCCCCTCCTTGGCTCGCAGACGTTCGGCATCCGGTCAGCCGCCTCAGGCCTCGCCTTTGTCGGCGCTTTTGGATTGACCAAGGCGGTCGCCAACCTGGCCGCGGGTGGGGCGGCCGACCGTTTCGGGCGCAAGCCGGTCCTGGTCGTGGGATGGGCGCTCGCGCTGCCGGTGCCGCTGATCCTCATGCTCGCTCCGGCATGGTCGTGGGTCGTCGCCGCCAATCTCCTGCTCGGGGTGAGCCAGGGACTGTGCTGGTCCGCGACTGTGATCATGAAGATCGACCTGGCGGGGCCTCGCCGCCGGGGACTTGCGGCCGGCCTGAACGAGTTTGCGGGCTATCTGGCCGTCGCCCTCTCGGCGGCGGGTTCGGGTTTCATCGCGGCACGCTACGGGCTCAGGCCGCAACCCTTTTTTCTGGGCGTTGCGTTGGCGGGGCTCGGGCTCGGCCTGAGCGCCCTGGCCGCGCGCGAGACTCGAGCCCACGCCCAGCTCGAATCGAACGGCAGCCCACGACTGCCTTTCGCGCGGATCTGGCAGCTGGGCTCGTATCGGGACCGCCGGCTTGCCGCCCTGAGCCGGACCGGGCTGGTCAACAACGCCAACGACGCCCTGGCATGGGGGTTGCTGCCGCTTCTATTCCTGCACCGCGGTCTGGACGCCGCGGGCGTCGGGTTGATCGCCGGCTTGTATCCGGCCGTGTGGGCCGTCGGCCAGGTGATGACCGGACCCCTGTCCGACCGTTATGGGCGCCGCCCCATCATCGCGGCGGGCATGTGGCTCCAGGCGATCGCGTTGATCTGGTTTGTCGTGAGCACAGGCTTCGCCGCCTGGTCGGGAGCGGCGGTACTGCTCGGAGCCGGTACGGCGCTTGTATATCCGACACTGCTCGCCGCGGTCGGCGACTACTCAGATCCCGTCTGGCGAGCCGGCGCGACCGGCGTGTACCGCTTCTGGCGCGATTCCGGATACCTCTTCGGTGCCCTCCTCGCAGGTCTGGCCGCCGACCTCGCCGGAATCCCGGTCGCCGTCGGACTCGTGGCGACCTTGACCGCGCTTGCAGGGCTCGATGCCTGGGTCAATCTCGGGGCGCGGGGGGCACCGACTCCTCAGCTATTCAAGTGAGAATTGGAATTCGATGCCAGACCAGAGGGTGAAGGGGGAGCTCTTCGACCAGTTCGCTCGCATCGGCAAGGCACTTGCCAGCGGCCGGCGGATCGAAATCCTCGACGTGCTCGCCAACGGCGAGCGGACGGTTGAGGCGCTTGCGGAAGAGGTCCATCTGACGATCGCCAACACCAGCCAGCACCTACAGATCCTTCGCGATGCCGGGCTGGTCACCGGCCGCCGCGATGGAACCTTCATCAGTTACGGCCTGGCGACGCAGCAGGTCTATGAGTTCTGGACGTCGCTGCGCTCGCTTGCCGCCGACCGGCTTGCGGACGTCGAGCGACTTGTAGAGGCCTACGTCGGGTCTCGCCGCGGTCTCGAGCCGGTGAGCCGCAAAGAGCTGTACAGACGGATTCGAGCAGGTGATCAGCTGGTCGTGCTCGACGTCAGACCGCGGGACGAGTTCGATGCGGGTCACCTGCCGGGAGCGGTTTCGATACCCCTGGCCGAACTGGAGCGACGACTCAGGCAGGTGCCCAAGAACAGAGAGGTTGTCGCCTACTGTCGCGGCCCGTACTGCGCTTTTGCTCCCGAAGCGGTCCGCCTGCTCAAGAAGCGCGGCTACAAAGCGCGACAGCTGGAGGATGGGTTTCCCGAGTGGTCGTCCGCCGGCCTCCCTGTCGAGCGGGCATAGGTGGTGGACAATACGTCGGGTCGAAAATGGCGAACCTGTACGTCTGGCTGAAGTTCTTCCACCTGTTCGGCCTCGCGGTGTTTCTGTTCGCGCATGGGGTCTCAGGGGGCGCATCCGTGGCTCTGCGTGCTCCAGTGTCGCCGGACACTCGCAGACTTCTCCAGCTGTCGCAGAGATCCAGCTTCGTCGCCAACCCGGCCCTCCTCGTCGTGATCGCAACCGGAGTCTGGATGACCTTCACGGGACACTTTTGGGGCCGAGGCTGGCTCTGGGCAGCCATCGTGGTCCTGGTCGCGCTGCTCGCCGCGATGGGCTTCATCTCCCGGCCGTATTACATGGCCCGCGACGCGGCCAGGCAGCCCGACGAAGTCGTGGCCGATCGGCTCCGCCAGGCCAGACCGGTCGCGGCCATCTGGATCGGCTCGATCGGGCTTGCCCTCCTGGTGTTGCTGATGGTGTTCAAGCCCTTCTAGGCGGGTCTGAACCCTATAGCGTCTGTCGCCCTCGAACGTAAGTCAGGCGCTTGCTCAGGAAGTCCGTCACGAGCGGGACGACGAATTCGCTGTAGAGGAACGCATTGATGTGCTCGCGTTCGGGAATTCGGATGCGCCTGGCATCGGGCATCGCCGCCGCCACCTCGCGCATGACATCGTCCGGATCCTCGAGCTCGCCCGCGAGGATCAGGGTTGGCGCGTTGACCTTCGGCAGTGCGTCCCACGGGCTCCAGTTCCACAACGGCCTCCCTTCGGTCCAGGCGAGCCACGGTCCGGTGTCCGTCGCGAGCACGCGGTCCAGAAACCATTGGGGAACTGGAAATTTCTCCGCCGCAACCATGTCGTCGAGCAGATACCGCCAGCCTTTCTGGCGCATGGCGACCAGCCGCTGCCTGGTCGACTCGGCCAGTGCCTCCGCCGGGGCCCGCCTGGCCATCGGTCCAAACAGGACGAGCGCGTCGAAAAGACCCGGATGCTGCTCGGCCGCCTTCAGGCCGACGGAGACCGCGTTTGACCATCCGAAGAACGAGACGCTCGAGTGGCCCAGATGATTGACGAGCGCAGCCACGTCGTCGGCGTACCGCTCGACGTGGTTCGCCGCCACGCTGGTCGGATGGTCGCTCTTGCCGTGACCGCGATGGTCGAAGAGGATGCACGCGTAAGCCCTGGACAGAGGCTCGACATAACCGGCGGCGCGCCAGAGGTCGGCATCGGCGCCCGCGCCTAGATGCAGCACGAGGGGCGGACCCGCGCCTTCGACCTCGTAGTGAAGGCGAACCCCGTCGGGCGCAGTAAACGACGGCATTCTGGCGCGAGTCTATGCCGTTGCGGCGCCGCGGTTACCGATCGAGGAGGCGCGTGCCGAGCAGCTGCTGTAGATCCAGCTCGTCACTCAAAGCATTTTGACGAGCTGTTCGCCGAGTTGCGGTCCATCCATCGGAAGACCTGACGCAGCCTCGATCCGGCCGCTGAAGTTCAAGAAAGAGATCAGCGCCGTCGCCTGGTAGATCCCTCGCTCGCTCCAGCCGGCGGCACGAAGAGCGGCGAAGTCAGCCTCGTCCGTTGCGGCCGGTGTCTCGGTGAGCTTCTTGGTGTAGGTGAGGAGAGCGCGAGTCTTGCTGTCGAGCTCGTAGGTCGGCCACGTGGTGGCGAACTCATGGTCCAGATGCTCCAGTCCCGTGAGGCGGCGCAAGGCCGTCGAGTGCAGACCGAGTCAAGGCGCCCCGCCGATCAGGCCGTTGACCACGGTCGCCACCATCTCGCGCTGGATGATCGTGAGCTCTATTCGGCGACCCATATAGACGTACTGGAAGAGCCGCGTCATTCGATAGGCAAAGCGCAGATCGGCAAGCTGGACCCGTGCGATGCCGGGGATGGCCCCATAGCGCTTCACCATGAGGCTCTCCAAAAGACTCGGCAGCCGTCCCCGCACGCCCGACGGGTAGAAGCGGCCTGCGTACACAGATTTCATCTGCACTCCTGCACATGATTCACCATCCGGCTGGGGTTGTCAAGATTCAAGTGCAGATCTGCACGCGAAATCGCAAGGGATGGAGGAAGGAGCGGCGGTGGGGTTGCGCCCGCCGCCGCTGGCAAGCCTATCTCCTGGAGACCGAATCCAGGGTCGGCGCTACTCCGAGCTGCTGCAGCATGCCAAGCTGGTCGTAGCTTGACCAGCTCTCGACCTGCTTACCATCGCGGAATTCGGTGATCACGATGCCGCTGATCGAGACACGTTTCCCGGTCGGTGCGATGCCCATCAGTTCACCCTTGTGAGTGCCAGTCGCCGTGATGCGAGCGGCCACCTTGTCCCGTTCCTGGATCAGGTCCTGGAGCTCGAATTCGGTGTCAGGGAAGGCGCTCCGATACATCGCGACCAGCTGCTTGACACCCTCCGGACCGGCAAACTCGCCACCCGGTGCGGCGGGATCGTGGGTTCGGCAGCCTGGAGCGACAAGTTGGTCGACGAGCTCAAGCTTGCCGTGGTTCCAGACTTGATCGACATACGTGCGAGTCAGCTGCTTCAGGTCTTCCGCCATCGACTGCCCTCCTTCGAATTGGGCCTCTCGACTGACAGGAAAGGGTCCGGATGAGGCCCACGAGTGCCTACTGTTTCATGTGCACCCTCGCACATGATTCACCAACCTGGCCGCTCTGTCAAGATTCAAGTGCACCACTGAACGCGAAAGTGGAGAAATGGCCCGCCGCTACCGCCTGAAAGCCCGCGCGGCACGTCAGGACAGCAACCGTCGCCGGATCGTCGAAGCCGCGTATCAGCTTCACATGACCATCGGCGCCTCTCGGGCCACCACCAGCGCGATTGCGAGGCTGGCGGGAGTGAGGCGGCCTACCGTCCAGCGCCATTTCCCTGACCTGGCGACCCTTTTCATGGCGTGCACCCTGCATGGCATGCAGCTGGATCCCCCGCCGGACCTGGCCGCGTGGCAGGGCATCGCTGATCCCCACGACCGCCTGCTCGTCGCCCTGGGCCAGCTGTACCCGTCCTACCGGCGGCGCCGCGCCGTCTATCTCGACATACCCAACTTCGAGGGCGTACCCGGTCTCGAGGCGTTGTATGCCGCGCAGGCGCAAGAGATGGAGTGGCGGCGCGGCGTTCTCGCGGAGGGCTGGCCAGTCGCCGGCGACCGGCGGGAATCGCTGATTGCAGCTCTCGGCCACGCAATCGATTTTTGGACGTGGCGCTCCCTGACCGAGGGTCAAGGGTTGGATGACGAGAAGGCCGCGCTTCTCATGACCGAAATGGTTGAAGGCCTCACCAGATGACGATCACGATTTGTGGCCCGGGATCTCGAGCGTCAGCCCGTATTTCCTGATCAGCGGCGGCGCCAGCTCCGGCATGAAGATGGAGTCGTAGCGCCGGCCGGCCTCGAAGAGCTGGTCCATGGTGGGCGGTTGGGGGCCCGAGACGAGCCTGGCCAGCTCTTCGAACCAGGCTTCGATCCCAGCCGGCGCGTACGTGTCAAGCAGCCTGGCCGGCCGGTCGGTGTTGTTCCAAAGAGCGTGCGGCACGCCGATTGGTCTGACAAAGAATGAACCAGGGCCGACCTGGAAATCCTCCTCCGCGACCATCACTCCTAGCTCGCCTTCGAGGATGTAGCCAATCTCGACGGTCTTCAGGTGGCGGTGAGGAGGCGTGAAGTTACCGGGCGGATAGAGCATCTCCACGATCGAAACCGCACCGGATGTCTGCTCGCCTCCTATCTTGCGCATGATCTTGTAGCCGAAGACGGAGATGACGTCCCCTTCGCTCGGCTGCACGATGATTCTTTCCTGACCGATTGACATTTCTCGTTTCTCCTGGCTGGAGTGTTCGGAAAACAGGGCGTCTTCGACAGATGGCCGGCTGGCACCTATACTCGGCGCGGCCTCTGGGTCGCGCAAGGGTTTGGCCTATTGATCAGCCAAAGGAGGCGCAATGTTCGGAAAACCTGGCCGTCCGCCGGAGGACCGCATTCAGCGCCAGCGGGAGATCTGGGCCGCCGTCTCGCCGCTGATCGAAAAGCACGGCGCGCGCAACTTGACGATGCGCCAGGCGGCCTCGGTGTCCTATCTAAGCCTGGGCGGTCTTTATCACTACTTTCCCGACAAGCGCTCCCTGCTGCTGTTTGGTCTCGACCAGGAGGCCCACGTGCGGGTTTGCCTGGAGTTCAAGGATCAGTACGGACACCTCAAGGACAGCGATCCGCCGGCGGCAGCCGAGGCGTTCATCCACTTCTTTGGCGGCAGGGTTTCTTTCATCAGGCCCGCGGTGCTCGCGGCTCTCGAGCTTGGCGCTGAGGACTTCATGTCTCGACTCGAGACCAACATGAACGCTGGGATCGACGGCTTCGTAGAAGTGCTGCAGCTGGCCTTGCCGGACGCCGAGGACCGCGACCTACGCGCCGTGGCACGCTCGGTGCGGCGCCTTGTCCTCGGCGGGCTGATGGACAGGTCGG
>JACXTT010012308.1_pt1 | contig 11363 bp, 8 predicted proteins | sample 9270951 | NCBI WGS metagenome assembly JACXTT01 (sample SAMN15532306, study PRJNA645909) | rock metagenome | isolation source: weathered quartz diorite | place: Puerto Rico | collected 2017-06-21 | reverse complement strand
TAAAACATCATCCCCTGACATTATGCAAGGCGCACCCCCAACTGTTGTATGTGGGCAAAGTGGAATTGCGATTAAGGCCAGGAAGGCGATCTCTGGTATCATCGCTCCGACCAAGATGTTCAGGAGAACCGATGCAAACGCGATACGATGGAAATAAATGATAAGCATCGGCAACATGCCGAGCTGCACACTGGCGGAAACCACGATTGCGGAGACTATGAATCGCAGCAGACGTTGTACCCGCCATCGCTCGAGTCTCTGGGCGATGCTCGTCTTGAACAAGCGATAGCTAATGTTGGATCTCGCCATTTCGGCTTTCCATGCACGCTCGCTCCAGAACAGAGCCTCGGAGAACTTTCTGAACCAAGTTGGACAGATTGGCGGATAAGGCGTCGTGTGTGCCGGCCGCCAAGAGCCAACCGCTTGCATCTTCGAGATAATTGGAATCGTGATCGCGACAATTGAGATGACCGATGAAAACGTTAACTGGAATGATGGATCGAATAGATCGTTTGGTCGCCAAACGAGAAGTAAAATCGCAGCACCCGCGATAATGTTCAGCGAAGTTGCTCGCCGCCACACAAGCGGTGCGAAAATCCCGAGACTGAAAACAAATGCCGCGCGCATTACCGGCGCCTGCGCCCCCACCATAATCGAATAGGCAAAGAGAAACGGGACCGCACAGACAAACTGAACAACCCGATTGCGCGTGATGCGTCGCATTAACAGAAAAACGATTCCCGCGATGAAGCTGATATGCAGTCCCGCAATCACCAACACGTGAAATGTTCCGCCGGCGCGAAAACGATCCGCTACCGCTGACGAGACTTTGTATCGATTGCCCAGCAGCACCGCATCCAGCACGCCGGCTGTTTCCGGTGAAAACCGCTTGTCGAATTGCGTCTCCAACTGCTCACGCCATTCATACAGCCACGCCAGGGGCAGGAATACCGGCGCATCGTCCAGGCGTTCCACCAACATCGGACTCTTAATTACGCCCGTGGCGTCATACCCTTTTCGATCGAGATACTCAGTGAACGGCATGACCCCAGGATTACGATAGTCTTCATCGCGATCGAGAGTAGTCATCACGCGAATGCGCGCGCCGTGTCGCAAAGCGAGGCGCGCATATGCACCGCGCACATCCGGATTGGATCCGTGCGCCAGAAGCAACACTTCGCCGGTTGCGGTGCGGTCAGTTCCTCGCGCGCGCAGACTCTCTGCTTTGACCGTCAAATAGAAACCATCAGGACCAGATTGCACCGGCCCTTCGACGACAGCGGTTAACTCGACCGGTTCATTTAAGGCGAGAGCGTTATCATCATCGAACATTCGCTTGATTCTATCTGGCGAAGGTGTGCGATTTTCGATTTGTGAAAGCGAGATGCCGCTGAACAGGAATGCCATGACAACCAACAGAGTCGACGCCCCGTGTTTTTGGCGAAGCACAAAGATGCTCGTCAAAGAAAGAAATACGCTGACGATCAACGGGGCGATGATTCTCAGGCTGGACGAGTCAGCTTTCAGGAAGTGTGCGACGAGTATTCCGCTTGCCAATGAGGTTACGCAGAGCAGAAGCGGCGCACGAGCGAGGTGCAATCGTGGGAGTTCAGCCATGGTGTTCGGGTTACCCGCTGAGATGAACTACCGTTTCGACATGATGAGTCTGCGGGAACATATCAAAAGCACGAATAGAGTCAATGGAAAATCCGCCCGCACTCAATTTTTTCAGGTCACGGGCCAGGGTCGCCGGATCACAAGACACGTAGCAGATGCGTTTTGGCCTCAGCTTCAGTATTCCCGAAATAACGCGTGACTCGGCGCCAGTTCGTGGCGGATCGAGCAAGAGAAAATCAAGGGCACTAAATCGCTGGTTGTGTTCGTTCCATGACAGCCAATTTCCCACGTCTGATCTCTCAATGTCGGCATTGCTCAGTCCGGCTCGCGCCAGATTGTCGCGCGCGAACCGCGTAGCCTCAGTATCATCTTCAACGGCGACGACGTCTTTAAATCTTCGTCCCAGCGGGACCGTAAACAGGCCCACCCCGCAATAGAGTTCGATCGCCGTTTCACCCTGTGCTTTTCCGATGGCTTCGTCAATCAACTGCGCTAACAGGTCAACGTTTGTCTGAAAGAAGCTCTCGTCATTCAATTGGTAAACCTCGCCGGCAATCGTGCGGGTAATCGCGTCATTCTCTGAGTCGATCGATGCAACCAAACTGTCTGCCGGTTGCGGCTTTTGAGCGGAGCGATGCGCTCGCTCGAATCCTGCGCCAAAGATAGCGCTGTCATCGCCGGCAATCGCGCGGAAGTAGCGCGCATCCCGCGGCAGCGACCCATCCATCATCCCCGCGCGCAAGTCGTCAAGCACCCACTGCAACTCGGGCACCAGCACCGCACACTCAACCACATCGCAAATGCGTCGAGATCCACTTTCGAAATAACCCAGCCGTTTGCGCTCTTCGTCATACTGCCACTGCGCTCGTGATCGGTAGTGCCATTGATTGGGCCCCGCCACAATTTCAAAGTCAGCGACTTCCGTCATGCCGCCGATGCGATGAAGGCAGTCTCTGATGATTTCCTTCTTGGCGCGGAGCTGCGCGTCGTAATTCATCTGTTGGAAATCACAGCCCCCGCAGCGGCCAAAGTAGGGACAGGGTGGCTCGACTCGCTCGGGTGATCGTTCAAGGATCTCTTCGATGGAAGCGAACGCAACATTCCCTTTCACTCGATCGATATGCACGCGCAACCGATCTCCCTTCGCGGCCAGAGCGACCATCACAGTCTTTCCCTCGGCGTGTGCGAGGCCCAGGCCGCCGGGAAGGATCCGTTCGATGGTGATTTCCATATCAGGAGTGAAGGAAGAACAGGCTTAGGCGTGGTATGCCGAAGTGTTCGCGCAACCGTTTCTTCAGAAGATTGTCGCGCGTCTGCGCGAAGATGTCTTTCTCCATCTGACGTTTATAAGGCTTGATTTGGGCATCGATTTCCGACTCAAAACCTGTCATAGCCGCAGGCGAAGTAGAGTTTCGGATCGCCTCATCAAGCATGCGATCGATTCCACTCAGTGACTCTTCAAGTTTTCGCGTATCCGGCCGCGCGGCAGTGGCATATTCGTCGCGGATATCATTCAAAAGACTGCCGGCGCGTTGTAGTGCTTCGGCCAACTGGTCTCGGTGCTCTTGCTGCTGTTCAGCGAGCGCCTCTAACTCCGCGTGAGATTTGTCCAAATGGCTCATCACCACATCTTTTGAGAACGTCGATTTTCGATCTTCGACTTGCTCGGCGCCTGGCGAATCGTCATGGCTACCGACTCGCGACTCAAGCCACTCGGCATATTGCGCTTCGACTTCTTCCTGACAATAGAGCAGCGTCTTTACCGTACGCTTATGCTTCTTCGACTCATAAGAATCAAAAGCATGCTCGATTGCGCGCAACGCGACGTGTAGAGGCACGCCACGCTCTTTCCAGCTTTCGATTAGCGCCCAGTCGATCGGACTAAGCATCAGGTGCTTACCGCGACGACGAATGAAAGTGTCTTCGATTTCCGAGAAGTAAGAGAAGTAATTCAAGTGTGGAGTCTGGAGTGCGGAGTCTGGAGGCTTCGCAGCCGATACGACACGTTCCACCATGCGACTTCAGACTCCAGACTCCAGACTCTTGACTCGACCTTGTCGTTCATAAACTAAGCGCAGGCCCTCGAGCGTCAAAGTCTCGTCAACTTCTTGAATGAACTTTGAGCCGCGCGCTATCAAAGGCGCTAATCCACCTGTTGCGATTACCCGCGGTCTTCCGCCCAGCTCATCGATCATCTTTTTCAGAATCCCATCGACCAGACCGACGTAACCGTGATAGAGCCCTGATTGCATCGCCCCTACTGTATCGCTGCCAATTACTTTCGCGGGGCGTTTGATTTCAACGCGCGGAAGCTTCGCCGTACGTTCAAATAGAGCGTCCGATGAAATCGTAATTCCCGGCGTGATGACGCCGCCAAGATATTCACCTTTGGAATTAATCGCGTCGAACGTAGTAGCTGTGCCAAAGTCGACAACGATGCAGGGCGACCCATACTTTTTGATGGCAGCGACTGCATCAACGATGCGATCTGCGCCGACGTCCGCTGGCGGCTGGTAAAGAATCGGCACACCGGTATCGATGGTGTGATCGATGAACAGCGGCGTCACGTCGAAATAACTTTCCGCCATCCGCTTGAGAGTGAAGTTCAAAGGTGGCACGACCGAAGCGACGGCGATCCCATCGATCGATTTGAAATCAAGGCCACTCAGCGAAAAGAGATTTCGCGCATGCACGCCCCACTCATCGACAGTACGCGAGCGCGCCGTCGTCAGACGCCAATGCGCGACCAGCCTCTCGCCGTCAAAAACACCAAGCGACGTGTTCGTGTTACCGATGTCGATTACCAGCAGCATCAGGTTATCGGGCGCAGGGCGGTTACATCGCCGGCGCGAACGATCCGGATAGCCCCCTCCAAAGTTTCTACACGCAGCGCGCCATCGCTTTCAAGTCCCCGGGTTATGCCGCTGAAACTTTCCCCTTCAAGCGACACCCGGACCTGGCGGCCATAAGCGTACGACGATCGCGCACACCAGTCGCGGATCGCGTGTTCATCGCGATCCGCACTTTGCAGCAGGTCATAGTGCTCGCCGAAAGCTTTCATCAACTCCGCCAACAAGCTCTCTCGATCAGGGGCTGTGCCGATGACTTCTTCCACCGAGGTCGCCGTGTGACGCATACTTTCAGGCAGCGACGCAGCCTTAAGATTGATTCCGATGCCGACAATTATCGCGGCGCCCTGGGACGTTTCGATCGTCTCGCTAAGTATCCCACAGAGCTTTCGATCGTTTGCGTAGATGTCGTTGGGCCATTTGACGTCGGCCTTTAGGGCGCAGGCCCTCGCCAGCGCGTCTGAAACCGCCAGTGCGGCAATCAGCGAAAGCAGCGGCCACCGATTCATCTCCATCGCTGGGCGCAGCACGATGCTGCAATAGAGCCCGGTGTCCAGTGGCGAATGCCACATGCGATCGAGACGGCCACGGCCTGAAGTCTGTTCGCGCGCGACGATGCAAAGACCTTCTTTCGCTCCGCTCTTGGCCTGTCGGGCCGCCTCAAGATTTGTCGAATCGACGGTTTCTAAGCGGAGAATAGCCGGGTGAAAATTCGCGGACATCGATTGCGCAGGATAGACGAATCCACAGGCCCGTGCCAGTGACTCAGCGCTGACTCATTGTCGCAAGCAGGGTTAAAAACTGCCCGTTGGAAGATGTGGTATCTTTTGCGCGCCAATCTGACTGGCGAAAAAAGATGAAGAGCTGCCCCAGTTGTAATCGCACCTATTCTGACGACACGATCACGTTCTGTCTGGTCGACGGCTCGGTCCTTTCGGCGCCGTATCATCCCGATCAGACGCGTCGCATCCCGGAACCTCGAACAACCCAAGCCGCGGCAACTGAAATCCTGCCGTCAGGCTCCAGCGGTTCCCGTGCACCTTTGCAGTCCACGATCAGAGCACCAGCGCCCAGCGTGCCGCCGCTCAATCCATCAACGCCGCCGGTGAACATTGACGATTCACCTAAGCGCAATATCGTTGCCTGGTTGCTGGTTAGCACCGCGATTGTGATTATCGGGATTGTCGCCATTGTCGCCGTTGTGATAATGGCGCCGAGATGGGGGAGTAACGAATCTTCGTCGCGTACTCAGGCTTCTCCATCGCCGGTCAGCAAACTAAAGAAGACCAACGGGACGATGTGCGGACAAACGGTTAGCGACGCGATACTAAACAAATGGAATGAGATGGGCGGCGAGACCGGGAAGCTTGGCTGTCCGATCAATCAGGAAACCGAAGCGCCCGCTTCACCCACAGGCACCGCCGGACGATGGATTCAGTTTGCCAAAGGGGACGGTGGTTACTTGATCGAGTATGCGTCTCAAGTGTCTGAAGCGAACACGAAACCCACGCCCCTGGCCGGACACGTATTTGAAGTCACCGGCTGCATGTTCAAGTTATACGCCAGTCTCGGTGGAACAAAATCATGGTTGGGTTTTCCGATTAGTGATGGTTATGAAACAGATACTGGCGCTCGGCAGAATTTCGAGGCTGGTTATGTCGAGTGGGATCGAAAAACCTACCGCTGCGAGGCCCATGAGTTATTGCCGAAATAGGCTGGGAAAAAAGGAGCGCCGTTGATGGCTGCTCCTTCACCCTTTAACTTAAACCTGCGTGACTATCCCAGAAAGCCGCGGAACTTCGAGGCCGATCCAGCATAGCCCGGAAAGATTGATTTCAAGTTCGTCGCACTGAGGTGTTTCTGCGCCACCTCGCTGAACACGTCGCGGAAGTCAGTCGTCAACGCCAGGTCGCGTCCCTCGTACAACTGATCGCTCTTGAGTCCCGGCCAATCACCGTAAACTTTTCCCCCACGAACTGAATTGCCGACAACGAACATCGCGTTCGCGTGCCCGTGGTCTGTGCCGCGGTTGCCGTTTTCTTTCACAGTGCGGCCGAACTCAGACATCGTCAGGATCACTACGTCATCCATGCGCGAGCCTAGATCCGTATAGAGCGCGGCGATTGCGTTGCTGAATTGACGCAGCAGATTACTCAGTTGTCCCTGCTGATTGCCTTCGTTCACGTGCGTGTCCCAGCCGCCGATGTCGGTAAAGGCTACCTCCAGACCAACTCCGGCCTTGATTAGCTGCGCGATCTGGCGCAACGAATTTCCGAAAGGATTTTGCGGATAAGTCGCGCCATTTTCGACTTTGTATTGGGCGGGATTGACCTGCTTCAGATAATTAATCGCTTCGAAAGTTTCCTTACCCGTTCCGCGCAAGCTGTCGTTAACGGCCTGGTCGTACATGGCTTCGAATCCACCCTGCACATTCGCTGAACTTTGGCCCGCGCGAATATTGAAGTCAGCAAGATTGGCCATCGCGATGGTCGGCGCTTTACCTTGCATCGCGCGGGGCATCTGCTGCGTCATCGACACGGCGCGGAAGAGTGACTTCTGCGGATCGGTCTTCGATTGCAGATAACGATTGAGCCAACCATCTTCGGTTGACTTCACGCCGGGCGTCGCCGACTCCATGTAATCCTGCGCGTCAAAGTGCGAACGGGTGTTGTCAGGCGAGCCGGACGCATGAACGATTGCCAGCCGCTTCGAATCCCACAGCGGTTTGAATCCGGCGAGCGAGGGATGCAGTCCAAAAAAACCATCGAGATTCAACGCCGCCTCAGCGCCACCATTCGGTTTTGGAATCGCGATGTTCGGACGAAGGTTGTAATAGTTTGATTCGCCGTGGGGCACCACGACATTCAGTCCATCCACCGCGCCGCGCTGAAAGATCGCAATCAGCGTCTTACGCCTTCCGCTGCTCGCGTTATCGAATGTCGACGCCAGTGCCCGTTTCAAAAAACTTGGCGCGGAAGCCACGGCCCCAAAGGACGCCAAAGCGATGCTTCCGGTTCTGATGAAGTACCGTCTGTTCATTTGATTACCTCTTATGACGTGTGGCCATCACTGCCGTTGAAACTCGGGCGAACCCACAATCAATCCAGCAAGTTTCACGACTGGATTGTCGAGCGATGCCGCGGGATTGGCTCGCGCTAGCTGCTGCTGAGACAACTGTTGCTGCTGTTGCTGCTGGGGTCCGCCCAGGCCAGGGCCCAGAATGCCTCGCTGAAATCCTTGTTCAAATGGATTCGCCGGCGCCGTATTGGATGCTGTCTGTGCGGTGGGAATTGCCGGCACCGTAATCTGATCGCTCAACTGTTTCAGGAGAGTCTCGCGCGTTTTCGCAGAAAGTTCTCCGCCCACAATCATCGTCACAAAGCGATCGAGCAGTTTCTCTTTGTCCACCGACGTCCCGGTCTTCACGTCCCCCACGAGCTTCGACAGATCGACGCGCGTGCCCGGAATTCGATTGCTGACCAACGCCAATGCGAAATTCATGCGCTCAAGCAAGGCACCGGTGTTCACCCAATGATCAGCGGTGTCTGCATATCCGTTCGGTGTCTGAAAGCCGTAGAGCGGTTGGCCCATCCTGGCAATCCACTGATGAAATTGGGGACCGCCGTTCGTGTCGGCGCCCAACGTGCGCACGGCGCTCACCGCGAGTTCAAAAGGCTGTTTCACTTTCGCGCGATATGCAGCGGACGAATTAAATTCTGCGGAGGAGAAAATGGTGCGCAGCATTTCGCGAATGTCGCCATCAGTTTTCATGTAAGTCTGTGCGACCCGATCGACAAGCGCGGCAGGCGGTTCATCCGACACGAAGTTCCGCACGAGCTTCGTCGCGATGAACTTTGCGGTTGAAGGATGATGCGCGAGGATGTCCAGCACCATCAGTCCATCTTTCACGCCACCTCCCGCAGGAATCTTGTGACCGAGGACCATTTTCTCGCCATCGTCATGGACGCGTGGATTAAAAAAGAAACGCCCAGCGTTCTCTCTCAGCATTTCGACCCGCCGTCCTCCGGCTCCGGAAATCTCCGCGGCCGCAGCTCCGGCACCACGGGGAGCAAAGATCGTCCACCCCGTGAAGCAGCGGGCAACCTCCTGTACATCTTTTTGCGTATAGCCGCCATCGACGCCAAGCGTATGCAACTCCATCAACTCGCGCGCGTAGTTCTCATTGATGCCGCGACGCTGTTGCTGCTGGGGTCGCTGATCCTGTGGGTTGTTGCTCATGCGCAACTGCGCCAAGGGACCACGAGCCGCGCCGGGCCTGAACTGCGGTAGCTGCGCGTCGGGACTCACACTTTGAAAATTATCCAGGTAGAAGAGCATCGCCGGACTCTGAGCATCGGCCAACAGTAGATCGTAGAACTTGCCAAGCGTGTGCGGACGAATCGTGTCGCGGTCATAGGAAATCAACAACCAACGATCAGCACCCTTGCCCGCAAACACGTTGAAGTGGTTCGTCCAGAAATCAACCAACACTTCCTGTAACTGTCGCTCGCTATAGACGGCGCGCAGGATTCGCGACATCTGCAGCTCGCCTGTAAGGAAAGCCGCCGGCCGCAAATTGTTTTCTTTGAAATAATCCATCAACGCCTGCCGATACTTCGGGTTGTTAATCGGGTTCTGGTCGTTGATCACGGCGTTCGGATTTGGATTGTTTGCGTTCGCGGGCGCCTGCATTTCGTTCGGCATCGCCTCGCCGCTCTTAGGTTGATTTGCGTCCGCAGCATTAGCGCCACCCTTTACCCGATTCTCACGCGCAGCCGCGAGGTCAGCGGGTAGTGCGTCGCGCTTCTGAAGTTGTTTCAAGAGCTGCCCCGGCTGTGGATACTTCTCGTAAAGTTCCGCGGTCGTCATACGCAGCGTCTCGAGATTCTGAAGTTTTGCTTCACTCGCCGAGTCATCGATTTTTGCAGGGTTGAGCTGAAGCTCAATATACCTATCGACACCCATCGCTCTGACGCGTTCGACATCGCCCGGGCGAGCACCAAACCCGAGACGGTTTAGTACGTGCAGGATTCGCTGATCCTCAGTGAGCTTGCCCGCCTTTGCGCCGGGCCCGCTCATATTCTGCGCTCCAACCACACCCGCGAACGCGCTCGCGAGCAACGAGCTAATCACAACAAACGCGCCAATCTGGCGCGAAAGCGACGATTGAAAATTGGTTCGTGTGTTCTTCATGGTGATAACTCTCAGCTTGGATTCCGCGATTCGCTGATTATTGCAACCTCCTGTTAGACGCAGCGCGCGCCCGGTTGGTTGAGCAAATTCCCTATGGATTAAGGCGATGTCGATGCGCCGCGCCCGTGCCGGTTCGCCGCGGTTGCGGCTTCGGATAAGTTACAGGACTGCGATTCCGGCCCCTCGAATATCGAATCAAATTACGAACCGACGAACTCTGCCAACTTGGATTTTCGAGGGCGACAATGAGGGACGCAGCAGCAGATCTATCGATCGCGTTTGGCGCCAGCGATTGGCTGAGGCTCGCGATATGCGGAATCAAAGAATCGGGTGGTGTTCTCGGTCACACTCGGCGCGCCTTCGAGTCGCGCCGTCATGGTTGGCGGGATGAAGCGTTGATCATTCTGAATTTGAGTCGGCGGCACTTGATTCTGCACCAGACTGGGCGAGAGAGCTGCGCTGATCAATTTCGAAAGCTGCCGGATCAGCAGAATATCGATCACCAGAATGCTGGGCATGCCAAATATGGGCAGCGCCGGAGAAACGGCGCCGGCACCGGTCCGCACCATCTCGATTGTGCCGGAGACGATTCCGCCAAAACCGCCGAGCGTAATCAGTGCGATCAAACAGCCAATAATCAGAATCGGTTTCGTGAGACTAACCGAGGCGTACTGAATCACCGGAGCAGTGATTGGCGCGGTAAGATTAGCACCACAGCGGTTACAGAAGTTAAGGCCGGTGCTTTCGGCTCCGCAGGATGGACAGAACATAGCTAGTGAATAGTAAATCGGGAATCGTAAATAGTGAACCCAAATCTCCGCGTCGGAAACTTACTACGATCTCACTCGCTGCCTTGTTCACCCCTATTTACGATTTTACGATTCACTATTTACTTGATCATGTAGGCCTTGCCCTTCCAAACGACAATTACCTCGCCGCCGAGCTGTTGCGCAATCGAACGCAGACCTGAGTCAAGCGAATTGAACTCGTCGGTGCCGCGCGTGACCGACTTCACCGCCATCGACGACTTGAACTTCTGATCGACCCAGGCGCTTCCCTGCCGGCGAAACTTCCGGCCGCCCGCGGAGCGGGTCTGCTCTTCCTCAGCAGCTTTTGGTTTAGGCGCGGAAATACTCAAAGGCATGTTTTCACCGCGAGTCTCGTTCGCATTGCGCGCATTCTGATTTTCAAAATTACGACTTGGCCCACCTTTAGACTTCTCATCAGCCATCTTTCGCTGCTGCGCGACAGTTTGGTCCTTGACCTGACTGTCGTCGCGCGATTGGGTCACGATCACTCCTTGTGATCGGTCCCGCCCCGCACTGGCAATCTTGTCCGTTGCCTGCTCGGCCTTTTGTGGTTCTCGTTTCGCGGCGATGCGATTGACCGTCGCGGGTTGACCACTTTCACCCGGTGGAGGCGGTGCATAAGAGGGCGAAGCTTTTGCGATGTCAGACTCGCCAGTCGCTTTCTTCATTTCAACCGGAGGAGCTGTCGGGGCTTCCTTCATGATCGTCGTGGCAGGAGGTGCCGCAACGGATTTGTCCGCGTCCCGCTTTTGCGATTGATCATTGCCTGCCGAAGTTCCCAAAGGCGAATTCGATGGCTGCGGACGAGTCGTCGCTTCCGTCACGCCTCCGTTCGTGGTACCTGCTGAAGGTTGACCTGCACTCGCCGGATGTTGCTCACCTTCATTTCGTGACG
>JACXTT010012307.1_pt1 | contig 11363 bp, 12 predicted proteins | sample 9270951 | NCBI WGS metagenome assembly JACXTT01 (sample SAMN15532306, study PRJNA645909) | rock metagenome | isolation source: weathered quartz diorite | place: Puerto Rico | collected 2017-06-21 | reverse complement strand
CCCTGGTCAAGCGCCTGGTTGAAATGCATGGGGGGGCGGTTTCCGCCGAGAGTGCCGGCATCGACATGGGAAGCACGTTCGTGCTCCGTCTACCGGTGAATGAGTCCCAGGCCCAGCAGCCTCACCCCGAAGGCGCCCCGACCATGCGCACGTCTCCACTCCGGATGCTGATCGTCGACGACAATCGCGATGCCGCGGACAGCCTGGCGATGCTCTTGCGGATCAGCGGCCACGACATCCACACGGCGTATGACGGCGCCGAGGCGCTCCAGTTGGCGAAGGAGTTCCGGCCCGACGTCGTGCTGCTCGATATCGGCTTGCCCAAGATGGACGGGCATGAGGTGGCGCAGCAGCTGCGGCAGGAGCCGTGGGGCCACCGACTCTGCCTGATCGCCGTCACCGGGTGGAGCGAAGAGACCGACCGCGCGAAGTCGAGGGCGGCCGGCTTCGACCACCACCTCGTCAAGCCCCTCGACACGGCCCAGCTCGCCCAACTCCTCGACGACGTAGCACGCTCGGCGCGGAGCTGACGCCATGAACGGCGCCGTGAGGGTCGCCGCGGTCGGCGACCTGCATTGCAAAAGCACCTCGCCCGGCTCCTTCCAGACGCTCTTCTCGCGAGTCGCCGAGAGCGCCGACGTGTTGGCCCTCTGCGGTGACCTCACCGATCGCGGCCTGACCGACGAGGCGCGCATCCTGGCCAAGGAGCTTCAGGCCGTGAAGATCCCGAAGATCGCGGTGCTGGGAAACCACGACTACGAATCGGACGCTGCGGCCGAGGTGATCGCCATCCTCGGCGAGGCGCACGTGACCGTCCTGGACGGCACCGCGGTCGAGATCTCCGGCATCGGCTTCGCGGGCGCGAAGGGCTTCGGCGGCGGCTTCGGCGACCGCGCGCTACAGGCGTGGGGCGAAGGCGCCACCAAGGTGTTCGTGCGCGAGGCGGTCGACGAGGCACTCAAGCTCGAGTCCGCGCTGGCCCGCCTGCGCACGCCGGGCCGCGTCGTGCTCCTCCACTACGCGCCGGTCCTCGACACGGTCGACGGCGAGCCGCACGAGATCTACCCGTTCCTCGGCTCGAGCCGGCTCGAGGAGCCCGTCAATCGCTACGCCGCCAGCGTTGTCTTCCATGGCCACGCGCATCGCGGTCAGCCTGAGGGCAAGACCGTCGGCGGCATTCCGGTCTACAACGTCGCGCTGCCGCTGCTGCAGCGTCTCTATCCTGACCGGTCCCCGTTTCGGGTCGTCGAGATCCCGGCGATGCCGGCCGAGCCGGCGCCGCCGCCGGTGACGGTCAGTCGCGGGTCCACGCAATGAGCCAGGCGATCTTGCCCGATCCCCGCGCTCCGCGCCGTCGGCGCGAAAGCGCCGCGGCCAGCACGAGTAGCTTGCGCTTCTACCGTCGGGTCTTGCGGGAGCTGACGGCGGCCCACATCGACTTCCTCGTGGGCGGCGGCTATGCGCTCGAGCGCTATCTGGGCATCGGCCGGCTCGTGAAGGACCTGGATCTCTTCGTGCGACCGCGCGACGTCCAGAAAGCCCTGGACGTGCTCGCGGAGCGCCTGGGCTGCCACACCGAGCTCACCTTCCCGCACTGGCTCGGCAAGGTGCGGCACCGCGGCGACCACGTCGACTTCATCTTCAACGCCGGCAACGGCGTCTGCGTCGTCGACGACGATTGGTTCAACTACGCGGTCCCGTCACGCGTGTTGGACGTGCCGGTCCTCCTGTGTCCGGTCGAGGAGATGATCTGGTCCAAGGCCTTCGTGATGGAGCGCGAGCGGTACGACGGCGCGGACGTCGCGCACCTGCTCCACGCCTGCGCCGGCTCGCTCGACTGGGATCGCCTGAGCGCGCGCTTCGGCCAGCACTGGCGAATCCTGTTCGCGCATCTCACGCTCTTCGGGTTCATCTATCCGTCCGAGCGCCGGCGCATCCCGGAGGCCGTGATGCGTGAGTGCCTGCGCCTCATGGACCACGAGATGCGCCGCGCGTCGTCCCGGCGGATCTGTCGCGGGACGTTGACTTCACGTGCCCAGTATCTGGTCGACCTCGAGCTCTGGGGGTACGAGGACGCGCGGCTGGCTCCGCACGGGAGCATGAGCGAAGAAGACGCTTCGATCTGGACGGCGGCCATCGACGCGGAGGCGAGCCGACCGCTCGGCGAGCGACCGCGCGAGGACGCCGCGCCCAACGATCTACCGGTAGGGGGAGTCACCCATGGCTCGATGTGATGTGTGCGGCAACGACTATCGACGGACGATGGAGATCCGCTACCAGAACTCGGTCGGCACGTTCGACTCGTTCGAGTGCGCCATCCAGAAGATCGCCCCGGTGTGCGAGCACTGCCACTGCCGTGTGATCGGTCACGGCGTCGAGCACGGCGACCGGATCTTCTGTTGCGCGCATTGCGCCGAAAAATCTGGGGTTCGTCCGGCTGAGGTCAACGCTTAGCGCCGGAGGTGGTGGGGCGCGCGGGGGTGCGGTAGGGGGCGGCCGGACCACGCGGCACGCGTTCGCTGACCGGCGGCGGCTGGGCTCCATCTGGGTGCGCGACTTCCGACGCACGCTTGGAGGGAACGGGTCCGCTCGCCCCCTACCGCACCCCCGTGCACCCCACCACCTCCGACCCCACTCGGAGCCTGGTACTCACTTGGAAGCCTAGAGCTGGAGCACACGGCAACGATGGCGGCGGCGAAGGCGGGGAAGGTCGAGGAGGGGCCGGTTGTTGCGCGGCTCAGGGAGAAGATTGCCAGCGGGTTCGCGTACGTCGAGGATCTGATGTACCTGGGGCTCGCGGCGATGCTCGCGCTGAGCGCGCTGGTGTTGTTGGGAGCGACCGCGTGGACTCTGAGCAAGAGCGTCACCGGCGGGGCCTTGCCGTCCAGCATCGTAGGGCTCCTCGACCAGCTCTTACTGGTGCTGCTGATCGTCGAGCTGCTCTACACCGTGCACGTGTCGTTTCGCGAGCACGTGCTGACGGCGCCGCCGTTCCTGCTGGTCGCGCTGATCGCCACCGTGCGGCGCATCCTCGTGCTCACCGCGGAGACGAAGACCGCCATCGAGTCCCGGCCCGAGATGTTTCGCGAGACGCTCCTCGAGCTCGGGCTGCTGACCGTGATGGCGCTGAGCCTGGTCGTCTGCCTCTATCTGCTGCGCGCCCGAGACGTCGGCGCTCCCGCGACCGCCGAGCGCCGCTGACTCGGCACCGCGCGGGCGTCGGTCACAGCGCGCGATCGAAGAAATCGACGATCTCGGGGTTCAACGTCGCGTGCAGCGCATCGCGATCGAAGCCCTTCGGGTCGCGCGCGGCCTCGCCCACCACAAACGTCAGTGCCCAGGGGTAGCGCGCGATGAAAGAGAAGTGCCCGGCTCCTCTCACGAGGACGTATTCCCTCCCCGGCGGCAGCGTCTGGGCGAGGCGCTCGGCGTGGTATCTCACGAGCGTGAGATCGTCGAGGTCGGCGCCATATAAACGCACCGGAACGGTGAGCCGCGCGAGCGTCTCGTCACTGAACGGGAGCGCGTTCGGCGCCATGAGCACGATAGCGCGCACGCGTACGTCGCGGACGTCCGGGATGTCGCCGACCGCCCGGGCGGAATCCCGCGCGGCCGCGCCGCCGAACGAGCAAAACCTGACGTCGTCTGGATGCTGCCGGCAATGCGCGACGCTCGCGGCCGGCCTCGGCTGCGCGCCGGCGACCGCCAGCGCCGTGTACCCCCCGTTCGAGTGTCCTACGACACCGATCCGCCGCCGCGTGACGCGGGGGCCGAGCGCCGCATCTGCCAGCACCGCGTCGATGACGCGGGAGACCTGTCGCGGCCGTCCCGCCCACACGGCAATTCCGGCGACGTCGTTGCCGGTTCCGCGCGGGTGCGCCAGGGCCGCAACGACGTAGCCGTGCGCGGCCAGAGCCATCGCCAGGTCGCGGTGGTTCAGCGCGAGGCCGTTGGATCCGTGCGAGATGACGACCAACCCGAACTGTCCGTCGGCCGGGGGGGCATCGGCGGCGACATGCAACTCGAACGCGATCAACCGGCACAACATCACGGGCAGCCGGCACGGCGTGAGGGGCGCCGTCAGGAAGAGCGGCGCCGGCGTCGCGCGGGTCGGATACCAGAGAGCGGCGGGAAACGGCTCGCCGGTGGCCGTCTCCTGGAGGTCGATCCGGCGATAGCCGACGTTGTACGAGGTCGCGGCGCCGCCCGCCGCCGCGACACCGAGCGCCACCACCAGCAGGACGAGGCTGGCGACCCTTGTGGTCAAACGAAGCGCGACATGATCTGCCCGCCGAGCACCTTCATGTAGTAGTGCTGCGTGTCCATGTCGGTCGCGCGCAGGCTGACCCAGATCTTGCGGGCGCCCGCCTCGGCGATCTGCTCGATCCGCTTGATCCAATCGCTCGCGTTGCCGGCGAGCGCGAAGCGCTCGATCGCGTAGTCGGTGAGCCCCAGCGCGTCCATCCGCTTGGGGTTGCGCCCTTCGTGGAGCACGTGGTCGTAGAGCTCGTAGCCGTCGACGTACTCCTGGACCTTCGCCCGGAGCTCGCCGGGCAGGTGCTTGCCGTCGAGCCCGAAGCGCATCGAGTGATTGAGGATCGACGACACGGAGGCCTTCACGCCCTGGATCGCCCGGTCGCGGTCGTCGTCGAGCGACGTCCGCGTCGTGAACCAGATGTCGACTTCCGAGGGGTCGCGCCCGGCCTCGCGCGCGCCCGCGTGAACGCGCGCGATCGTGTCCTTGATCACCTCGGGCAAGAGCCCGGTGCCGGCGGTGACGCCGTCGCCGATCCGCCCGGCCAGATGCAGCATCTTCGGTCCCTCGGCGCAGATCGAAATCGGGATGCGCTGGCGCGTGACCGTCGATGCCCAGCGCACGCGCTGCGGCCGGCCTTGATAGGTGGCCTCGCCCTTGGCCAGCAGATCGCGCACGCAGGTGACGTAGTCCTCGATGCGCGCGCGCGTGGCCACCTCGTAGCCGATGTTGAGCACGGCGCTGTCGCCGCTGGCGATGTCCATGAACGCGCGGCCGCCGGTCAGGCTGTCGATCGACGCCAGGAACGACGCCATGACTTGCGGCTCGCGCGTGAGCGGGTTCGTGGGCCTGAGGCCCACCCGCGCCCGCGAGGCGCCGAGCGCGATCAGCGTGGCTCTGACGTACGCGTCGCCACCGATGAACGCGGTGTCGTGCGTGCCCACCGCCTCGGCGCCGTAGTCGTCGGCCATCTTTGCCAGGTCGATGAACTTCCGCGTGTCTTTTTCCTGCAGCAGCGGGGTTCCGGGGCTCAGGCTGATGCCGAACGTAACTTTCATTTGGTGTCCTCGCGGTTGGCCGTGCGCGGGCCCCCGCTCACGTAGATCGTCTCGCCCGTCATGAAGCTCGCCTGGTCCGACGCGGCGAAGACGACGGCCCACGCGATTTCCTCGGGGCGCGCCAGACGTTGCAGTGGCACCTCGCGCGCGGCGTTGGCGATCATGGCCGGGGTCTTCCACACCTCGAGCACGCCTTCCGTCTCGGTGGGCCCGGGCGCCACGGCGTTGACGGTGATCCCGTATTTCGCCCACTCGGCGCCGAGACTCTGCGTCAGCACCGTCGCGCCAGCCTTGGCGGCCGCGTAGGCGGCCATCCCGCGCGAGCCGCTGCGGCTGGCGACCGAAGTGACGTTGACGATCCGCCCCGCGCGCTGGCGGATCATCACGCGCCCGACCGCCTGCGAGAAGAGAAACACGCCGGTGAGGTTCGTGGCGATCATCGCGTCCCACTCGGCCCGGGGCAGGTCCTCGAGCGGAACGCGGATCCGGTAGCCGGCGTTGTTGACGAGGATGTCGATGCGGCCGAACTCGTCCACGGTCCGGGCGACGGCGGCGTCGACCTGGCTGGTCTCGCCGACGTCACACGGCACGGCGAGCGCCCGGCGCCCCTCGGCGCGCACGAGATCGGCGACCGGCTCCAGCGCATCCTTGCGACGGCTGCAGACGGCCACGTGCGCGCCGACCCGGGCGAGCTCGACCGCGATCGCGCGGCCGATCCCCTGACTCGCCCCGGTAACGATCGCGACGCGATCGCGGAGCGTGTCGGCCGAGAACGCCACCTTACTGGATGACCGAGCGCGGCGTGGCCACCAGGCGCGTCACCTTGATCTGCTCGCGATCGATTAGGCTCGGCACCTTGGGCGCGATCTCGTTCTTCCAGTAGTCGCTCTGGTACACGATGTCGTAGAGGCGCTTGCGCTCGGCCTCGCTCTCGAAGCGGCGCAGCCAGACGTAGACGCTCTCGTCTTCCTCGCCGACGAAGCTGCCGAGGATGACCATGCCCATCTTCACCTGGAATGGGATGATCTCTTCCTCCATGCACTTCACCCACTTCTCGCGCTGGCCGGGACGGACGTGGTACTGCCGGAGCTCGAAGATCATGCGGCCCTCCTTAGGATGGGCCCGAGGGTACACCAGACCGAGACCTCGAGAGCGTGTATGATCGGGGTCCTGTGATCCGGAACCTGATCGCGCTGTCGCCGCCGACCCTACCGGATGCCGCGCCCATCGAATACGTGCAGGCGGCCGCCGCCGCGGGCTACGACGCGGTCGGGTTGCGCCTGGCTCCCTCGCCGCTGTTTCCGTACCATCCGATCGTCGGCGATGCGCCGCTGATCCGCGAGCTCAAGACGGTGCTCGTGAGCTCGGGACTCTCGGTGCTCGACATCCTGAGCTTCTATCTGCGGCCGGACACCGACCTCGAGGCGTTCGCCCCTGCCCTGGAGCTCGGCGCCGAGCTCGGTGCGCGCTACGCGCTGGTGTGTGGCGACGACAGTGACTGGGCGCGCCTGCGCGGCAACATGGGTCGCTTCTGCGACCTGGCCGCGCAGTGCGGCATCGCCGCCGCCCTCGAGTTCGCGGTGATCCGGCCGCTCGCCACGCTCTCCCAGGCGCTCCGGCTCCTGTCCGAGCTCGGCCGCAAGAACGGCGTGATCTGTCTGGACCCGCTCAACTTCGTCCGCGGCGGCGGCAGCGCCGCGCTGCTGCGCGGACTCGAGCCTCGTCTATTTCCCTACGCGCAGCTCTCGGACGGCGTGCTCGACCCCGGCGAGCCCGATCTCTCGAAGCTCGGCCGCATGAGCCCCAACCAGCGCCGCATGCCGGGCGACGGCGTGTTGCCACTGCGCCACATCCTCGACGCGCTGCCGCCGGGGCTGCCGCTCAGCGTCGAGATTCCGATGCCGCCGACGGTGCGGCTCTCGGCGCGCGAGTGGGTCCGGGCTACGGCGGACCGCACTCGTCGCTTCCTCGACGAGTACTACCGCGCGAAGCAAGAGGAGCGTCCGTCCTGAGGTGAGCTCGGCTCGCTTCGCGAGCCGCCATCAACGTGCGGCACCGAGCCAGGCCGACGCGGCTCAACGCGATGAGCAGCCGGCTCGCCCGGAGGGTGGCGCGGCTCCGGCGATAGCGTCTCAAGCCCGCCTCGAGAAGGCGACTACACTCCCCGGGCATGTCGCGACGCTACGCGCGCTGCGGCACGAGGTCAACCACATTTCACGGGCACCGGATGCATCCGCCCGCGCGGTGGTACAGTCCGTCAACGACCCACGGTGGATCACGGCCCCTTCGCGCAGGAGGCAGCACGATGAAACGCAGCGACCAGCGCATCCTGACCACTCACGTCGGTAGTCTCCCTCGCACGCCCGCGCTCCGCGATCTGCTCGTGCGCCAGGATCGCGGCGAGACGGTCGATGCCGCCGCGCTCGCCCACGCGGCCGAGGCGGCCGTGCGTCACGTTGTGGCCAAGCAGCTCGAGGCCGGCGTGGACGTCGGCAACGACGGCGAGCAGCCGCGCGTCGGCTTCTCGACCTATCCGGCCAAGCGCATGCGCGGCTTCGGCGGCGAGAGCAAGCGGCGCATGTCCCGCGACATCGCGGAGCATCCCGACTACATGGCGCGCCTGTCGCGGATGCGCTCGGGCGCGGCCCGCATCAATGACGCGCCGCAGGCGATCGCCGAGGTGGCCTACACCGACCTCGGCGAGGCCACCGCCGAGTGCGATCTGTTCCAGCGCGGTACCGCCGGCACCAAGGGCTTCGCCGAGCCGTTCATGACCGCGGCCTCGCCCGGCGTCATCGCGACGATCATGCTCGACGCGTTCTATGGCTCCCACGAGCGCTACATCCGCGCGCTGGCCCGCGAGATGCGCAAGGAATACGAGCTGATCGTTTCGCGCGGGTTCGTGCTCCAGCTCGACTGCCCCGATCTGGCCATGGAGCGCGCGCGCTTCTTCCAGGACGAGTCGCTCGACGGCTTCCTGGCCGCCGTCGCCTTGCACATTGACGCGATCAACGAGGCGATCACGGCGATCCCGCCCGACCGGGTACGCTTGCACCTCTGCTGGGGCAACTACGACGGCCCGCACACCCACGACGTGCCGCTCGAGCCGCTGCTGCCGATCATCTACCGTGCGAAGGTCGGCGCGCTCTCCATGCCGCTGGCCAGCCCGCGCCATCAGCACGAGCTCAAGGCGTTTCGCCAGCACCCGTTACCCGGCTCGTGGCTGTTCCTGCCGGGCGTTATCGATTCGACGGTCAACGTCGTCGAGCATCCGGAAGTCGTCGCCGACCGCATCACGGCGGCCGCGGCCGCCATCGGCGACAAGACCCGCGTGCTGGCGAGCGTCGACTGCGGGTTCGGCACCTTCGCGGGCTCGCAGCTCGTCGAAGAAAGCGTAGTGTGGGCGAAGCTGCGCGCGCTACGCGAGGGAGCGGATGTGGCGAGCAAGCGGCTCTGGAGCTGACCGGACCGGGCGGCTCACGAGCCGGTCGTCGCGGATCGCCTCGATCCCCGCGCGGTCTGCTCGAGCAAGCCGAGGAAGGCGCGCGCGCTCGCGGTCACTCTTCGCGCCTCGTGGTGAATCACGTGGAAGTGCCGCTGGAGGCGGATCCCCTTGAGGCGCAGGGCGCGAAGGCGCCCGGTCGTCGTCTCTCCTCGGACCGCGTGAGTCGAAACGAACGCGACGCCCAGCCCGGCCATCACGCCCTGCTTGATCGCCTCGGTGTGGTCGAGCTCCATCGCCACCCGGAACTTGACCCCCGCCCGCAGCAGCGCGCGCTCGGTGACGCTGCGGGTCGCCGACCCTTCTTCGCGCAGGAGCAACGGCGCGTCCGCGAGTGAGTCGGGGGCGATCTCGCGTCGTCGCGCCCACGCGTGATCGGGCGACACGATGAGCACGAGCTCATCGAGCATCCCCGCCGTTAGACACTCCTCGCCGGGCCAGAGCGCGTGCCCGCCGACGATTCCGAGGTCGAGGTCGCGTTCCCTGACGCGTCCCTCGATCGTCTGAGAATTCGCGATCTGGAGCTTCACGTCCACGCCCGGGTACTTGGCTCGATAGGCCGCCACGATCCGGGGCAGCACGTAGAGCCCTGGCGTGGTGCTGGCGCCGATCAAGAGCGAGCCGTGAGCCAGGCCGTCGAGATCGGCGAGTGCCCGGCGCGCGCCCTCGACGGCCGAGACCGCGCGGTCAGCGAATTGCTCGAAGACACGGCCAGCCTCGGTGACGGTGACGAGGCGGCGGCGGCCCAGGCGGAAGAAGAGCTGCTTGCCGAGCTCGCGCTCCAGTTCGCTGATGTGCTCCGAGAGCGTCGGCTGCGACGAATGGATCTTCTTCGCGGCCAGGCTGAAGCTCTTCTCCCGCGCGACCGCGAGGAACACCTCGAGCTGGCGTAAGGTCATTTCGGGTTTTCCCTATGTCCAAGTTCCAAAATTCGTATTGGACCCTATAGCAGGACCGGGCGTAATACAAGCGGCGAGAAAGGAGGAACCCATGATCTTCCGTCACTTCCTTTCGCCGCAGACCGGGTGCGCCAGCTATCTCTTCGGCTGAGCGGGCGCAGCGTGCTGCGCTGTGGTGGATCCACAGCTCGACGTCGCGCCCTATGTCGAAGCCGCCGCGCAGAAGTCCATGCGGATCACGCACATCTTCGAAACCCACGTCCAGGCCGACCACGTGTCCGGCGCCCGCCGCCTCTCGGAGGCGACCGGCGCCCCGGTGATCTTCCACGAGTCGGCGCCGATCGAGTTTCCTCACCTCGATGTCCGGGACGCAGAGCGGCTCGAGCTCGGTAATGTGTCGCTCTCGATCCTCCACACGCCGGGGCACACGCCGGACAGCGTCTCGATCCTGGTCACGGACAAGACGCGGGCCGCCGAGCCCTGGTTCGTCTTGACCGGAGACACGCTCTTCTCGGGTGGGGTCGGGCGCCCCGATCTCGTCGGCGCCGGCTCGGAAGCGGCGCTCGCCCGGCAGCTCCACGAGAGCCTGCACGGCAAGCTCCTGAGCTTGCCCGATCACCTGGAGATCTTTCCCGCCCACTTCGGCGGCGCGGCGTGCGGGAAAGGCCTGAGCGGAAAGCCCGGGTCGACGATCGGCTTCGAGCGGCGCTTCAATCCGGCGCTCCAGGCCGGGTCGCGGGCCGAGTTCGTGGACTTCGTCCTGGCCGATCTCCCGCCCCAGCCGGAGATCTTCGCCGAGAATCGCCGGCGCAATCTGACGGGCGCATGAGCGACATGCGGCTCGGACTGCGGGAGAACGTCCCGCAGTTCGCGCTGCTCGTCGTCCTGAATTCGTTCGTCGGTGCCATGGTGGGCATGGAGCGGACCGTGCTGCCGCTCCTGGGCGAGCAGGAGTTCGGGCTCGGCTCGAAGACCGCCATCACGTCGTTCATCGTGAGCTTCGGCGTGACCAAGGCGATCGTCAATCTGGTCGCGGCCCGCGCGTCCGATCGCGTCGGCCGCAAGCCCATCCTGATTCTCGGGTGGTTGTTCGCAGTCCCCGTGCCCTTCCTGATCATCTACGCGCCGGCATGGTGGTTGATCGACCTCGCCAACGTCTTGCTCGGAGCGAATCAGGCGATGGCATGGTCGATGACGGTGATCATGAAGGTCGACCTCGTGGGCCCCAGGCGCCGCGGCCTCGCGCTCGGGCTCAACGAGTTCGCCGGCTACTTCGCGGTGGGCGTGGTGTCGTGGGTGACCGGCTACATCGCGGCGAGCTCGGCGCTTCGGCCGCAGCCGTTCTACCTCGGGATCGTCGTGGCGATCGTGGGTCTGGTCGTGTCGGTGCTGTTCGTCCGAGAAACGCGCGCCTTTGCGCACCTCGAAGCAGCCACGTCGCCAGCGACCGCGCCGAGCACCCCGCCCTCGCTCGGCCGGGTCTTCTACGTCACGAGCCTCGGGAACGTGAGCCTCTTCGCGGCGTGTCAGGCGGGCCGCGGCAACAATCCCGACGACCGCATGTCCGTGGGGCTCTATCCGCCGTCCTGCACCGGCTACAGGCCCCGCGTCGCCGCCATCGACGGTTCCCACGCGTCAGTCCACAGGGG
>JACXTT010012306.1_pt1 | contig 11364 bp, 11 predicted proteins | sample 9270951 | NCBI WGS metagenome assembly JACXTT01 (sample SAMN15532306, study PRJNA645909) | rock metagenome | isolation source: weathered quartz diorite | place: Puerto Rico | collected 2017-06-21 | reverse complement strand
ATTTGGGCATTACGCCGGAATTGTAGAAATTTCTGGTGGTAAGCTCCTTGCTACTCACACCGACGGAGTAGGTACCAAAGTGATCATAGCGCAGATGATGAAAAAGTATGAAACTATAGGCATTGATTGCGTGGCAATGAATGTTAATGATATCATCTGCACCGGTGCAACACCAATATCATTCGTCGATTACATCGCGGCAAATAGAAATGAACAAGAAATCTTCAAGCAAATTGTAAGAGGCCTTGTGAAAGGAGCTAAAAAAGCCAAAGTGCCAATAGTGGGAGGAGAAACAGCCATTCTACCCGACATCATATCAGCAAGAAACTTTTCATTCGATCTGGCTGGAATGGTCGTGGGCATTCTCAACAAACATGAGATGGTGTTAGGCAATATGATAACTCCCGGTGACGCGATAATTGGCGTAAAAAGTAGTGGTCTTCACTCTAACGGTTACTCTCTTGCACGAAAAGTATTGCTGTCAAAATATCCCTTGCGGCACAAGATAAAAGGAGTTGGCACTTTAGGTGATTTACTACTTGAACCAACTGAGATTTATGTTCAACCGGTTCTTGAAGTGTTAAGAGAATGTGACATACACGGTCTTGCACATATAACAGGCGGTTCTTTTACCAAACTTTTGCGTCTTAAAAAAACTGGATATGTTCTTGATAATTTACCTGAGCCTCCTGAAATATTTCAGTTAATTGAAAATGAGGATGTAGAAAAGGAAGAAATGTACAAGACATTCAATATGGGTGTTGGCTTTTGCCTGATTGCTCCAGAAGATGAAGAAGAGCGAATATTTGAGATCTTCAAAAAACATAAGCTGTATAGTAGACAGATAGGTCAAATCACCGAAAAAAAAGGTGTTTTCATCGATTCACTTCGGATAGCATGAAAATCTAGAAAACTAGGAGGGTCATTGTTGTTTGTACATGAGGGATCTTTCGTATCTTCATGACCATATCCTCTAGCTCTTTAGTAGTATCGGTTTCAAGTTTACACATGATATCATACAGTCCCATCACAATGTTTGCTTCTCGCACCTTGCGAATATCCCTTATACGGTCAAATACATGTAATTCTTTGCCCGTATCGCAATGAACTGCAACATACCCTAATGCCATCCTATTAGCTCTTGAGAAACTACCTCCTTCGCTAACAAAATGCCTTGCTTAACATAGTTAATCTGTCCATAAGCATTTCTCGGATTGAACGCAATTAATGACAAAAACACGCTGCCGTGTGAATACGTTTTGTGCATTATTTGCTGGATTAGGATTTAATACCCAAATTAGTCCTAACAAGGCGTGCAACGCAGCGAGATAAGCTTTGAAGATGCATGCAGAGAGATTTCTCAGAATCTTCTATCAATTAGTAATCCCACAAGCAAGGATGCCAAAAAGGAAATCAAACGAATCTGTGTTAAGTATGCTCTAGAAAGAATCCCTAGAAACTATGAGATACTTGCATCGGTTAGTGGTTCTGATTTTGACAAACTAAAAAAAGTCCTAATAAGAAAACCTATCAAAACAGCATCCGGAGTAGCCGTGATTGCTCTAATGCCAAAACCATATGCATGCCCTCACGGAAGATGTACGTATTGCCCAGGAGGCGTGGATTTTAACACCCCAAATAGCTACACAGGAAGAGAGCCTTCGACACAGAACGCAATCGCAAATAATTATGACCCAAAAAAGCAGATTCTAGACAAACTGGAACATCTTAAATCGTATGGGCATGATAGCACAAAATTAGAGTTAGTTATCGTGGGAGGCACGTTTCTTTTCATGGAACGTGCTTATCAAATTAATTTCATTAAATCATGCTATGACGCGTTAAATGGATTTGAATCTGAAGACCTAGAATCTGCTAAAAAAAATAATGAAACTGCTAACATTCGAAATGTTGGATTTACCGTAGAAACAAAACCTGACTACTGTAAAAAGCAGCATGTTGACTGGATGCTAGATTATGGAATAACGAGAGTCGAGATCGGGGTTCAAACCTTACATGAGAGCGTATATGAAATTGTTAACAGAGGACACACCTTCAATGATGTGATAGAATCTTTTCAAATCTCAAAGGATGCAGGTTACAAAATTGTAGCGCACATGATGCCGGGTCTTCCCACGATGAGTCCTAAAGAAGACATAAAGGACTTTGGGAGACTCTTTTCTAATTCTGACCTCCGACCTGACATGCTAAAGATTTATCCTACTTTAATACTTGAAAATACTAAGCTTTATCAATCATACAAAGATGGTAGTTTTACTCCATATTCTGAAGATGACATGATTAAAGTCCTCACTGAAGTTAAGAAAATTATTCCTAGGTGGATCAGAATAATGAGACTTCAACGTGAAATATCTTCTGATCAAATAATTGCTGGACCCAAGCTTGGAAACCTGCGTCAAATAGTTCAGCAGAATCTACAAAAACACAATTTATCCTGCAAGTGTATTAGATGTAGGGAAGCTGGGCTATCAGAAGATTCAGTTAATATGGACGACATCAAGTTACACCAAAATAATTATGACTCGTCAGGTGGGCAGGAAGTTTTTCTATCATATGATGATTCAGCTGACAGAATATTTGGATTCTTGAGATTGCGAAAACCGAGCGTCAATGCTCATAGGAAAGAGGTTACCAAAGATACCTGTATTGTAAGAGAACTTCATGTTTACGGGAAATCTCTCAAACTTGGAAAACGTGATAGAGACAGCATACAACATCTCGGTTTGGGCAAAAAATTGATGGAAGAGGCTGAACGAATTTCTAGGGAAGAGTTTGATGCAAAGAATTTACTGGTAATAAGTGCAGTTGGTACAAGGGAATATTATAGAAAACTAGGGTATGCTTCTCGTGGTCCATACATGTCAAAGGATTTGGTATAATGGAAGAGCCACAAATCATTGGAAAGGGAACTTGGATAGACAAACTAGCTGACGAGCTCTTAGAAAGAGAAAAGGCGCTTGGCAGAAGTACTTCTCTTATTATAGTAGAAAGCGGTCTTGGCGCATCAGGAATCCCACACATAGGAAGCTTGGGTGATGCAGTAAGAGCATATGGGATTAAACTTGCTCTTGAAAATTTTGGATTCAAGTCAGAATTGATAGCATATTCCGATGATGTAGATGGCTTGCGTAAAATTCCTGAAGGGTTGCCAAATTGGTTAAATGAACACATCGCAAAACCAGTTTGCCTTATTCCAGATCCCTTTGGCTGTCATGATTCCTATGGACTTCATATGAGCAGTCTTCTTCTAGATGGACTTGATAATCTTGGAATAAAATATAGATTTCAGCGAGGAATAGACACTTACCGAAATGGGCTTTTGAAAGAACAGATCCATGTCATACTAACAAACAGCAAAAAAATTGGACAAAAAATTGCGGAGATGGTGGGACAAGAAAAATATCAAGAGGCTTTGCCTTACTTTCCAGTCTGTGCAAATTGTGGAAGGTTGTATACTGCCATCGCTTACGAATATTTGCCCGATGAACGGAAGATAAAATACAAGTGCAGTGGAACTACGATAGGGTCAAAAGTTCTGCCAGGATGTGGGTATGACGGTGTTGCCGATATCTCAAAGGATCTGGGCAAGCTTGCTTGGAAAGTAGAATTTGCTGCGCGATGGCAAGCGTTTGATGTACGATTTGAGGCATATGGCAAAGATATTATGGACTCGGTTAAGGTAAACGATTGGGTTTCAGACGAGATACTTGGATATGCGCACCCTACCCACATAAAATACGAAATGTTCTTGGACAAGGGTGGCAAAAAAATTTCAAAATCACAGGGAAATGTTGTGACGTCACAAGCTTGGCTAAGATATGGTACGCCAAAATCAATTCTTCTACTACTTTACAAGAGAATTACTGGAACTAGAGAAATCGGTTTTGAGGATATTCCAACATTAATGGATGAGTACAATGAGCTTGAAAACATTTACTTTGGAAAAATTAAACTGGAGAACGAGATGAAAACTATCAAGACAAAAGGCCTGTATGAATATGTCAATCTTCTAAATCCACCGAAGAATTCAAAACCATATGTTAACTACAGATTATTAATTCAGCTATCCAAAATATTTAGGGAAGATAGAGTAACGAAAGTAATAAAGAAACTTGTTGAATACGGCACCATTAAAGAATCTTCGCCAGAAGTGGAGAATCTCATCGCACTTGCAGGCAATTATGCGGATGATTTTGACAAACCAATGAAAGTTGAGCTTCAAATAGATGCCATCTCAAAGAATGCGTTATCAGAATTGTCAAGTCTTTTATCGTCTGCAAATGAATCGGAAGATCTTCAAAATGTGATATACCAAATTGCAAAAAATCATGGAATTCAACCAAAGGACTTTTTTAAGATATTATATCAGATTATTTTGGCATCAGATCGTGGGCCAAAGTTGGGACCATTTATCTTGGATATAGGAAGAAAAAAAGTGGCACAAGCAATAGAAGAATACCTATGAGATATGGCTCATAGCGAGCACAACAGGCCAAAAGGAAGTGGAATAGTACTAATCGCTATTGGGATCTTGATTTTTATTTTCGCACCAGGATACTTTAAGCAAGATATCATTACAGGGGCTGCTATAATCATATTGGGATTTGCGCTAGGCGGAATTGGCTTTTACATCAGTTTTCTCAAGAAAAGGAGCTAAAATCCAATTCTGCTTTTGTGTTATTAATGTAGAGAGGAATACTTTTCTTACCAAAGGCAACAAAGATAATTAATGGGCCTATTTGGACGTGCAAAAAAAGATACTGGAAGATCGGAAGATGAGAGGGAAGCAAAGATGTCCTATGACTTAGAAAAAGAAGAATATCAAAGTGAACTTGAAAAACTAAGGGAAGAAATTCATGAAACTGCGCAGACACTTGACTCGTATTCAAGCGAACTTGATCAGGTAAAATCAGAGTGGGCTAATCTGACTCAACATATCAAGACTGCAAAAGAGGAACTAGCCTCGCTTGAATCTGAAATGACATCAATTAGAGCGCAGATGGACTTGAGCGGGAAAGAAAACAATACGGCAGAACCACAAATTAGCGGCCACGAAGCAGAACAATTAAAAAATCAAATTCAACATGCAAGACAGGAATTATCTTCGATTAATTCCGAAAAGGAAACTAGGATATTTGAGCTAGATCAGATACAATCAAAAATAATCACTACAAGAAATGAACTTGAATCACTAAGATCTCAGCAAGACGCGAAATATCAGGAAATTTCACTTGCAAAAAAGGAACTTGAGTTCATAGAGAAAGAACTTGCTACGATGGGGACAAAGGACCCACCAGTTGAGAAAACTGAAAATACCCAGAAAATTGTTGAGGCGGCGGGCGCTATTGCAGCATCGATTAACGCAAAATATGAGGCAACTAGAAAAGAATTAGAGGTGGTAAAGATGGCCCTTGCAAGGGCAAAAGAAGAACACGAGGCAACAAAAAAGGAACTTGATTCATTCAAAACCGAATTAAGATCGAAAAGAGTTACCGAGTGAACTTTATTTTTTGGCATTTAACCTACTGCAAGTTTATCGAAACGATTTGCCAGCATTGCGAATTTAGGTAATGTTTTTAAAACATAATCTTGACAGAACCCTGTGAACGAAGCATACGTATTATTGAATGTTGATTATAAATATCAAAAAAATATAATTGAAAAAGCAAAAAAAATTCCTTCTGTCAAATCTGTCAAGACGACTTATGGAATATATGATATCCTAATAATACTAGAATCAGACAAGATGCAAGAAATCAAGCAAGCAATAGACGTTGACTTGCACAATATTGAGGGTATAAACAATCTAACTTCTCTTATTTCAGTAAGTTAAGTTGGTTCAAGAATACGAAGTCATTATAATTGGCGCTGGTCCAGCTGGTCTATCAGCCGGGGTATTTGTTGCAAGGCAGAAAGCATCATGCCTTGTAATATCTAAAGATCTTGGCGGGCAATTGAATCTAATTCCAAAGCTTGAAAATTATCCCGGAACGCTCATGTCAAGTGGACCTTTACTTGCAAAAACATTGGAAAGTCAATATCTTACCTTCGGTGGTGAAATGACTTTTGATACGGTTGAAGGCATTGAGGAAAAGGAAACTGGGCTAACAGTAAAGACGAGTCGTTCCGAATACATTGCAAAGGCAATAGTTCTAGCACCTGGCAAAGTACCAAATAATTTGGGAGTACAAAACGAGTCTGCTTTTGCTAACAAAGGCGTGCATTATTGTACAAAGTGCGATGCGCCATTTTACCAAGGCAGAGTAACAGCCACTGTTGGTGTGGGCGGCTATCTTTTAGAATCAGGAATTTTGCTTTCCAGAATGGCTTCAAAAGTCTACATGATTTACAAGGGAGGCGCTTTGGGCGGTGACAAGGATATGATTGCTTCCATTGAAAAAAAAGAAAACGTCGAGCTAGTGCCCCAGTCTAGTATCAAATCCATATCGGGCAATAACAGCCTTCAATCAATTACATTATTGGATAATTCTGGAAAAGAAAAAACAATTCAAGTTGACGGATTGTTCATCGAGATGGGTTCAAAAATAAACCTTGATTTTGTAAAACATTTGGTTAAAATTAATACTAAAGGCGAGATCGAAGTTTCCGAAGGGGGCAAAACTTCACATCCTGCACTGTTTGCTGCAGGGGATGCAACAAGTATTCCTTACAAGCAAATCGTGGCTGCATGTGGTGATGGGGCAGCGGCTGGATTATCCGCTTTTAATTATGTGGAGAAGTTAAAAGGCCGTCCAGGCATAAGGGCAGACTGGAAAAAGACCATCGGAGATTCAGTATTTCATTACTAGAGCAGTGTGTATGCCTATTTTTGCGCCATATCAGAAATAGGCAACCATGCATTTGGGGCTAACTTGTATGTATGGCAGCTTTTGGAACCGTTTTTCCAAGAATTATGGAAAGCACTATAGATGCAATTGAGATGATAGTGGCAGTTAGAAATATTAGATTGTAAGAATCAGATGTAGGAAACGAGCCAACAATACCTGGCAACGAAGTTTTGTTTATCTGCATATACATGCCTGCCATTGCCGGTCCAATTGAAGCCCCGATTATTCTGATTAAGGTGCTCATACCCAAGGAAGATCCTATGTTTTGTTTTGGTGTCAGCAGCATTATCAAATTCATTGCACCAACATTTGTAAGTGAAAGTCCAGTAGATAGTATTGCAAGATTTATGGAAATTAGAAACTCTGTTGAATGATACATGAAAAGGCTGGCAAACCCAACTGTGCTTATTATGCTACCTGCTATGATTGGTTTTATTGAACCAAGCTTTGATATGATAAAACCAGAAGTTGGACCAAATATCAAAAGCACTAGAGCAAATGGAAGCTGAACGTTGGCAGTAGTAGTTGGATCGGCACCGAATCCCAACGGGATCGGACTCCTAACCAGCACAGGAATAGTTTGAAAAACCATAAACATCGACATGCCAACGATCATTATCATCAAGTTTGCCGGCAATATTGTTTTGTGTAACATCAGTTTCATGTCTACAAGGGGCGACTTTGCTTTTCTTTCAATAATTACAAAGAGCGCAAGGTATACTATTCCAATTATGACAAGCCCTATCATAGTAAAAGCGCCCACAGAATCTCCGTTTTCAACAAAAGTTAGAGCAAGTAAAAATGCCGTAATGGATACCGCAAGTGTGACAGCTCCTTGAATATCAATTCTATTTGAGCCATTTTCCACCTTTTTCTCACTAGAACTCCATTGAGGATGTGGCTCTGCCACACGTATGAACCTCTGAATTATTAGAAGCAGTGATAACACTATAGGAATTATTGAGAAGAAAGTAGATTGCCACCCATAGTTCTGTATAAGGTGACCTCCAGCAACAAGACCTATTACTGCTCCTGCTGCAAACATCGATGTAATTATTCCTTGTCCGATAGCTAACTTGTTTCTTGGAAATTGTTCCCGAATTATTCCAAAGGCAATAGGGAACATTGACATTCCTATTCCTTGGATAACACGTACTGCAAGCATTTCGTATATGTTTGTGACAAATCCTCCCGCAGTTACACCAATAGCGTAAATTATCATAATTATTAACAACATCTTCTTCTTGCCATAGATATCGGCTAATTTTCCCGTTATTGGAGTCATGATCGCACCAGCTAACAAATACGTTGTAAGAATCCACGAGGATACACTGTATGAGATCGTAAAGTCTTTAATAAGATCTGGAATTGCTGGAACCAACATAGTTTCTGCATACATAACCATTGTAGCAATCAAACTAAGGATTGCAAGTACTTTCCATGCTGAAGGTGGTATCTTGTCAGATACAGTTTCTGGTGATTTTGACATTACCATTTGATTTCGACCTTTAGCTTTTTGTTCTCCTTGGAACTGTCAGCAAATTTGTGTCAAGCTGAAAATGTACTGCTAGATTTTTTGAGATCTTGCGCAGTGTATCAAGTGTGGTTTTGATTTGATCTTCTGAAATGTCTTTAGTAGAAATTTTTCTTATCCGCAAGGCACACTCTATCATAGAGTTCCACAAGGAATTTGCCTTGGAAGAAAGATATATTCGGTTTACACGTCTGTCCTTTGAGTCTGGTTTTCTTTTTAGCAATCCTTCCTTTTCCATCTTATCAATTACAGGCACTAGTGTGGCTCCTTCGATTCCCACCTTATCTGCTATTTCCTTTTGAGTCAGACCTGGCTGAAATACAAGCATGCCGATTACGCGCCATTGACTGAGTGTGACTCCAACATTTTTCCGTAACTCCAAGTCTAGAGCTTTCTGAAATGCCTTTGCAGTTGCATTCACTGTAAACCAAACACTATTTTCAAAATCATACTTTACCATACTTAGTCTACTAATTATTAGTAGACTAATCATTATAAGCTTTCCACCAATTTTCAACGATCTCTTTATATCAGTGAGGCAACGTGATTCGTATCTGTGACGAAGAAGGAACCTGACGTGATAGGTGTTAAGGTTTTAGAGCAGAATGGACTCAATGTAAAAGAGCTCATAAAGGCACTAATATACAACGCATCAGTAGAGTTTACAGCTTATTACTATTTCACAAATCTTAGGGCACATTGCACTGGTTTGGAAGGCGAGGCCCTCAAAGGAGTAATTGAAGATGCAAGACTCGAAGATCTCAGTCACTTTGAGTCTTGTCTCTCAAGGATTTACGAGTTGGGAGGTACACTATCCATAGACGCACAAACTTTCATCAAGATGTCAGGATGTGAATTTTTGCAGCTTCCATCAAAGCCAACTGATACAAAGGCAATATTAGAAAAATGCCTTAAGGCGGAACAGGGTGCAATAGTAAACTGGAACAGGGTATGCAAGATGACTCATGGTAAAGATCCCGCCACATATGATGTTGCAAAGGACATTCTAAGAGAAGAGATAGAACATGAAGCTTGGTTCTTGGAATTGTTGTACTCTAGACCGTCTGGACATATGAGAAGGAAATTTCCTGGAGAAAGGCCTCATACCCACAAGCACTCAAGAGCCTTAGGCTAATTGTGCTATTTTTTGTTCTATTTGATTGCTAATCCTTCGATTTGCTGTTTTAGTGCAACGAGTTTTTGAGGAACGCCTTCTGACGTATCAGTCCAATCTACTTTGTTCGAGAATGGACCTTGCTTTATTTCAAGCGAGTACGCAAAATAATCAGCAGACCCCGTTATTGGAGGATATGATTTTTGAACTAGATTGAAAAACTTACTTTGCATAATAGATTTCATTATATCAGTGTCATTTATTATGGAAGATGAATTGACAGTTCTATCTTGTTGTACAAGCGTATGGTTTTGAGAGTATATTGTTATGTCTTTTGTTATTCCCGCTATTCCGCCCGACCTATTGAGAGTGATGGTAAAATCACCAGATGGTACCACCCACCTGTTTGAGAGGTCAATAATCAGGTCAAATCCCTCGAGAAAACCTGTTCCAATAGAAAGATACTCCTTCTGGTTTTCAAGGTCAAAACTTATTTTTGCCAAGTTACCCTCCTTTGCAACATCGCTGTTTTTCACTTGGGTGACTTTAAGATCATAGCAGACAGAATACTGGCAAGTATTGTTTTGAGATACATCAAGCCTGATTATCGCAAGGCCATTGACACCTTGGTAGAGGATAGTTCCTTTTTGACCGTCAATAATAGTCCAAATTGCTGTTCCAGGAAAATGGCTTACTGGGGCAGTTGCACCCTTTGATGAAAAAAATAGGCTTGATTCTGAAGCAGCCAGCGTACTTGGAATTAAAGAAAGGAAAAGAGTGAAAAATAAAGCAACTAGACTTGCTAATTTATTCATAATAAGGTTTGAAGAGGCAATTTAATAAAAATTCTGCAAAAATTGGTTGAATAATAATCGGAAAACGCGATATGCTCGGTCCATTCAACAACTTAGCTTATAACTAAAGATCTTAGCTGAAGAGAATCTATAGCATTCTATGTGTATAGCAAAAACATGAGCAAACTAGAGATAAAGAAGCCAAGTGTTTGGAGGGGCGAGGTTCGTGCCTCCTTTAGAAAGGTTATTGCCTTTGACCTTTTATTTTTGGGTCTTGGAGCGATAATCGGAGCCGGTGTCATAACTGCAATCCTAATTGGCTAAGGATTGCTCACTTTTTTTATTTAAAACTACGAACGAATTAGTTGCTGGTATCATGGGAGCTCTTCTGAATCAGATACGCAATATTTGTGAACCCATTTTCCTGAGGGCGCCTTTGCAATTTCTTCACCAACCTTGATTGGTGCATTACATTCAGAACATGTAGTCTTAAACTTCGCTTTCATGATCTATAAAGATATCGTACATAGATAAACTAAGATATGGTTTCATATTTTTCAAGGAGAATACGAGTGTGACGTGTGTCTTTTGATTTCATAAATAGATATTCAAACATGTAACTAAAATATTAGAAGAACAAGTCATGCGATATAGTTGAAATCTTGGTACAAATTCACAAGTATATATTTTCTGGTTGGCCTAACTGTATTTTCATTTGCACCTGCATTTGGCGCTCAAAATAACATATCAGACTCGAATATACAGGTAACTCTGACTTATCCTGATATAGTAAAGCAAGGAGATGAGTTTGTCTTATCTTCAGTTCTAAAAGCTACGGCAGATCAGGTATCAAATATCACTATAACTATATCTTCGGCAGAAATGGAATTTTCCCAAGCAAGCTTCCATGTAGCCAAGCTTGCAAAGGATTCTACACTTGGCAATAACTTTAATGCCAAAGTAAAACAGGGTACGCCTGATGGGAATTTCCTTGCGAATATAGAAGTTAATTATTTTATAAAGGGTTACTTTGACGCTTCACCAGTGAAGAAT
>JACXTT010012305.1_pt1 | contig 11364 bp, 15 predicted proteins | sample 9270951 | NCBI WGS metagenome assembly JACXTT01 (sample SAMN15532306, study PRJNA645909) | rock metagenome | isolation source: weathered quartz diorite | place: Puerto Rico | collected 2017-06-21 | reverse complement strand
ATCAACGCCTATGGCAATACGCCCGCTGATCTCCGCGCCTGGATGACCAAGGAGATGGCGCGCTGGAAGGAGGTCGCCCAGGCCTCTAACATCAAGGCCGAGTGAACCCATGTCCGAAGCAGGCAGCATCGATTGCGACGTCCATCCGAGCGTGCCGGATGTGAATGCGCTGCTGCCTTATCTCGACACCTTCTGGCGGGACTCGGTGGTCGACCGGGGCCTAAGCTCGCTCGATACCAACAGCTATCCGCTGAAATCGCCGCTCACCGCGCGGCCGGAATGGCGCGGCAAGAACGGGCTCGCCGCAGCCGACGCCAAGCAGGTCGCCGACCAGGTGTTCGGCCGCTGGCAATCCGGCGTGGCGATCCTCAACTGCCTCTACGGCGTGCAGCTTCTGTTCAGCGAAGACATGGCGGCGGCGTTCTGCCGGGCCGTCAACGATTGGCTCGCGAAGGAATGGCTCGACCGCGACCCGCGGCTTCGCGCCTCCATCGTCATCCCGATGCAGAGCGCCGAATACGCCGTCGACGAGATCGAGCGCTGCGCCAAGGACAAGCGCTTCGTCCAGGTGCTGGTGCTCGCGATGCAGGAGGTGCCGCTCGGCCGCCGGCAGTTCTGGCCGATCTATGCGGCCTGCGAACGCCACGGCCTGCCGCTCGGCATCCATGCCGGCTCGGCCTACCGCAATCCGGTGACGTCGCTCGGCTGGCCGACCTGGTACATCGAGGACTATGCGGCGCAGGCGCAGGGCTTCCAGTCCCAGGTCGCAAGCCTGATCGCGGAGGGCGTGTTCGCCAAGCACCCGGGCCTGAAGGTTGTGCTGATGGAGTCCGGCGTCACCTGGCTGCCGGGCTTCCTCTGGCGCTTCAGCAAGTTCTGGCGCGGGCTTCGCACCGAGGTGCCGTGGGTCGACCGCGCGCCGTGGGAGATCGTGCGCGACCATTTCCGGTTGACCATGCAGCCGTTCGACGCGCCCGACGGCCGCGAGGCGGTCGAGCGCGCCATCGAGCATCTGCGCTCCGACGACATCCTGCTTTACGCGTCGGACTATCCGCACTGGCAGTTCGACGGCGACGCCGTGGTGCCGGACGGCTTCTCGCCGGCGCTGCGCAAGAAGATCGCGATCGACAATCCGCTCGCGACCTATCCGCGGCTCAAGGCTGCGCAGTAGCCGTCACAGCAGCCCCGGCAATTCCCGCAGCTCGCCCGCGTTCAAGTCCGAGATCGCCCAGAACGCCCAGCCGCCGCGGCTCCAGCTTGCGACGTTGTAGCCCTCGGAGGTCGTCAGCTTCACCGCCGCGGTGCCGTTGCTCGGCCAGGTGAACACGTTGATCTGGTGCTGGCGCTTCCGGTAGACCAGCGCCGCGACGCGCCGGCCGTCGATATAGTCGAGCCGCCCGCCGACCAACTGATAGCCCTCGATGCTGAGGTCCTTGACCACCGGCGTGAACTCGAGGCGGCCGGCAAACCACGGCTTCACATTGTGGGTGTTGTTCGATTCCACCTGCACCGCGTTGTCCTGGATGAGCGAGCGCACATGGGCGGCGAGCACGTCGCGCGTCAAAAGCTCCTGCGTATCGACCGTCTGCATGTGCCACCAGGTGGCCGAGACCGAGACGACGCAGACCACCAGCACGGCGGCCATCTGGCGCAGCGCAGGGGCCCAGCCGCCGGTCATCGCGGCGAGCTTCGCCGCAAACGACGACGGCGCCGAATGCAGCGTTGCGATCTCCGCCATCTGCGACTGCTGCTCGACCGCAAGCCGCGCCTGGATGCGCCGCGCGAGCCCCTGCGGCGCTCGCTCGCGTGCACCCGCAAGCTCAGCGCTCAGGCCCTTCAGCTCGTCGCGATAGCGTGCGCAGGCCGGGCAGGTGTCGGCATGATCGGCGACCTGCTGGCGCTGCCGGCCTGTGAGTTCGCCATCGAGCAGCGCGCCGATCCGCTCGCGCGCGTGGTCACAGCGCATTCTGGTTCTCCTTCTGCATCAATTGCGTCAGCACGTCCTTGAGCTGGGCTCGGGCGCGCGACAGCCGCGACATCACGGTGCCGGTTGGCACCCCCGCGACGGCGGCGATCTCCTGGTACGACAGTCCCTCGAATTCGCGGAGCACGATCGCCTCGCGAAACGCCGGCGCAAGCTCGGCGAGCGCGCGGCGGACCAGCGCGCATTCGCCGCTGCTGATCAGCACGTCCTCCGCCGAGGGCTCGTCGCTTGCCGGCTCAAAGCCCGGCCCCTTGTCGCCGTCGCGGCCGGTGAGCGCGTCCTCGATCGACACCACGTTGGCGCCGCGCTTGCGCACCGAGAGCCAGCGATAGGCCACGTTGCGGACGATGGTTAAGAGCCAGGGCCGGATGTCGCCGCCGTGGAACTGGGCGATGGCCTTGAAAGCCCGCAGATAGGCATCCTGTACCACGTCCTGGGCGTCGGCCTCGTTGCGGACGAGCCAGAACGCCAGGTTATAGGCCGCGTCGAGGTGCGGCAGCGCTTCAGTCTCGAAATCCTGAATGCTCGGCATAAGGCGTGGCTCAGATGGCGCGAAAGCGCCGCTTTTCCGGGTTTCGGGTCAACTCAACTCAATGTGATTCCGGGCAGGCCGGATTTATTCCCGGTTTCCGGCGGAAGCCCCGGAAGGCGCGGGAATATTCCGCCGCCCCCCTGAATCTCCCCCATGTCGCCGCCGCCCGTTTCAGGCGTCCCCATTTCGGACCCATAGGGAGATCCCATGAGCCTCAACCGTCGCCATTTCGTCACATCGACCGCGCTCGCCGCGGCGCTCGGTTTCACCGGCAAGCTCGCCATCTCGCCGGCCTTCGCGCAAAAGACGCCTGACCCGCAGCCGGGCTTCCGCAAATACAAGGTCGGCTCGATCGAGGTGACCGCGCTCTATGACGGCATCTGGGAGAAGCCCCACGATCCGGGCTTCATACGCAACGCCTCGGTCGACGAGACCAAGGAGGCGCTGACCAAGGCCGGGCAGACCAGCGATTTCGTTCCGATCCCGTTGACGGTGCTGGTGCTCACCATCGGCGGCAAACACATCATGGTGGATTCCGGCGGTGGCGGCGGCCAGTGGCAGCCGACGTCAGGGCGGCTCGCCAGCAACATGAAGGCTGCGGGCATCGACCAATCCAAGATCGGCACCGTCCTGATCTCGCACTTTCATCCCGACCACATCTTCGGGCTGATGGAGCGCGGCACCAACAAGGCGGTCTATCCCGAGGCCGAACTGATCGTCAGCTCGACCGAATACAACTGGTGGACCGAAGCGGGCCGCGTCGAGAAGCTGCCCGAGGCCCGCAAGATGCTCGGCCAGCGCATCCAGGCGGCGTTCCCGACCTGGAAGAACTTCAAGCTGATCGACGGCGAGAAGGAGGTCGCGCCGGGCGTGCGCCTCGTCAACGCGCCGGGCCACACGCCGGGCCATTCGGCGTTCCATGTGAGCTCCGGCAACCAGCAGCTGATGATCTCGAACGACGTCGCCTATGTGCCGGCGCTGACTGCGCCGCATCCGGAATGGCAGGGCACCTACGATCAGGACGGCCCGCTTGCCGTCACGACCCGCAGGAGCCTGCTCGACCGGGTGATCGCCGAGAAGATGATGATCTGCGGCGCGCACTTCCCGTTCCCGGGCACCGGCCGCTTCGTCAAGGACGGCTCGGGCTACGTGTTCACCACGGTCAACGCTTAAGGCCAGGCGCCCGCTAGCTGCGACATCGCGATCGATCGGGGCGGATGCGCCCCGATCGAGCCCGCCCCTTCGACTTGAAATTGGAACTCTGAAAGGAACCACCATGAGAAACCTTCGCACCACCATGCTTGCGGCCTTTGTGCTCGCGGGCCTCACCGGCAGCACGGCGTTTGCCGTCGACACGCCGCAGTCCAAAGACGCGCCGGATCTCAGCGCGGTGCGCTCAAAGATCAAGGCCAAGGACTGGAAAGCCGCAGTCGCCGATCTCAACGGCCTGATCGACAAGGGCATCCAGCACGCCGACGTCTACAATCTTCTGGGCTTCAGCCTGCGCAACCAGGGCGACACCAAGGCGGCGCAGACCTATTATCAGAAGGCGCTGGACTTCGATCCGGAGCACAAGGGCGCGCTGGAATATCAGGGCGAGCTCTATGTGAAGCTCGGTCAGTTCGACAAGGCGCAGGCCAATCTCACCAAGCTCGTGAAGCTCTGTCCGCAGGGCTGCGAGGAGCGGGAGGACCTGGAAGAGGCGATCAAGACCAAGGTCGTCAAGGAACACTGATGTAAGAGCCAAGGGGATCGATGTGAACGACCCGCTCAACAACACGATCGCGCCTGCGGCCGACGCCGCAGGCCGCGTCATGATCGCCGCGCTGTTCATCTACGAGGCCTTCGTCAAGCTTCGCGGCTACGATCTCGCCTTGCAATACATGGCCGCCTATCGCGTACCGTCGGTGTTGCTGCCGTTGGCCATCGGGATGGAGCTCGGCTGCGGCCTGCTGATCGTGGTCGGCCTGCTGACGCGGTTCGCCGCGTTCGCCCTGTCCGGCTTCTGCCTGCTGACGGCCGTGATCTTCCACACCAATTTCAACGACAACAACCAGGTGCTGCATTTCGGCAAGGACATCGCGCTCGCCGGCGCGTTCCTGTTCATCGTGGGCCGCGGGGCGGGACGGTTTTCGCTCGATGCGATTTTCCACGGCTCGGAGGAACCGGCCCTGAAACGGCCGGTTTAGCCCCAAAACCCGGCATGCTATAACCGGCCTGCGGCCGGCGAATCCCGGCCGCCCACTCCAGGAACGGGCCGGCGGCATCGAGCCGGCCGAGGGAGGCCGCGCATGAACATCGAAGTCCGGGCGAAAGAGCGGTCGCAGCAAACCAAGCTCGATATCGTCGACTGCGATTTCCATCCCAAGCTCACGCTCGAGCAGCTGAAGCCGTTCCTGTCCAATCAGTGGTGGAGCTATCTGCAGACCTACGGCAACCGCTCGCGGCACGGCTACGCCAAGGGCTACGCCTATCCGAAGATGACGCCGCAGGCGGCGCGCCGCGACGCCTGGCCGCCGGGCGGCGGGCTGCCGGCGAGTGATCTCGAATTCGTGCAGCGCCAGCATCTCGATTTCTACGGCATCAGCGCCGCAATCATGAATCCGCTGTCGCCGACCGGGCAGGGCGACCAAAACGTCGAATTGTCGGTCGCGATGGCCGCCGCCTCGAACGAGGCGCAGGTCGCCAACTGGACCGCGCGCGAGCCGCGCTGCAAGGCCTCGGTCGTGGTGCCGTACGAGGACGGCGCAGCGTCGGCGAAAGAGATCAGGAAGCATGCCGGCGACAGGAACTACGCCCAGGTGTTCCTCTTGAGCCGCATGGGCGAGGCCGCCGGACGGAAGCGCTACTGGCCGATCTACGAGGCCGCGGTCGAGGCGGGATTGCCGGTCGGCATCCACGCCTTCGGCTACAGCGGCTGGCCGATGACGAGCTCGGGCTATCCTTCGTTCTACATCGAGGAGATGACCGAGCACGCCACCTCGGCGCAGGTCATGGTGACGAGCTTCATCGTGGAAGGCGTGTTCGAGCGCTATCCCGAATTGAAGGTCGTGCTGATTGAATGCGGCTTCGGCTGGCTGCCGGCGCTCGGCTGGCGGCTCGACAAGCACTGGAAGCGGCTGAAGGACGAGGTGCCGCATCTGAAGATGGCGCCTTCCGAATACATCAAGAAGCACTTCTGGGTGACGACCCAGCCGATGGAGGAGACCGAGAACCCGGATCATCTCCTCGAAGTGATGAACTGGATCGGCATGGACCGGATCATGTTCTCGTCCGACTACCCGCACTGGGACTTCGACGATCCCTTCGTCACACTGCCGCCGTCACTCACCGACGAGCAGCGCCGGAACATTTATGCCGGCAATGCGCGGAAGCTTTATCGGTTGTGACGGTCACGCACTGACATGGCGAAGAAGCACGTCGTCGCCGCGTTAGGCGAGATCCCGCCGGGCGGCCGCAAGCTCGTGACCGCCGACGGCCGCGCCATCGTCGTGTTCAACCTCGACGGCGAGTTCTTCGCGCTATCCAATCGTTGCCCGCATCGCGGCGGCAGCCTGTGCGAGGGCAATCTCACCGGCCTCGTGCTGTCCGACGAGCCCGGCCATTACAACTACATCCGCCGCGGCGAGATCATCCGCTGCCCCTGGCACTCCTGGGAGTTCGACATCCGCACCGGCAAGTCCTGGTGCGACCCGGACAAGATCAAGGCGCGCCGCTTCGGCGTCTCGGTGGAGAAGGGCGCCAAGCTGATCGAAGGCCCCTATGTGGCCGAGACCTTCAAGGTCAGCGTCGAGAACGACTACGTGGTGGTCGAGGCGTAGCGCCTCCGATGCATCTCGGTTGAGACCATGGCCGAACCCGAACAGCGCGAGGTGTATTTCGAGTTCGTCAAGGTCGGCAACGCCGTCAAGGTGACGGCGATCGACAGCGTGACCGCGATCGAGGTCTCGGTGATGGGCCCGGCCAACGCCGCGCAATCCGATCTGGAGCGGCTGGCGCTGCGCAAGCTCGAGGCGCGGCTGAAGCGGGAAGGGTAGGGACGGCCCTCCTCCATTCGGAGCAACCGGGTACCGGGCTGATGGCTTGGCGCTCAATCTTTCGTGCGCGCGTCCTGAGCTTTTGGGGTTGCGCGCCCGGGCCTGCGGTCCTAGTTTCCCGGGTGGGGAACCGCAGACTCCCCTTCAGACGGGCTCTCACGTCCAAGCTCTGCGCAACACTCGACTTGTCGAGGAGATTGCGCATGGATGAAACGGCCCGCGCGGTTTCACGAAATCCTCCATTCGCGTCTCGGAACGGCGATATGCTCGCGGGCGTTCGGCTTGCCTTGCCGTTCGGCCTTTGCCGTCAGTTGCAAAAGATACCGAACATCAGAAGGAGGAAGTCATGAGACACGCAACCCGCATTGCCATGCTCGCCGGCGCGCTCGCGCTGATCACGAGCGCAGCCGCTGCCCAGCAGCAGGTCGACTGGGACAAGGTCGATGCCGCGTTCGGCAGGAAGCCCGCGGCCGTGGCCGGCGACGTCCACCGCTACGGCTTTCCGCGCACCGATCTCAATGTCACGGTCGACGGCGTCACCATCAAGCCGGCTTTTGCGCTCGGCGGCTGGATCGCGCTCAAGCCCGCCCATGGCGGCGTGATGGCGATGGGCGATCTCGTGCTGCTCGAGACCGAGATCAATCCGGTGCTGAGCAAGCTGATCGAGGGCGGGCTCGAGATCACCGCCATCCACAATCACGTGCTGCGCGGCAATCCGGCGACCTTCTACATGCATGTCGGCGGCCATGGCGACGCGGTCAAGATCGCGACCGCGATCCGTGCAGCGCTTGCAGAATCCAAGCCGCCGCTCGCGCCCGCCACCCCCGGCGCGTCGCCGCCGCCGGCCATCGAGCTCGACACCGCGCAGCTCGACCAGATCATCGGCGTCAAAGGCCAGGCCAATGGCGGCGTCTATCAGATGGGCGTGCCGCGGCGCGATCCGATCACCGAAGGCGGTGTGAAGTTGGAGCCCGTGGGGCCGATGGGGATGGCGACCGCGATCAACTTCCAGCCGACCGGTGGCGGCAAGGCCGCAATCACCGGCGACTTTGTCTTGATCGGCGAGGAGGTCAATCCCGTCATCAAGGTCCTGCGACAGAATGGCATCGAGATCACCGCCATTCACAGTCACATGCTGACTGAGCAGCCGCGGCTGATCTTCATGCACTTCTGGGCCAATGATGACGCCATAAAGCTCGCCCGCGGGCTTCGCGCGGCGCTCGACAAGACCGCACGAGGCGGCACTTGACGATAGGACGGCTGTCATGCGGACGTTCGCTGCTGTGGTGACAGTGCTTGGCTGCTGCTTGCTGACAAGCACTGCGTTGGCTCAATCGGACGATTGCAAGCTCTGCCGCGAAGACTACCAGGCGTGTGTCAAGGCTCACTCGCAGGGCGCGTGCAAGGCCAACTACGACATCTGTATGAAGCATTGCCGTCAGAGATGAGAACAACGACTAAGGAATTTCTGACGCTTGCAATCGCCGGGCTGGTCTTTCAGGCCGGCCCGGCGGCGGCGCAAGACAAGTTCCAGAAGCTTACTGGAGCGGAGATTCGTACCAAGTTTACTGGGATGCAATTCACCGACGAGGTGCACTGGACGGAGACATACGGTCCCGGCGGCAAGCTGACCGTCGACGAAATGGGCGCCAAGCGCACGGGGACGTGGCGGGTCGAAAGGGACCAGCTTTGCACCAAATACGGCAAGGACAGCGATGGTAGCTGTCTGGAGGTTTGGATGGCCGGTCGCAAGGTCGAGTTGCGAACACCGGGCGCAACCGAAAGCTCTCTCGAAGGAGTTCTGGAGCGGCCCAACCGCCGGTGAGCCATGAATGCTTTCCATGGAATGAACAGCGTTATCTTGAGCGACCGTGGCACAATTATCAAAAGGAACCCGGCATGACCAAGGCCGAGACGATCAGCGCTGCCGGTGAAGACCTGCCGGCACATGGCATCTCATTTTCCGAAGCCGTTGGCGTTTGGGCCAAGGTTGCTGCACTCAGCTTCGGCGGGCCGGCGGGCCAGATCGCCGTCATGCACCGCATCCTGGTCGAACAAAAAAAATGGATCGGCGAAACACGTTTTCTGCATGCGCTGAACTACTGCATGCTGTTGCCGGGCCCCGAAGCCCAGCAGCTCGCGGTCTATATCGGCTGGCTGCTTCATAAAACCAAAGGCGGACTCGTCGCCGGCACCTTGTTTGTCCTGCCCGGCTTCGTCTGCATCATGATCTTGAGCTGGATTTATGCTGCGTTTGGCAACGTCGGCGTGGTTCAAGCGCTGTTCTTCGGACTGAAAGCGGCGGTGTTGGCCATCGTGCTTGAGGCGGTGGTGCGCATTGGCAAGCGCTCGTTGAAAAACAACGTCATGATCGCGCTCGCCGCCGTTGCCTTCGTGGCGATTTTCTTCCTCGGCGTGCCGTTTCCCATCATTATCCTGGCCGCCGCGGTGATAGGCTTTATCGGCGGACGCGCTGGCCATCCGGCGTTCCAAAGTGGCGGCGGCCATAAAGCGGCGGAACGCGGTGTCGCGGATGCGGAGAGCGCGCTCGGAGAGGGCGTGCCGGAACACGCACGTCCACCTGTCTCTTGGTCGCTCAAAATTGGCGGCATACTGCTGGCGCTTTGGCTGCTGCCGGTCTTGGTCCTGAATGTCTGGCTCGGAACCGGAAACGTCTTCAGCCAGATTTCGGTGTTCTTTTCCAAGATGGCTGTGGTCACCTTCGGCGGCGCCTATGCGGTTCTCGCCTATGTTGCGCAGGAGGCGGTGCAGACCTTCGGCTGGCTTCGGCCCGGCGAGATGCTCGATGGCCTGGGCATGGCCGAAACGACGCCTGGCCCGCTGATCATGGTGTTGCAGTTCGTCGGCTTCATGGGAGCGTTCCGCGATCCGGGCTCGCTGGCACCCATGTTGGCCGGCACGCTGGGCGGCATCCTTGCGACTTGGGTGACCTTCACGCCGTGCTTTCTCTGGATTTTCCTTGGCGCCCCCTATGTCGAGGCGATCCGCGGCAACAAGGCGCTCAGCGCGGCGCTAGCCACGATCACCGCGGCCGTGGTCGGCGTCGTGCTCAATCTTGCCGTCTGGTTTGCGCTCCACGTTTTGTTCGCTCAGCTGATCGAAAAGCGCTGGCTTGGCCTCACACTTGAAATTCCGGTGCTGACGTCGGTCAACATTCCTTCACTGGTGCTGACGGTCGGCGCGATGCTCGCGGTGTTCCGGTTCAAGATCGGCATGATCACTGTTCTAGGAGCCTGCTCCGCGCTTGGCATTCTCTACTACATCGTGACGGGGCAGGTCGGGTAGTCAGAACGTGGGCGCGGGAGACGCACTGTGAGCTTTGCTCTGAGGTTTGGCATCGCCGCGATCCTGGCCGGACTGCTGATCGCAGACGCGGCCGCCGAGACCTTCCGGCGCTTGAGCGGCCCGCAGATTCAGGCGCGCTTTGCCGGCATGGACATGAGCGACGGCGTGCACTGGCGCGACTCCTATGCACGCGACGGCACCTTGCAGAGCCAGTCCATGGGCAAGAAGCGGTCCGGCAAATGGCATGTCGAGAGCAACCAGCTCTGCGTCGATCTCGGTGCCGAGGCCGGCGGCTGCTACGAGGTCTGGCTCGGCGGCAGCAAGGTCGAATTCCGCCGCGAAGGCTTCGATGGCGCAATCCTGGAAGGCGAACTGATGAAGCCGGCCGCAGCCAGCCGCTCTGCAAGATAGAACAAGCGTGACAAACCCATTGCCGGGGAGAATGACCATGATGCGGAAAGGGGCGGCGCTCGCCGCCGCGTTTGCTGTCGCGCTGCTGGCGCAGCAACCGGCGCGGGCCGATGGGCTTTCAGCCGTCAAGGAGTGCGAGACCGACAACAGCGCTCCGGAAGACTTCCAGCGGCTAGCCATCATGCCAAACGGCCAAAGCCGCGGCAGCGACAACGCCGCGGCGCTGATCCGCACCGCGAAGCAGAAGGCCAGGGAAGGCAAGGACGCCGAGGCCGTCGAATGGGCGGCGCTGTGCAGCTCCGAGAAGAGCGATCAGGACGCGATCCGGCGCGACGGCGCCGCGGTCCTGCAATTCCTCAAGCGGAATTAGAGAAGCCGCGCCATGACCACCACTCGTCCACCCAGGCTCGGCATCCTATGGCGCGGCGATGCAGCGGCGCGACGGAGCGCCACGCCCGAGAGCAGCCGGTTCAAAGCCGTCTTTGCGGCGCTTGCTGATGTGGGCCTCGAAGCGGTACCCGTGGTTTACGAGGATGATGTTGTCGAGGCCGTGCGTGCGCAGCTCTTAACGCTTGATGGCGTGCTCGTCTGGGTCAACCCGATCCACGAGGGGCGCAACCGCGCCCATCTCGACGCGCTGCTGCGCGAGGTCGCGGCGCGCGGCGTCGGGGTGAGCGCGCATCCCGATTGGATCCTCAAGATGGGCACCAAGGAGGTGCGGCATCGCACCCGTACGATGAGCTGGGGTTGCGAAACGGCGCTTTATCGAACGATCGAGGCGATGCGAGCCGAATTGCCGGCACGGCTCGCCGCCGGCCCGCGCGTCATCAAGCGCGGTCGCGGCAACGGCGGCCAGGGCGTCTGGAAGGTGGAAGCGCTGGCAAGTCCGCCCAACCGGCCGATGCTGCGCGTGCTGGATGCGACGGCGGCCGCATCGGAAGAGCTGGCGTTGGACGAGTTTCTCGCCCGGTGTGCCGAGTATTTCGACGACGGCTGCGTGATCGATCAGCCGTTCCAGGCGCGCCTGAACGAAGGCATGGTGCGCTGCTACATGGCCGGCGATCGCTGTGCCGGCTTTGGCCACCAGAAGGTCA
>JACXTT010012304.1_pt1 | contig 11366 bp, 10 predicted proteins | sample 9270951 | NCBI WGS metagenome assembly JACXTT01 (sample SAMN15532306, study PRJNA645909) | rock metagenome | isolation source: weathered quartz diorite | place: Puerto Rico | collected 2017-06-21 | reverse complement strand
CGACCGGCCCCAGAGTGGAAGTTCCGATGCAGGTTTTCGGCGGTGCTGGCGCGGATGGTTTGGAGTCCCTGCTTGCTGCGGCTTTCCCCGCTTCCGCTGCGCTGTTCGAGCGCGAGAAGGACCGCCGCCAGCTAGCCATGCCCGAAGCGGGCGTGGCGTTCAAGAACGCGCTCCGCGACGCGGCCAACAAAATCGCCGACGCCGATACGAGGCGCCTCTATTTTACCGACCTCATGGGGCGCGCCGACGCCGCCATGCGCAAAGAACGCCCACCGTTCGAGCCCGCCCAGAACGCAAGCGTCCGCCGCGACCGCAACGCGCCCGCCCCGCCGACGCCTGAACTCAAAGCCAGCGCTGCGTTTCCACCCCGCCCGGCCACTGAGGCCTTTCTGAGAGGCGCAGCCGCTTCGCCGGAAATCCTTGAGCGCTTCGGCGACTGGCTGGACCGGCTCGTGGTCACCGACCCTGACCTTGCGGCAATCCGCTCCGCCCTTTTGACCCTTGCCGAAAACGGCGACGCCATTGACCGCGAGGCCTTGAGCCTCCATTTGACACGGCTGGGTCAAGAACGCGCTGCGGCGCGCGTTTTGCGCTGGAAACACGACGAAAAACCGCCCGGCCAAAGCGGGCGGCGGACGCATGGGCATGAGACAAAGCCAGAAGAATGGCTTGCCGTCGCCTCACTGCACGTCGTGCTTCCTGCCATTAGGGAGGAACTCGCCGAGTTGGAAACGCTTGCGGCGCAAGGCGACGACGACGCCTTTGCCCGTTTTCAGGCCCTTCGGCGCGAAGCCCGCGCCATCGAGGCAAGGGCCCGAGAAGCCAAACTGGAAGAACTGCGCGACGACGATGCTGGCGATCTGGTCGCCTAACAATAGATGCCTATTTCGACTGAAAAGAGCCGAACTCTGATGAGCAAAACCACTACCGAAGACCAAGCGGCGGAAAAGGAAGAAGCCCCGGAGGGCCCGATCCTCGATCTCTCCGACGCCGCAGTGAAGAAGATGATCAAGGCCGCGAAGGCGCGCGGCTTCGTCACCCACGAAGAGCTCAACAAGGTACTGCCGAGCGACGAATTCGATTCTGAAGCGATCGAAAACGTGATGGCCCAGCTCAACGAGATGGGCATCAACGTCGTCGACAACGAAGAAGAAGGCGAAGCCGCCGAGGAAGAAGGCGCAAAGACGACGGCCATCGCCGCGCGCGAAGAAGCCGCCAAACCCGCCGTCACCAACACCCGCGAAGACGCCGACCGCACCGACGATCCGGTGCGCATGTATCTGCGCGAAATGGGATCGGTCGAACTGCTCTCGCGCGAAGGCGAAATCGCCATCGCCAAACGCATCGAAGCAGGCCGCGACGCCATGATCCGGGGCCTGTGCGAGAGTCCGCTGACCTTCGAAGCCATCATGGTGTGGCGCGATGAATTGCGTGAGCAGAAGATTCTGCTGCGCGACATCATCGATCTCGAAGGCACCTATTCCGCCGAGATGGGCATCGTGCCGCAATCGGCGCCGGGCGTCGGCCCGGATGGCCTCGTCGACCCGGAAGCCGCGAAAATCCAGATCGCCGCCGCTCAAGCCGCCGCAGAAGCCGAAGCCAAGCGCAAGGCCGAGGCGCTTGCCGCCAAGGCCGCCGCCGAAAAGGCCGCCGCCGAGAAAGCCGCCGCGGCGAAGGCCGCAGCCGCCGCGAAAGCCGCCGCCAAACCTAAGCGCGTCAGCGACGAAGACGACGACGTCGACGAAGACGAAGACATCGAACTAGCGCCCGAGGAAGAAGAGAAAGATCCGGGCGAAGCCGCGGCGGAAGCCGACGCCGACGCCGAGTTCGACGATGAGCAGGCCATCTCAATGTCGGCGATGGAAGCCGAACTGAAGGAAGGCGTGATGGCCACCCTGGACGCCATCGCCGAGGCCTTCGGCCAATTCCGCAAGCTGCAGGACAAGCGCATCGACTTGCGCTTGAAGGGCAAGTCGCTGCCCGGGGCGCAGGCGGAAGCCTACGAAGGGGCGCAGAACACCATCATCGAGCAGCTCAAGAAGCTGAAGCTCAACAACGCGCGCATCGAAAGCCTCGTCGAGCAGCTTTACGCCATCAACCGCAAGCTCATTCAGCTCGAAGGCAAGCTGATGCGGCTGGCCGAGTCCAACGGCGTCTCGCGGATTTCGTTTCTGGAAGCCTATCACGGCCATGAACTCGACCCAAAATGGCCCGACAAGATGGCGCCCAAGTCGAAGCAATGGGGCAAGTTCTTCACCAGCGAAGCCGAAGATATCGCCGACATCCGCAGCGAAATTGGCGTACTTGCGCAAGAAACCGGCGTGCCGATCGACGAATATCGCCGCATCGTCCACGCGGTGCAGAAAGGCGAACGCGAAGCGCGCCAAGCAAAGAAAGAAATGGTTGAAGCGAACCTGCGCCTCGTCATTTCCATCGCCAAGAAATACACCAACCGCGGTCTGCAGTTTCTGGATCTGATCCAGGAAGGCAACATCGGCCTCATGAAGGCCGTCGATAAGTTCGAATATCGCCGCGGCTATAAGTTCTCGACCTATGCAACGTGGTGGATCCGCCAGGCCATCACCCGTTCGATCGCCGACCAGGCGCGCACCATCCGCATTCCGGTGCATATGATCGAAACCATCAACAAGCTGGTGCGCACATCGCGTCAAATGCTGCATGAAATTGGCCGTGAGCCGACGCCGGAAGAGCTTGCAGAAAAACTCGGCCTGCCGCTCGAAAAAGTGCGCAAAGTGATGAAAATCGCCAAGGAGCCGATCTCCTTGGAAACGCCGATCGGCGATGAAGAAGATTCACATCTTGGCGATTTCATCGAGGACAAAAGCGCCATCCTGCCCGTGGACGCAGCCATCCAATCGAATTTGCGCGAGACCACCACGCGCGTGCTCGCCTCGCTCACCCCACGCGAAGAGCGCGTGCTGCGGATGCGCTTCGGCATCGGGATGAACACCGACCACACTTTGGAGGAAGTGGGTCAGCAGTTTTCTGTGACGCGCGAACGGATTAGACAGATCGAGGCGAAAGCGCTCCGCAAGCTGAAGCACCCCAGCCGCTCACGAAAGCTGCGGAGCTTTTTGGACAATTAACGGCGTCCCAGAGTGGATTAGAGCGCCGCACTCGCCAGCACGCGCGCGCCGAAACACGGCCCCGCCCGCGATCCCACCGGCTCGATGCGCACCCGCACATGGGCCTTGCCGGCCGTCAGCGCAGGCGGGATCGCGTAATCGACATCGAAGAAATCGTAGCCCCCCGATCCATCGAGCGCCTGCGTCGCGATGAGTTGGCCGTCGATCAGAATGTTGAAGCGTTTGTCGCGCTCCTGCCCCCAATAAGTGCAGCGCAACGTCATGGCGCCTGCGCCGACGCGCGCATCGAATTCGAAGAACCCGCGGTCGCGCGCATCGCGTCCGCTGTGGCGGCGATACCTCGCCGAATACGAATTGGCCGAGGTCAAAGCGTGCCGCTGCTCATCGGCATCATCACCAAGCCTGACGATATCGAGCGCGGCTCTATCGAGCGCACGCTGACGCTCGCGCGCCGCGGCCTCCTCGGCTTGCGCCGCCTGCCACTCGCTCTGTGTGCAGCGTTTGAAATAGACGGCGGTGCGCCGGTCGTGCATCGCAAAAAAAGGCGCGAAATCGAGGCTGGCGCGACGAAATTGGGCGCGCCCGGCGGCGAGCGGCTCGAAATCCGCCAAAACATCGCTACCGATGAAGCTTGGGTCGGGCCCGCCGTATTGGGAAGACGCCGCGCCCATGTCGGCGGCAAGCACGAGCGGGCCATGAAGCACGGCGACCAGACTTGCATCGTCGGGTGTAGGCTCGAGGCGCAAACGCATTGGCAAATCGAGATCAACGCGGTCGTTGGCGGCCCAGGCGCGGCTGATGGTCAGATAGCCGGAAGCGTCCACATGCGCCGCCATCGCTGCGCCATTGACGCGCACGCGCGGCGCCTCGCACCAGGCGGGAATGCGCAGCGCGATCGCAAACCGCAGCGGCCGCTCCATGCAGTCAATTCGCAAGGCGACGCTTCCCTCGTATGGATAATCGGTCGCTAGCGATATTCGCGCCGAACGCTCCGCCCATGTCAGCGTCGAGGGAATGTACAGATTGACGTAAAGCGCGCTCCCATCGCGCCAGTAAATCGAGTCACCGTGCTTGGAATGGCTCTCCATGGCGGTGCCGACGCAGCACCAGAACGAATCGGTGGGCGTCGACCATTCGCGCGCCGAACCGCTCATCAGCGGCGCCATATAAGCAAATGCGCCGTCGGCGGCGCGATGCTGGGCCATAATGTGATTAAAATGCGCCCGCTCATAATAATCGAAAAACCGCGCCGAACCTGCTCGCGCATAATTCAAGCGGGTGAGCTTCAGCATATTGTAGCTGTTGCAGCTCTCGCAGGTCTGCTCCGTGACAAAGTGTGAAATCGTATTGGGACCTTGAAAATATTCGCGGTCGCTATTGCCGCCGATGACGTACGTGCGCGTGCCGGTCACGGTCTCCCAGAAGAAATCCGCGCCGGCGGCGTAACGGTCCTCGCCGGTCAGGGTATGCATGCGCGCAAGCCCAATGGCTTTAGGGATCTGCGTGTTGGCGTGGATGTAAGCAAGCTCGTCACGCCCCTGCGTCAGCGGATCAAGCACCGCCCGATGATAAAAACGCTGCGCCAAGGCGCGCCAGCGCGGATCGTGCGTGCGCTCGGCAAGCTCGGCCAGCGACGCCATCATGCCGCCGTGCTCGCATTCCAGCATGTGCTGCATCTCGACCTGGCGCAGCGGCGCGAGCTTGCCCTCGATGTAGGCGGCCAAACGCACCGCCACGTCGAGCGCGTCTCGCGCGGCGCAGTGAAGATGCGCGTCAAGCAGGCCAGCAAAGACCTTGTGAATGTTGTAAAACGGCGACCAGGCGCCGTTTAGATCGAAGCGCTGCGGACGAATGTCGCCGAGCGACACTTCATCGAAGACGACGCGGCCGCATTCGATCCTGCCGTCCGCGGCGCGACGCGTGAAGCCCGCCACATAACCATCGCCGCCTGCTCGTTGGCATGTTTGCAGCTCGCCCACGATGTAGCGCACCCGGGCGAGACATTCCCCGTCGCCAGTCTGTGCGTGCATCAGCGCGCAGGCCGATAAGTAATGACCGAGCGTGTGGCCGGCGATGGTGTCGGTTTCCCAGCCGCCGTAAATCTCTCCTTTCGGCTGCAAGCCGGCGTAAAGGCGATAATTATGCAATAGCCGATCCGGTTCGAGCCGCATGAGATAGGCGCGGTTGGCGTCGACGGCGTCCTTGAAGAGGCCCCCGCTCAGGCGCACCGCTTCGAGTGGAAACGGCTCAATCTGCGGCCGCTCCGGTGCGGCGCCAGCCTGGTTGGCGAGTGCAAAAGATGCGGCGGTGGTCAGTAGAATCTTGCGACGCGAGATCATGCCAGTGCTCGGAAGCCGATCCTACGAGCTTAAAGCCGATAATTGAAGTGCGCTTAAACCGGCTTGGGCGGCGGCTTCACGAACAACAACAATGCAAAGCCCACGATCAACAATAATCCAATCGCGCCGAAGCCGACGCGAGGGCTCTGATAGAGCGCAGTGAATGTCGTCACCATCAGCGGCGCGAGCCAAGCGCTCGCCGAGCCCGAGAGCGCGTAAAGCCCGAAGAGCTCGCCCTCCATCCCTGCTGGCGACAAGTGCGCCATAAGCGCCCGGCTCGAAGCGTAGGCGGCGGTGATTGAAATCGCGATCACGACTGAGGATGCGAGATACAGGACTTCCGGCGCCGTTCGGAATATCGGCCCCGCCCACACGTGATGCGACGGGTCGGAGAATATGACGAACAGCATCGATGAAGGCGTAATCGACACCTCGATCATCAGGCAGATGAGCGTCACGACGATCTCGAGCGCCACCGCGCGTTTGGCGCCCAGCCGATCGTCGAGCCAAGCGCTCACGAACCCGCCGAGCACGGCAAAGATCGAGAGAATGACGCCGAACACCAGCATTTCGAGGAAATTCCAGTGCAGCGCCATCGACGCATAAATACCCCCGAAGATTACGACCGCCGTAGTGCCGTCGACATAGATCATCCGCGCGATCAGGAAGAGCCCGACATTGCGAAACTCACGGAAGAGTTTCGCAATCGTGCGCACAACGTTGCCGACGCCGTTGCGCACCGCATCAAACAGGGTTTCTCCGCTCGGATTGCGATCCGGCGTGAAAAGAAAAAGCGGGATCGCAAAGACGACGAGCCAGCCTGCGACGATTGGCGCCACGATACGCTGCGGCTCAAACGCCGCCGGATTAAGCCCAAACAGCGGATGCGCCGGCAAACCCGGAATTGGAATCTGTCCCGGAAGCGCAAACGCAAACAATACAAAGATGAGCACGAGCAAGCCGCCGGCGTTGCCGAGCGCCAAACCCAAACCGGAGACTTGGCTGACCTGAGAAGGTTTCGCCGCCAGCGTCAGCATCGAATTGTGCAACACTTCGGTCCATGTGTAGGAGGCGCCGGCCAGGATCACGAGCGTCTGGATGCCCCAGAGCGGCAGCGCCGCCTCATGCGGCAGCGCCCAATATTGAAAGAACACCGCCGGCGTCATGATCGCCACGGTGAGCGCTAAGAGCGGCTTGCGATGGCCCATACGGTCGGCCGCCGCGCCGAGGAACGGCGATGTGAGCGCAACAATGGCGCCCGACATCGTCTGCCAGCTGGAAAAAATCGTCTGTCCGCGCGCGCCTCCGCCAAGCACAAGATTGGTGAGGTACGGCGCAAAGACGTAGATCACCATAAGCAGCACGTAGGGATTGCGCGCCCATTCAAAGAGCGCCCAGCTCAGCGCGCCAGGCCCCACGCGCTCGCGCGGCGCCGCTGCGGCGATTGCCGTCAGGATTGCACGCGCAGCTTTTGGGCGGTTTCGCGCGCGATGTGGCGAATAGCGTCCTCCGCCGCACGCGCCGCCGCGGGAAACGCGACAAAACCGTGGGGCAGCGATTCAAAGCAATGATAAGTCGCCTTCACGCCGGCCTCCTCAAGGCGCTGCGCATAGGCAGAGCCCTGGTCGAGCAGCATGTCGAAGCCGGCGGTATAGACAAGCGCCGGCGCCAGTCCGCGCAGATCCTGCATTCGCCCAGGCGAGATGCGAGGATCGCTCGGATCGGCGTTGGCGGGCAGATAATGCTTCATGAAGAAATCGACGGTCTCGGCCGTCAGCGGCCAAGCATCGGCGAAATCGTGCATCGACGGCGTGTCGCTGACGAGATCGAGCCCCGGATAGATCAAGAGCTGCAGCACCGGGGCGCGCTTGCCGCGCTGCTCCTGGGCGATCACGGCCGCGAAATTGCCGCCCATCGAGTCCCCGCCGACGGCGACGCGCATGACCGGGGCGCCATAGCGTGAGGCGTTTTCGACAGCCCAGAGATAGGCTTGCACGCAATCTTCAAGCCCGGCGGGAAATTTGTGCTCCGGCGCCAGGCGATACTCGATCGAAAGCAGCGGCGCGCCCGATTCCTTCGCAATCAAGCCGCAGAGGCGTTCGCAGCTGTCCAACGAGCCGATGACGCCTCCGCCGAAATGGAAATAGACCATCATCGCCGAGGAATTGTTGCGCACCGTCGGCAAATAAAGCCGCGCCGGCACCGAGTGGCTGCGTCCTGGAATATAGATCCGCTGCTTACGGACGCCGCCGACGCTGCCGCCGCCGAATATTTCGTTGCCGGCCTCGCTTTGCTCGCGAAGCATTTGCGGCGTCAGCTTATCCCATTGAACGGCGCGCGAGCGCGCCTGCGCTTCGAGGAACTGGAAGCGCGGCTCGAGCGTCATGCCGCGCACGGTGCGCCGCTCGCCGCCGGAAGCCTGCACGAGCGCATCGTCGCTGCGCGACAACGCCAAATGCACGAGCGCTTTGCGCAAAAAGGACAAAGCACTCCCCCTTTAATCCTTGCGCGACAGGCCGCGCAGCACCAGCGACACTGCAAACTCCGTCGCCGCGTCGGCGTCAACTGGACGCCGGCGCATCATCGCTCGGCCGACCTCCTGAGCAATGCCGATGCATGAGAAGGCCAGATAGTCGGCGTCGATCTTCGGCGCGACGCCGCGCGCGATCGCATCCTCAAGGCCTTGGCGCACTTCCTCATAGATGGCGATCATTTCGGGGGTATCGGTGCGCACATGCGGCTGGCGTTCGTCGAGTGGGCGCCCTTCGATGCGGTTTTCCTCGACGATGAACCGGAAGTAGGCCCCAAACGAACTGCGCAAATAGTCCTCGAAGCTCGTCGCGCGCTCGCGCGCCGCGCGCAGGATCGGCTTGAAGCGCGCCGCGCCATCGTCGGCGAGCGCTTCAAAGACTTCCTCCTTGGAACGGAAGTAATTGTAGAAGGTGCCCGAGGCCAAATCAGTGCCGCGGATGATGTCCCTGACGGTCGCCGCCTCATAGCCGAGCTGGGCGAACACCTTGCGTGCGGCGGCGAGGATGGCTTGGCGGTTTGCCGCCTTGGTGCGCTCGCGCTTGCCGATCGGCTCGATAATCGCCGCGTCGCTCATAACGCTCCCGTTAGAAAATAACCCCGGTGCATACGCACACAATTATGACGACGCGTCAATTTCCCCGGAGGTCAATGGCTTGCCAACCCAGCTGGGCGCAATGTCCCGCTCCACATCCCACCCAACCGGCTACGGCAGCGGCGATAGCGCCGTCGACCGGGTCAACGCCATGATCCGCTTCACGCCCCAAGCGCAGGCGCTCGGGGTAAAAGTGACCAAGGTCGCCAAAGGCCGGGCCTGGGGCTGCGTTCCTTATCGGTCCGACCTGGTCGGCGATCCCGACACCGGCGTCATCGCCGGGGGAGTGCTGACGACATTTCTGGACCAGCTCTGCGGCGCAGCGGCGATCCTTGCGATGGATGAGCCGACGATCGTGGCCACCATCGACCTTCGGATCGATTATATGCGCCCGGCTCAACCGGGGCGCGACGTGCTGGCGGAAGCGCACTGCGTCAAGCTCGGCAGACGCGTCGCATTTGTGCGCGCCACCGCCTACGAAGACACGGCCGAAAATCCGATCGCGCATGTGTCGGCGGCGTTCGCCATCACCGGCAAGGCGAGTAAAACATGAGCCCCCAAGAACGCCTCGCCGCGGCGCTCGCGCGCATCCCTTACGCCCAATTCCTCGGTGTGCGCGCTGAATTGAAGGGCGACGAGCTCACCCTCATTCTGCCGTTCGCGGATCACCTGGTCGGCAATCCGCTGCTGCCGGCTTTGCATGGCGGCGTCGTCGGCGCATTGATGGAGCTGACGGCGCTGACCCAGCTCGCCATCGCCTCAAAGAGCGAAGCGTTCCCAAAAACCATCGATATCGGCGTGGATTATCTGCGCTCCGGCAAACCGGTCGATACATACGCCCGCGCGCGTGTAGTGAAGATCGGACGCCGCATCGCCAATGTGCAGGCGCAAGCTTGGCAAGCCGAACGCGCCAGCGCCATCGCTGCGATGCATGGGCACTTCATGTTGCCCGATGAGGGCGATTGAAAATCAGTGGCTGTGCAACAGGCCGAACATATAGAGCAGGATGATGATGGGCAGCGGCACCCCGACTGCCCACAGAATGCATCCTTTGCCAAGGTCACCCATAGGTAGGACTCCTCAAATTTCAGGGCTAAGCCGGTAGGATGCGCGATCTTCAAGGCGCGGCCGCTTTTCCCACTTCGGATGATGAGCGCCGAGCCAGCCCCCGGCGATGGCGCCGCAAAGGCCCAAGCCCACCGCCCCAAGCGCCCACCATGCGACCGCACGCGTCATGTTGGCCGCGCCGCTTTGAGCGGCCAGATCGGCGGCGGAATGGTGGCGCCGGCTCGCAGCGTCGCTGACGGCGCCGACAGTGTTGGACAAGCCGGCGTTTGCGTCGGCGCCGCTTGCAAGCACGGCGCCTGCAAACGATGCGATCAGTAGCCCTGCGACGATCGCCAGCGCCCATACCATAAAGCCGCTTAGCGCGCCGCCGAAATGATCGGGATAGCGCGCGCTGCGCGATGCGATGTAGCCGCCCGCTTGCAGCGCCACGAATTGCGCAAACATCATGTAGAGACCGCCCAACACGGTGACCGTCTCTGTGTGCGCGGCGGTTTGATAAGGATTGAAAACGCTGGCGCCCAACGCAACGCCCAGCACGTCCAGGAGAAAACCAATTGCTATAGCGGCGATGGCGCCGCCAATGATTGTCGGCCACGAGATGAGGGGGTGCGCATAGTGGCGGCCCTCGACTGTGTAGTCGGGCTCGAATTGATAGGAAATCATCGCTCGCTCCGCAGGGAATGCTCCGCCCGGTAACGAGGCGCCGCCGATTCAGTTCCTAACCCGCGCTAGAAACAAGTGATTGCGCTGACGCGGAAGTTCCGCTTGAAAGCGGTTCCATTGGCGTGACCCCACGCGCATCTGCAAGCTTCGGATCGGATATCATGGCGTCGCGGCCGGCATCGCCTGAGACAAAGGTGTCGACATCAGCGTTGCTGATGCGACTGGCGGAGGTCGAGGGCGAAGAACGCATCAGCGTAGGCGAGATCGTTTCTCGCCTGGGCGATCGGGCGCCCGGCCTGCTGCTTGTCATGCTGGCGCTGCCGATGTGCATCCCAAATGTGCCTGGGATTTCGACGATCTTCGGTTTGCTGATGCTTGCGCCTGCGCTGCAGCTTGCGCTCGCGCGCGAGCAATTGTGGCTGCCCAATCGGGTGCGCGCCTGGTCCGTGCCGCGTGCGGCGCTGAGCGGCGCGCTCCGGCGGGCCACGCCTGGGCTTCGGAAAATCGAGCGACTGATCGGCGCCCACTGGACCATGTTCGTATTGCCGCCGGCCGAACAATTGTTGGGGCTGCAGACAATGGCTATGGCGCTCGTTTTGATGTTGCCCATCCCTGGCGGCAATTGGCCGCCCGGCATTACCGTCGCTGCGACTGGATTGGCGCTTGCACAGCGCGATGGGCGGCTTGCGCTCCTAACTGTGCCGATGGCGGCTCTCTCGCTCGCCATTGCGTGGGTTGGCTTTCGCATCGCAGCGGCGGCCGTCAACCACACGATCCATTTCATCGCCAATCTGTTCGCGGGCTAAGCGCGCGCAAAGGCGATGACACGCGCCACCAGCGCATCGGTCGAACTGACGACCGGCGTCGCCAGCGTATCTCCGCTCAAGACCAGCGGCACTTCCGTTGAGGCCGCTACGCCGGCCTGGGCGCCGCGCGCCTTCAATCTTATGGCAAGCCGCTCCCGGCCGCCAGGGGTGGCCTCGCCTCCATCGCACGCCTTGCAGCGTTAGAGCTGCTTACTAACGTCCTACTGGGCGCTTGCGTTGAGTAAAGACGCGTGGACCC
>JACXTT010012303.1_pt1 | contig 11366 bp, 10 predicted proteins | sample 9270951 | NCBI WGS metagenome assembly JACXTT01 (sample SAMN15532306, study PRJNA645909) | rock metagenome | isolation source: weathered quartz diorite | place: Puerto Rico | collected 2017-06-21 | reverse complement strand
TCGATCGGCCCAGCGAAGTCTTGCCGACCCCGGGCGCGCCCACGAAACAAAGAATCGGACTCTTTGCGTCAGGTCGCAATTTGATCACCGCGAGAAATTCGAGGATGCGTTCCTTCACGTCCTGGATATCGTAGTGATCTTCGTCCAGCACCTTTTGGGCCTCATTCAAATCGAGCCGATCTTCCGAAGACTTTTTCCACGGCAACTCGAGAATGAAGTCCAGATAGGTGCGGATCACGTGATAGTCAGGCGCCATCGCCGGGAGTTTCTCCATCCGGCCCAATTCGCGCTCGGCTTCTTTGCGCACATCGTCAGGCAGATCGGCCTTGGCCAGGCGTTCGCGCAACTGCTCGGCTTCAGCAGCTTCGCCACCTTCACCTTCGCCCAGCTCTTTCTGGATCGCTTTCATCTGCTGGCGCAGGACGTAATCGCGCTGCGCTTTATCCATCTCAGTCTGCGCTTCGCTGGCAATCTTTGAACGCAGGCGGATGATTTCGACTTCGCGGGCGAGAAAGTCGTGCGCGAGATGCATTAGAGCGTCGACCGTGTTGGCTTCGAGCATCTGCTGCTCTTTCTCAACTCCGAGGCTGAGAATCGAGCCCAGAAAATAGGCGAGCTTCACCGGATCGTCCGCGCCGAGGACGACGAGGCGAACTTCGGGCGGCACTTGTGGCAGATATGCGAGCGCTTGCTGAATCAGCGACTGTACATTGCGCTTGGTCGCCTCGACCGTCTCTTTATCGTTAACCTCCAGGTCAGAAAGAATCTGAACACGCGCGCGCAGGTAAGGCTCGTGCTGCTCCCATGCGAGGACACGAATGCGATCGGTTCCCTGAACGATTAGATGCAGCGTATCTTCGACGCGCTCCATCCGCTTGATCATCACGAGCGTACCGACTTCGAAAACATCTTCCGACTTGGCATCCTCCTCGGAAGTGCGATCGGGCTTAACGCTGATGCAGGCGAGCAGTTTTTCTTCGCCGGCCAGCGCTGCTTCAACCGCGGCCATCGAGCCCGGCCGTCCCACAGACAGCGGCACCATCGTTTCCGGAAACAGCGTCGTGTTCGTCAAAGGAAGTACGGGAATCTCAAAGGCCACGCCTTCCGGCTTTCTGGTGGATTGCTCCGGATTCGGGTTAGTAGTCGGTTCTGCCATGAATGATTTCAGCCCTTCGAATTATCGCTGTGCCGCTCTCGCGTGTCCTTGTTCTTCGCGCAAGCGCAACGTCAACAACCCGTCGCGGTAGTCGCGTTCAATTTCGACGTGTTCGATCGAGCGGGGAAACTGAATCAACTTTTCAAAACGGCTGTAAGTGATTTCGAGTTGATAGTGAGATACGCCTTCGCCGCACGTTCCGTCACGTCGCGAGCCGCTCAATCTTAGAACGTCGCCATCCACAGTTATTTGCACGTCGGTGGGTTTGATGCCCGCGAGATCGACTTTGACGATCCAACCGTCCTGGGTGCGATAGACGTCGGCGGCGGGACACCACAAGCGGCCGGATGGTCGCCGATGGCGGTCGTCGCTAATCATGCGGAAGTAGCGTTCAAACGATTCGCCGGACATAGCGATAACTCCGTTTCACAACATTCGAAGGCGAAAAGGGGATTCGTCTGAAATCAATTATAGGGATTTCGGAACAGAACCGCGAGCGGCGGGATAACCTCCTATTTCGGTTGCGGATGCAGCACGAGCCACGCAGCCATTGCGGCGAGTTTTTCGTCTGCTCGCCATGGCGGAGGCACAGAGCGACGCAGGTCATCGATCATTTGCGTCACCAATGAATATTTCTTGCCCAGCTCAGCTTGCGCATTCGCGGCAAACGATCGATCCGCGAAAGCCCGTCGCGGCATACGATTTTGGTCCGCGCCGAATTCGAGCACCGACCGAAACAAGACACCTTCCGCCGCGTGCGCGCGAATGTGATAGTTGCCGATGCGCGAGAGATCGCGATCCGCGGCGCCGATAATGCCGACGCCGATCACTTGCGCTCCGCTCTTACTTTGTTTCCCGATTAGTTGCGCGATTTCTTTCGCGGCGACTTTCTGAATGGCGCGTACAAATTTCTGTGCGGCGCGTTGCGATTCATCCCAGGGCAAATCCATCACTTCGTGGTAAGGCTGAAAGGTCCCGGGCAGTTTGGGATCGACGAGGCGAATTTCTTCCTTGCCGAGCACAACCGGCGCGTTGGCGCTGCCGCCCAGGACGACCGCGATCGCGCGGCCGGTCTTGGCGCGGAGGCCGATGCTGACGGGACTTGGTTTCATGGAGGAATTATCCACAGATTACGCAGATTACACAGATAGGCAAGAGCCACAAAAAGGCACAAAAAGCACAAAAATGAAATCAAGAAATGGGCGCAAGATGTTGATTCTCAAGATCCCTCAGTCAGAGTTTTTCTTTGAGCCTTTTGTGCATTTTCGTGGCTAATTCTTTTTTCAATCTGTGTAATCTGTGGATGAATGCTACGGATGTGTCATCTCTTCGGGCTTGACCCATTCGTCGAATTGCTCACCGGTGAGTAAGCCAAGTTCGATTGCCGACTCGCGCAGAGAAATCTTTTTCTTGTGTGCGTTCTTCGCAATCTTTGCCGCGTTGTCGTAACCGATGTGCTGATTCAAAGCCGTCACCAGCATCAGCGAGTCGCGCAGGTAATCATCAATCTGCTCGCGATTGATCGTCATCCCGGCGATGCAGTATTCGACGAAGCCGTGACACGCGTCGTGAATCAAGCGAATCGAATGCAGCAGGTTGTGAATCATCACCGGCTTAAAGACGTTCAATTCAAAGTTGCCCTGCGAGCCGGCAATCCCGATCGCGGCGTCGTTGCCCATCACCTGCACCGCGACCATCGTCATGGCTTCGCTCTGCGTCGGATTGACTTTGCCGGGCATGATTGATGACCCGGGTTCGTTTTCCGGAATCACTAGTTCGCCCAAGCCGCAGCGCGGACCGGAGGCCAGCCAGCGAACGTCATTGGCAATCTTCATCAACGAATCTGCCAACGTCTTTAGTCCGCCGCTACAAAAAACAAGTTCGTCGTGCGACGACAATGCAGCAAACTTGTTCGGATGAGATTTGAAGGGCAAGCCAGTGAGTTCGGTAATCTTCTTCGCCGCGCGTTCGGCGAATTCCGGGTGAGCATTTAAGCCCGTGCCGACGGCCGTTCCACCAATCGCCAAGTCGTAAAGACCCGACAGCGTCGCCTTTAGGCGATCGATGTCGCGCTCGAGCAGACTCGACCAGCCGGACATCTCCTGGCCAACAGTCAAAGGCGTTGCGTCCTGCAAATGCGTGCGTCCAATCTTGACGACATCTTTGAATTCGTTCGCTTTCACATCGATCGCATCGCGAACTTCCTGCACGCGCGGAATCAGCTTGTTCATTTGTTCCGCCGCCGCGATGTGCATCGCCGTCGGGAAAGTGTCATTCGACGACTGCGACATGTTCACGTCATCGTTTGGATGAATCGGCTTCTTCGATCCCATGACGCCGCCGGCGATCTCGATCGCGCGATTCGAGATCACTTCGTTGGCATTCATGTTCGTCTGCGTGCCGCTGCCGGTCTGCCAGATGCGCAGCGGAAAATTCGCGTCAAGCTTGCCCTCGATTACTTCATCACAGGCCTGCACAATCAACTTCAATTTGTCTTCAGAGAGTTTGCCGAGATCGTGATTCACCAGCGCGCATGCTTTTTTGAGAATGCCGAAAGCGCGAATCATTTCGCGCGGCATCTCGTCGTACCCAATGTTGAAGTGCAGCAGGCTGCGCTCTGTCTGCGCGCCCCAATATTTGTCGGCGGGAACTTCAATCGTGCCCATCGAATCAGTTTCGACGCGCGTACTTGGCTTTACTTGTGCTGACATTGTTTGAGGGTACTTTCCGAATCAAATAATGATTGCGCGCTTAGATTGTACTCCAATGCGCGCGAGAAGATTAGGTGGAAGTAGCCGGCGCGTGACGTTTGTCACAAGCTCATTCCTCATGCCCGCGCGGATGTGCCGAGAGCCAATCCCACGCCGACTCTACGATCAATCGCAGATCCTGGAACTGAGGTTTCCAGCCGAGCTCACGCGTGATCTTTTCTGAGCTGGCGACGAGCACGGCCGGATCTCCCGCTCGACGTGGCGTTACCCGCGTCCTGATTTCGCGGTCCGTGACTTCGCGGGCTGTATCAATCACTTCTTTGACTGTGTAACCGTCACCGCCGCAACCGAGGTTATAGATCGCGCTGCGCTCGTCGAGGATGTTCAATGCCAGAATGTGCGCGCGCGCGAGATCGATGACGTGAATGTAGTCACGCACGCACGTACCATCACGCGTTGGATAGTCATCGCCGAAGATTTCCACGTGATCGCGCATGCCGTTCGCCGCTTGGAGCACGAGCGGTATGAGATGAGTTTCCGGATCATGCCACTCACCAAACCTTTTCGAAGCGCCCGCCGCGTTGAAATAACGCAAGCTCGCGTAGTGCAGACCATAAGCTCGCCCATACCAGCGCAAGGCGCGTTCGAATGCGAGCTTTGATTCACCGTAGGGATTGGTCGGCTGCGTCGGATCGGTTTCTTCGATCGGTTGTTTTTCAGGTTCGCCGTACGTCGCGGCAGTTGAGGAAAACACCAGCTTCTTCACGTCGCTTTTCTGCATCGCTTCGAGCAACTTTAGGCCATTGACGACGTTGTTGTGAAAGTACTTCGCTGGTTGCTGAACTGATTCACCTACGAGTGAATCAGCGGCCATATGAATCACCGCTTCGACCTGATGCGTTTGCAGCGTTTCAGTCATCCGTTCGAAATTCGCGAGATCACCTTCAACAAATTGCGCGCGTGAATCGACTGCGCCGCGATGACCTTTGTAGAGGCTGTCGAAGACCACGACTTCATGACCATCGTTCAGCAGTTCTTCCGTTACTACGCTGCCGATATAACCTGCGCCTCCCGTGACCAGGACCTTCATCTATTGGACAAATCCTTTCTTGAGCAGCCATTCGCGGACGACAATCTTCTTGTCGCGCTTCGCGCCGTCGACTTCATAATTTAGCTTACGCATTTCGTCGGTTGAAATTGCGCCGGCGAGTCTAGACAACACTTCCCCTAATGGTCCCCCCAAGTGGGTTACTTCATCACCGCCGAAATCCTCTACGTTCCGTCGGAATATGAACACAGCTTCGTATGGCGGAAAGTAATGCTTGTCATCTTCCAGCTGAACCAGATCGAGCGCGGCGATTCTTCCATCCGTTGAGTTGCCCGCGATCAAATCAACCTTGCGCGACGCGAGCGCCGTGTAAGTCAAATCCAAGGACATGTCGTTGACACCGGCAAATCGTAAACCATACGAATGCGAGAACCCGGGATAACCATCTTGCCGGCTCATGAAATCGTGCCCGAATCCCGCGCGCCATTGCGACGCGTACTTAGCCGCATCCGAAATCGCTTTCAAGTTGTACTTGCGTGCATCTTCACCGCGCACCAGAATCGCGAACGTGTTATCGAAACCGAGCGGCTGGCTGACTGAAAGATTGGACCGCTGCGAGTATTCGCGCTGCACTTGATCGTAAACCGCTTTGGGATCGCTGATCGGCTGATGGTGAAGAATCGCGGTGAAAGCCGTGCCAGTGTATTCGGGATAGAGATCTATTTGCCCGCCGACCAGCGCGCTATGCGCGAGGTTCCCGCCGAGATCGAACTTGCGATCGACTTCGACGTTCTGTGACTCCAGCATCTGCGCGACAATTTCAGCCAGCAGAATCGATTCAGTGAAGTCTTTCGAGCCCACCGTGACATGACCACGCGATGACGAAGCATGCGAGCGATTCTTGAGCGCTCGCCATCCGGCAATGCCGGCAGCGACTACAGCGATCAGCACGACGGCGGACGCCAAAGCGCGCATGGATACTTTGCCTCGCCGTTTTTCAGACGTGTCGAATTGTTTCTCGAAAGCGCTGAAGCCAAAGTCGGCAATCAACGCCATCAGCGCCGACGGCATTGCTCCGGCCAACAACAAACGATTGTCATTCAAACGCAGTCCGCGAAAGATGTATTCACCAAGGCCGCCGGCGCCGACTTCTGCTGCGATGATTGCGACGCCGATCGTGATGACCACTGCGACGCGCACGCCGGTGAGAATGACGCTCATCGCCAGCGGCAGTTCGACTTTGAGAAGCACTTGACGGTCAGTCATGCCCATCGCGACGGCGGCTTCACGTACATTGTGATCGACACCAAGTATTCCGGTGACCGTGTTCCGAATGATTGGAAGTAGCGCATAAAAAACCAGCGCGACGATCGCCGTGCGGGGGCCGATGCCGCCGATGAAGGGCAACGGAATCAGAAAACCGAAAAGCGCGAGGCTCGGAATCGTCTGCATGATGTTGGCGATTCCCAGCACAGGTCCGCGCAGACTCTTCTTTCGTGTGATTAGAATTCCCACTGGCAACGCGATGAGGATCGCAATCGCGATCGACAGAAACACGAGCCAGGCATGCTGCGCGATGTGCGCCAGAATGTCTGACCAGTTTGATCTGAGGAAATCGAGCATGTGATCTATCCGCAGATTACACAGACTACGCAGAAAAAGAGCCAGAAGTAATTATTTCCAATCTGTGTAATCTGCGAAATCTGCGGACTACAATTCCGTTCGTACCGTCTCCAAATAAGCTCGCGCGTATTCATTTGTTGATTGCCGAAATCCTTCCGGCGTTTCCAATACAATGATCTTTCCGGCGGCCATCAAGGCGATGCGCGATCCGAGCAACAGCGCCTCGCGCACATCGTGCGTCACGAAGATAACGGTTTTGCCCAAACCGGATTTCACCTGCGCGAACTCTTTCTGTAAAGACGCCCGGGTCAAGGGATCCAGTGCCCCGAACGGTTCGTCCATCAAAAGCAGCGGCGGATCTGCGGCCAGCGCGCGTGCGACGCCCACGCGTTGTCGTTGGCCGCCGGAAAGTTCGCGCGGATATCGATTGGCGAAACGGGACGGCTCGAGACCAACCAACTCGAGCAACTCGCGCGCTCGCACATCAATTCTTTCTTTGGGCCACTCTTCCAACGACGGCACGAGACCGACATTCTCGCCAACCGTGAAATGCGGAAACAATCCCGCTTCCTGAATCACGTACCCAGTCCGCCGCCGCAAACGAATCACATCCCACTCAGTGGTTGACTTTCCTTCAACGAAAACTTGACCGGCGGTCGGCGCGAGCAATCGATTTACCAGCCGCAACGTGGTCGTTTTACCGCATCCCGATTCGCCCAGCAGCACGAGAGTCTCGCCGGCGGCAACTTTCAGGTTCAATTGATTGATAATCGGCGCTCCGCCAGCGACCGCGAAGCTGACATCGCGAAATTCAACCAGCGTCGTTTCGGCTGTGGTGGTCAAAGTTTCGCGAGTCTATCAAAAACCGTAGAGCGGTGATAAAGTTTCTCTCAATCTAAATCCGACATGAGCCAAATAGATCGAATCCACGCACGCGAGATTCTGGACTCGCGCGGCAATCCTACAGTTGAAGCAGACGTAATTCTCGCGACCGGTGACCGTGGCCGCGCCGCGGTTCCTTCCGGCGCATCGACCGGCGAACACGAAGCGGTTGAACTGCGCGATGACGATCCAAAACGCTACGGCGGCAAAGGAGTTCTGAAAGCCGTTGCAAATGTTAATGAGGTCATTGCCAAAGAACTGAAGGGCATGAACGCGCTCGATCAGCGATCGATTGATGACAGGCTAATCGAGTTAGATGGAACGCCAAACAAATCAAGTCTCGGCGCGAATGCTCTGCTCGCAGTTTCGATGGCAAATGCGCGTGCGGCGGCGGCTAACAAACAGCAGCCGCTTTATCGATACCTCGGTGGCGACGCGGCCAACACTTTGCCGGTGCCGATGATGAACATCATCAACGGCGGCGCGCACGCTGACAATAACGTGGACTTTCAGGAGTTTATGATTGTGCCAGTCGGCGCGCCCCGCTTCAGCGAAGCCTTGCGCATCGGCGCCGAGATCTTTCATACGCTGAAATCAGTCTTGAAGACAAAAGGCTACGCGACCAGCGTCGGCGACGAAGGTGGCTTTGCGCCGAATTTGAAATCGAACGAAGAAGCGATTGAAACGATCCTAGAAGCGGTCGATCTATCGGGCTACAAACCCGGTGAGGATGTTCTGTTCGCGCTTGATCCGGCCGCGTCGGAATTCTTCGACGGCGAATCTTACGTCTTCAAGAAATCTGATAAACGAAAGCTCTCAAGCGCCGAGATGATTTCGTTTTGGACCGACTGGGTCGACAAGTATCCAATCATTTCGATCGAAGATGGCATGGCTGAGAATGACTGGGACGGCTGGAAGGCTCTAACTGATCAAATTGGAAAACGTATTCAACTCGTGGGTGACGATCTGTTCGTCACAAACACGAAGTTTCTGCAGAAGGGGATCGATCTGGGCGTCGCGAATTCAATTCTGATCAAGGTCAACCAGATTGGGACGTTGACGGAAACGCTTGATTGCATCGAACTCGCAAAATCGAATGGCTGCACCGCGATCGTTTCGCATCGTTCCGGCGAAACTGAAGATGCTTTCATTGCCGATCTCGCGGTAGCGACGAACGCCGGACAGATCAAGACCGGTTCGGCTTCGCGTTCCGATCGAATTGCGAAATACAATCAACTGCTGCGCATCGAGGAACAGTTAGGAAGGCGGGCACGATATTTGGGACGCGCGGCGTTCCATCAAACAAGATGAACCTTCAGGACATCAGACAACTATTTGATTACACCGAGTGGGCAAACGATTTGGCGATGGAGTCGGCCGACGAATTACCGGATGCTGACCTTCACCGCGATGTCGGTATCAGCCACGGGTCGATTTTCGGAACGTTGACGCACATGGCCGGCGCGGAATGGATTTGGCTCGAGCGCTGGAGTGGCCGCTCGCCGGCGAAGGCCGAAGCCTGGATAAGGTGGACTCCTGAATCATGTGGCGACCTGGCGACGCTTAATGATCGTTGGCAGGAAGTTGTCGATCGGCGCACGCATTTGATCTCGACGTTGGACGAAGACCGGTTGGGCGCTGAACTTCACTTCAACTTATTGAGCGGCGATCCGAGTTCGATGCGTTTGGTCGATCAGATGCGGCATGTCGCGAATCACGCGACGATGCATCGCGGTCAGATCGTCGGCATGATTCGCCAGCTCGGCATTGATCCACCATCGACCGATCTGTTGTTCTACCTGCGCCGAGACATATCTCCGAAATGACCGACACTTGGCAGCGCGGAGAATACTCGATTAGCACAGATCGTGCGCGACTCAATCTCGATCTCATTCACAAATATCTAAGCAATGAGTCCTATTGGGCGGCGGGGCGCGCTCGCGAAGTGGTCGCGCGTTCGATCGAAAATTCGCTGGCATTTGGAATTTACCAGGGGGACGAACAAGTCGGGTTCGCGCGGATCGTAACGGATTATGCGACGTTTGCGTGGGTGGCGGACGTGTTCGTATTGCCGGAACATCGCGGCCTTGGTTTGTCGAAGTGGTTAATGGAAGTGATTATCGCGCATCCGCAATTGCAGGGATTTCGTCGTTGGGTGCTATCGACGAAGGATGCGCATGGATTGTACGAGCGATTCGGGTTCATTCCGTTGCATCGGCCGGAACGTTGGATGGAGCGGCCGGATCCGAACATGAAAGAGAGTCCGGACTACTGGGCCAAGCAATGAAGCAGAAGACTCCTCTCGCATTAATTATCCTTGACGGCTTTGGCTATCGTGCCGAGCGCGAAGGCAATGCGATCGCCCAGGCCGAGATGCCTTTCTATCGCGAGCTGCTTGAAAAATATCCGCACACCTTGATTCAAGCATCGGGCGAATGCGTTGGTTTGCCGAAAGGTGTGATGGGCAATTCGAATGTCGGCCATCTGTGCATGGGCGCGGGCCGCGTGGTGCGCACGGATATCGAGCGCATCAATCACGAAATCCAGACCGGCGAGTTTTTTCAGAACCTCGCGCTCAATGCGGCGATGGACAACGCCGTCAAGCACGATCGCGCGTTGCACATCATGGGTTTGGTTTCGGATGGACTCGTCCACTCATCGCAGGAACATGCTTATGCGCTTTTGAAGATGGCGAAAGATTGCGAAGCGCGGCGCGTCTATGTTCACTGTTTCCTCGATGGCCGCGACACGCCGCCCCAATCCGCCGATAAATACGTCGCGATGATGCGAGACAAGTGTCGCGAAATCGGCATCGGCGAAATCGCTTCTTTGTGCGGCCGCTACTACGCGATGGATCGCGACAAGCGTTGGGACCGGATCGAGCGCGCTTACAAGCTGTTAGTGAATGGCGAAGGCGAGCGCGCCACCGATCCGATCGCGGCGATCAAAAAGAGTTACGAACGAGGAGTGACCGATGAATTCGTCGAACCGATTGTAATGATGCGCGAAGACGGCCATCCGGTCGGAACCATTCAGGACGGTGACTCGGTAATCTTCTTCAACTTTCGCGCCGATCGCGCGCGGCAAATCACCAGCGCGCTGGCCGTGCCCGGCTTTGACGATTTCCCGACGCCCAATCGACCTCACGCACATTTCGTTTGCTTTTCGGTTTACGACAAGACTTATCCATTGCCGGTCGCGTTTCCGCCTGAATTGCCGCGCAACATTCTCGCTGAAGTGTTCGCCGGCTTGGGTGTTAATAATTTTCGTCTGGCGGAAACAGAGAAGTACGCGCACGTCACTTACTTTTTTAATGGCGGCACTGAGCGCGAGTTTCCGCACGAGAAGCGTCTGCTCGTCGCATCGCCGAAAGTGGCGACGTACGATCTCGCGCCCGAGATGTCCGCTTTCAAGATTACCGACAAGTTCTTGCGCGCGATCGAGGAACGCGAAACGGACGTCTTCATAGTGAACTTTGCGAATCCCGATATGGTGGGTCACACCGGCATGCTCGACAAGACGATCGAGGCTTGTCAGTACGTCGATACATGCCTCGGGTGGATCACGAAAGCTATGCGCACGGCGAAAGGAACTACGCTGATCACCGCCGATCACGGGAATGCCGAGTTAATGGTCGATCCGAAAACCGGCGAGCCGCATACCGCCCACACCACCAACCCAGTTCCGTTTCATTTAATCGATGAAGATTCGATCGGCGTAAAGCTGCGCGGCGAAGGCGCGTTGGAAGATGTCGCGCCAACGATGCTCGGACTGTTGGGAATTGCGAAGCCGTCAGAGATGACGGGAAGAGATTTACGAGAGAAATAAGTGTCAGAAGCCCGACCGTTAGGGAGGGCCGCTGCGTAAAGAGGAATTGGCCGCAGATGAACGCAGATTTACGCAGATGAAAGAAAATTCTGATGTCTTATCGGCGAACATCCGCGCA
>JACXTT010012302.1_pt1 | contig 11367 bp, 5 predicted proteins | sample 9270951 | NCBI WGS metagenome assembly JACXTT01 (sample SAMN15532306, study PRJNA645909) | rock metagenome | isolation source: weathered quartz diorite | place: Puerto Rico | collected 2017-06-21 | reverse complement strand
TTCTTCAAATCGAGTTTTCCCAAAAGCCTCGCGCAGTGGTACGACGCACATCTGGGCACAAAATTCGGCGATGCCGACCATTGCTCGTTTCTCTGGCGGGAATATGATAACCCGAAACACGTAGCGCGGACGACGCTGTCTTTCTTCCCTGCCGAGTCAACCCAGTTCCGCCCGACCGATAAACCGTTTATGCTGAATTATCGCGTGGAAAATCTGGATCGTTTTCTTGCAAAACTCAGGGATGAAGGTATCATTGTGGATGAGAAGGTGGAGACGCGTGAGCACGGGAAGTTTGGATGGATCCTTGACCCCGAAGGTAATAAGATCGAGCTCTGGGAACCTGCTTCGACTATCTGAGCCGTACGATGCCGCCCGCGTATATCGACCGGAGGGAATTTATTAAAACGGCAGGGGGCATCGCTCTTGCCTCGGTCCTCCCGGCGTTCGGCCCGGCACTATCCAGGAAATCCCCTCGCATCGTCATTTTTTCGGAGCCGTCATTTCCGGCAGGGGAGATTCCGCTTCCCTCCAGAACCGAAGTGGGGGAGGCGCTTCATGGCTTCGATGTTGCTTTCCTGAGTTTTAAGGATGCCGTGTCCTCGCGAGACGCCGATCTTTTTGTGAATCCCTATGGGTCGCTCTTCCCAAAAGAATTTTTCCCCGATTTGCTGGAGTATCTGACTTCCGGGGGAAACTGGCTGAATCTCGGCGGGATCCCGTTTAAAAATCCCGTGACCCGCGATGGATCGGCATGGCGGATCGGGAATTCTGAAACGGCGTACCATCAGAAGCTGGGGATTACTCAGTCATTCCCGGTGCCGGCCGGCAAGGTGACTTCTTTCACGGCACATGATGGCGCCCAGGCCCTCCTCGGAGAGTTCAGGGCGGAGGAGTTTTATGAAACTTATGTCCGGTTTGCGTCAACGAAGGATTTTCCCGACGAGGATGGCACGGGCGGCCAGCGGGATGCGCTTCTAAAACCTCTTGTGCATGGCGTGAATGATGCCGGGCGTAAGCTTGTCTGCCCCTTTCTTCAGGTAGACAGGATGCAGGGCGCGTTCGCAGGCGGCCGCTGGGTTCTTGCCAATTTTAAGGGCAGCATTTCAACAAACGCAGTCAAAGTTCTCGCCGGAATCGCCCTGGAAGGCTCTTCTGAATTGTCCGCGCATTCTTCTCTCGCCTGCTACCATGAGGGGGAAAGGATGTCGCTGTCCGTGCGCCTGCACCGGCCAAGGGGGAATGTCAGGATTTCTGAGAAGTGTCAGGTGGAGGTGCGCAGTTCCGCCGGTTCAGTGCTTGAAAGGCTGTCGGTCTCGCTCTCCGGCACGGAAAAACTTGCAACCGGCACCGTTGATTCGAAGGTGGCACATCCTCCGGGTTTTTATACCGTCACCGCGAGCCTGGGGAGTTTTCCACAACGCTCGACCGGTTTCTGGGTTTATGATCGGAAGCTGGCTTCCGCGGGAAAGAGTTTTTCGACGAACGGGGACTATTTTCTTCAGGAGAACTCTGCCTATCCGGTGACGGGTACGACGTATATGGCTTCGGATGTCCACCGGAAATTCCTTTTTGAGGCGAATCCCGCAGTGTGGGACCGGGATTTCAAGGAGATGAAATCGTCCGGCATCAATATGGTCCGGACCGGGATCTGGACAGGCTGGAAGAAGTTTATGCTCGATGTGGGAGCTCCCGAGGAGTCCGCTCTCCGCGCGATGGACGCGTTTGTTCTGACGGCCCGGAAGTACGATGTTCCCGTGATTTTCACTTTCTTTGCGTTTCTTCCCGAAATGTGGGGGGGCGTGAATCCGTATCTCGACCCCCGCGCGGTTGATGCGCAGAAGGAATTTGTCCTGAGTTTTGTGCAAAGGTACCGTACCACACCCGGGATTTTCTGGGATTTTATTAACGAGCCCTCTTTCTGTAATCCGCAGAAACTCTGGGAATGCCGCCCGAACGGCGATCTTTATGAGAAAACAGCCTGGAAGAAGTGGCTTTATGAGAAATACTCTTCTGAGTCCGATGCGCTACTGACAGGGAGGTTGCAGGAGGTTTATCGTACGACCGCCGATGATGCCCTCTCCCTCCCGACGCCGGAGGATTTTGAGGATGTGAACATTTTTGGCGACAGGGTCTCCCTTAAGGTGATCGATTACCGGCTCTTTGCACAGGAGATGTTCGCCCGCTGGACACGGGAGATGGCTTCTACGGTGAAATCGGTCTCGGGCCATCTTGTGACCGTCGGCCAGGATGAGGGAGGGACCGCCGACAGGCCTTCTCCCCAGTTTTTTGGGGATGATGTGGATTTTACGTGTATCCACACATGGTGGCTTAACGATGATCTTGTCTGGGATCAGGTGATGACAAGGATCTCCGGACGGCCGAATCTGATTGAAGAGACCGGGATTATGTTCTATGAGAAAATGGACGGCTCTCCCTGGCGAAGCGAGGCTGACGCCCGGGATTTGCTGGAACGAAAGCTGGCCATCGCCCTCGGTGCCGGCGGGGCAGGATTCATCGAGTGGGTCTGGAATACTAATCCCTATATGAAATCCGATAACGAGGCGGCGATAGGTCTTTTCCGGCCCGACGGGACGGCGAAGCCGGAATTAGAACCCGTCGAATCTTTTGCGCGTTTTTTTGAGGCCAATCGTCTGCATATGGCCGGGAGGGTGGAAGAGGAGGTGCTGATGGTCATTCCTCATTCGCAGATGTTTTCGACGAGGGATTTTTCAACCGAAGCGACACAGCGGTGCGTCCGGGCTCTGACGAGAAATTTTCAGGTTCTTCCTTCGGCGATCTCCGAATACCGTCTCCGCCCCGGTCTCACGCCCCGCAAGCTTATTATTCTTCCCTCGCCCCGGGTGCTGAACCAGAACGCCTGGACTCTGCTGCTCAGTTTCGTTGAACAGGGTTCTACTCTTCTCGTGACCGGGTGCATCAATTCGGATGAGCACTGGATGCCGATCGACCGCCTGAAGGAGTTCGGAATAAATTCCTCGTGTAAACCTGTGTCCCAGGAGGAGTTTCTAACGATCGGCGGAACGGATTTCCAGCTCGGGTTTCGCGGGAAAAAGATCGAAAGGCTTGAAAAAGGCTTTGACCATAGGGAAGTTTTGAGTACTCCCCACGGGAAGGGATTCCTTATCTGGGCGCCAGTGCCAATTGAACTTTCCGAATCTCCCGAGCCGACAACAGCGCTCTATGGTTTTGCCCTTGAACACGCGGGGGTCGTGCCGGCACTGTCATGTAAAATTCCTTTTGTGGTGCTTCCGACTCTTTTTGCCAAGACTCTTCTGATCACGTGCGTGTCGGATTTGGACAGGGATGCCGATCTTCCGGTGAAGCTTACGGAGTCGGGGAGGGCTCTCACCGTTCATGTGCCGGCTCAAAGGAGCGCAGTGATGTTTGTTAACAGAACGGACGGAAAAATTTTATCTCACATGTGATTCTTATGAACCGTAAGGATTTCCTGAAAACTGCCGCTATCGGCTCCCTTCTCCCCTCAACGTCCGGCGTCTGGAAGAATGCGGGCGCGAGGACCCACCCGATTGTTCTTTCGACATGGGATTTTAAGCTCCCGGTGAACGAGACGGCGTTCTCCGCGATGATGTCGGGCGCGAGCGCACTGGATGCCGTTGAGAAGGCTATTCGCGTCGTGGAGGAAGACCCCAAAACGACGAGCGTCGGACGGGGCGGTTTCCCGGACCGCGACGGCCATCTCACGCTCGATGCCTGTATCATGGATTCTCGCGGGAATGCCGGGTCCGTGGTTTTTCTGGAACATATTATGCATCCCATCTCTGTCGCCCGAAGGGTGATGGAAAAAACTCCGCATGTCGTCCTGGCCGGCGACGGGGCCCTGCAGTTTGCCCTCGAACAGGGTTTTACCAGAGAAGATCTGCTGACGGATAACGCAAAGAAGGCTTACGCCGACTGGCTGAAGTCGAGCGGGTATAATCCCCCCCTGAACGAGAAGAATCATGATACGATCGGCCTGATCGCCGTCGATGTTCAGGGGAATATCGCCGGGGGCTGTTCGACGAGCGGCGCCGCATGGAAGATGCACGGCCGCGTGGGGGATTCACCCCTCATCGGCGCAGGCCTCTATGTGGACAATGAGGTGGGAGCGGCGACCTCCACCGGTCTCGGGGAGACGGTGATCAAGGTGGCCGGGAGTTTTCTTGTCGTCGAGTTGATGCGCAATGGAAAATCGCCCCAGGAGGCGTGCCGGCTTGCAGTCGAACGTTTGATCACGAAACAGCCCCAGTATAAGGATGTCGATAATTTTCTCGTGGGGTTTATCGCAATCAATAAAAACGATGAGGTAGGAGCTTTCAGTTATAAGAAGGGTCTGCAATACTCGCTCCATAAGGATGGGGTCAACCGTGTGATCAACGCGGATTTTCTGGCGCACTGATTTTATCCCCGCAGGTTGATAGTTGGCTGAAATCTCTTTACTTTCAAGGAATCCCCGCCCAATTTCTACGAGGTTACTATGACACGACTGCTTTTATTTACCATCTTTCTTGCAGAATTCTCACCCGCGGGCCAGCAGGGGTACTACCGGTATCCAGCCCTTTCGGGCGATAATGTTATTTTCACGTCCGAGGGGGATCTCTGGGTCGTACCCCTCGCGGGGGGCGCAGCACGCCGTCTGACGTCCAACCTCGGGTCGGAGATTCTCCCCGCCGTCTCCCCTGACGGGAAAACGCTGGCGTTCTCCGCACAGTATGAAGGTCCCACCGAGGTTTATACGATGCCGACAGAAGGGGGCCTCCCCACCCGACGTACTTTTGACGGGGATAATGCGCTTACTATCGGCTGGACGCCGGATGGAAAGATTATTTACGCGACCGGCCACTTCTCGACTCTTCCCAATAGACAACTTTTTCTCTACGACCTTGCAAAGAAATCCTCTGAGCCTGTTCCCCTGAGCCAGGCGAGCGACGGGTGCTACGACGATAAGGGTGTTTTGTTTTTTACCCGCCTCCCGTTTCAGGGGAGCAATACGAAGCGCTATGCCGGAGGGACCGCCCAGAATCTCTGGACGTTCCTTCCCGGCTCAAAGGAGGCTGTCCCCCTCACCGCCGATTATGCAGGGACGAGCAAGAACCCGATGTTCTGGAAAGGACGAATCTATTTTGCGAGCGACCGCGACGGGACGATGAATCTCTGGTCGATGGATGAAAACGGATCCGATCTTAAACAGCTGACGACTCATAAAGGCTTTGATGTGAAATCACCCTCGCTCCGGGATGGGAAGATTGTGTATCAGGTGGGAGCCGATCTGCATCTGTTCGACGTTTCTGCCGGAAATGACCGCGAGCTTGCAATCACGCTTTCCTCGGATTTCGACCAGACCAGGGAAAAATGGGTGACGAAGCCGATGGAATATGTGACCTCCGCAAGTATTTCGCCGAACGGCGACCGGATAGCCCTTACCGCACGCGGTCAGGTGTTCGTCGCCCCCGCACAGGAGGGAAGGCTTGTTCACGCCACTCTTAAGAATACGGTGCGCTATCGCGCGGCCCGCTTTATGCCGGACGGCAAGAGTTTGCTCGCTCTCTCGGATGAAACGGGTGAGCTGGAATTCTGTAAGCTTCAGTCAAACGGGGTGGGAAAACCGGAACTTCTTACGCACGACGGGTCGGTGTTCCGTTTCGACGGCGTCCCTTCCCCCGACGGGAATCTCATTGCCTTCGACGATAAGAATCAAAAGCTCTGGCTTTTCGATGCTCTTTCGAAGAAGAATCTGATGATCGCCTCGTCCGATGTTTCCGGGTTCTCCGATCTGCAGTTCTCGCCCGATAGTAAGTGGCTCGCATATTCGGTCGCCGCCGAGAATCAGTACCAGCAGATAAAACTCTACCATGTTCCCGACGGGAAGACGGTTACTCTGACGAGCGAGAGGATCGATAGCTATAACCCGGTCTGGAGCCGGGACGGCGCATGGATTTATTTTTTGTCAGACCGGTTCTTCCAGTCTGTGGTGAGCAGCCCCTGGGGATCACGACAGCCGGAACCGTTCTTTGACAAAACCACGAAGATTTATTCAGTTTCGCTGAAGAAGGAGGGCCGATTTCCCTTTAGCCCCCCCGATGAACTTGCCCCCTCGTCTGACTCTGATTCAAAATCCGATAAGAAGGACGAGTCTTCCAAGAAGTCGGAGAAGTCCGATAAGGCCGAGAAGAAGGTGGAAGTCGTTATCGACCTTGACGGGCTCGAGAACCGGGTCTATGAAGTGCCCATGCCCGCCGGCACATACAGTAACCTCTCCATGAATGATAAGTTCCTGTTCTGGACGGAGAGGGATGCCGCTTTGAATTCGAAGACGAAGCTCCTCGCCCTGGAGATCAAGAATAAGGATCTTTCATCAAAAACTCTTCTTGATGATATGGCGAGCTACGAGCTCTCACGCGATGGTAAAAAACTTCTGGTGAGGAAGTCGGATGATTTTTATGTTATCGACGCCTCCGCGACGGCGCCCACCGAACTACCAAAGTCAAAGGTGAATCTGGGAAGCTGGAGTTTTTCCCTGACCCCCCGCGAAGAATGGCGCCAGATGTTCGTCGAAGCATGGCGCCTCGAACGGGATTATTTCTACGACCCGGGTCTCCACGGCGCGGATTATAAAGGTCTCATGGCGAAACATCTCCCCCTCGTGGACCGGGTGTCGGATCGCGATGAGCTGAATGATCTGCTTACGGATATCGTGGGAGAACTCTCCGCCCTGCATATTTTTGTGGTGGGCGGCGACCGGAGGCTGAGTCCCGACCCGATTTCCGTCGCATCGCTCGGCGCGGTTCTCCGCCGCGATGAGGCGAAGGGCGGCTACCGGATCGATCGCATTTATGAGGCCGAGCCCGATTACCCGGAAATTTCTTCGCCTTTGAAGAAAGCGGGCCTGACTATCAACGAGGGGGACGTGATTACGTCGGTGAACGGGGTCTCAACTCTCTCAGCTGCGTCACCCGCCCTTATGTTGCGGAATCAATCATCCCAGCAGGTTCTCCTCCATATCAAGCCGGCTTCAGGGAAGGAGTTCGACGCGATTGTGAAGCCTATCTCTCCCGGGGATGAGTTCGGCTTGAGGTACTCTGACTGGGAGTACTCCCGCAGGATGCGGGTGGAAAAAGAGGGGAAGGGGGAGATCGGATATGTTCACCTTCGTGCCATGGGGGGCGGGAATTATTCCGAATGGGCCAAGAATTTTTACCCGGTGTTCGACCGGAAGGGTCTGATTATCGATGTGCGACACAATTCCGGGGGGAATATCGACAGCTGGATTCTCGAGAAGCTGATGCGGAGAGCCTGGTTCTACTGGAAGCCGCGAGTCGGCGCTCCTATCTGGAATATGCAGTATGCCTTCCGGGGTCATCTCGTCGTGCTCTGCGATGAACGGACGGCGTCCGACGGCGAGGCGTTCACCGAGGGCTTCCGCCGCCTCGGGCTCGGGAAGGTGATAGGCACGAGGACCTGGGGAGGCGAGATATGGCTGAGTTTCGATACGTATCTGGTCGACAAGGGGATTGCCAGCGCCGCCGAAATGGGCGTGTATGGTCCTGAGGGGAAGTGGCTCATCGAAGGGCATGGCGTGGATCCTGATATCGTCGTCGATAATCCTCCGCATGAAAGTTTTGAGGGGAAAGACGCCCAGCTTGATGCCGCAATTAAGTTTTTACAGAATGAGATTCAGTCTCATCCCGTTGAAGTGCCGGCTATCCCTCCGTATCCGGTGAAGTCGACCGATCATCGCTGATACTCTTCTTGCGAGACGGGGTCCGCATCAGGTTTTTGCGGACCCCGCTCGCGCCTCCTCTTCTTAGATTATTTCTTTTGATCAACCTGATAATGCTCTGATGGAATTTATTGTAAGGGCGCACCCTCTCAAACGAGAGGGTTTTTTTAAGCCGCTAGTCTGTTCGATTTCCATGCGAGCAAATCTTCCCAATCCCAATTGTACCGATAGTTCGGAGATATGGAAATCGGCAAACAGCTCCTACTGACCGCATCAATGTACCTCTGTATACCGATTCTCCTTTCCATTGCGATCGTGCAATCACCTGCTCAGGGAAAAGATTCTCCAAGGATCATCATGGATGGATATGACATCCGATTAAAGAGAAATGGGATGGGAGGGTTAGCCGAAAGCGAATACATCTACTATTTTGATAGGACCTCAAGATCTCTGAAGAAATTCAGCGAGAAATATCGGGGTGTTAGTTCAAAGGTGTCTCCAAGGGGGAGTTACGTCTCTTTCTTCGGAACTGATCGCGCCGATACAAAGCTTTTCGAAAACGGCCGCATGAACAGGAACCTGAAGCTTTTCATTCTGAGAATGAGTGGAGAGGATTACAAGTCATTCGAAATAAAGCCTGCAAGCTATCAATGGTCTCCCATGGAAGACAGGATTGCATTTCTCACGCCTGGCGAAAGTGGGGAGATGGCAACGTATCCAAGGATTACTGCTACGTGGATTCTGGATATTAAAACCGGAGAAAAACAGAAGATTTCAGATGTCGGTTATGAATTACATTGGGCGGCTTTTGATGGCAATATTTATTTCTCTAATCCAACGCAAGTCTATCGGTACAACTCTGCAGACGGCAAGATCGGGTTGACCCCATACAAGGATCTTCACTTTTCTGATGACGGTCATTACTATATCTCCCTCAAGCCTGAGTCGCCTTTTCGCCTATACGTCCGGGCAACAAACGAAGAGATTACCCCTGCATTTGAATCGACCGTGAAGAAATATATGGCGATCCATTCGCCTCATCGGACTTACGACGAGACGTCAGTCCGCTGGTTCAGGGGAAATCAGCTGGTTTTCTGGGATGACGAAATGGAACAAAGTTATATCTTCGATGTCGACAGAGCCGCCATCATCGATTCGGCAGCTGGCAGTTTTATTGCCCCGCTTGATGATGGTCGAAACAATACGTTGATAATCGAGAAGGGTCAGATCAAGGTAAGGACCCATGGCACAGGCAAGAATGATTGAATTTACACGTCGTTTGTTGTATCTTCCGTGGTGAAAATTCCCGACTTCAACGGCGTCTTTCCTCCCATGATGACTCCGTTCACATTGTCAGGCGACCCGGACTACGATGCCCATGTCCGCAATCTTGACCGCTGGAATAAGGATGAGCTCGCAGGTTACCTCGTCCTCGGATCAAATAGTGAGACTCCCTACCTGAATGAAACGGAAAAGCTGCGGCTGATCGAGGTTACAGCGGAGCGGGCCGCTCCAGGAAGGCTTGTGCTCGCCGGGACAGGTCTTGAATCCACCCGAGAAACTGTCCGGCTGACAAATCTCGCCGCCGAGAAGGGCGCTCAGGCTGCCCTCGTTCTGACCCCATCTTTTTACTCCGGACAGATGAAGGATGATGCCCTTGTTAACCATTTCCGAAAGGTCGCAGACGGGGCGCACATTCCGGTACTTATCTACAATGTCCCGGCCTATACCCATCTGATGATCCCCGTGGAGGCGGTCGTCAGATTGAGCGATCATCCGAATATCATCGGGATGAAGGATTCTTCGGGAGATGTTCCCCGGCTGGCGACTCTTGCCGGGAGTGTTCCCAAAAAGTTTAATCTTATCGTGGGAACGGCATCGGCCTGGTATCCCGCTCTGCTTCTCGGTGTGAGGGCCGGGATTCTCGCTCTTGCCAATTTTGCGGGAAATGCGTGCGCCCGCGTTCAGAAACTGGTCCTAGCCGGGAAACTGGATGAGGCCAGAGATCTCTATCTGAAGCTGGTCCCTGTTAACGCTGCGGTGACGTCGATTTACGGCGTGCCCGGTCTGAAGTGTGCCGCGTCTTTGCTCGGTTATGAGGGTGCTCATGTGCGGAGCCCGCTTCTTCCCTTGCCTGAGGAGTTCCGCGAGAGGATGAAAAAACTCCTCTGTACAGCGGGACTGATGTAGCATTTCCTGGATCTGCGGGAGATAAGGGAGCAGGGTCGAACCCAGCGGGATTCGCTGAGCAAGGTAGAGCTTCCAGGCAGGCCTTCCCGCCGCTACCGCCCCAGGGCAAGCATGTAAACCAGGAACCTCAGTCCGTGGAAGAACTCAAAGACCCACACGTCAATCCATTTCCACGGATTCCAGATGTGAAGATACCATTTCTGCCAGATCCGTGTCGCACGGGCCCTCGTGTAGGCCTTGGCAAACGGGTTTTGTTTCCTTATCCACGCCGTGAGAATTGAGGGGACTTTTATCTCCGGCATCTCGACGTGGAGTTTTTCGTAAAAAGCGACAAGGTCTTTTGCCTTCAGATCCCTCCAGTCAATGATGTCGCGCGTGGTTTTTACGATGAGCTCCTGGAGTCTTTCCTCCCATTGACTCTTCGGCCTGCTTCTCAGCCATACTTCTTCGAGCTGGAAGAATAGTTTCGTTGTTCCCCGCATCCTGGTGGCGACAGATCTGAGCCGGCCCCACCAGAAGGGTAAGAATGCTTCACGAGCGTACCCGCTTCTCCGCTCGTTCCGCCGCCGCACTGTCCAGAATCCGCAGTTCATGGGATGCAGCCTTTCTATTCGAGATGCGGAGAGATACCAGGCGAAGAAGAATAGTCTGTCCCAGTAATACCGCCAGTTGTGCCGCCATCTCTTGAGAACGCTGACCATGTAGTCGGTGGAATAGAATTGCTCCCACGCTCCCCTGTATGCCTCCATGAGTTCTTCCCGCGTCATTCTCTCGGGTTTCACCGAAACGTGCGCTGAATCATAGGTGTTAAAATCCTTGTCCATCCACCGCCGCTCTTTCCACCATTTCTGGTGATCCTTCGAGCCGGGCAAGGGGGTCAATATGTAAAAGGACGCGGAATCGAAGCCGAAACGCTGAAGTTCTCCAATGTCCTCCCTGATGGTCTCGCGTGTGTCGAAGGGGAGTCCCAGGATATAGCCCGCATGACATGCCAGTCCGAGGGAGTGGCAGTGAGACATGAGGTCCTGGTATTCCGATACCTGGTTCTGGAATTTCTCCTGGGAACGGAGGTTTTGTTTGTTGACGCTCTCCACGCCAAAAAATACCTGGTTGCAGCCTGCCCTCGCCGCCAATGTGAAAAAATCCCCGCCCGGGAGCTTCCGTGCCGCCAGATCGCTCTGCATCATGAATGTGAAGGGGATTTTCTCTTCCTCGCGCAGCGAGATGAGCCCCGCGAAGAGCTCGCGCCAGCGCGGATTGCGGGCAAGATTGTCGTCAGTGAAGAAGCAGTGCGCGACCCCGGCTTCCCTGTATGATTCCCTGACGAATTCCACGACTTGTCTGGGATCCCGGCACCGCATGGTGCGCCCCTGGACATTGATGATGGTGCAGAAATCACATGTGAAGCCGCACCCCCGCCCGGTGTCTATGGTGCTGAA
>JACXTT010012301.1_pt1 | contig 11367 bp, 10 predicted proteins | sample 9270951 | NCBI WGS metagenome assembly JACXTT01 (sample SAMN15532306, study PRJNA645909) | rock metagenome | isolation source: weathered quartz diorite | place: Puerto Rico | collected 2017-06-21 | reverse complement strand
GCCGCTGGATCTTAATTGAATGGTCCATAACCTTTTCGCATAGGTCAACGATGTACATACTTGGGCTGAATCTAGGCCACGACAGCAGTGCTTGCTTACTAAAGGATGGAGAGCCACGCGTAGCCTTGGGTTTGGAGAGGCTCGTCCGAATTCAGCGAGGTCCGCGCCTGAACGAATCCGCAAAACGACATGGAGGGAGTTTTAAATCGGCACGGGCAACAGATCGTCGCGAGCGACTTTTTCACGATTGAAGTGTGGACGCCCCACAGGCCTGAAATGATTTGTCGACCTCTTCTTTATGCACCTTTCGACGCGCCATGTCGAGATCGGCGGAATCGCAAACAAGGCCAATGGTTTTTGGATGGTCGCAAATTGCTCGCAATGTCACCGATGATGTCGAGGATTCTTCAAAGGAAAGCGGTACCTGATTCACCGAGAATTTCTCACCATGCTGGCAGAGCAGGGGATCGAATCGTTGAAGCTGCCGCCGCGATCGCCGAATTTGAATGCCCACGCGGAAAGGTTCGTTCGGACGATGAAGGTGGCTTGCTGAATTATTACCATCGAGCCGCCGCGTCCGCTTTCGGCCGCGATTCAGAATTACAAGCTGATGTCGGATCAGCACGGATTCCGCAACGACGGATCGCAGTCCGCCCGGCGTCGATAGCCGGAGCAAAGTAACGACGACATGGATGAAAAGAACGATGTCGCGCACACGCGAATCGTATCAGAGCTTCACCAACGGCTGAATTCATGTCGATTTTCTAATTCGACAGTCACAGGCGATGGACGAGACCTGACCTGTCGTGTACACATGAAACAACTTCGACTAAACCAGCATGCTGACGATGGCAGAGTTTCTCTAATTCCACATAAATTGCACAAGTGGACATGCCTCTATTTCTTATTGGTCGGAGTCCCGGTACTCAGTATTGCGATCATCTTGGCTGCAGGTTCGACGCTCCAACCTAAAGCGGTATCAGCTCCCGCTGTCGAATTCGTAGGGTCGACCGCCAGTGGAATGTCTCTGCTCCTGCTCTTACTCCAAATAGCAGTCATTGTCGCGGCTGCACGTGGCGCCGGCCGCATACTGCGCACGTTAGGGCAGCCACAGGTTATCGGTGAGATGGCGGCGGGTATACTCCTGGGCCCTTCTTTACTCGGAGCGGTCGCCCCAAACTTATGGTCAAAACTCTTCAACTCTCAAAGTGTCATTTATCTGAATCCGCTTAGCCAAGTGGGTGTGGTGTTGTTCATGTTCGTAGTTGGACTGGAGGTGAAACCAGCAGACATCAGAAAATACCAACATACTGCGATTCTAACCAGCCACAGTAGCATCACTGCACCATTTCTATTCGGTGTACTGTCCGCTTGGCTTCTATATCCTACGCTTGCTGGTGAAGGTATCCCCTTCCCACAGTTTGCGCTGTTCCTCGGTGCCGCTATGAGCGTTACGGCGTTCCCCGTGCTAGCTCGCATACTTGCCGAAGGTAACCTCCTCGCATCGGGAATCGGAGTCGTCGCACTCACGTGCGCCGCTGTAGACGACGCCACAGCGTGGTGCATTTTGGCCGCTGTCGCTGCAATTGTTCGCACGGGTCACGGACACTCGCTATGGTTTACGGTTCTCGGCACGGTCGGTTTTGTGCTGTTTATGATGACTATCGGCCGACGTTTGCTCGAGTCCGTTTGTACAAGATATGTCGCTGGCGATGGCAAAATCACAAGGGACATGACGGCTTTCGCCATACTGTTTGCCTTGGGGGGGGCCTGTATCACCGAGTGGTTGGGCGTGCACGCGCTCTTCGGTGCTTTTGTCGTCGGCGTTGCTATGCCGAAACAGATGACGATCACAAAGGCACTCCTGGGGCGAATCGAGGAAATCTTGATGGTGCTGTTATTGCCGCTCTTTTTTGCGTTCACGGGTTTTCGCACACAACTCAGCCTAATCAACGAACCTTCCCTGTGGGTCATATGCGGCGTGATTGTTCTTATGGCGATCATCGGAAAATTAGGTGGGTCGGCGGTAGCTTCTCGTTTGAGCGGTTTGACGTGGCGCGAATCTGCGTCTATCGGGGTACTGATGAATACCCGCGGGCTCGTGGAACTCGTGTTTCTCAACCTCGGTTTGGAATTAGGAGTTCTTTCGCCGACGCTGTTTGCGATGTTGGTTTTGATGGCGCTGACGACGACGATTATGACCACCCCGCTGCTATCTTGGACATGGCCACAGCCTCATTTTGAGTCAGTCTTTCACGTTGGCGTTATGGCGGATGGGCGCCATGAGTATCGGAACTCTAAGAATGTTGAAACGCCTGATGATTGCTCGCCCTAAGCCTAAGCGTCCGGTGAACCCTGTGAACACGATCGCGTGAAGCACTGTCTGCATCACCTCCAGGCTGTGCCTCACACCCAGCGGATCTGACAGTAGCAAAGTTCAAAGAATGGTTGCGAACCTTTGCCATCGATAGCGTGGCGGCGCGAACTTATCGGCCAAGGCCGTATGCCGGCAAGCTGCCGTTTCTTCGCCCGCTCAGCAGGAAGTGACGGACGCTGATCCCACGAGAGGATAGAAAGATCTCGCCCAAGGAGGCGTTGACGTGCACGAGCCTCCTGGGAGAGATGACAGTAGTATTGAGGGGCCGGAAGTCAAGGTCAGGCGGAAATTTCTAACCGAATTTATGCAAACGGCAGGGTCGTATGCTGTTGTAAACCTGAACGTCTGAGCATAATGAGATGAATAAAACACGTATCATCAGAGAATTACGAGAGTTAGTTTGGCCAAGGCGCAGCCGCTTTGCTGTCGGTCTACTTCTGGTATTTATAAACCGCATTTCCAGTTTGGTACTGCCGGGCTCGACCAAGTTTCTGCTCGACGACGTGGTGGCCAACCACAAAGAAGCTTTGTTGATCCCGCTCGCCGCTGCCGTGGGAACGGCGTTTCTTATTCAGGCGGCTAGCTCGTATGCGCTTACACAACTCTTGAATGTTGGCGCACAGCAGCTGGTGGCCGAAATGCGAATACGAGTACAGGCTCACATCGGAAAACTTCCTGTGCAGTACTACGACAAAAACAAAACCGGCGCGCTCGTGTCGCGCATCATGACAGACGTCGAAGGTTTGCGGAACCTTGTTGGTACCGGCCTCGTCGAGTTGATCGGCGGTCTCTTTACGGCCATCGTAGCCTTCGGAGTACTTCTATTCATGAACTCCACCTTGACATTGATCTCACTCGGATTTCTTGCCGTTTTTGTCGGCCTGGTTCGCAGGGCCTTCGGTTCTATTCGTCCAATTTTCAGGAAGCGCGGCATGATCCATGCTGAAGTTTCCGGACGTCTGACGGAGTCTCTTGCGGGTGTTCGCGTAGTCAAGGGATTTCGTGCAGAAGACCGAGAGGCGGCGACTTTTCAGGCTGGCGCCATGCGTTTATTTCAAATTGTGCGAGACAGCATGCTCGCCACTTCGATCACAGGTTGCAGCGCGATTCTTTTCATGGGTGTCGTCACTGTCACTCTCATCCTCGTCGGCGGGCGCATGCTTCTTCGCGGGAGCATGACTATAGGAGACTTCTTTGCGTTCAGCGCATACCTCGCGTTTATCGCCACACCAGTACTGCAGATTGTCAATATAGGGAGCCAGTTGACGGAGTCTTTTGCGGGGCTGGATCGCATACGCGAGGTGTTGGACCAGCAGGTCGAGGATGTTGATCCTGAGCGGTCACTTTCGATCGGCCGCATTAAAGGTCACCTTCGATTCGAGGACGTCACATACGAATACGAGTCCGGTAAACCGGTTCTGAAGGGCGTTTCCTTCGTTTCTCATCCGGGAACGATCACGGCACTGGTGGGCCCGTCGGGATCCGGCAAAAGTACAATTGTGGGTCTCGTAGCAGCTTTTGGAAAACCCACGAGCGGTTGCGTCCATATAGACGGAATCGATCTAGCAACAGTCCGTTTGGATTCGTATCGCTCTCAATTGGGAGTCGTCTTCCAGGACAATTTCTTATTCGATGGCTCCATCTCTGAAAACATCAGGTTCGGCCGCCCCGACGCGTCAGATGACGAAGTATTTCGTGCAGCAGCGATAGCGCGAGTGGATGAGTTTGCGTCCCCTCTTGAAAATGGACTGGACACGATTGTCGGTGAACGCGGCCTAAAACTGTCGGGTGGTCAGCGGCAGCGTGTCGCGATTGCGCGAGCGATACTCGCCGATCCACGGATCTTACTTCTGGACGAGGCAACTTCCAGTCTGGATTACGAAAGTGAAGCGCTCGTGCAGGAGGGTTTGGCCGCGTTAATGAAAGGCCGAACCACTGTTGTCATCGCGCATCGTTTCAGCACTATCCGCCGCGCCGACCAAATCCTTTTTTTAGACGACGGAGTCGTTACAGAGCGCGGTACGCATGACGAACTGATAGCTTTGACGGGCCGGTACTTTGATCTGCATATGCGCCAGGCGGATATTCAATCCGACCGGCTGATATACCGGGAGGAACATGCCGATATTGTAGTGACACCCTCCACAGAGCCTCCGCAGCCCGGAGGTATGCGAGTAGCCCGAACGCTCTTGAATCTGGCGCTCGGCAAACAAGGCGGAGCCGCGCCTTGACCCGAGATTGGATACTGTCCCTACTGAAAACTCGTAAGTAACCATTTTGGGGGTTGGGGAGTCGTAACTTGGATCCGTTCGGTCACAGCCAACGGTGATAGAACCGGGAACGGTCCTGCGATTCACTCTACAGAGACAATGCTTCTCATCGCACAATCACAGAATTCGCAACGAGGGTAATTAGACTATTAGGCACGCGACCGTAACGGTGGTGTAGCCCTCCAACTCGGAATGTGCGATGACTTCGCCGACCGATTCCACAGGTCGCGCATCCGGTGAATCTTTTCCCAATGAGAGATGAATGGGCGAGCGATGGTAATAGGAGAAGTAAGTACGTAACGTGCGGCGCAATGACTCTTCACTAAAGACGATCATCTGGTCCAACCAGTCTCTGCGGATCGAGCCGATCATGCGTTCTTCATAAGCACGCTGCCATGCAGATCCGCCGTCAGATGAGCCGTGACGTTACAGTGCACAACGCGTCGTTCCCTGTGCACGATTTAGCCGACTCTGATAATGATGCTTCGAACAAAAGCGATTCGGGAGTGGGTCGGAGGAAACGAAATTCGTTATGATAACCAAACCGCTGCAAACGGATGATCTACGTATCAAGCAAATTGAAGCTTTGATCCCACCGGAGGATCTCATATCCGCTTGTCCCGCTACAGTGCGCGCGATGCAAACTGTGTATGAAGCTCGCCAGGCTGTCCATCGCATACTCTGCGGAGCCGACGATCGTCTCCTTGTGGTGATCGGACCATGCTCCATACACGACATCAAATCGGCGATTGAGTTTGCAATTAACCTCAATGCGCAGACACACAAGTTGAGCTCTGAACTTCTTCTGTTGATGAGAGTTTATTTCGAGAAGCCTCGCACAACCGTTGGTTGGAAGGGATTCATTAACGATCCATATTTGAATGAGACTTTCCGAATAGACGACGGCCTCCTACTCGCGCGTAAGTTGCTGATTGACATTAATGGGATGGGGTTGCCGGCAGCGGTAGAGTTTTTGGATACGATTTCGCCGCAATATATATGCGATTTGGTGAGCTGGAGCGCAATTGGCGCGAGAACAACTGAAAGCCAGGTGCATCGCGAGATGGCATCGGGACTGTCATGCCCCGTCGGATTCAAGAACGGTACGAATGGCAATGTGAAAATAGCTGTTGATGCCGTGACTGCGGCTCGCCACCAACACCACTTTCTCGGAGTAACTAAATCCGGTCGTTCAGCAATTGTCGCAACTACTGGAAACAGCGATTGCCACATCATTCTCCGTGGCGGAAAACAGCCGAACTACGACGAGGGTGCTGTTGCCGCTGCTTGTGAACAGCTTTCTGCGGCAGGTTTGCCAGAAAAAGTAATGATCGATTTCAGCCATTCGAACAGCCAGAAAAATCCGGCGCTTCAAGTGAGTGTTTGCCGCGACGTAGCAGCTCAAATTGCTCGTGAAAGTAACAAGATCGTCGGCGTGATGATTGAGAGCCACCTCAAGTCCGGAAGGCAGGACTTGATTCAGGTGAAAGACCTCGTCTACGGACAGAGCATTACGGACGCATGTATCGGCTGGTGTGACAGTGTCCCACTGCTTGATGAATTGGCTGGAGCCGTGCGGTCCCGGCGACGTAAGGGACGCGCAGTAACGGTGACTTCTGACACTGTCTTTCCTCAAAATCGCTGTGGTGTTCACCTAACCTGAGTAGCTCTTCGAACGATGACTCCATTGCTGTCGGTCAAAACGAATCGTGCAGCGTTCGATCGCAGCCTTCTTCAACCCCTGTCGGTCACGGTAAATTCCTGGAACCGTGACGACAACAGGGTCACCTGATTTAAAAGGGGCGTGCGAGATTGGAAAGGCTTGCGGTTCAATCAGCCCATGTTCGTTTCCGGCCTCTTGCACATTAATCTCTCTAGCTGCCTCTTGCGGCGGGTTTGGAATCGGATTTCGTCTTGATCGTTTTCCATCTGGATGGCTAGGAAACTGGTTAAGCGGATAGACTGTGTTCGCTTTTTTGTGACGCGGACAATCGGTGAACGCTTCGCCCTCCTGAAAAATGACCTCGCAGTCACAGCACAAGCTACGTATAGGCCGAACATCTTATTGATCCCGCCATTCTCAGGCACAGTCATAGTCGTCGTTCTTACTCTAAAGAGGAGTCTACGCCACCCCAAACGCGAGCCTCAAGCGCTGATTACCATTTCCGGACTCACTGCGGGATTGACAGCCCAACTGGGCGACATATCGTTGTGACCATATCGCCCGCGTTTTCGATGTGTCCACTATGCGGATTTTCAAAGCGCGCTATGTACGAAGCAGGTTTTTTCAACCCTCTTTGCTAATTTCTCGGTAACGAGTGCCGCAATTTCGTGTGTTTCCATCAATCGCGGATTGTGTAGGAGCTTGATATGGCCAATGCTAAGGAATTACAGGACGCAGCCGACGCCATTCGGGAGGTGCGCCGGTTACCGGCGGTCCAGCGGCACAAGGAACTAGAAGACCCGTTGCTGCAAGCGGAGGAATGGGCCGGAAGGGAGTACCGTAAGGTCTCTGAAAAGAATGGCGGCTCCAACCTCGGCAGAGCTCCAGACGACGCCGTTCGGTGAGTTGCGGGCACTGCACTGCAGTTTAAGCGTGCCGTCCCTACAGAACCTCAACAGAGGGCGGTTGACCCAAGTAGTCGGCAGGCATATGTTCTTTGCAAAGCGGTCTCAAAGTTGCGTCTGGCGCCGAGGGCGGGAGGGACGGATCAGTGCCTTCACCAGCGCATATCCTCTTGTGATTTTCAGACGACGGCTTTCCTTCACTCTCTGAAGTTCTCCCGCAGCAATTGGCTGTCAGTATGAAGCAGGCGCAGCCGGAATCGAAAACAATCTTAGTGGTCGACCGTGAGGAGGCAGTTTGCAACCTCGTCCGGCAGGCGTTGGAAGCCGCGGACTATCGCGCCCTAGAAGTACACGAAGCCGCGGAAGCACTGGAAATCTGCCGGTGGCCGTGGGAACGGATCGACCTGCGTTGACCGAGGTCAACGTCTGCGGCTTAAGCGGGCTGGCATTTGTCGAACACGCGTCGACTTTACGGACCCGCATGAAAGTAATCTATATGTCCTGGAACGTGGATCTTCTGCTTACTCAAGGCGTGTTGAAGCCGATCTCAAGCGTGCCGTCGTCACAGTACCACAGTACCGGAGCAACGACGGCCAACGTCCGAGGGCGTAGTGGATCGCAACCACCACATCGGATTTCTTCGACAGCTTCGTGAGAGGTATCTTGAACCACTGTTTGAGATCATCGAGCAGAGGTCGTGTCCGCTCGTTGCGCACTTTCTTCCGTTCATCGGGTGGACGTCCACGAATCTCTCGCTCGATTGCGTACGCGTTGCCAAGTTCGTTGGACAGATCGCGATGCAAATCCGGATATGAAGGATCGAGAATCTCATGTGGCATCTTTACCGCAGTAGTGGCCTACCCACAATTGCCGAGGCTGCACTCTGCACCTGAAGATCGGTGTTGGTGATACAAAATCGTTGCGGGGGTGTGCATCGATTGAATCGACCACAGTTCTCCCCACGAATCTCGCTTGCAATTGTACAAAAGAACAAATCGCTGGCCGTTCGGCTGGGAAATTCTGCGAACGCTGCCGGCTTAATCACCAGAGCTTCCCAAGCTGTTTAAAATGCTTTCCGAATTATACCGATGTATGCCGTCTCCAACGGAGACGGCTCCCGATGAATACCGCTTCACACTGTTCGGCTCGGTTACAAAGTGTCCCAAAAGTGTCCCAATATTTTTTGCCTTGTTTACGAACCTTGTCCAATTACGGTCTTCAGGCGTTCTGCCAACTGGGTTTCGAGCGCGACTAGGCCTTCGCGATTGGGGTGGTAGAGCAGGAAACGATGGTGGCGAAGGTCGAACGGCACGTCGTCCTTGGATTGGCTGATCGGAACAACCGAGCGACCAAGGGTGTGAGCGATGCCCGTTTCATACATGACGTTTGCATTGCGTGATGAGAAATCCACAACAACGATGGAACATCGCACCAGTAGGTTAAAGATGTCCTGTATGACAACGCTGGCCTGCCACACATCATCGGCGCGCTGACAGTGCAGACCCGTACTGCGGCATGCGCCCCGAATCGCCGCATAGACCGGACTGAACTCTGCACCGAACGGCATCATCACGGCAACGAGATCACTTTCGCGTCGTTGTGTTGGCACGCTGAAGACTCGAGGTCTCACGATCATTTCGTTTGCTTCGCGGGTGCCGGGGCGCGTAAAGTTTTCGGGAATCTGTGCGACTTGCTCGTCCGAAACCACTCCTGCTTCGCTCAGCAAACCGAACAGATCAACCCGCTTCACAGCCCAGTGGGTCGTCGTTCCCTCCCACTTGTCCATATCCAGGACTGCGGAAAGCTCCACAATCTTCGAGGCCGGAATCGGCGGCAGGTTCTCATCCAGTGCCGTGATGATCAGGTTGTACAAGGCGTTCCCTCCCCCGACACATGTTTCTCTAAGAGCATGATACCTTCCGAGGAGCCGACCGTTCACCCATCACCTTGAACAGGTAACTGTGCTGGAAATGCCGCAAGGAGGGGGCGACTTCGTTTGCATTCACGGTAGTTTCGAAGGAAACGACCAATTGCCGTGAAAAGGCTTAGGGCGCATGCAGTAGGCTATAGCTTGTCGCTCAAATAAGTCCTCTCGAAAAAATCAATTCGTTTTTGCCATCCGTACAGCAAAACCTCCAATTAGTACTCTGTCCCGCGTTTGTCTCGTTGAGCGGTCCATGATCTCCAGTAGAATATTCTGACGTAATGTAAGGGGCGTTTCGTACCGGAGGCGCGCGATGTACCAGATCTTCTTAAGTCATAGTGGAGCGGATGCCGCGTGGGTGCTTTGGCTCGCTGAAGAAATCAAAAACATCGGAATCGTCCCTTACGTCTTTGAGCAAGACCCGCAGCCGGGGCGGTACGTCAGCGATAAGGTCAAAGCGGCGATCACAGCCAGCGATGCCCTCGTTGTTTTTATGACGGTCAATAGTCATCGCGCTCCGTACGTGCAACAAGAGATCGGCTTCGCTGAAGCGCTCGACAAGCTTATAATCCCGATCGTCCAGCCCGGCCTCGATCCGCAAATGTTCGCCATGCTGCAGGCCCGGGAGTATATCCCGTTTGACTTTGGCAAACCGCAGGCGTCTGTAGAGGTTCTTCTCCGTTACCTGCACGATCTCAGGAATCAAGCGGAGTCGTCGCGCGCCGCCCTTCTCGGTTTTGGCGCGCTCTTGCTTCTGGCGCTCAGTTCAAAAAAGAAATGAGCTTGTCAGATGACGGATATCACCTCTCTGCCCTCGCCCGAGTTGCTCATTCTGCATGCCAGGATTGTTGAGGAGCTTCACCTGCGCGAGCTCCGAGCGATTTGCAACATAGAGGTGTCACGGCTTCGGCCTCAACTTCGCGTACATCGCGCGACCAGATCTCCGATTTGGAAAAGTCGTCGCAATGTCCACAGTAGGGAGGCGAGTTTGTTAAAGAGGGTTGGTGTGAGCGACGCGAGAATCATAATCCGGCCCGGCAAAGGAGGCTGGAGATCTTCACATTGAGAACCGATGCGATGCTGTGCATTGCACCCAGTGTTGGGTTTCTTTGTCCCCGCTCAATCTGACCGTAGTAGCCGATGTCCAACCCACAAGCATCCGCGACGTCCTGCTGGTTCATTTTGCATTTCAGCTGCTGCTTCTTGACCGCCCGGCCAAACTGCCAGCTCATCTGAACAAGAGGACGCATCGGGCCAAGGTAGAGCCCCGAGTCGGAATCCTTTAGCGACTATAGTTGATACACATGAGCGAGCGTTTTTGATTGCCGAAACGCCAACCCTATAGTAAAGGTACGCGCCCAACCTTTAAATTTGGCTGAGCGCAAAAAGAGAGCTTCGGCGCAGATTCACCAGCCGCGAATTCGAAGGAATCTTATGAAGCGATGGCAATGGATGCCATTGGTCTTGCTCGCAGTAATTGTTTTGCCGGTTGCATCGTTTGCAGACACGATCAATCTTGGAGTCATTTCGTTCGACACATTTATTCCTGGCGGCGGAGGTACGCCGGGCATCAACGTCTTCGACATCTCCAATCTGACCGGGACGTCTGGCCTTCCCCCGGACTTTCCAGTCCTAGACTCTCTGATGTTTCTGGGGAGCAAGCTGAGCCTGACCGATTCCGGTGGAAACATGACGACAACCCTGCTTGGCGATATTGGTCCGGGTGGGCTCGTCGATACAACGCCTGTACAGTTTGCAGACACCTCTGTATTCTCGTCGGCGATTTTTACAGCTACGTTGAGTCAGGTTAGTTTTTTACTTTCGGACGGCAGTACGTTCACAGCAGACTCGGCGGTTTTGACGGCCGAGCTTCTACCATCTTCCAATTCCACTCTCACACAAGATACCGATTTCGCCTTGCTGACCGTTTCCAGCGCCGCGCCCGTTTCGTCGGTTCCGGAACCCAGCAGTTTGCTTCTTCTTGGCACGGGTCTTTTGGGAGTGATCATAGTGAGGACCAGGTGTCGAGTGCATTTGGGACGGGGGTTGTTCGGAAAAGGTTTCTAGTTTCTGTTGCGCTTGTAATCGCTCTTGGTAATTGCAGTCTGCTGCAAGCGCAAACGGCGGTGACGTTGACAGCGACGGCGACGCCGGCGTCGGGGCAGCCTGGTGTGACGAACATCAACGTCACAGGTTCAGGATTTCCTTCGGGAACGATCCCGCCCGCC
>JACXTT010012300.1_pt1 | contig 11367 bp, 9 predicted proteins | sample 9270951 | NCBI WGS metagenome assembly JACXTT01 (sample SAMN15532306, study PRJNA645909) | rock metagenome | isolation source: weathered quartz diorite | place: Puerto Rico | collected 2017-06-21 | reverse complement strand
GTGGTGCTGTCCGGCGAGGGGAAGAACTTCTGCGCGGGCGGCGACGTGAAGACGTTCGCGTCCAAGGGCGAGGACCTGCCGGAGTACCTGCGCGAGGCGACCGCGTGGCTGCAGATCGCTACCTCCGCGCTGATTCAGCTCAAGGCTCCCGTGATCACGGCGGTGCACGGTTTCGCTGCGGGTGGCGCCGGCTTCGGCCTGGTCTGCGCCTCCGACCTGGTGATCGCGGCCGAGTCCGCGAAGCTCTTCTCCGGAGCGGTCCGCGTCGGGATGGCCCCGGACGCCGGGACGACCGTGACGTTGACCCAGCTCGTCGGGCTGCGCAAGGCGATGGACCTGCTGCTGACGAATCCGACGCTGACCGCGGCCGAGGCGTGTGAGCTGGGCATCGTGTCCCGCGTCGTCCCGGACGACGACCTGGCGAAAACCGTCACCGAGCTCGCTCTGCAGCTCGCCGCGCAGCCGCCGCTCGCGCTCGCGGGGACGAAGCGGCTGGTGTGGGGCGGGCTCGGCTCGAGCGTCGAAGGCCGGCTGGCCGAGGAGGCCCGGGTGGTTTCGGAGCTGTCCGGCACCGCGGACTCGCGGGAAGGACTGGCAGCCGTGATCGAGCGGCGCGCACCGAGGTTCACCGGCTCATGACCCCGCTGGTGCTGACCGGGGACCGTGGCGCCGTACGGGTGGTCACGCTGAACCGGCCCGAGGTTCGCAACGCGATCGACGTCCCGCTCCGGGTCGCGCTCGCCGACGTGCTCGAGGAGGCTGCAGCGGCCACGGGGGTCCGCTGCATCGTGCTCACCGGGGCAGGCGGATCGTTCTGCTCCGGCGGAGACATCTCCTCGATGGTGCGCCAGTCGCGCGAGCAGACGCTGCCCCGCGCAGAGGCAGCAGCCCGGGTCGTGCGCGCGATCTGGGGTACGCCGAAACCGGTCGTCGCTGCGGTCGAAGGTTCTGCCTTCGGTGCCGGTACGGCGCTCGCGCTGGCCTGCGACCGGGTGGTGGCGGCGTCGGATGCGGTGTTCTCGACGAGCTTCTCGGCAGTGGGACTCGCAGGCGACATGGGCATCTTCGCGTCCCTGCCAGCGCGCATCGGCGCGGGCCGTGCGAAGCAGCTGATGATGCTGCCGCGGAGGTTGTCGGGTGTCGAAGCCGGCTCACTGGGGTTGGTCGACGAAGTGGTAGAGCCAGGGACGTCCCTGGAGCACGCCTTGGCTGACGCCGAGCACCTGGCCGCCGGTCCACCGCTGGCATTGGGCGCTATCAAGAAGATGCTCGCCGAGCCGCGTTCGCCGTACGAGGTGCTGGACCTGGAGGTCCAGACCCAGGCCGACCTGTTCGACACCGAGGACTTCGCCGAGGGAGTAGCCGCCTTCCACGAGAAGCGCACCCCCGTGTTTCGAGGTTGACCGTGCTCACCACCTCCTACCGCCCCGCCGACGACTCCCTCCCGCTGGTCGAGCTCACCATCCCGGCGCTGCTGGCCCTGCGTGCCGCGGAGTGCGCGGACACCACTGCCCTGGTCGGAAACCGTCATGGCGACGGCGCCGAGGTCCGGCTGACCTGGGCTGACCTGTACGCCGAGGCCCAGCACGTGGCCACCGCGATCGCGGCGGTGGCTCAGCCGGGTGAGTACGTCGCCCTGTGGGCCCCGAACGTTGTCGAGTGGCCGGTCCTCCAGCACGGGGCCGCGATGGCCGGGGTGGTGCTGGTCGCGCTCAACCCGGTCCTGCGGGCGACCGAGCTCGAGTACGCCCTGCGTCACTCGGGTGCTCGCGTGCTGATCCACGCCGACCGGAGTCGGGACTACGACTTGGCCGAGGTGGTCGCATCGGTGGCGCCCAGTTTCGCGGGCTTGCGCACGATCAGCCTCTCAGACCGGGCAGCCTGGCGTGCCGACGTTGTCTCGTCCGATGTCGTCGCGGTGGCTCCGACCGACCCGTCCCTGCCAGTCATGCTCCAGTACACCTCCGGTACGACGGGCAACCCGAAGGGCGTGCTGCTCCGGCACCGGTCGCTGGTCAACGTCGCGAAGCTGACGATGGAGTTCGTCGGTGTCGAGCCGGGAGCCGTGACCGTGAACCCGCTCCCGATGTTCCACACGGCAGCCTGCGTCATCGGCACGCTGGGCCCGCTGTGGCTCGGCGGGACCGAGATCCTCGTCGAGCAATTCGCCCCGGGACCGGTGCTGGAGCTGCTGCGGCGCGAGCATGCTGACGTGCTGTTCAACGTGCCGGCGGTGCTCGGTGCCCTGCTCGAGGCCCAGCGAACCTCGGAGGAGCCGGCACCACGCATCGCCCGCGTCATCGGGGGAGCGGCCACGTTGCCGGCCTCGATGATCGAGGCGGTCGAGCAGGTCTTTGGCGCGCAGGTGACCAACCTGTTCGGCCAGACCGAGCTGTCGCCGGTGCTGACCGCGACCCGGGGGAGCGATTCTCGCGAGGACCAGCTCACTACGGTAGGCCACCCGTTGCCTCAGGTCGACGTGAAGATCGTCGGCCCGGATGGGGCGGTTGTCCCGCTGGGAGAGCCCGGGGAGATCTGCGCCCGCGGGTACCAGCAGCTCATCGAGTACCTGGGCGACCCCGTAGCGACAGCCGCGTGCGTGGATGCCGACGGCTTCGTGCACACCGGCGACCAGGGCTCGATGGACGAGCGTGGGTACCTGACGCTGACCGGTCGCTTGAAAGACCTGATCATCCGCGGCGGCGAGAACATCGCGCCGGCATCGATCGAGACTGTGCTCGTCGGTCATCCGGCAGTGCTGGAGGCGACGGTCATCGGTCTGCCGGACGAGGCGCTGGGCGAGATCGTCGCTGCGGTGGTCCGGGTGCGCGGAGACGAGCCGGCTGACCTGGGCGAGCAGCTCCGGGCGTACGCGCGGGTGCACCTGTCGCCGTACAAAGTGCCGAGCCGGTGGTTCGTCGCGGACCAGTTGCCGGTGACGCCGACCGGGAAGGTGCAGAAGTTCGCTGTGGTCGAGTCGGTGGGGAGCCTGCGCGAGATCTGAGGTCGCTGGCGCGAATCGATCGCGGCGGATGGACGCGGTTCGCTGGTCTGCCGCTGCCTGTGCTCTGGCTACGGACTGCTGCTCTCCCGCCTAGCCCTTCGTCGTTGCCGCGATGTACCTGTTGACCTGCTGCTCAAAGAGGCGCGCTGCGCTATCGGTGTCTGTAGACACCGTCCCTCCTGCGCCGACTCTGATCAGGACCGGTCCGACAAGAGCGAAGTTCTCGGCGACTGTCACGTCCAGGCCGCCGCTGGAGATTCGAGTGCTAACGCCGAACGTCGCATCGCCGATGTGAGGCGTGGACATCTGTGCGTAGGTGTAGGTAGCACCGTCCTTGTTCTTATCGTGTTTGCAAGCAGTGAGTCGAGCGACAAGGTCGTTGAACTCCATGCGTGCGATTGAAGGCGAGTCGTACTGACGGATGCCGACCTGCAGAAGCGATACCGTGAGCCCACCTCCCTTGGTGAAACCGTGCTCGACATCGATCTTGTGAGCCGGAATCGAGGTCTTTCCGCAAACAGGCGTCTCGGGCGAGTTGTCGGGACCGTCCTTCGTGTACCCAGGCGGTACAGCGTCCAGCCCGAGCAGCGCCCTAGTCAGCTCCGCCCTGTTGAGCAGTTGGTAAGCCTCTGACGTAGGGCTCGCTGAAATCGAGGGTGAGCTTGCTTTCGTCGGAATCGTCGAGGCTCGGGGCTTGGCTGCCGTTGAGCCGCAGCCAGTCACCGCCATGCCAGCTACCGCCAACACCGTCCCAGCGACCAAAGTCCTTCCGACCATGGTTGGCAGAGTAGGGCTTCAGCGCCTCTGGTGGCGCACGAAAGCCCGTACAAGGGATTGGCGACGAGGCCTTTCAGCCAGATTCGCCGGCGGGCCAACCCATCATGGTCGAGCAAGTGTCCTGGACCGTCTTTACGCTGAGCCGGTGAACGAGTTCAGAACGAACCGCCAGATTGAGGACGCAGCGATTGCCCACGTCCTTCGGCTCGAGTTAGCCGCTGGGAGACAGGCGATGGACACGCGAGGTGGTGGTGCATCGGCGGACATTGATGGTGACCGTCTCATCGAGGTAAAGGCCTATGGGTCTTCTGCTCGCGGCGAAGATCTTTGGCTTGAGACGCGACAAGTTGACGCAGCCGAATCGGATCCAGAACGGTTTCACCTGGTGGTTGTGGAGAACGTCAAGCAAGGCGACCCTGCCGAGTTCCGGGTTCTCGACATCAGTGGAGACGACCTGACGACGTTGTTGGCGAGGAAGCGCGAGAGGCACTACTTCAGCGTGCCCTTCCCGGTCGGCCTGTACGACGCGTTGGCGGCACGCCGCGATTCAGACAGGAAGCTCGACGGCACCTGAGCGTGCTTGCCCACATGGGGCGGCAAGACGCCACTCTCGGCAGTCAGTCGTCGAACCCGGGACAGACCGGAACTATTCGCACCACAACGGCGCACGTGCGCTGTCTCGAACTGGTGGCGGACGAAGGTCGAGACAGAATCATGGCTGTGGATTGGCCGCTTGGGTCATGGGATCGGTCTAGCGTGCCTCTCATGGACACCGTCCCTCCTCCGCCGTCCGCCGAGAAGCCGAGCGGGACGGCGACCGCTTTTCCGCCGCCCACTGGCGCGCAGATCATTCGAGCGTTGCGAGCCCCGGCCATCGGATTCGTGTGGCTATTGCTTGGGGCGATTGTCTTGGCGGTGCTCATCGTGGTCGCGGCCAACATTGGCTCGACGGGTAAGGACACCGGCGTCGACTCCAGCGATACGAACGCGATCGGCGTGCTCATCGGGATGCCGTTCCAGATCGCGGCGATGGCTCTCCTCGGTTCATTGCACTTCACGGCGGACGGTGTTCGGGGCTCGCTGTTTATGCCCCCGCTCATCCTGACCGTGTGCTACCTGGTGATGACCGCGCGCAGTGCGCGCCGCGGCGAGAAGATCCCGGCAGCCGGCACACGGGCGCTGCTCGGCGTGATCGTCGGGTTCGTCTATGCGGTCGTGCTCACCGTGCTGACCTGGGCTCTTGCGATGCGCGACAGCGGCTCTGCACTCCACGCCGCCTCGGTCAGTCTGTTCTTCGGCTCCTGGGCGCTGACTGGCATTGCTTCGTTCGTCGGTAGCTCGCAATCCGCTGGGGCACGTCGGCCGATGTGGATCTCGTCTGATTATGCAAATGCGGCGCGAGTCTGGTCTGGCTCGCTGATTGTCTGGGTGGCCGTCGCGTTCGTGGTCCTGATGATCGTCTCAGCGGTCAAGAACGGGCTCTGGGTCGCAGTCCTGTCGCCGCTGTGGGGCGTGACCGCTGGCCTCGACACCTACGGGATAGCGCATCTGGGCGGACTCTCCTTCGCCGGCGAGACGATCAAGATCGGCGACTTCAGTGCGATCTGGACAATCGTGATGATCGTGGGCGCGATCGCGCTGGCCACGCTCACCAGCATCACCTGGCACCTGCGCCGCGACACCCGAGACACGTCGTTGGCGCAGCCGGGCTCGTGGGCTGTGCTTCCAGCGACGTACGCCGCCGGAGGCATCGTCGTCTGGCTCGTGCCCAGCGTCGTCATCGGTGGGGGCGTTGGCGCGTTCGGTGCCTCGGCGACGCTGCAGCCTGCCTTCTGGCTGGTGTTCGTGCTGATTGTCTGGGGCGGAGCGGTCGAGGTCGCCAGTCGGTACCTCGCGCCGAGCTTGGCCACGGCCCTACCGATGCGACTGCAAGCGCTGCTGCGCGGACCAGAGCCCGCTGACGGCGACAGCAGTGAGCCCGCCGCCGTCGCGCCCGCGATACCCGACGCACGACCCCTCACCGCTGAGGAGCGCGCCCGCTACGAGAAGTTCGGCATCTTCGCCGGCGTCGTGGTCGGGCTGGGGATCGTTGGCTGGATCGCCGTATCGGTCGTCAACAGTCAGTTCTACAGCCCCAAGGACCGAGCCTCCGCCTACTTGGACGCAGTCGTCCGCGCCGACCTCAAAACTGCCAACAGCCTCGCCCCCACTGACGGCCACCAAGCCAACAACAGCCTGCTGACCAGCGCGATCTACCGCGCCGCCGGGCACCGGATCAGCGGATACGAGATCGACAAGGTCGACAAACAAGGCGACACCGCCACGATCTCGGTCCGACTCAAGGGACTCGGCAAGGACGTGTCAGCCAAGCTGACCTTGAAGAAGGACGGCCACTCCGACGTTCTCTTCGACAAGTGGAAGATCGCTGACAACGGCCTTGCCAAGGACGTATCGATCTCCGCTCCAGATGGCGACAGTGACGTGACCGTCAACGGCGCCGCGGTCGGCCGCACCGATAAGGATGTCTGGCTACTCCCGGGCGACTACGTCTTCGACGCCTCCGGCGGGAACCCGTGGCTGACGAGCTCAGGCGAGCCTGTGACGGTCGCGGCCGACGAGGACTTCCAGTTTGCAGAGGTCCCGGCCCCTGTCGCTTCGGACGCGTTCAAGGCAGAGGTTCAGCGGCAAGTCGACGCCTACCTCGCCGCTTGTATGGCGTCGACTCAACTGGAACCGAAGAACTGCCCGAATTCCACCTTCGCCGGACCTGACGTGCGCAAGGTGATGTGGACCATGGACCAGGCGCCCACTGTCGACTTCAGCAGTTTCGACGGCACGTTCCCAGCAGACCTGAGCTACGGCGACAGCGGGCACGCCACCGTCACCTACGAGGCCGACCAGTCCTATGGGTTCGGCCCACGCGACTGGCAACCGCAGACCGACGAATCCGACCTGTACCTGAACTCGGTCACAGTGACCGAAAACGGCAGCAGCCTTGTCGTCACCATCAAGAACTGACGTCCAGCGAAAGCCGTTTACAGGTGGCGAGCCCGAACCCCCTCGTCAATCAGGATCGGTAAGAGCCGTCGGAACCGGCTTGCGGCCGATCTCGCCGTTGTCCGGCGACCAGTAGGCGAGGTAGTTCGGATCCCGCTTCCAAACGCTCTGCTTCGTGAACCGTTGCGCCTGCAGCGTGGCAAGCGGGCCGGTGGAACCTTGAACGGCGTACGCCAGGTCGTAGACCTTCTTGGCCACGGAGGCCGCGCTGCTGGTGGCGATCTGGTCAGCGGTCTCGTTCAACGGGCCATCACCGGACTGGCTCGGGAACTTCGCGGGCAGGAACGACTCCTCGATCTGATACGGCTTCTGGTCGCGGTCCCACAGGGTCAGGTACCAGCCGAAGCTGATCCGCCGGTTGGTGCCCGAGTTCCAGGTCAAGACAAGACCGACACCGGTCAACTCGGTGAGGGGCAGGCGCATCGACCGGACCGTGGGGTAGAACACGAGTGCGCCGTCGCGGACGACGAGGGGGACCTGACCGAACGCCAAGGTCAACAATGAGCGCAGCGCTGAACGGGGAATGAGAACCTCGTCGCCGGTGGACTCTGTCACGTCCTCATGCTGCCATCTCTGGACTACTCGCCGTACAGCGTCCGCACCCAGACCAGCACGATCGTCTCCAACAGGTCCGGCGTCGGCGCTCCGGTCTCGACAATGCTGCGGACATCCCGCTGCATCGCAGCGAAGGTGGCGTCGACCAGGAACGTCGTGAGGCGTTCGGCCTGACGGTGCTTGGTGCCACGGGTGTCGGCCGTGATCGTCGGGAGGGCGCGCGCGTTGAAGGCGGCGATCCACTGCTGCCAGAGGGCTTCGGCCTCGCGGTCGGCGGTCGCTGCCTGGACCATGCCGTGCATGACCACTGCGTGCTTGCGCCAGAGGTCGACGGTCGCCGTCATGCCGAGTCGGATGCCCTCGCGCTGGTCGACCTCGCGGTGTTCGTACCAGACGGCAGCGGCGTCCATGAACTGGCCGAACAGGTCTTCCATCAAGGACGCCACCGCAGCGCCCTTGGTCGGAAAGTAGAAGTAGAAGCCCGGGCGGGTGACGTCGGCTCGGCGGGTGATCTCGGCGATGGAGATGTCCTCGAAGGAGTGGGTTTCGAGGAGGTCGGTGACGGCGTCCAGGATCGCTTGGCGGCGGCGGTCGCCTTTGGTCACCATGAGGTCATCTTGCCTCTCTGTGCGGGTGCGGGGGTTTCGACAAGCTCAACCACCGGGGTTGAGTCTCCGCAATGCCGATGTGATGGCTTGTTCTACGTCGAGGTCCATCAGGGTGTTGATGGCGCGGACCGCAGTGACCTCCATCCGGTCGTCGGGCTGCATGCCTCCTGCTGCCAGGGTGAAGACGATGATGATCCAGCCGTCGATGGTCAGTAGGCGGTAGGTGTCGTAGGCCTCGGCGAGCGACGGGGCTTCCGCGCCGGCGCCGTGCTCGGCCAGGCCGTGCAGGTAGCGCTCGAGCAACGCCTTTTCGTGAGTGCGCCGCAACTCTGTCGGGACCGAGTGCATGAGGAAGTACGCGACGTCACGCAGACCGTTCTGCTTGTGGAAGACCTGCCAGTCGTAGATGCCCGCGGTGCCGTCCGGGTTGGAGAACGTGTTGCCCAGGTGGTCGTCGCCGTGGCACAGCGTCTGCGGCATCGCCTCCCACACCTTCACCAGCGCGGGTTGGTTCCTGACGTAGGTCTTGGTCAGGCGCCGTACGGCGTCGGGGACCTCGCGGTCCTGCGCCATGAACTTGCGCTCGCTCAGCTTGAACGCCTGCGCCATGAACGGGTAGCCGGGGCGCCGCGAGTAGGTCTCCAGCCAGGCGAGGTCGGCGCCGAACCGCGGTGAGCGCCAGAAGCGGCCGTGCAGCTTCGCGAGCAGGTCCATCATCGCCTCGGCGTGCGCGAGCGGGCACTCGTCATCGGCGTTGTAGAACGTGACGTCGCCCCTGAGTGCGACGTCCTCGAACGCTGCGACGTACCGGCCCCCGATGCCCGACCTGCTCAGGTACGGCTCGATCGTCAGGTCCTCGACGGCAGGCTGGATCTGCTGGAAGAACCGGGTCTCGTAGGTGTGGCAGCCGAAGCCGGAGACGATCCCGCGCGGCGCCAGACCTGACGAGGTGCCCTTGGCGAACGCCGTCGGAGGAAGCCCGGCGTTGCGACCGATGTCGTTCCAGTCGAGGTGCAGCCGTGCCCGGTCGGTCGTGCCCCGGGAGTCGATCTCGACGCGATGACCGTGCAGCCGGGCACCCGTCACCGGGCCGCGCACTGCCCGCTCAAGCTCGTTCGTGGTCAGCGAGTCCAAGCCGTAGCGGCCGTGTCCGGGCACCCAGGGGGAGAGGCCGAGCAGGAGGTCCTTGGTCGCATCAAGAGTTCGCAGCATGCGGCGACCGTAGATCAAGAATTTACGGGCGTCAATAATTGAGATGAAATTAGAAAGACCGGTTCATTGCGCTTGCGGGGCGACTGGTACGCTCTTATTCTAATCTTGATTAAGGAGGATGGATGCGATCGATCGAGGCCCGGCGCAACGACCTGCGGCACCGGTTCGCCACCTGGCAACCGCGCACGCTGGACGCGTGGCTCGACGTCTGCGCCGCCGACTACGGGATGAGTCCGTTCGTGATCACCGACGACCTCACGCTGACCTACGCCGAGGTCGCCGAGCAGTCCCGTCGCCTGGCCGACGGGCTCGCCGCGCTCGGCGTAAGGCCGGGTGACCGGGTGGGCCTGCTGATGGCCAACCACCCGGAGTTCGTCCCGCTCAAGTTCGCCATCGCACGCACCGGAGCGATCGCCATCCCGTTCAACTACCTCTACCGGACCGAGGAGCTCGGCTACGTACTCGAGCAGTCCGGCTGCTCGGTGCTCATCACGATGACCAGGTTCCTGGACCTCGACTACCTCGCGATGCTCGACGAGGTCGCCCCTCCGGGCCTGTGGCACGTCGTCCAGCTCGGCAAGGACGCCCCGGTGCGAGCAGGCGCGCTCGACGTCGAGGGACTCGCCGCCCTCGGTGACGCGTACCCCGGCGCCAGCGACGGTGCCGACCACCAGCCCTCCGACGTCGGCGACATGCTCTACACCTCGGGCAGCACCGGCTCACCGAAGGGCGTGCTCGTCACCCACGACGCCGTCCTGCGCACCGCGTACGCGTCAGCGCTCACCCGCGCGTACGACGACGGCCGGCGGGTGCTCTTCTCGCTGCCCTGCTACCACATGTTCGGGTACGTCGAAGGGCTGCTCAGCGTCATGTACGTCGGCGGTGCGGTGATCCCGCAGACGACGTTCTCCGCGGCCGGCTACCTCGCCGGCATCGAACGCCACCGGGCCCACGACATCCTGTGCGTGCCCACGATGGCGGTCGCCCTGGTCGAGAGCCCGGAGCGGCTCACCGCAGATTTCTCCAGCCTGGAGGCCATCCTCTGCGGTTCCGCTCCGGCTCCGGTCTGGCTCTGGGAGCAGGTCGAGAAGGACTTCGGCGTCAGCGAGATCGTCACCGGCTACGGCATGACCGAGTGCGGGGGCGCGATGACCCTGACGCTCCCCGAAGACCGGCTCGAGCTGACCTCGAGCACGGTCGGGCGCCCCAAGCTGGCCGGATCCGCCGGGGTCCCGGGCACCGACCAGCTGGTCGTCTACGCCACCGCGGACCCCGAGAGCGGAGCAGAGCTCGCCGCAGGAGAGATCGGCGAGCTCTTCTCCTCCGGCCCCACGACGATGCTCGGCTTCCACGGCAAGCCCGAGGAGACCGCACTCGCGCTGCGCGGTGACCGGCTGTACTCCGGCGACCTCGGCCGGGTCCGGCCCGACGGGTACCTGGAGCTGACCGGTCGCAGCAAGGAGCTCTACAAGAGCGGCGGCGAGCTGGTGATGCCCAAGGAGATCGAGGAGCTGCTGGCGGCCCTCCCGCAGGTCAGCCAGGTGTTCGCGATCGGCCTGGTCGACGAGCGCTGGGGCGAGATCGGGTGCGTGGTCATCGTGCGATCGTCCGAGGGCGCCGAGCTCGACGAGGACGCCGTCATCGCGCACTGCAAGGACAACCTCGCCCGCTTCAAGGTTCCGCGCCAGGTGGTCTTCCTCGACGCCACCGAGCTGCCGACCACACCGACGGGCAAGGTCCAGAAATTCAAGCTGGTCGAGCTGGCCGGCGCCGTGACGCAAGGGAGTAACCGATGACCACGCTGGAGACGCTGATCCAACCGGACAAGGTGCACGGGTCGCTCTACACCGACCGTTCGATCTTCGCGCAGGAGCTCGCGAAGATCTGGTACACCACCTGGGTCTTCGTCGGGCACGAGAGCGAGGTTCCCCAGCCGAACGACTACGTGCGCAAGCGGCTCGGTCTCCAGGACGTCGTGATGACCCGCGACAAGGACGGCGAGGTGCACCTGCTGCTCAACCGCTGTGCGCACCGGGGCAACCAGGTCTGCGACGACGACAAGGGCAACTCCAGCTCGTTCCGCTGCCCGTACCACGGCTGGACCTACCGCAACACCGGCGAGCTGCTCGGCTACCCCTACAACCAGGGGTACGG
>JACXTT010012299.1_pt1 | contig 11368 bp, 12 predicted proteins | sample 9270951 | NCBI WGS metagenome assembly JACXTT01 (sample SAMN15532306, study PRJNA645909) | rock metagenome | isolation source: weathered quartz diorite | place: Puerto Rico | collected 2017-06-21 | reverse complement strand
CGCGCAGCTGGCGGGCGCGCTGCAGCGCCTGCGCCAGACGCGCATCGCGCTCGTGCTGCTGCCGCTGCTCGCCGGCGCGGTGCTGTACGCGCATCGCGGCGCGCTCTGGAATCGCGAGCTGTCGGCGCTCAATCCGATCCCCGCCGCAACCCAGGCGCTCGATGAGCAACTGCGTGCGCAGGCCGGCGCGTCGAACATGCGTTACGTGATCGTGGCATCTGCAGCCGATCACGAGTCGGCTCTCGCTGCCGCGCAGCGGCTCGCGGCGCCGCTCACTTCGCTCGTCGATCGGGGCGTACTCGGGGGCTTCGAGTCCCCGGCGCGCTACCTGCCACCGCTCGCGGTGCAGCGCGCACGACAGGCGAGTCTCCCCGAACCCTCCGAGCTGCGCGCGCGCCTCACCGAAGCGGTCGCCGGGCTGCCCGTGAGCGCATCCAGATTGCAGCCGTTTCTCGAAGACGTGGCGCGCGCGCGCCGCGCACCCCTCTTGACCCGCGCCGACCTCGACGGCACGTCCCTCGCGACCGCCTTCGATGCGCTGCTGGTGAGAACCGGCGGCGGCTGGGCGGCGCTCCTGCCGCTCGCCGCGGTCGGATCGGGGGATCTCCCCGCGGATGCGGTCGGCGAAGTGCGCGCCCTGCTCGCCGAGGAGCGGGGCGTGCACGCGGTGCTGCTCGATATGAAGGCGGAGGCCGACCGCCTGTACTCGGGGTATCTCTTTGAGGCGGCGCGGCTGGCGCTCGCAGGCCTTGGGGCCATCGTGCTGCTCCTCTCGAGCACCCTGCGCTCGGTCTTCCGGGTGGCGCGGGTGGTCACGCCGCTCGCCCTCGCCGTGGTCGCGGTGGCAGGGCTCCTGGTGGCGCTCGGCAAGCAACTCACCATCCTGCACCTGGTCGGCATGCTGTTGATCGTCGCCGTGGGCTCGAACTACGCCCTGTTCTTCGACCGCAGCAGTGCAGAACCGCAGCGCACGTCGCTCCCGCTCACCCTCGCCTCGCTCCTGATCGCCAACATCGCCACCGTCCTCACCTTCGGCGTGCTGGCTTGCTCGCGCGTCCCGGTGCTCGCACAGCTGGGTTCCGCCGTCGCGCCCGGCACACTTCTCGCGCTGCTGTTCTCGGCGCAGCTCAGCCGGCCGGAGACGCCGGCGCCGCCGCCTGCAGCGGCGCCCGCCGGCGGCCCCTGATGCGCAGCATCGTTGACGCCGCGCAACCCGGCCGCAGCGCGCCGACGCTCCTCGTGATGCTGCCCGCCGCCTGCAGCGATCCCGAGGATTTCGTGCGTGCGGGCTTCGTCGCTGCACTGCGCGCGCGGCGGCTCGACATCGATCTGGTGTTTGCCCCGCTCGAGCTGCGGCACGTCGCCGACCGGACACTCCTCACGCGGCTTCGGCAGGAGCTGCTCGCGCCGGCGCGCGCGCAGGGCCGCTCGCTCTGGCTCGGCGGGATCTCGTTCGGGGCTTTCCTCACCCTGAGCTTGGCCGAGCGTCATCCGGGCGAGCTCGACGGGCTCTGTGTGCTCGCGCCCTATCTCGGGACTCACCTCGTCAGCGGGGAAATTGTCCGCGCCCGTGGCGTGCACGCCTGGGAGGCGGGCGAGCTCACCGAGGACGACGAGGAGCGGCGCATCTGGCGTTTCATCCAGACACAGGGCCCGGGCGGGCCGCCGATTCACTTGGGCCTCGGGCGCGAGGATCGCTTCGCGGAGCGCCACCGGCTGATGGCCGCCGCGCTCGGCCCCGACCGTGTCGATGTCGTGCCCGGGGGCCACGACTGGCCCACCTGGCTGCGGCTCTGGGGGAGATTCCTGGACCTGCGCTTCGCGTCCCACCCTACCCTCGCCGGAGACGCTCGCTGAGCACGCCGGCCGGCCACCCGCGAACTACAATTTCTCAGATGCCGGACTCAACCCCGCTTCCCCGTCCACCTGCGCGCCGAGCGTGGCGGCCGGCGCCGCTCATCAGCGGCTCGGTCGCGCTGCATGTTGCGGCCGCGGGCGCGACGCTCGCCCGCCCGCACGGGTGGCGGTGGGCGCTGTCGGCGGTGGTGGCGGATCACCTGCTGCTCGCCGCGGCAGGGTTGTGGCCGAAGAGCCGGTTGCTCGGGCCGAACTGGACCCGGCTCCCCCGGGCCACCGGCGCAGGCAACGCGGGGGCAATCGCCATCACGCTCGATGACGGACCCGATCCCGAGATCACGCCCCGCGTGCTCGCGCTCCTCGATCAGCACCGCGTGCGCGCCACCTTCTTCTGCGTCGGCGAGCGCGTGGCGCGCCACCCCTCGCTCGCACGCGAGATCGTTGAGCGCGGCCATGCCATCGAGAATCACAGCCAGCGACACCTGCACCGCTTTGCGCTCCTCGGGCCGCGTGCGCTCACCGAGGAGATCGAGCGCGCGCAACAGGCCATCCTCGCGGCGACCGGCGAGGTGGCGCAGTTCTTCCGCGCTCCCGCCGGCCTGCGCAATCCTTTCCTCGAGCCGGTGCTGGCGCGCGCGAACCTGCGCCTGGTGAGCTGGACGCGGCGCGGCTTCGACACCGTCAGCGCCAGCGCGGGTCGGGTGCTCGGCAGGCTGACGCGGCGCCTCGCGGGCGGCGACATTCTGCTGCTGCACGACGGGCATGCGGCGCGCACGCCCGCGGGGGGCGCCGTGATCCTCGAGGTGCTGCCGCCGCTGCTCGCGGCGATCAGCGCAGCGGGACTGACTCCAGTGACGCTGCGCGCGGTGGCCGATCGTGCCGCGCGCAGCCCCTGACGTAGACTAGCGGCGCATGAATCCGCTCGCGCTCACGAGCTTCACCGCGACGAGCTGCATCGGTCGGGGCGTCGAGGCCACGCTCGCCGCGCTGCGCGCCCGGCGCACCGGACTTACCCGGTGCGCGTTCGAGACCGTGACGCTCGACACGTGCATCGGCGAGGTGCCGGGGGTCGATGACGCACAGCTCCCCGCGACTCTGCGCGAGTACGAGTGCCGCAACAATCGTCTGGCCCTCCTCGGGCTCGTGCAGGACGACTTCACCGAGGCCGTGCGACGCTGTGCCGGACGCCATGGCCGCGAGCGCGTCGGGGTGTTTCTCGGCACCAGCACGTCCGGCATCCTCGAGACCGAGCTCGCCTACCGGCGGCGCGACCCCGTGAGCGGCGCGCTGCCGGCGGACTTTCGCTACCGCGGCGCACATAACACCTACTCGCTCGCGGCCTTCGCGCGCGAAGCGCTGCGGCTCTCCGGCCCTGCCGTGGTGATCTCCTCCGCCTGCTCTTCCAGCGCCAAGGTGTTCGCCTCGGCGCGACGCGCCATCGAAGCGGGGTTGATCGACGCGGCGCTCGTGGGCGGCGTCGACTCGCTGTGCCTCACCACGCTCTACGGCTTTCACTCCCTGCAGCTGGTGTCGCACGTCCCGTGCCGGCCGTTCGACCTCGAGCGCGACGGCATCTCCATCGGCGAAGCCGCGGCGTTCGCGCTGCTCGAGCGCGCCGGCACGAGCCTCGATGCCAGCGCTGTGCTGCTGCTCGGGGTCGGCGAATCGAGCGACGCCTACCACATGTCCGCGCCGCATCCGGAAGGCCGTGGCGCCCGAGCCGCGATGCTCAAGGCCCTCGAGACGGCGGCCCTCGAGCCGTCCGACATCGAGTACATCAACCTGCACGGCACGGGCACCCCGAGCAACGACGAGGCTGAGGCGCGTGCCGTGGCAGGTGTGCTCGGGACCGAGGTCCCCGCGAGCTCGACCAAGGGCGCGACCGGTCACACCCTCGGCGCCGCTGGTGCGCTGGAGGCGGTGATCTGCGCGCTCGCGCTGCGGCATGGGCTGATGCCGGCCGGGGTCAACACCACCGCGGTTGACCCGGCGCTCGCGGTGCACTATCTGCACGACAACCGCACGGCGCCGCTCTCCTGCGTCATGAGCAACTCCTTCGGCTTCGGCGGCTCGAATTGCTGCCTGATCTTCGGCCGCGCGGGATGAGGCCGGTGACGACGCTCGCGGCGCATGTCGAAGGCATCGGGCTGCTCGGACCGGGGATCGGCGACTGGCCTGCCGGTGCGCGAGTGCTGACGGGCGAGGCACCGTGGGTGCACTCGCCGACGCAGCTGCCGGCGCCGCAGTGCCTGCCGAGCGCCGAGCGGCGGCGCACCGGGGCCATCGTGCGCCTCGCCCTCGCGGTCGGCCTCGAGGCCACCACGCGCGCCGGCGTCGACCCGGCGACGCTGCCGGCGGTATTCACCTCCTCCGGCGGCGATGGCGAGAACTGTCACGAGATCTGCCAGGCGCTGGCCATGGCGGAGCGGCAGGTCTCGCCGACGCGCTTTCATAACTCCGTTCACAATGCCGCGGCCGGCTACTGGGGCATAGCGACCGGCGCGACTCCCACATCCAATGCGCTGTGCGCCTATGATGCGAGCTTCGGCGCGGGGCTGCTGGAAGCTCTGACCCAGGTGGTCGTCGAACGGAGCGCAGTGCTGCTCATCGCCTATGATGCGAGTTACCCCGAGCCCATGCGCAGTGCGCGCCCCATTCCGGACGCGTTCGGCGTTGCGCTGCTGCTCGCGCCCGCTGCGGGCGCGACCTCCGTCGCGCACCTCACGCTTTCGCTCACCGATGCTCCCGCGGATCGCGTGCCGGAGGCTGCGCTCGAGGGCCTGCGCGTCGCGATTCCGGCCGCCCGCAGTCTCCCGCTGCTCGCCTCTCTCGCGCGACGCACCGCCGCGCGCGTCGTGCTCGACTATCTCGACGGTCAGCGCCTGGCCGTGCAGGTGAGCGCATGCCCCTAGACCGCGAGTGGATCGAGCAGCACATTCCGCACAAGGGCCGCATGTGTCTGCTCGATGAAGTGCTGTCGTGGGACGCCGCGCACATCCGCTGCCGCAGCGCGACGCACCGCAGCGCCGACAATCCGCTGCGCCTGCATGGGCGCCTCGGCGCCGCCTGCGGCATCGAGTACGCGGCGCAGGCCATGGCGGTGCACGGGGCGCTGGTGGCCGCCAGCGCGCCGCTCGCCAGCACCGTCGCCACGAGTGTTCGCGGCAGTATTGGCTCGAGCGTCGGCTACCTGGCGAGCGTCCGTAACGTCTCGCTGTTCGTCGAGCGCCTGGATGACCTCGAGGCCGACCTGATCGCCGCCGCCGAGCGCGTCACCGGTGACGGGCGCACGGTGCTCTATGAGTTCTCCGTGTCGAGCGGGCGGCAGCTGCTCCTCAGCGGGCGTGCCAGTATCGTGTTCGACGCCAGCTTCGGTCTGCCCGCCACCGGCACCCACGCATGAGGGAGCACCTTCGATGAACGACGCCGGCCGACGCGCCCTGGTGACCGGCGGCAGCGGCGCCATCGGCGGTGCCGTGTGTCGCCGGCTGGCACGCGACGGACATCATGTCCACGTTCATTCGCACCGTGGGGTGGCGGTTGCCGAAGCGCTGGTGCGCGAGATCCTCGCGAGCGGCGGGCAGGCCACGCTCGTCAATTTCGATATCACCGATACCGCGGCCACGCGCGCGGCGCTGGATGCCGTGCTCGAGCACGGCCCCATCCAGATCCTGGTCAACAACGCCGGGGTGCACGACGATGCGGTGCTGCCCGGCATGAGCGCCGAGCAGTGGCAGCGGGTGATCGACGTGTCGGTCAACGGCTTCTTCAATGCCACGCAGCCGCTACTGCTGCCCATGATCCGCACCCGCTGGGGCCGGATTGTCAACGTGTCGTCCGTCGCCGCCCTCATTGGCAACAAGGGCCAGGTCAACTACGCCGCCGCCAAGGGAGCGCTCAACTCGGCCACCAAGGCGCTCGCGCTCGAAGTCGCGACGCGCGGCATCACGGTGAACTCGGTAGCCCCCGGCATCATCGGCACGCCGATGACGGCGGGCCTGTTCGACGCCAAAGCGATCGAGCGGCTGGTGCCGATGAATCGCCTCGGATCGCCCGAAGAGGTCGCCGCCGTCGTGTCATTCCTCGTCTCCGAAGAAGCCGCTTACGTGACCGCACAGGTCATCTCGGTGAGCGGCGGCATGGCGTAAACCGAGGAGATCAGCATGCTCATCGAGTCCCCGCGGAGATTCGGTCCTCGCCCCGTGCTCATGGCGTCGGCAGCACTCCTGAGCCTCTGGGGTGCGACGCCGCCTGCGCGCTCGGCAGGCTCGCCGCCCTCCGTCCCCGCCGCCAGCGTGCCGGAATCTCCGCCCGGTGCCAGCGCAGCGGCCGCGCAGCTGATCGAACACCTCGGCCTGCACGTCGCGCCGCAGCCGGTGCGCGAGCGTCCGGGCTGGAAGTCCCCGCGCATGGTGCTGGTTGATGCGGAGCTGCACGACCTGTTGCCTCAGCTGCAGCAGGCGGCGCCGCATGCGAAGCTCGTCGAGACCAACGCCGCCTCGGAACGCGAAATCGCCGCCGCCGATGCCGCCATCGGCGTGTGCTTGGCCGAGGTGCTCGCGAAGGCCAAGCGGCTGCAATGGATCCAGTGGCCCGCGGCGGGCGTCGAGCGCTGCGTGCAGCAGCCACCGGTGCGCGAGCGTCACATTCTCCTCACCAACCTGCAGCGCACCATGGGCCCGAGCATGGCCGAGCATGTCATGGGGATGATGCTGGTGTTGAGCCGCCACCTGGACTACTTCCTCAAGGAGCAGCAGCAGGCGCACTGGGCCCAGGAAGGCCCGAGGCCGCAGCTCGCCGACCTCGAAGGCAAGACGGTTCTGGTGGTGGGACTCGGCGGCATCGGTACCGAAGTCGCCCGGCGCGCGCACGGCTTCAGGATGCGCGTCATCGCCACGCGCGCAAGCGGCCGCACGGGACCTGACTACGTGAGCTACGTGGGGCTGCCTGACGAGCTCCTCAAGCTCGCGAAGGAGGCCGACTTTGTGGTCAATTGCGCCCCGCTCACTCCGCAGACGATCGGGATCTTCAACCAGGAGTTCTTTGCGACGCTCAAGCCCGGCGCCTACTTCGTGAGCGTCGGGCGCGGCCGCAGCACCGTGACTGCGGATCTGGTCGCGGCGCTCAAGAGCGGCCGCCTCGCCGGCGCCGGCCTCGATGTGGTCGATCCCGAGCCCCTGCCTGCCGACAGCCCGCTGTGGCACGCGCCGAACCTCATCATCACACCGCACGTCTCGGCCGACACCGCGCTCGCCGACGAGCAGCGCAACGCGGTGATCATCGAGAATCTGCGCCGTTACGCCGCGGGCGAGCCGATGCTTTCGGTGGTGGACGTCGAGCGCGGTTACTGACGCTCGCGCAGCCAGGCGATGATCCGCGAGGGGATCTCGTCCGCGCCCTTGCGGCTGACATACATGCCGATGTGACCGGTGTCGATCCCGGCGCCGGTGTAATCGCGGCTGCCCAGGTAGTGCTGCATGGCTGCGGAGGCGGCCGGTGGCACGATGTGATCCCCGAGCGCGTAGAGATTGAGCACCGGCTGGCGGATCGCAGCGAGGTCCACCTTGTGGCCACCGATCTCGAGCGTGCCGCGAACCAGCCGGTTCTCCTGGTAGAACCACCTGATGAACTGCGCGAGCGCTACCGCCGCCTGCGGGGGACTGTCGAAGATCCACCTCTCCATGCGCACGAAGTCCTCGAGGGTGCGCTGATCGTTGTTGCCGGTGAGGAGGCGCACGTACTTGTGCTGCGTGAGGCGAAACGGCATCAGCGCGAGGAACATGGCGTTGAGCACCTCGCCCGGCACGTTGCCGCTCTCCTGGATGAGCTCGGTCTCGAGCTCCCGCACCCATTTCGAGAGCAGGTTGTCGGGCGTGTGGAAGTCCACCGGCGTGGTCAGCGTGACGAGATTCGCCACCTCGCGCCGATGCAACGCGGTGTAGCACAGGCTCAGCACCCCGCCCTGACATACCCCGAGCAGATCGAGCGAGGGGCCGCCGTGACTCCTGAGGACATGGCGCACACAGCCCCCCAGGTGGCGCTCGATGTAGTCCTCGAGATCTAGCCAGCGGTCGCCGTCATCCGGGTCGCCCCAGTCGATGAGATACACGTTGAGGCCGGCCGCGAGCAGCCGACGCACCAGTGAGCGATCCGGCTGCAGGTCGAGCACATACGCGCGGTTGACGAGCGCGAAGCAGATGAGCAGCGGCCGCCCGGACGAGCGCGGCCGCGAGTCGCCGCTCGTGTCGCCGAGTGGCAGATACTCGTAGAGGGTCGTCTTGCCGCAGCTCCACACGGGGCGCTTCGCCGAGCAACCCACGGTGACCTCACTCGCCTGGCGCAGCCGCGCGAGCGTGTCACTCATCCGGACCGCGAGCTCCGGGAAGGCCGCCGCGGCGGCGCTGGCAAAGGGGGTGAAGGCGGCGGTGAACGGGCTCAAACGCGCGGCTTCCGCGAGCGCGGGCGCGGCTTCTCCCGCGCCGTCCCCGCGGCGGGACGCTTCCCAGCCCGGCCTCCGCGGTGCGCCTCCGTCAGCTCGGCGAGCTGCACGCGCAGCTCCTTCAGCTGGGCGTAGAGCGCCTCGACTTCGTTGCGGCTCGGCAGCCCGAAGGCGCGCACCAGGGTCTCGGCGTGGCGGCGCTGCTCGACCAGAAGCGCCGCCGAGGTGTTCGCGAGCTGCGCCTGCAGGCGGCTGAAATCCTCCTTGCGCACGGTGGCGGCGTAGCTCTCCTCGGCGCAATTCACCCACAGCTCGTAGAGCTTCAGCGCGCTGTCGAGCGTCGGGGCGCCGCCCGCGGCACTGGGAAGTCGCGCGATGAAGTGCTGCGCCGCGCTGCGTGCGATCTCGCCCCAGTAGGACGCGAGCTGCGCCTGCAGCTGTGCGAGACGTGCCACCAGATCCCAGGTGCGCTGGGCGTCCTGTTGAGGGGCGGCGCCCGCGCCGAGCGGCAACGGACCGAAGGATGCGGCGCCCGCGGCAAACCCCGCGCCCGCGCCGGGGAAGCCCGCGGCGCTAAACCACGGACCCCCTGACTGAGAGCTCTTCAGCCACTGCTCGAACTGCCCGGCGAGCGAGCCGGCGAGCGCCGACCAGTCCTGCGCAGCTCCCGCCGCGCCAGCAGCCGGGACGCCAAAGCTCTTCAGCAGCTCGAAGAAGCGCTCGGCGGCGCCGGCGAATGCGGCATCGGGCCTGAAGGCGGCGCTGGCGAAGGGGTTTTGCATCGTGTATGCGCTGCGGAAAATCAGGATCCCAACACCACCGTGACGTCAGTCAACTGACGGAAAACGAAGGGAAAAGCCGTGGTTTCATGAGCATAATCGACTCTCAGAAGCGTGAAGGCCGTCATTGTGCGCTGCATACACTGAGGCTAGTATCCCACGCCGCCCAGTTTACGCCGGCGCCCGGGGTCGAGTCCGCGCGGCCGGCTGAAAGGCCGCTAAACATGGCCGAAGAGCGTCTGATACGCAAATACGCCAACCGGCGCCTGTACGATGCGCAGGAGAGCCGGCACGTCACGCTCGATGACCTGCGCAAGCTGATCGCAGCCGGCCAGCGCATCAAGGTGATCGACGACAAAAGCGGCGAGGACATTACCCGCAGCATCCTGCTGCAGATCATCGCCAGCCAAGAGCAGTTCGGCACCCCGGTGCTGAGCCTGCAGCTGCTCGAGGCCATCATCCGCTTCTACGGCAATCCGATACAGCAGATGCTGACCTCGTACCTCGAGCAGAGCATCGGCGGACTCCTGCGCCAACAGAGCGTGCTGCAGGCCGAGATGGCCAAGGCGCTCGAGACGCCGATGGCACCCATCGCGGAGATGGCGCGCCAGAACATGGAGATGTGGGCCAAGATGCAGGCATCCATGCTCTCGGCCTTCACTCCCACCTCCGCCCCCGGTGCCGCGGGCGCGCCACCCAAGCCCGAACCCGGCAAGCGTCGCAGCTGAGGCGCACACCGCACGGCGCCCCTCGAGCCGGCTCCCTCTTCGATTCCCAAACACTTCAGGAGTGATCAGCCTGTGGATGTTCGCGACAAGACCATTCTCGTGACCGGCGCCGGCCGCGGCATCGGCCGATCCCTCGCCCTGCACTTCGCCCGCAAGGGCGCCAACCTCGCGCTGCTCGACACCAACCCGGACGCCGTCAGCGAGACCCGGGCCGAGTGCGCCCAGGCCGGCGTCGCCGCGCGCAGCTACGTGGCCGATGCGTCCCAGGAAGAGAGTGTCGTCGGCGCGCTCGAAAACGTGACTGCGGATTTCGGGCGCCTCGACGGGCTCATCAACAACGCCGGCATCGTGCGCGATGCACTGCTCGTCAAGGTGAAGGACGGCCAGGTGGTGAGCAAGATGACCCTTGCCGACTGGCAGGCGGTGATCAACGTCAACCTGACGGGCGTGTTCCTGTGTGCGCGTGAGGCTGCGCAGCGCATGATCAGCCGGGCGACGCGCGGGGTGATCGTCAACGTCTCGAGCATCTCGCGCGCTGGTAATGCCGGCCAGACCAACTACAGCGCCGCCAAGGCTGGCGTCGCGGCGATGACCGTGGTGTGGGCGAAGGAGCTCGCCCGGTACGGCATCCGAGTCGGCGCGGTCGCGCCCGGTTTCATCCGCACTCCCCTGGTCGAGAGCATGAAGCCCGAGGCGCTCGCGAGAATGACCGCGCCGATCCCGCTCGGGCGGCTCGGCGAGCCGGAGGAGATTGCGCACGCCGTGGGCTTCATTTTCGAGAACAACCTGTTCACGGGGCGCTGCGTCGAAGTCGACGCGGGCCTTCGCATGTGAGATCCCCGCAAAGGTCGTCCTGGCTTTTGCCCGCCTATTTCTTTGCGATGCAAAACTCGCTCGGCTTCAATTCGCACTAGTCTCTGAGTCAATATTTTATGCACTAATATTTAAATAAATCAAATATTTGATGAATAGCTAAGGACTGCCGTGCACCTGGGTCAGTCATTTTTATCTTGCAGTGCATACAAAACTCTGTAGAATAGCTCCCCAGTGAATAGACCCAGCACATCGGAGACGACCATGTACGACAGAACTTTCGACCCCAACGCGATGATTGCCGCGGCCCGTGAGGCTTTTGCGCCCGTTCTGAAGGCGCAGCAGGAAGGCTTCAAGACCGTCGAGCGTCTCGCCCGGCTGCAGTACGCCTTTGCCGGTGACGTCCTCGAGAGCGGACTCGCCCGCGTGCATGCCGCGTTCCAGGCGACCAACGCCACCGAGCTTCTCAACAAGCAGACCGAGCTGACCACACAGTTCGTCGAGAAGCTGCGGGCGCGTGCCGAGGAGTTCGCGACCTTCACGACCGAGGTCCAGACGAAGATCACGCAGCTCGGCAGCGAGATCGCCGCGAAGGCAGTGCCCACCAAGAAGGTGGCCTGATATCTTGGCGGTATCCCACACCCGGGGTGCCCAGGCACCCCGGGTGTGATTTTCAAGGAGACCCGCCTTGAGCGTTCATTCGAAGAAGAAAGCGCCGCTGCGGCGCCCGCGGACACGTGGGTCGAGCGCGG
>JACXTT010012298.1_pt1 | contig 11368 bp, 9 predicted proteins | sample 9270951 | NCBI WGS metagenome assembly JACXTT01 (sample SAMN15532306, study PRJNA645909) | rock metagenome | isolation source: weathered quartz diorite | place: Puerto Rico | collected 2017-06-21 | reverse complement strand
GGCTTGCCGCAAAAATGATAGACGTAATTTTCCGGCTTCAGCGGAATTCGCGAATCACCTCGCAACAGATATTCCGCCAAATTCAAATGCCGCTTGTCTCCCGTCATCCGGTACAGCTCAACGAGCGCCAATTCCATCTCCGGATGCCCGGACATCAGCGGTTTCTTGTCCGCTTCCGGCCCGTACGAAGGAAGCAGAAAATCGTTCACAAAGTGAATTCCGGTATCGAGCAGCGCGCGATCGCCCGTCGCGCGATAGTAAGAAGTCGCACCCTGCAAAAAATGCCCCATGCAATAAAGTTCGTGGCCCCACTGCTGCGTCTTCGGCAGCATTCGTTCCGCGGCGCGATTTTGGACGTAGTAGGTGTTCAGATAGCCGTCTGGCTGCTGCGCGGCGACCACGTCTTTCGCGGTGTTTTCCACGAGCGCGCGCAACGTCGGATTGTCTCCAGACTGCAATTCGAAACCAATCGCTTCCCACCATTTGTAAACATCAGAATCCGAATACACCGGTCCTCGCTGAGGCGCGTTGCTTTTTCCGATCAGTCTGCGAAAATTGTCCATCCTTCCGTTTGCTTCGAGCAGTTTCCCCATCGAAGGAATGCTCGTGTTCACATTTGCCGCGCGGCGTGCTGACCAAAATCCCTCCTGAATCGTCACGGCACGCACCGGCACGCTCTTCAGTTTCGCGTACGGGGAATGAGCGAGCTTCAACACTCCCTGATCTTTCCAACCCGGATCCGAGGTAAGACTTATTTCGTTCGCTCTATCGCTCCAAAACGCCACAAAATTTGCGGGCAATTTCGAGAGTGCCGCAGCGGATGCGGCTGTGGAAACAAATTCACGGCGTGTAACGCGAGAAGTCATGGACGACGCTCCTGGGTTGACTGGACAATGGGATGGTACTCTGTCTCGCGCTTTCTAGGAGCGAAAAGCTTTGCGAGCCCAAAAACTTGTCCGGAGCTTTTTGTGCGTCGCCGCTTTTCTTGCAGTCGCTGCGCCCTGTGGTTTCGCGCAAACAGTTTCGCCGCCTGCAGCGCAAGAGCTTATCGAGATTACCGAGCGTGGGATCTTGCTCAATGAATACGACCAAGCGGCGTGGCACGCGTCAGACGCTGTGCAGACTGCAAATCCCAAGACAATCGAAGGACAGCGCTACATCGCGAAAAAAGAAAACGGAAAATGGATCGTCGTTTTTGGAAAATTGACGGTGGACAAAAGCCTCTTCCAGATTTATTACGAGGCCGCACAGCGAGCGAAGCCGCAGGAGTTTTCTGTAAGCGCCGAAAACGTCGCTCGCGCGGATAACGGATTTTTTCTTTTTGCTGCGCGAGCGATTGAACTTGCGTTGCAGGATTTCCGTGGCGAAAAACGCCCTTACAATGTCGCTGTTTTGCCCGCACCGCAAGATCAATTATTTGTTTACGTCTATCCCGCGCAAACCAACCCGCGAATCTATCCGCTCGGCGGCGACGTGCGATACCTGTTTTCCGTGGACGGAACAAAAATTCTTGAAAAACGGCAGCTGCACAAGTTCATCCTGGAGAGTGGCGCGCCGAAGGACAAAGGGAAAAAGCTTGTCGCTGGATTTCATACCCATGCGCTGAGCGATGTGCCAGAGGACACCGATGTCTTTCACGTTTTGACGCAGGATCCCCGCCAGCCGGAATTCGTCGTGACGCCACACTTCATGTATGAAGTGATGACGGATGGAACGATCCATATCACTAAGGAGATGAAGCGAAAATAACTCCAACAACAATGAGACGAGTGCAGCGAGCCGCTATTTGCCGATGGCGTCGGGAAGGCCTCGATAATAGCGGAAGCCCTCGACGGGCTTGCCATCCTTCTTCTGCATGCGACTGCGAACGCCGTCTTTCATTTCTTTCAATTCGGATTCGGAAATGTCTGATTTGTAATTCTTCCAGCCCGGTCCGTACTGGCTGGTGTACTTCGCGCCGGCATTGACTTTCTTTTCGACGAAGTCACTAATGTCCACCCAGAGATTTTCGTCCTCATGATCGTAGTCGTTGTAAAAGAGATATTCAGGAACCATGTATTCCTTCAGACCTTCCTGAGTGATCTGGCCTTCGAAGAGAAGGCGCCACATGGCGGCGCGTGCTGCGTCCGCGGCGAGATAGGCCGCCGCGCGGTGGTCAGACTTGTGCCAGCGCTGATAGTTCCTGCCCGGATCCCATGCCATGAGCACATCGGGACGGAGCTTGCGAATCCAGCGTACAAGATTTTCCACGACGGCCTTGCGATCCTCGAATTCCAGGAGCCCGTCGTCATATCCAAGGTTGATGTAGTGCTCTCCGGGAATGCCCAGTTCGGCAAGCGCAGCTAGCTCTTCTTGGCGGCGGATCTGGGCGAGCTCAGTTCGAGACAGTTTGGGATCTTGCGTGCCGACATTTCCTGTCGTAAGCGTAACGACGTAAACGCGGTTCCCATGGGCTTGCAGCATGGCTAACGTGCCGTGGGAGAGCGCATCGTCGTCCGCATGAGCTCCAATAAGCATGATCGTTTTTCCGGTCCATTTCTCCACAGAGGTGTCCGGTTTTTGGTCTCGTGCCTGAGCGCAAACGGTAAACGGGCTCGAAAGCAACACAAGTAAGATGACAAGAAAATTAGATTTCATAAGCCACCCCGCAAAGCTTGGTTCTTTTTCGGCTTCTGAATCGCAGAGGCTTCTTGCGGGACCATACCGAAGTTAAATCCTTTGTGCAACAGGTGCATACGGACGGTTCGACCACAGCCGAAGAGAAAATAATTCCGTCCCATTCCTGATCCTATTTTCCTGCAAACAGTTTGGAATGAAATTGGAGTGACGCCGGAAGATGCGTGGCGAAATATTGCCAGTCGTGGCGGCCCGGATAGAGATGAAACTCGTGCGCGATTTTGCGGGACTTGAGAGCGCGGTCCAGCGCGGTGGCGCCCGCTTCAAAACCAAAATCGTCGTCATCGCCACAATCGAAATAGATCCTTATGTTAGCTAGGGCAGCAGTCCGTGCCATGACGATAGGCGAATTACGATCCCAAAACGCGGGATCGGATGGAACGCCGAACGTGTTGCCAAGCACACGCGCTCTGGGAGAATTGGACGCGACTCCACCGAGAAACGTAGGAAGTTTTTCGATCAGTGCAGCGCTGTGGCCGCTCACAGCGGAAAAAAGTTCCGGATGTCGGAATGCGAGATGCAACGCGCCGTAGCCGCCCATGGAAACTCCGGAAACGGCGCGGTTCGCGCGGCCCGGGCGAACGCGAAAGTGTTTTTCGATGCCAGGCAAAAATTCCTGCACGAGAAAATCCTCGTAGCGCACTCTTCCGTCATGCGAATTGATGTAGAAGCTCGCACCTGCTGCCGGAGTGGCGATGAGAAAGTCGCCAAGCTGTTTCTTTTCCCAAAGATCTTCCACAAGATTCCAGCCGCCCGTATGAACAAACATCTGCTCATCGTCTCCGAGCCCGTGGAGGAAATAGAGGATGGGAAAAGTGCGCGATTTGTCCGCGTCATAGCTCGGCGGAAGAAGCACGCAGTATGGAACGGGACGAGCGAGGATTTTGCTGGGGATGGAATTGCATTCCACGCGGCCGGAAGCAGCAAAGGAAGACGGAACGTGAAGGAAATACAGAAAGCAAAGGCAGCAAAGGAAAGGAAGCCGACGAGTGACGGGCATCAGTGACTCAGCCGGATGTAGACGCTCACCCAATACGCCGCCTTGGGTGGCGCTGTGAATTTCCCCTTGAGCAGGGCATCGCGCACGCAGGAACCGAGTTTGGTGGAAGGGCTTAACAAGACTTCTTTTACGGCGCCGTCCTTATCGAGTCTCAGCAATATCCAGAAACTGGAGAAGTCGGCACCCGCGGATTTCTTGCATTCACGCATCGTGTCGAGATATTTCTGCGGAAATTCTTTGGCAAGTTGCTCATCGTAAGCTTTGCCTTCACTCGTGCGCAGGTTCGCTTCCACGGCGGAGCGCGCGTCGGGGAGGCTGGTTGGTTTGTCCTGACAAGTTGCCGGTGCACCGACAATGAAAAACAGAAGGGCGACCACACACAAAAACTTAGCGCTCACACTGATGAGCTGCATTCTTAATCGTTGCATAAATGTCATGGGTTACTCATAGCGAAGAGCTTCCACCGGATCGAGTTTTGCGGCTCGCGACGCGGGATAGAGTCCGGCGATGAGGCTGACAAGGACGGCGAACGAAATTGCGCCGAGGACGAGCCACCAGGGTACCGACGAAATTTCTACGCCGGGAAGTTCCTGGCGCTTCAAATAGATGTTCGTAGCGAGCGTCAGCGCTCGGCCGATAAGCCAACCGAAGAACACGCCACCGAACCCACCGAGCAAGCCCATCACGCCGGCTTCGACGAAAAAGAGGCGCTTCACGTCGCCGTCCGCAGCGCCGAGTGCCTTGAGGACGCCGATTTCGCGCCGCCGCTCAAGGATGGCCATGACGAGCGTGTTGACGATTCCGAGCGTGGCGACAGCAAGGGCGAGGCTCCCAAAAATTCCGAGAAGCAAATCAAACACGGAGAAGAAAATGCTCAGACTTTTCGATGCGTCGAGAAGGGAAAATGCGCCGAAGCCCATTTTCTTGACGGCAGCTTCAATCGCGTCGACGTTGGACGGAGATTTTGCACGCACGGTAAGGCTTGCGAATGTGGGTTTTGCCGGCCCGCCGCGCACCGCATCGCGAAGATCGTTCACTTGCGCTGCGCGAAGAGACAGCGCAACACCGAGCGGAATCAACAAACGGCCGTTGCCATAGCCGCCGAAGCCGGAGGCCGGCTCCGTATCAACGACACCTATGATTTGGAGCTGTTTTTCCTTCGGCACGATGCTGAAGCCACCCGACCCATCTGCAAGCGGCTGCCTTTCGGCGTACCGGATTGAAAGCGTTTTGCCGACGAGCGAAGCGGTGTCCTTGGAGAGGTCCTTCGCGAATTCGACTTGCAGAATGGCTTCGTCCACCGATTCACCCGAAAAGAAATTTCCCTTCATTCCGTCAAACGCGCCGCTGCCTTTCGCGGATTGCGGCAGGCCTGCGACCATTGTTGCGAACGGCTTGTCGTTGAAGCGAACTTCGCTGAAGAAACGGACTTGCGGAAAAACTTCGATCACGTTCGGCAGTTTCGCAATTTCCTGCCGCGCTTCTTCGTCGAGGAGGCGCGTGTCGCCTTGTTGCGAGGCCATCGAGGGCGGGCCGCCGCGCGTGGAAAGCTTTGGAGTTACAAAAACCGAGTCGAAGAGGCCGCTCTTCGTCAGGCGGCTGCTGGCGAGTTGCTGCAAGCCGACGCCAAGCGAAAGCATCGCTACAAGCGAAGCGACGCCGACGGCGACGCCAAGCGTGGTGAGCGAATTGCGAAAGAGCGCCTCCCGCAAATTGCGGACTGCGAGTTCGGTCATGTCGCGGAGCTTCATTGTTTTGCTCCGTTGTTCATGCCGTCGCTGAGAAGTTTCCCGTCGCCCATGATGGCGAGGCGCGATGCGAATTTTTCCGCGAGCGGACGCTCGTGCGTAACCATGATGATGGTCATGCCGAGGCTCGACTGAATTTCGGCGAGAAGATTCAAGATACTTTCGCCGGTTGCGGAATCGAGATTGCCCGTCGGCTCATCGGCAAAAAGAATTTTCGGACGGTTGACGAGCGCGCGCGCGATGGCGGTGCGCTGCTGTTCACCGCCGGAGAGTTCACTGGGACGGTGCGCAGTGCGCTTATCGAGCCGGACGCGTTGCAAGGCTTCCGCGACACGCGTTGCACGTTCAGCGCGATCAATTTCTGCAAGGCGAAGGGGTAGCTCGACGTTTTCCTGCAGCGTCATGCGCGGCAGCAAATTAAACGACTGAAAAACCATGCCGACCGTGTTGCGCCGGTAGCGGGCGAGTTCGAGAGAGGAAAGTTCGGCGAGATTGCGGCCATCGGCGCGAATTGCGCCGGACGTCGGGCGGTCAAGGCCCGCCATGAGATTCAGCAGCGTGGATTTGCCCGAGCCGGAACTGCCGAGCAGCGCGACAAATTCGCGGGAGCGAATTGAGAGGGAGACATCGTCAACAGCGCGGATCGAGGATGCGCCGAGGGTATAGTGTCGGGAGACGCGGTCGAGCTGGATGGCGGTTGAGTCGAGAGAGCCGGGAGTCGATGTCATGTCGGGTTTGGATGCGCGTTCAGAGAATACTACGTTGCCGAGGAGAAGATGTGTCGGGCGGAGCTTCGATTCGGCGGTCTGATCCTGGAAATGCGCTCTGGGGTACACCCGGGTGTTTTCTGCAAAGAGTGCGCAAGGCATTGAAGGAAAAGGAGTTGCATTTTGCTCTTTGGCAAAAGAGTGAAAGAGTGAGCAAAAGAGCGAACGCCGCTGACCAAGCGGATATGCCACCCCCGGGGAGTTTGTATGAGTAACAAAAAAAGGGGGTTGCGGGTGGAGGCATTTGCACGAGTGTGAGAATAAGGCAGTTATCAGTTGACAGTTCTCAGCCGTCAGGGAAGACGAGCCGCTGGTGAAATGAGGGAAGGTCATTAGCAATCGCGGGCCAGAGTCCGACGCGGGCAGAAGTGGCGGGATCAATACGCCGCGGTTCATGCGACACGGTAGACGAAAAACGGACTCGAAACAATTGAGCGAAGAAACGGATTTGGTACAGCTGAACGAAGCGGAAGAAAATAAAAGGAGAAGTTTGAGTAGCGGACGGCGGATTTTGGGAGGGAACAGATGCCAACGATTGAAGGGAAGGCCGGAAGATTGTGGATCGATGCATACGTGAAGAAGGCAGGCAAGTTTGCAGGCGTGGCGAAGGCGGTACGCGCGCTGGTAAAGAAGACAGCGGCGGGCTGCGAGGAATATGTGAGCCCGTGGAAGACGCCGGCATTTGATTCGAACGGGCCGCTGTGCGTCTACCTGGTGCAGAAAGAACATGTGACGCTTGCATTTCTGCGGGGAGCGATGCTTCCCGATCCGGAGAAATTGCTGGAGGGGAAGGCGAAAGGTGTGCGCAACGTGAAATTGCAGAGCCTGGCGGATGTGAAACGGCCGGGAGTGAAGAGGCTGATTTCGGAGGCTGCAAAGTTAAACAAGAAGAATCCACCGTCGGGGAAGATGGTGGGGATGGACAAGAGACGGAAGAAAGAGAGCAAGAAATAGCGAGGAACGATAGGGAAGGCGGGCGGAAGAAGGGGGGCGGTCGAGCGCGCATCGAAAGCTAAATGCGTGTTGGGTTAGGAGCGATTTGCGAGTTTCGGATCAGTTGAGGTGGCGTTGAGTTACGGCACAGGCAAGAGTGCCTGTGCCACAGGCGTGTGCTAGCATCGGGGATTGCGCGTGTGGGTAGCGCGGCGAAAACAAACGACACGATGACCAATATGAAAGCGTTGCGAAAGATGCAGCCGGCTCGCGGACTTTCGATGGAATCCGCACAAGTCCCGGCGATTGGCCCTGCGGACGTGCTCGTGCGCGTCAAAGCTGCCTCCATTTGCGGCACCGATCTCCACATTTACGGCTGGGACCGCTGGTCGCAAGGCCGCATCAAGCCGCCGGTCACGCTCGGCCACGAATTTTGCGGCGTTATCGAACGCATCGGCGATGAAGTCGCCGCTTTAAGAGGCGGCGATTTCGTCAGCGCGGAGATGCACGTCAACTGCGGCCACTGCCATCAATGCCGCGTCGGCGAAGCGCACATCTGCCCCAACGTGAAAATTATCGGCATTGATCAGGACGGCGCATTCGCGGACTTCGTCAAAATTCCCGCATCCAACATCATCAAACTCGATCCCGGAATTCCGGAACACTACGGCGCAATTCTCGATCCGCTCGGTAATGCCGTTCATACGGTCCTTGCTGGTGCTGTCGCAGGTCAAAGCGTTCTCGTTACCGGCTGTGGCCCCATCGGCCTCATGTCCATCGTCGTTGCGAAGGCCTGCGGCAGCTCGACGGTCTTTGCTACGGAAACGAACGAGCACCGGCGCGCCATGGCGAAAAAGATGGGGGCGGATGTCGTGATTAATCCGGCCACGGAAGATGCCGTAAAGAGAATTTTGAGCGAAACTTCCGGCACCGGTGTAGACGTGCTGCTTGAAATGAGCGGCAATCCTTCCGCAATCCAGCAAGGTTTCAAAGCTTTGCGCGCAGGCGGCCGCGCCTCACTTCTCGGCATTCCCACCGATAGCGTTCCTCTCGATCTGGTCAACGACGTCATTTTTAAAGGCGCCACCGTGCAAGGGATTTACGGCCGCCGCATGTACGACACGTGGGAGCAAATGACGGCGCTGCTCAAGGCGGGACGCCTGAATCTCGACCCGCTTTTTGACGAGCGCATCAGCCTAGAAAAATTCGAAGATGCTTTCACGAAATTGCAAAGCGGACTAGCGGGAAAAATCCTGCTTTATCCCAACGGGATTCAGCATTAGGCGTCCTAGTGGTGGGTCAGTGGATTTTTGACTTATTGTGTCACGAAACAAAAAATCCAAACTGACCCGCTACGGACGTCGGACATGGTTTGCGGAGCGCCTTCCGCTGGCGCACAATAGGCCTTCCACCCTCAAAAGCCTATTCAGGAGCCTTTCATGTCAGAAACCGCATTGCAAACCGTGAAGAGCAATCCGCTTCAGTTCATCACCGACCAGCTAAATGATTTAAGAGCGAAAGGCGTCGCGCCCAAATTACGCATTCTCGAAGGCGAGCAAAAGCCGGTCTGCATTTTTGACGGTAAGGAAGTGATTAATCTTGCGTCAAACAATTATCTCGGGCTGGCGACGGATAAGCGACTGCGGAAAGCTTCACTCGAAGCTACCAAGAAGCTCGGCGTCGGTGCGGGCGCGGTGCGCACCATCGCCGGCACCATGCAACTCCACATGCAGCTGGAAGAACAAATCGCGAAATTCAAGAACGTCGAAGCGTGCGTGGTTTTTCAATCCGGCTTTACCGCGAATGCCGGAACCGTTTCAGCGGTGCTTGGAAAAGAAGACCTGATCGTTTCCGATGAGCTGAATCATGCGTCCATCATTGACGGCGCGCGGCTTTCGAAAGCGACGATCAAAGTCTTCAAGCATAAGGACGTTAAAGACTGCGAACGGATTCTCCAGGAACACGCGGATTTTCCCGGCAAGAAACTCATCATCTCCGACGGCGTATTTTCCATGGATGGCGATGTCGCTCCGTTGCCGGAACTCTGTGGCCTTGCCGAAAAATACGGCTGCATCATGATGGTGGACGACGCGCACGCGAGCGGCGTGCTTGGCCGGGGTGGCCGGGGAACGATTGATCATTTCAATTGCCACGGACGCGTGCACATCCAAGTCGGCACACTTAGCAAGGCTATCGGTTCGATGGGCGGTTACGTTTGCGGCTCGCGCGATCTGATTGATTTCCTTTACCTGCGCGCGCGGCCGTTTTTGTTCTCGACGTCGCATCCGCCCGCAACCGCAGCCGCGTGCCAGGCCGCATTCGCGTTGCTTGATTCTCCCGATGGTGAAAAACTCGTCAAAAAATTGTGGGCCAACACAAAATTTTTCAAACGCGAGCTGAAGAAACGGGGATTTCAGTTTAAAGCGAGTGAAACGCCGATTATTCCGATTCACGTGGGGGACGCAGCGAAAGCGTTCGAGTTTTCGAGCAAGCTTTTTGACGCTGGAGTCTTTGCACCCGCCGTCGGCTATCCCACTGTCGCCGAGGGCAAAGCGCGCCTCCGCGCCATTGTCAGCGCGGCACACAAACGCGATCAATTGCTGAAGGCGGCGGAAATTTTGGAGCAAGTGGCGAAGCCACTGGGCATTGTCTAGAGCCGCCCCGCACTATTGGCAGGATTCGGATAAGAAGCCCCATTCCATTTGGCTATTTGTCCAGAAGCTGACAGCGCACGATCCTTTTTGTGTACGGATTGTCGCTGTGTAAGGAATTGGAATTTTTCCCTTAACGCTGCGATCGATGAAAGATTCTTCGAACGGCCATTGAATTCCCGGCGGATTACCGGGCCAGGGTTTTTCGCGATGAACAAGAACCGTCGCATCCTGGAGCCAATATTTTGTGCGCTCGGAGAATGGCGAGACTTTTGCCAGATCGTCTGCGCTGAATTTTTGAATGGCCACATTTGCATTTTGATCTCCGAACGAATTCTCTATAGCAGTGTGTGCTTCACGGACGATATCCATCTGTTCGCGGCGCAGTGCGAAGCCGAGTCCGCCCAGCGCGGATGACAAGAATGTGGAACAAAAGAGAATTGCGAGAAGGGGGATTGCGCTTCGGACGATGCGGATTTTTCGTTCGTCGAAAGGGAAGACGAAGGCTCGAAGGCCTTGTATGAGGCAGACAATGAGAAACGGCGTTACCGTCAAGACCAGAGAAGGTACAAACCCATAGATTGGATTGAAAGGAATCGCGAAGATACGGTTGTCAGTGAAGGGATCAAATCTCCCCAGGAACCAATCGAGAATTGTTTTCGAATTCTGGACGGTGCGAAATCCCATGCTCAGGCCCGACGACACGACCAAGCTCATAAAAAAAAGCAAAGGAAAAAAACAGAGCACCGCACGAACGGTGCCTTTCACATGACAAGAGCACCAGAAGGCAAGCAAGGTTGAGAAGACCGCATAGAAGATCCAGAACCACAGCGGAGCCCGGCCAAAGTAGGAATATGGAGTGCCAACTAGCCAGCCGCGCACGAGCAATACGATGAGAACTACTCCCAGCGCGCAAATCAAACAGACAGCCATCGCAACAAGCAGTTTGATGAGCCATTGGATGGGGGCAGAGAGGGGGAGCGTTAAGTGCCATGTGTGCGTACCACTAGTCTTTTCTTCTCCCAAGGAAAGCGATCCTGCAAGGACGGCAATCAAAAAGCAGAGCAAGACAGCAAGCAGAACCGGAATATCGCTGGTGTAGGAATTTAGAACTTCAGCGCGGCCTGGTACGAAATGAAACATGACAAGAAAAATCCAGGAAGCAAGGGAAAGCAGGCTCAATAGCCAAACGATGCGCAGCAGGTGAATCTCGCGGCGAATGAGGTTGAGGATTGCTCCCCGGGGACGGGAGCGGAGCCACTCCCAACTGATTTGCGGAAGGAAGCGCGTCGCTGGTACAAGTGTTAGCGCTTCGCGGCCGAGCACTCCATCGGCGGCTTGAAAGCGCAAAAACATTCGCCTGCCCAGCCAAACTGCGGCCACGCAGTAACCCATCAGAAGGGTGGCGGTCGCCCAATGAAATGCCGCGGAATGATTTGCGTTTCCGGGCAGATGATCAGACACGTACAGCCACACAATGAAGATGATCCAGTAAGCGCCGCTGCTGAGCGCGAGCCCGCCTATTGTGGATCTTGCGATCAGCGTCCAAGCCGCTGCGCCGGCAGTCGTGGCAACCATCCACGCTGCTGCCAT
>JACXTT010012297.1_pt1 | contig 11368 bp, 7 predicted proteins | sample 9270951 | NCBI WGS metagenome assembly JACXTT01 (sample SAMN15532306, study PRJNA645909) | rock metagenome | isolation source: weathered quartz diorite | place: Puerto Rico | collected 2017-06-21 | reverse complement strand
CTCAAGGGACGCGATACCGGCGTATTGCAGGATCCGAAGCTGATCGTTTATATGCAGCACTGGCACCCTCCCGATCCAGCGCTGGAAAACGTTCCGGGAGAGTGGCGCCGTGAAGATGCTTGGCCCCCGTCCGATGTGCACGAAACCGCTTTCTTCGCGCAACCCAACCACTCTCTCGCGCAAACTCCCTCCGGACCGGACCTTCACCAACTCAAATACATTCCTTCGGTCGGGGTGGAGTCAGGATTCTGGTGGGGCGAGCTGCTGAGCGACCCTCGCCCCGTCGACGCCTTCAGTCTGGTGTACGATTCCGCGCCACTCGAGGATGAACTTGCGATCCTTGGCAGGCCGCGCGCCCTACTGCGCGCCTCGGCCACGGCACCTCTGGCCAACTGGTTTGCTCGCCTCTCCGACGTGGCGCCCGACGGCAGTGTCACTCAAATCACCGGCGCGGGCCTGAATGGCGCGCAGCGCGACTCCATGACGGAGCCTCGCGACCTCGAGCCCGGAAGAGTTTACTCCCTCGACATCCCCATGCATCTCACCTCATGGGTCTTCCCCAAGGGCCACCGCATTCGCCTGGCCATCTCCAATGCCTTGTGGCCGATGATTCTGCCCACGCCCTACTCCATGACCACATCGCTTAAGCTGGGAGGGAGCAATGGTTCGCGCCTGACCTTGCCAGTGGTTCCCGTAAAGGGTGTAAGTGCTCCGGCTTTCGCCGCCCTACAACCCCTCGAAGAACGAGCCGACATTCAGGGCGATGGCTTCCCCTGGCCAGGCGAATGGACGCTCGAGCGGGACGAAGCCAATCACAAGGCAACGGTGCAGTGGCGAGGCAAGGCCGATACCGTCTATCCCTGGGGAAGGGAAACCGACTTCGAGCACCTGACCTACAAGGTCGACGACGCCCACCCCGAGATCAGCTCAGTGCTGGGTGAAGCCGAGAGTGTTTTCGCCCTGAGCGGTCGCGAGCTGCGCTGGCGTGGCCACTTATCCGTCACCACTGACCAAAGGAACTTCTATTACAGCTACACCCGGGAATTGCTGAAAGGCGGCGCAGTCCTAAAGCAAAAGAGATGGCAGGAGACCATTCCACGCGACCATCAGTAAGCGTGGGGCGGACTCTGGTCCAGATCATCTGAAGTTGATTTCCTCTGGAGTTCGCGGTGCAGGGGCAAACCTGGGAATTGCACTACGGGAATTCCTCAAAGTGCAGACCCGGTGTCCGCCCCACACGTTCTCGTACCACTTACGAAGCGGTCACTGCTTGTACACCTTCCCGTCCTTCATGACAAACTGAACGTGCTCCAGCACGCTGATGTCCTGCAGAGGATCGCCCGCGACCGCAATCACGTCCGCAAACCTGCCCGGCTTTATGTCGCCAACAACGTCAGCGTGCCCCAGCAGGTCGGCGGCAGAAGTCGTGGCCGACTGGATCGCCTGCATCGGCGTCATCCCATACCGCACCATGAAGGCAAATTGCCGCACGCTCCGGTCATAGGGACACACGCCCGCGTCGGTCCCGAACGACAGCTTCACTCCCGCTTTCACGGCCTTGCGGAAATTATTGCGATGCAGTTCTCCCAGCTCGGCGTCGTGCTGCAAAAAATCCTTGGGAATCTTCCCCAACCGCCCCGCCTCCTGAATGCATTCCTCATCGTAAATATCCATGTCCAGATAGGTCCCATGCTGCTTAGCCAACGCAATTCCCTCGTCGTCGATCATTGTCGCGTGCTCGATCGAGGCCACGCCCGCCCGGATCGCGTTCTTGATGCCGTCGGCGGAGTGCGCGTGTGATTCAACCCGTAGGCCGAAATGGCCGGCTTCATCGACGGCGGCTTGCAACTCCTCCATGGTGAACTCCTGTGATTTTGGGTTGCTGCCGTGGGTGAGTACCGCTCCACTGGAAAGCACCTTGATATGGTCAGCGCCGTCGTGCACCAACTGGCGGATCCTCTGCCGCACTTCCCAGGGGCCATTGGCCTCTCCGTAATGCAGATCCCAGGGCAGCGTGATATCCGGCGCGAACCCGGTCATGGCCCCGGCACCGCCGGTGATGGTCACATAGGCCCCCGCCACATACATCCGCGGACCGTCGATATAGCCGTGAGCGATCGCGTCGCGCATGGCAACATCGTTCAGCGCGCGGTACACTCCCACGTCGCGCACGGTTGTGAAACCCTCGTTCAGAAAAGTGCGCGCGTTAGGCACGGACTCAAACGCGACCTGGGCCGCAGTCTTCTTCAGTTGCGCGAAGGGATCGCCATTGTCGTCGGAAACATCCGCCAGGTGGGTGTGGCAATCGATCAGCCCAGGCAGCACCGTCATCTGCGAGAGATCGATGATCTTGGCATCGGCGGGAATGGAAATCGCCTTACCCACCGCTTCTATTTTGTGATCGCGGATCAGAATGATCTGATCGTTGAGCACAGCGCCGGCCTGTGGATCGATGAGCCGCCCCGCTTTAATCGCCGTCACCTGAGCGAATGCTGCGGCGGCACACACAAGCCACAACCCCAGCACGAATGCGAGAGTCTTGTTCACGATATCACCTCAGTCCAGATTGAAGACTGGAGAATCCGGAGAGACGTAGCTTGCTACGTCTTGCTTGCCGAGCGGAGACCGAGCACGCTAGGTCCTCAAAAAGCGCTTTTGGTCACAGAGTCGGCACTAGTCCGCCGCGACAGCAGCTGTCCCTATGCCGCTTTTCAAATCCGCCGCGAGCAGCCGGTGAAACAGGTGCTCGCCCGCTTCGCGCCTCACCGAAAGCCTGCCCGCGCCATACGCCCGCGACTTCAGCCCGCGCTGCACCGCTTCGCAGATGCCCAGATCTTCGTCCTGAACCCGCGCTCCCACCGCCACGCTCTGCTGGTTATATTCGCTTCGTGCTGCGCTGATGTCTGCAAAATAGAAATCGAAGATCACCCGGCAATGGTCGACATCGAGCGGTAACACCAGGTTGGTGTCCATGTAGCCTTCGTAGCAGTTGATCATGAGGTTGGGATACTGCCAGAAATACCACGCCCGATCTCCCTGGCGCGTCGAAGCCGTAGCCGCATCTTCCTTTCCCGCCACCATCGGACTGGACTGCAGGCAGGAACGATCTTGGTTCTCGATCGTGTATTGCTTGTAATCCAGCACTGAACTTAAGCCTTTGTGAAGGTGCGGAACGTGGTATCCACCGTCGAGATAGTTGTCGACAAATACCTTCCAGTTGCAGTGGATGTCATAGGTACGGCTGTCGAAATAGTGCAGTTTGCGGACTCCCAGGGGAGCCACGCGCTTTACCAGGCCGCCCAAAAACTGCTGCAACGGGGCAGCCTGCGGGTCCAGATTCACGAAAACAAATTTCTCCCATACATCCGCCTTGACCGGAACCAGGCCATTCTGCTGGCGCTCGAAATTTTTCACCCCCTCGAATTCCGGCATACCCTTCAGGGAACCGTCCAAGCCGTAGTTCCAGCCGTGATACGGGCAATGGAGAATGGACGCCTGCCCGCAAGGCTCGGTCACCACCGCAGCCGCATGATGCCGGCACACATTGTAGAAACCGCGCAGCACGCCGTCATTGCCGCACACCACTACAATCGGCTCTCCGGCAATGCTGGCGGTCATGAACTGACCTGGTTTCTCTACCTGTTCCCGCCGTCCCACCATCTGCCATGCCTTGCTGAAAACGGTTTGCGCTTCGAGTTCCGCGATCCGCGGATCCACATACCAGGGCCCGGGGATGGTGAATGCGTCCGCTAGACCCGCCCGATCGTCGTAGCTTGCGAGAATTTCCTGCACCGGCGTTTTTCCGCTCATGCTCCGATCGCCCTCTTCAGCACATCCAGAAACTGGGTGATGCGCGCCTCCTTCTTCTCCTGCGGATCGCCCTGCCGCCGGAACAGCCCGGGATCCAGTTCCTCCGTCAGCAGCGCATCCTGAAAACGCTCCATCGTCCAATCCAGGATGGAAACGATCATGTCCTGATCAAGTTCCCGCAGAAGTTCCCCGCGCTCCAATCCGTAGCGCACAAAAGTCACTGTGCCGTACGGGTCTTCCGCGATGAGAAAACGGTTGATCTCCCGCTTGAGCGTAAGATCGGTGCCGTAGTTTCCTAGCAACGAAACCCGGTAGGGAATCCAGTCCTCGTGCACCAGATGTTCCGTGCGTACCAACCAGTAGCGCAGCACCTCAAAGAATCCCTGTTCGCGAACTTCGGCCGGGGCATCGAGATAGCGTGGAAACGAACGTACCGCCTTCTTGTATACCTCAAAAAACAACCCATCCTTGCTTCCGAAGTGCTGGAAAATCGATCCCTTGGCGATGCCCAAGGCCGCAGCGATGTCCCCTACCCGCGCCGCATGGTAGCCCTGCTCCGCAAAGTGGCGCATGGCGGCGTCAACAATGCGGGTCCGCTTGCCTTCCGAGCGCGGCCGCAGAGGCATGCTGCGATAGCGCGGTGGCGAAACCAGACTGCTTCCAATTCCACTCATCATTGACCTCTAGTCATAAAACTCTATAGAAACAGGACCTGGATTTCAATTCTATTTTTTAGCGAGATGCAGTAATGTAGGACTTCGTTGGTCGAATATTGTGATCACAGGTCATAACGTGGCTGAGACGTCCCGGATGCAGCGGGAAAGAGTCCAGCCATCCAAAATCTATGACGCGGTTATAGTCGGTGGTGGTCACAATGGCCTAACCGCGGCGGCCTATCTGGCTCGTGCTGGCCTCACTACTCTGGTACTCGAGCGTCGCGAAATCGTCGGCGGTTGCTGCGTCACCGAGGAAATTGCTCCGGGTTGCCGCGTCTCCACCACCTCTTATATCGCCAGCATGTTACGACCGGAAGTCATCTCCGACTTGCGGCTCCGCGACCACGGACTGCGCATGGTGCCCTGCGATCCCGCCATTCAGGTTCCCTTTCCCGACGGTCACGTGCTGCCCTGGTGGTCCGATCGTAACCGCGCCCAGGCGGAGTTCAAGAAGGTCTCGGCGAAAGACGCCGAAACTTTCGTACAGGTAGACGCTCAGCTCAAGAAGCTGGCGCGTTATCTGCAACCGTTTTTCATGGAACCACCGCCCGAACTCGACACCAGGAGCATGCGCGGCTGGACCGATCTGTTCCGTGTGGGTAAGAAATTCCGGGGAATCTCCAGCCAGGAAGTCTCGCAACTGATCTGCTTTCTCACCGGAAGCCTCGGAGAATTTCTTGATCACAACTACGAATCCGAGAAAATCAAGACCATGTTCCTGGCCAATAATGTCTACGGCAAACATGGCGGCCCATATCAGCCCGGCACGGCGATTGGGCTGCTGTTTCATCTGCTCAGCGGTGGCGAGCATGAACTGCAGGGCTTTTATGGACACGTGATGGGTGGCATGGGCGCCATCACCCAGGCTCTGGCCGGCGCGGGACGAAAGCTGGGAGTCGAGATCCGCACCTCCGCGCCGGTTGCCCGCATCGACGTCCGCGACGGCCGAACCCGCGGCGTCGTGCTCGAAGACGGCACCGAAATTCGCGGCCGCATCGTGCTGTCCAACACCGATCCCAAGCGTACTTTCCTCAGAATGGTGGCACCGTCGGAGCTGCCTGACGATTTCTTGCATTCCATCCGCGGCATCAAGATGGACGGCCCCTGCGCCAAGGTCAACTTTGTACTGGATGAAGAACCACGATTCATCGGAACCTCCTCGGACGCGACACCCCTCGAACGCACCTTCTACACCCTGGTTTCCTCGCTCGCCTTCGCCGAACGCTGCTACGACATTGCCAAGTTCGGCGACATCCCCGAAGAACTCTGGGTGGATTGCGTGGTTTCATCCAACGCAGATTCTTCTCTCGCCCCACCCGGCAAGCATATCCTCACTTGCTTCGTGCAGTACGTTCCCTATCGTCTGCGCGAAAGCAACTGGGATGAGAAGCGCGACCTGCTCGGCGACCGCGTCGTGAGGAAGATTGCCGAGTATGCTCCGAACGTCCCCAACGCGATTCTGGCGCGCCAGGTTCTCACGCCGCTCGATCTCGAACGTGTCTACGGCCTGACCGAGGGCAATATCTTTCACGGCGATCTGCGCCTCGAACAACTCTTCTTCATGCGACCGGTTTCGCGATGGTCGCAGTACCGCACACCGGTCGACGGCCTGTACCTATGCGGCGCGGGCGCTCATCCCGGTGGCGGCGTCACCGGAGCCCCCGGGCACAACGCCGCCCACCAGGTCCTGCGCGACTGGAAAAAAGGACGTTTAAAAGAGGCGGCGGCATGAAGGACCTTGCCTCTCGCGAGCCGAACGCGAAAACCGCGAACCGGGAACTGCCCATCGCAAACTGCTCCTCGACGCGCCAGGCGAATCCTCCCGGTGGCGAATTGCCCAGCCCTCCCCGGCGCAATCCTCACCCGCGTCCCGATTCTCGAGTCACCACGGCCGATATCGTCATCCTGGGCGCCGGCGTAATGGGCGCTGCCATTGCCTTCCATCTGGCACGCCGCAACGCGGGCAAGATCGTGGTGGTCGACAAGGGCCATGTCGGACAGGGGGGCAGCGGACGTTCTTCCGCGCTGGTTCGTATGCATTACAGCTATCCGCCGGAAGTACAACTGGCGCTTATCAGCCTGCGCATGTTCGAACAATGGCCGGATGTCGTCGGCGGCACCGGAGACTTCCGCAAGACCGGCTTTGTCCGCATCGTTCATCCCGGTGAAAGCGAACTGCTGCGGCAGAACGTGGAAATGCAACGCAAACTCGGCGTCAACGTAAAGCTGATTGATCGTTACGATCTCGCCGAACTCGAGCCGGACTGGGCAGTGGACGAAGTCGAACTCGCCGCCTACGAGCCCGATTCCGGATATGGCGACGGGGCGGGTGTCGCCAATGATTTTCTCACTCGCGCCCGTGATCTGGGTGTGGTGTATCTGTCGAAAACCCAGTCGTCGCTCTCGATCGATGCCGGAGGCGTGCGCGGGATCAGCGCCGGCCAGGACCGAATCCTCGCTCCGGTGGTGGTGGCCGCCACCGGCCCGTGGACTCGCCCGCTGTTCGAAGCCGCCGGTCTCGACCTTCCCATAGAAGCCGAATATCACCAGGTCGCGATTCTGAAAAACCCGCCGGATATGAAAGGCGGTGGGTGCGCCTGCATCGACTCGGTCACCGCCACTTACTTTCGCTCCGATGCACACGACAAATTCCTGGTAGGCGATTTCTACGGCCAGCGCGACGCCGACCCCGACAACTTCCCGCAACGCGTCGCCGATCACGAGTTGGAGGAAATGATCGAGCGCGCCGGCCACCGGGTCCCTAAACTCGAAAACGCGGAAATCGTGCGCGGCGTCACCGGAGTTTATGACATGACGCCCGACTCGCGCCCACTGCTTGGCCGTATTCCGGACGTCGGCGGGCTGTACGTCTGTGCCGGCTTCTCCGGCATGGGCTTTAAGATCTCTCCCGCCGTCGGCCTGGTCATGTCGGAACTGTTACTCGACGGATGCGGCAAGTCTGTCGATATCCGTTCCTTTTCTCCCTCCCGTTTCGCGGAGGGCAAACCCATCAAGGCGGAGTTCGAATACGAAGATGACTAATTCTTGAATCTGCCGTGTCTTTCGCTCTGTCATTCTTTTTTTGATTTTTGTCGCCGTTTCTTGATTTGTCGTCCTGAGCGCAGTCGGAGAGTCGTTACCCCGGCAAGTGTTCTTCAAAGACAAAACCGCTGCACTGCCTCTCAGGCCTGGTATTCGAAGTAGCGAATTTTAAGGAGCATCCATGGCGAAAAAGAAGACCATTCTCGAGCGCCTCAAGGACGGACCGGTCCTGGGCGATGGCGGTTACCTGCTGGAACTGGAAAAACGCGGATGGGTGCGCGCGGGTCCGTTCACCCCCGAAGTGGCCCTGCTCTATCCCGACGCGCTCCGCGAAATGCACGTCGAATTCCGTGAAGCCGGCGCCGACGTACTGCAGGCACTTACTTTCTACGCCAGCCGCGACAAGCTGGCTACCGTCGGTCTCGACAATAAACTCGAGGACCTCAACCGCGCCGCCGTACGCATCGCCCGAGAAGTTGCCGGTGACAAGTGCCTGGTTGCGGGAAACCTCAGCCTGACCTGGATGTACGAACCCAACAGCCCAACCGCAGCCGACAAAGTTCGCAAGACATTCGACGAGCAGTTGAAGGTGCAGGTCGACGAGGGTGTCGACTTCATTATCGGAGAAACCTTTTCCTGGCTGGGCGAAGCTCTCATCTCGGTCGAGCGAGCCAGAAAAACCGGCCTGCCCGTGATGGTAACCATCTGTTTCGAAAACAAGGATGAAACCGCCGAAGGCAAGTCCGCCGCCGAATCCGCCAAAGCATTGCTAGACGCCGGCGCCGATATCGTCGGCATGAATTGCCTGCGGCCCCCCCAACACACCCTCGGGGCCATGGAACAAATGCGCCAGGCCGTCTCCGGCTACCTCGCCTGCCAACCGGTCGCCTATCGCACTCCCAAAGACAAACCAGACTTCACCAGCCTCCCCGAGTTCCCTTTGGCGCTTGATCCCCTGCAACTCACGCGCAAGGAAATGGGCGACTACGCTCTCCAGGCCCGCGATATAGGAATCAATTACATCGGTTCCTGCTGCGGTTCGGTCGCGATCCACGTGCGCGAGATGGCCCGCGCCCTCGGCAAACTCACAGAAGATGGACGAATCTGGAAGAAAGGCGGCGAAAGACCCATGTCAGCCTACGAGTACTACGGACACGATGAGGTACCCACCCGCAAAAAAGGCTGACGAGCAAGACATTCCGCTGTCACTACAAGCCAACGGGCATCCTGAGTGGGTGTGCCGTTTGCGAAGCGACCGGCGGCCAACCAAGCACTTATGCATTTGGCCGTGGCCAATGCTCAGATAGGCGAAAGGCAGAATGGGGCTGGCGCCGCCCCATTCTTGCGCTACGACTGAGAAACTACGTCCCCTCGCTCCACCCCGCCAGATACTCTTCCTGCTCCGGCGTCAGCTTGTCGATTTTGATTCCAACCGACTCCAGCTTCAGCTTGGCAACTCGCTTGTCGAGGTCATCGGGAACTTTGTAAACACGCTTCTCTAGCGTCTTGTAGTTCTTGACCATGTATTCGGCGGAAAGCGCCTGGTCGGCGAAGCTCATGTCCATGACCGATGGCGGATGCCCTTCCGCGGAAGCCAAGTTGATGAGGCGGCCTTCGCCGAGCAGGTTGATCTTGCGTCCGTCACGCAACGAATACTCTTCCACTGAGTTGCGTGTGGTGCGCTTAGAGGACGACATCTTTTCCAGTGCCACAATGTCAATTTCCACATTGAAGTGTCCCGAATTGGAGATGATGGCGCCGTCCTTCATCAGTTCGAAGTGTTCCTTCGTGAGCACGCTCTTGTTACCGGTCACGGTGCAGAACACGTCGCCCAACTTGGCCGCTTCGCTCATGGACATGACCCGAAAACCATCCATCACGGCTTCGAGCGCCTTGGTGGGATCAACCTCGGTGACGATCACCTCGGCTCCCGCACCCCGAGCGCGACTGGCCAGCCCGCGTCCGCACCAGCCGTAGCCGGCCACCACGAATTTCGATCCCGCCAGCAAATAATTGGTGGCGCGGATGATGCCGTCAATGGTGGATTGGCCCGTACCGTAGCGGTTATCGAACAAGTGCTTGGTGTCGGCGTCGTTCACCGCGACGATGGGAAAGCGCAGCACTCCTTCTTTCGCCATGGCGCGCAGCCGAATTACGCCCGTGGTGGTTTCCTCCGTGCCGCCGATCACGCCGTCCAGAGCGTCCTGACGCTTGGTATGCAGCAGCGTCACCAGATCCGCACCGTCGTCCATGGTGATCTGGGGCTTGTGATCGATCGCCGCCAGGATGTGGCTGTAGTAGGTGTCGTTGTCTTCCCCTTTGATGGCAAACACCGGAATATTGTGATCGCGCACCAGACTGGCCGCCACATCGTCCTGGGTGGATAGAGGATTGGACGCGCACAGGACCACATCGGCCCCGCCATCGCGCAGGCAAATGGCCAGGTTCGCCGTCTCCGCCGTCACATGCAGACAAGCCGAAATGCGAATGCCCTTGAGCGGCTGATTCTTGATGAATTCCTTGCGGATGATTTGCAGAACCTTCATCGACTGGTTGGCCCAGTCGATCCGCTTCTTGCCCAGATCCGCCAGATCCAGATTCTTTACGTCGAAATTCAGTTGCGTCGGTATGGTTGCCATGCTTCTCCTGTCACCTATGCGTTATTGAACTTGATTGAACCACCAAGGACGCACGCAGCACGAAAGAAATCAGGTCTTTGTGCAACCGTCTCCTCTGGTGGTTACGAGAACTACTTGCTGACGCCTTGCCCGACCGGCTCACGTAGGCCAGCGTCGCTCGCCAGCTTGGCGGCTTTGTCGGTGGCCTCCCAGGTGAAGTCGGGATCATTCCTGCCAAAGTGTCCGTAGGCTGCAGTCTTACAGTAGATCGGCCGCCGCAATTTCAAGGACTCAATAATTCCCTTCGGGGTCAAGTGGAAACTCGCCCGTACCAGCTCCGGAATTGCAGCCGGATCAACCTTGCAAGTGCCAAACGTGTCCACCAGCACGCTGACCGGGTCCGGCACGCCGATGGCGTACGCCAGCTGAACTTCGCAGCGATCGGCCAAACCCGCCGCCACGATGTTTTTGGCAATGTGCCGCGCCATGTACGCCGCCGAGCGGTCGACTTTGGTCGGGTCCTTGCCGCTGAACGCCCCGCCGCCGTGTCGTCCCATGCCGCCGTAGGTGTCGACGATGATCTTGCGTCCGGTCAACCCCGTATCCCCCATAGGTCCGCCAATCACGAAGCGGCCCGTGGGATTGATGTGGTACTTGGTATCTTCATCGAGCAGTTGCGCTGGAACAGTCGCCTGGATCACGTGCTTCAGGATGTCGCTGCGCAGCTCCTCGTTGGTGACGTTTTCCGCGTGCTGGGTGGAAATGACCACCGCATCCACCCGCACCGGGTTGCGGTTTTTGTCGTATTCCACTGTCACCTGCGATTTCCCGTCGGGACGGAGATAAGGCAACCGCCCATGCTTCCGAACTTCCGAAAGGCGCAAGCACAACTTATGCGCGAGCGAAATAGGCATCGGCATCAATTCCGCAGTCTCCCGGCAAGCATACCCAAACATCATTCCCTGATCGCCGGCGCCGCCGCTGTCTACGCCCATGGCGATGTCGCCGGATTGCTTGTTGATGCTGGAGATGACGGCGCAGGTGTTTGAGTCGAACCCGTAAAGGGCGTTGTTGTAACCGATAGAGGCGATGGTGCCGCGGGCCAAGGACTGAAAGTCAAAAAAGGCCTTGGGGGTAAATTTCCCCGGGACACCGACCAAGACGGGGGGGGGTTGGGGTTTT
>JACXTT010012296.1_pt1 | contig 11369 bp, 8 predicted proteins | sample 9270951 | NCBI WGS metagenome assembly JACXTT01 (sample SAMN15532306, study PRJNA645909) | rock metagenome | isolation source: weathered quartz diorite | place: Puerto Rico | collected 2017-06-21 | reverse complement strand
GCGAAATTCGCGCGCCCTTGATTCGGTGCGGGCGCGCGAATTTCGCGCCTTTGCCCCACTTTTGACTCACGAAACGCCCCATTATTTTGGTGTGGTGAATCACGGATTCACCACACTAGAAGGCCGTGGCCTTGGCGTAGTCGGCTTCCATCGTCGCGGTCATGGTGGCGATGGCGGGAGCGTCGCTCACCACCAGGCCCACCTCGCGGTTCTTGGTGAGCGACGTCGAGCTGAGGTTCTCCGAGCCGAGGTAGGCGCGCTCGCCGTCGACCACGATCGCCTTGACGTGGATGGCGGGCGCGTCGAGCCAGCGCGCCTCGACCTTCTTCGACTTCATGTAGGCGGCCGCCGCGGTGTTCTCGGCGATCCAGCTCGGCGCCGCCAGGAGCACGCGCACCTCCACGCCCGCCGCGCGCCGCTCGGCCAGCGCGGAGCGCACCTTCCAATCGGCGAGCTGCATCGACTCCACCAGCACGCTGTGCTTCGCGCCCTGGATGAGCGCCACGATGCGCGGCTTGGCGTTGATCGGCGAAATGACCAGCCGCGTGCACCAGAGATCGAGCGCGCGCACCTGCCAATCCGCGTCGAACAGGGCCTCCAGGTCGCCCACGTCCGCGGGATCGCGATCGTCGGCGGCGAAGTTTCGCTCCGAGAGCAGGAACGATTTCCCGTAGTTGGCGGTCGACACCACCGCGCGCGCGCCGTCCACGATGAGCACCTTGGCGTGCATGTAGTCGAATTGCGGGTCGCTCCAATGCACCTCCGCGCCCGCCGCTTCGAGCATGATCTTGTACTTGTCGTTGACGGACTTTTGCGTGACGCCGTCGAGGATCACCTTCACCTCGACGCCGGCCTTGGCCTTGGCGAGCAACGCGTCGAGGATGCCGCCGTAGCCCATGTCGTAGACCATCACGTGGACGGACTTCGTCGCGCCGGCGATCGCGCCGACGAACGGCGCTTCGCCGGCGTCGGGCAACGCCGCCACCGAGACCGGCACGCTGCGCGGGGCGGCAACGTCGCAAACGGGCGCGTCGCGCGACCCGGCAGGCAGCGACGGATCCGGGCCGTCGGTCGCCGGCTCAGCCGTGACCGCGCACGAAGCGAGCAACAGGAGCGGGAGGTGGCGCATGGCCCGCGCACCGTGCCGCGCCCCGCCGCGACCTTCACGTGAAAACTCGTGAAAGACGGCGCGCGATTTCGCCGAGGCTGCCCGTATGGTAGGCGGATCCCAACATGGCCGTCGTCCCCCGACCGTTCCCGCCGACGCTGCCGCACGGCGAGCTGCGAGAAGTCCTGCCCGGCATCCACGTCGTCACCGGCACGGTGAAGATGCCCGGCCCGCTGCCGGTGCGCTTCAGCCGCAACATGACCGTGGTGCGCGAGGGCGAGCGGCTGGTGCTGGTGAACACGGTGCGGCTCGACGACGCGGGACTCGCGGCGCTCGACCGGCTCGGCAAAGTCACGGACGTCATCCGGCTCGCGGGCAACCACGGCCAGGACGATCCGTTCTACGCCGACCGCTACGGCGCCAAGGTGTGGGCGGTGAAGGGCCAGCGCTACACGGCCGGCTTCGACACCAACGCGGCCGACACGTACTTCGCCCCGCACGTCGAGATGGACGCGGCCACGGCGCTGCCCCTCGAAGGCGCGCGCCTCTACGCGTTCGCGTCGCAGCCGCCGGAGGGCCTGCTGCTCCTCGCGCGGCACGACGGGGTGTGCATCTCCGGCGACTGCTTCCAGCACTGGCACGCGACCGACCCGTATTTCAGCGGCCTCGGCAAGTTGATGCTCAAGCTGTTCGGCTTCATCAAGCCGCACAACATCGGCCCCGGCTGGCTCAAGCAGTGCAAGCCGCCCAAGAGCGAGCTCGCCGCCACGCTCGACCTCGGCTTCACGCACGTGATGACGGCGCACGGCGAGCCCGTGCTCGGCGGGGCCGTCGACAAGTACCGCCCGGCCGTCACCCGCGTGACCGGATGAACATCCAGGCGCCGAGCGCGCTGAGGAACAGCCACACGAGGAGGTGCGGTCCGAAAGGATACGGCTCGGCGTAGAACGGCAGCGGCACCTCCAGCCAGCGCGCGTACCAGAAGTCGGGGAAGAAGCGCTCGTCGACGTACCACGGATGCAGCCACAGGAAGTTGCCGTGCGACACGAAGTCGAAGACGAGGTGCGAAAAGGCGCCCACCGCCACCGACGCGATCTCCACGCCGCGCCGCCGCGGCCCGCGCCCCCAGCGCGCGGCGATCGGCTCGTGCAGCAAGAGGCCGGCCGGCACGCACGCCGTCACCATCCCGATCAGGCCGTGCCCGTAGCCCTGGCCCAGCCGGCCGCGGACGGCCCCGATGACGCCGTCCACCACGTCCGGCATCGCCGCGCCCACGCAGCACGCCAGGCACGCGAAGCGCTGCGGCCACCGCCGCCACAGCGGCGCGATGAGACCTTGATGCGAAGGAAAGGCGAGCGGCACGCCGTCGCAAGGATGACCTCTGCTGCTCGCGGACGCACGCCGGTGTTCGACGTGGCGGCTCGGACCTCCATGGCGATGACGGCTGCCTCCGCCGGCCGCGGTTTCATCGGCGCGGCGTGACGTGCTTAAATTGCTTTTTTTATTGATATAACCGCTGCGCGGCGCGAGTGGCACGGTCGGTCGGTCACCAACCCGAACCGACCCCACGGGGCGTGAGCTCGGGCGGCACCTGCACCGACGCCAACAACCTCGTCAACCGGACGCCCTCGTACGGCGGCATCCTCAACGCCGGCCCCGAGGCGTCGAGCAGCTACAGCATCATCGACACGGAAGAGTGATCATCTACACCGTCAACACTTCCCCGCAGATCCAGTTCGTGATCGAGGGCGACACCATGATCATCAGCCCCTGAACGCGCACGGCGGACGACGGCCGGCCTTCCTCGAGCGGGAGGGCCGGCCGCGGCCATTTTGTCGGCGCCGCGCCTCGCGCCGGTCGCGGGCACTTCCAGCGCGCGCAGGAACCCATTATCACCGTGCGATGAGCGATCCCGCGCCGGTCAGCGAGCCTGACCCCGACGTTCCTGCCACGCCTCCGCCGTCGAAGAAGGCGTTCGAGCCCTACATCGCGCCGGCCACGACCATGCGCGAGCTCACCGTGCGGGCGGTCGTGCTCGGCACGGTGCTCGGCGTGATCTTCGGCGCGTCGTCGCTCTACCTCGTGCTCAAGGTCGGGCTCACCGTGAGCGCGTCGATTCCGGTGGCGGTCATCTCGATCACCCTGTTCCGGCTCCTGTCGAAGACCGGCGCGCGCGACGCCACCATCCTCGAGAACAACATCGTCCAGACGGCCGGCTCGGCGGGCGAGTCGATCGCCTTCGGCGTCGGCGTCACCATGCCCGCGATCATGATCCTCGGCTTCGATCTCGAGATCACCCGCGTGGCGACGGTCGCGGTGCTCGGCGGCCTGCTCGGCATCTTGATGATGATCCCGCTGCGCCGCGCGCTCATCGTCGAGCAGCACGGCAAGCTCAAGTACCCCGAGGGCACCGCCTGCGCCGAGGTGCTGAAGGCCGGCGCCTCCGAGGAGTCGAAGGCCGCCGCCTCGGCTTCGGCGCGCGCGGAAGCCGAGGCCGCCGGCGCCGGAGGCATGAGCGCCAAGACCATCTTCGCCGGCTTCGGCCTCGGCCTGCTCTACAAGACCGCCATGAGCGCGATGAAGATGTGGAAGGACACGCCCGAGAAGGTGTTCGGCCCGCCGCTCAAGGCCGGATCGGTGTCGGCGGAGGTCGCGCCCGAGCTCCTCGGCGTCGGCTACATCATCGGCCCGAGGATCGCTTCGATCATGTGCGCCGGCGGCGTGCTCGCTTATCTCGTGCTCATCCCGCTCATCAAGTTCTTCGGCGACGCCATCCCCACCGCGCTGCCGCCCGGCACGGTGCCGATCAGCAAGATGGCCCCGCACGCGATCCGCGGCGCCTACGTGCTCTACATCGGCGCCGGCGCGGTCGCCGCCGGCGGCATCGTCAGCATGGCGCGCTCGCTCCCCACCATCGTCAGCGGCCTGCGCGCGGGCCTGCGCGACTTCGGCAAGAGCGAGGGCAAGGCCGACGCCGGCGCGCGCACCGATCGCGACCTGCCGATGCGACTCGTGCTCATCGGCTCGCTCGCGCTCGTCGGCGCGATCATGGCCATCCCCGCGCTGCACATGAACCTCATCGGCGCGGTCCTCATCGTCGTGCTCGGCTTCCTGTTCGTCACCGTGTCGTCGCGCCTCACCGGCGAGATCGGCTCGTCGTCGAACCCGATCTCCGGCATGACCGTGGCGACGCTGCTCCTCACCTGTCTCGTGTTCGTGCTCGTCGGCTGGACCGGCCGCGGCTACTACGTCACCGCGCTCTCGGTCGGCGCGATCGTCTGCATCGCCGCCTCCAACGGCGGCACCACCTCGCAGGATCTGAAGACCGGCTTCCTCGTCGGCGCCACGCCCAAGCTGCAGCAGCAGTCGATCCTCATCGGCGCGCTCGCCTCGGCGCTGGTGCTCGGGCCCATCCTCCTGCGCCTGAACGAGGCCGCGACCGTGTACGTGCCGGCGAAGGACATCGCCGCCGAGCTCCGCACCGATCCGGCGCCGCTCAGCGATCGCGACACGCTCCACGGGCCGCAGGCCGCCGCCGACGGCAAGACCTACCGCGTGTGGCAGAAGCTCGACGACGTCGGCGGGCCCGCGGGCCGCTGGCTGGTCGACGACGACGGCCGCGCCGCCTACCTGGTCGATCCGGGCATCAACGGCACGCACGCGACCCGCCCCGACGGCAGCGAGGTGCGCAAGTTCGACGCGCCCAAGGCCACGCTGATGTCGTACATCATCAAGGGCATCCTCGACCGGCGCCTGCCGTGGGGGCTCGTGCTCTTCGGCGTGATGATCGCGCTCGTCCTGGAGATGTCGGGGATCCCCTCGCTCGCGTTCGCCGTGGGCGTGTACCTGCCGCTGTCCTCGTCGACGCCCATCCTCGTCGGCGGGCTCGTGCGCGGCCTCGTCGATTGGGCCAAGCGGCCCGAGCTCGAGAAGAAGAAGCTCAGCGAGGAGCAGATCGCCGCCGAGGGCGACAAGAGCCCGGGCGTCTTGATGGCCTCCGGCTACATCGCCGGCGGGGCGATCGCCGGCATCCTCATCGCCTTCTCGCAGGGCGTGTTCGAGAAGATCGACACCTTCTTCACCAAGTGGTCGACCGCCCACAACCCGCTGTTCGCCGGCCCGCTGTCCAACTCGCTCTCGCTCTTCCCGTTCGTGGGGATCACCGTGCTCTTGTTCCTCGTCGGCCGCGAGAAGGTGCTCAGCAACCGGCGTGATCGCTAGGAGGCGACTTCGGCGCGGGCGGGATCTTCCTCGTTCTTCGGCGGCGCGGTCTTCTTCGCCTCGGCTTCTTCGGCGCCCGTGTGCATGCCGCGCGTCAGGAGCGGGGACAACAGCAGGAGCAGCACGGAGGAGATCGCCGCGGCGATGGCGATGCGGATGAACACGTCGGCGTAGAGGTGGAGCGTCTGGTTCGGCGGCGGGATCACTTGTACGCCGCCTTCGCCCTCGGACACGCCGGTGAACACGGCGATGATCCCGGCGAGGAGCTGCGCGAACGCGGTGGCGAGGAACCAGCCGCCCATCATCGTGCTCACGATCCGCGCCGGCGACAGCTTCGTCACCATCGACAGGCCGACGGGCGAGAGGCACAGCTCGCCGGTGGTGTGCAGCAGGTAGCCGATGAGCAGCCACTCGAGCCCGGCGAGGCCGCGCGGGGTGGCGATGCGCGCGCCGTACCACATCGCCGCGAAGCCGGCGCCGAGCTGGAGCAGCCCGAGCGCGAACTTCACCGGCGTGCTCGGCTCGAGCTTGCGCGCGGCGAGCAGCGACCACATCGCGCTGAAGAGCAGGCCGAACACCAGGATGAACACGGCGTTGGCGGCCTGGAACTCGCCGGCGGGGATCTCCGCCGTGCCGATCGCCATGCCCACGTCGCCGTCGACGACCTTCCACTCGAAGACCTTGTCCTCCGGCTTGGCGTCGTCGGCGCCGGCATTGTGGCGCAGCGCCATGAGCTCATCCATCGTCAAGACGCCCCAGCCGGCGACCTTGGCGACGGCGTCGTCGATCTGCTGCGGCGTGGCGCGCTTCTTCTCGTCGAGCGCCGCGTTCTGCTCGAGCAGGCCGGGCCGCACCAGCTCGGCGGTGCGCGCCGCTGCCTCGGGCGCGAGCGGCATACCGAGCTGCTCCTGGCTGAGGAGCGGCAGCGCGGCGAGCTTCGCGTCCTTGGTCTTCGGCTGCACGCGGAACTGGATGGTCGAGCCGACCTCGCTCGCGGCCACTTTGCGCGTCTCGGCCACGCGATCGATGTTGCGGTCGGCGAAATTGTTCATCGAGCTCCCCGCCTGCTCGAAGAACGCCCAGAACATCACCGAGAAGAAATAGAGCGTGAGCGCCACCAGCACGCGGTTTCGCTCGACGCGCGTCGAGCGACCGAACGCCTCGTAGAGCGCGTAGGCGAGGAACGCCAGACCGGTGCTGTAGAGCACCGCCTGGGTGATGGCGCCGTGCCGCATGACGAGCGCGAACAGCGGTACGACCGCGAGCGCGCCGAGGTACACGAGGGTGTCGTTGCGCACGCCGAAGGGCTTCTCCGCGAGCTTCTTCGGCTCGGGCGGCGCGCCGGCCCAGGTCGGGAGGCCGCCTTTGTCGAGCGCGCGGAAGGCGACGAAGCCCGCGGCGGTGAGCGCGCCCGCCAGGACCACGCGCACCGCCAGCTGCAGCGGCGTGTCCCACAGCTTCCACACCATGCCGGCCGAGGTGAGCAGCGCGCCGCCGACGATGAGCGCCTGCGTCAGGCGCGTCGGCGCCACGAACACGGCGATGCCGATGAGCATGCCGATGGTCGCGAGCCCGAAGCCGTAGTGCCAGCCGTAGTTCTCGCCGACGTAGGCGCACATGATCGGGCTGAGGGCCGCGCCGAGGTTGATGCCCATGTAGAAGATGGTGAAGCCGCCGTCCTTCTTGGCGCTCGTCTTCGGGTAGAGCGAGCCGACGGTGGTGGAGATGTTCGGCTTGAAGAAGCCGTTGCCGGCGATGAGCAGCGCGAGCGCGGCGTAGAACGCCTGGGTGTTGCGCACCGTCATGAGCAGGTGGCCCGCCGCCATGAGCGTGCCGCCGAGCACCACCGCGCGGCGCGTGCCGAGCAGCCGATCGGCGAGCATGCCGCCGAAATACGGCGTCATGTACACGAGCGCGGTGTAGGCGCCGTAGACCGCGTAGGCCTGCTTGTCGCGGTAATGCAGGAAGTCCTTCGTCATGTAGAAGATGAGGATCGCCCGCATGCCGTAGTAGGAGAACCGCTCCCACATCTCCGCGAAGAACAGCGTGAACAGGCCGGTGGGATGGCCGAACAGCGTCGGCTGCTCGGGCGGATCGGCGGCGTTGGAGCTCATCGGGACGGCGGCCATTGGACGGTTTGTAGTGGCATCGCGGTGGCAAGCCAAACCCAATCCGTTTAGCGTGCGTCATGGCGTTCATCCAGCTCGAGGGAAAGGTGGCGATCGTCACGGGGGCGAGCCGGGGGATCGGCGAGGCGATCGCGCGCGTGCTGTCCGAGAGCGGCGCGAAGGTGGCAATCGCCTCGCGCAAGAAGGAGGGCATCGAGGCGGCGGCCGAGCGGATCCGCGGCGGCAAGCCGCTGGCGATCGCGCCGTTCGTGTGCCACACCGGCTCGCTCGCGCAGATCGAGGCGCTCTTCGCGGGCACGGTCGAGCGCTTCGGCAAGGTCGACGTGGTGGTGAACAACGCCGCGACCAATCCGTATTTCGGGCCGCTCGTCGGCGTCGATCAGGCGGTGTTCGACAAGACCTTCGAGGTGAACGCGCGCGGCTACCTCGACGTCGCGCGCGTCGCCGCCCGCCACCTCGCCGACCGCGGCGGCAGCATCGTCAACGTCGCCAGCGTGGTGGCCCTCGGCGGCGCGCCGATGCAGGGCGTGTACGCCATGACCAAGGCGGCGGTGGTGTCGATGACCAAGACCCTCGCGGTCGAGCTCGGCCCGAGCAAGATCCGCGTCAACGCCATCGCCCCGGGGCTCGTCGACACCCGCTTCGCCGCGGCCATCGTCGGCAACGAGGAGCTGGTCCGGCGCGTGGTCGACCGCACCCCGCTCGGCCGCTACGCCCAGCCCGAGGAGATCGCCGGCGCCGCGCTCTACCTGGCGAGCGACGCCGCGTCGTTCGTCACCGGCCACACCCTGGTGGTCGACGGCGGCATGACGATCGCCTGACACGAATGTCAGCGTCGCGCGCCGCGCACGCGCGCAAATGCCGTGAAAATCACGGTGGCACGCCTTTTGATGAAGGCGTGGCGATGCGCTTTCTTCGCCGCATGGGGGTCGTCGTGCTCGCGCCGTGGCTCGGGCTCGCTTGTTCCGCGGGGGGCGAGCCCCCCGACGCGGCCGACGCGCCGCCGCCGATCAGCGACGTGCCCGCCGCCGACGCCGATCTCGCGCGCGCGATCGTCGAGGCCGACATCATCCAGCTCGACGGCGGGCGGCTCTTCGCCATGTCGCTGTCGGGGACGCTCAGCGTCGTCGACGTGTCGCAGCCGGCGCACCTCGCCCTGCTCGGCCAGACGACCTTCGCCGGCCGTCCGTTCGAGATGTACCGCCGCGGCAATTACCTGCTCGCGATGGTGAACGACGCGGCCGGGGGCAGCGCCGCGGTGAGCGTGCTCGACGTCCACGACGCCAAGCACCTCGTGCCGCTGGGCTCGCTCGAGGTCCCGGGCGAGATCGCCGACTCGCGCCTGGTCGGCGACGTGCTGTACCTCGCGACCTACGAGAACGCGGGCTGCCACCACTGCTCGAGCCGGCCGCGCACGCTGGTGACGAGCTTCGACGCGGCCGATCCCACGGCGCTGAAGCAGGTCGATCAGCAGGTGTTCCAGAGCAACGCGCCCGACGGCTACAACCTGCCGTGGGGGATGCACTGGAAGCGCAGCATCGTCGTCACCGGCGAGCGGCTCTACCTCGGCGGCCACGGCGACATCGCGCCCGAGAGCTACGACTACGACGCGCCCGACGAGGGGATCATCGACGTCCTCGACATCACCGATCCGAAGGGCCACCTGGTGCGCGGCGCGCGCCTGGTGGTGGCGGGCGCGATCTTGAGCCGCTGGCAGATCGACGAGAAGGACGGCGTCTTGCGGGTGGTGAGCCAGCGCGGCGCGGGCCGCACCGGCAACGGCATCGGCATGCCGCGGATCGACACCTACCGCGTCGACTCGAGCCAGTCGTTCGCGCCGCTCGGGCACGCGTCGCTGTCGTTGCCGCGCCAGGAGGGGCTGCGCACGGTGCGCTTCGACGGCGACCGCGCCTACGCCATCACCTACAACCAGACCGATCCGCTGTTCACCATCGATCTGTCGAACCCCGCGGCGCCGTCGCAGCGCGGCGAGCTGTTCATGCCCGGGTTCATGTACTACCTCGAGCCGCACGGCGACCGGCTCGTCGGCCTCGGCATCGACCGCGCCGATCCCGGCGGGAGCCTCAACGTGTCGCTGTTCGACGTGAAGAACCTCGCCAAGCCGCGGCTGCTGTCGCGCGTCCCGTTCGGCACCCCGCGGGTGTGGGAGGACTACGAGATCCTCAACGCCGAGGTGGCCGAGGATCAGGACCGCATCCAGAAGGCGTTCCGCGTGCTCGACGACGGCCTGGTGGCGATCCCGTTCTCGAGCCTGAGCGACCCGAGCTGCGCCAACTCGGGCGGCGGCGTTCAGCTCGTCGCCTGGGAGAACGACGCGCTGCAGAAGCGCGCGCTCCTGCCGCTCCCCGGCAACCCGCGCCGCGCGCTCGAACACGGCGGCGAGCTCCTCGCGCTGTCGGACTCGCACGTGCGCTCGTTCTCGCTCGCGCCGGCGAACTTCGCCCAGACCACCGCGACGCTCACGATCGACGTGTGCACCCCGCGCGATCGCACCGGTCTCGTCGGCCGCCGCAGCCGCTACCCGTATTGGGTCGGCTGCGCGACGTCCCCCGGCTCGAAGGCCCCCACCGGCGCGCTCCTCGCCATCGCCGCGCTCGCCGTCGCTCTCGTGCGCGGCCGCCGCCGGTCGTCGAATCGATCGTTGGGTCACGTAGGGCGGGGGCTTGTCCCCCGCCGCGGATCGACGCAGTAGCGGCGGGGGACAAGCCCCCGCCCTACGGAGTAAGGCCGCTCAGTTCTTCTTGGCGAGCATCAGGTGCGGCTTGCCGGTCGAGTCGCGGTAGCCGAAGCGGAACGCCAGCGGCCGCTCCGGCTGGGTCGCCCAGTACGCCTTCATCAGCTTGTCGGCGGCCGGCGGGACCGGGATGTGCGCGCCCTTGTACCAGCCCCACACCTCCTGGTGGAAGCCAGCGTTGGCGACGTCCTTCGGCAGCGGAACGGTCGAGTCCGACACGATGATCGTCATGTGGTCGAGCACGTAGTCGCGCGCCTTGGTGAAGTTGAGGTGCCACAACAGGTAGCTCGCGGCCTTGATCATCCCGGCGACCTGGCCCTTCGCCTCGAGGTGGGCGAGCAGCGAGCCGTCGGCCTTCAGGTGCGCGTTGTCGAGGTTGAAGGCGATGTGGCGGTGCACCTTTACCGGGCCGTCCTGGCCGCGCGGCTTGAAGGCGATCTCGATGTTGCTGAACGACTCGGCGAAGTCGCCGTCGCCCCAGGTGTTGGAGCGGCGCTTGGCGGTGCTCTTGTCGGCGGCGATGTCCTCGGCGGTGACGTAGTGGATGGTGCCGTCCTTCTGCAGCTTGAAGTAGCGGACCGACACCGGCTCCATGTCGTGGATCGCCAGCCCGACCATGAGGAAGGAGAGCTGGTAGGGCACCTCGCCGCTCATCATCTTCTGCAGCGTGTCGCTCTGGCTGAACTCGGCGTCGCCGAGCAGCTCGTCCAGGCGGATGCGCAGGTTGCGCAGCGTCTTCGGCAGCGTCGACGGCGCGAGCGCGCGCACCTTGCGCACGTCGCCGACGAGCTCGAGCGAGATGCTGGTGTACTCGTCGGCGTTCGGGTAGGTCGCGAGCATCGTGGCGTTGTCGCCGCCGGCGAACGGATAGACCACGGTCTTGGGCGCGTCGGCCGGGACGATGCCGGCGAGGAACGGCTTGGCGACCGACAGCCAGCGGCTGCGGAAGCCGTCGATCTTCGGCTGGAGCGCGGCGCAGTGCTCGTCGACCGCTTTCTGCAGCCCGGCCGGCACCTCGGCGTTGCCGCTGCACGCCGCCACGCGGTAGAGCAGGCGCGCGTCCTCGATGAACTCCTGGCCTTCGCGCGGCGCGGCCGGCGGCGGAGGCGGCGGCGGCTCGGCCGACGGCTGGACCGGCGCGCTGCTCGCGAGCGCG
>JACXTT010012295.1_pt1 | contig 11369 bp, 6 predicted proteins | sample 9270951 | NCBI WGS metagenome assembly JACXTT01 (sample SAMN15532306, study PRJNA645909) | rock metagenome | isolation source: weathered quartz diorite | place: Puerto Rico | collected 2017-06-21 | reverse complement strand
CCTGTTGTACTGTCTTCTGGCCTGCAGTTGAAGTTACCGGTAACAGATAAGCCATTATTCAATGACGGGAGAGTTATCAGGGGCAGGGTAGTAGATGAAAAAAAAGAACCGCTGGCCGGCGCTACATTAAGGCTGAAAAAAAGCGGCAGAATATATACATCCGACCTGGATGGATTTTTTGAGATTAAGAATATAAACGAAGACAATCTCATGGTAATCAGTTATACCGGTTATCAACAGCTTACCATACTCTTAGACGAAAAAACTTATTATGATATTACACTAAAGCCTGCTGATAATAGTTTAGATGAACTGGTGGTTAAGGCTTATGGTACCACATCACGCAGACTTAACACCGGTAATATTTCTACGGTCAAAAGCAACGATATTCAGCAACAACCGGTTGTCAATGTTCTGCAGGCCCTGGAAGGGCAGGTTCCAGGGTTGAATATTTCTCAAACAAATGGATTACCCGGATCAAATCCTACCGTTAACATCCGTGGAAGAAGTTCTATCTTAGATTCAAAAGCTATTCCGTTATATGTTATTGATGGTGTTCCTTTCAATGGAGCACCTGTGAACCAGAATGTGAATGGTAGTGCGATATATGCAGGGGCCGCAGGATTAATGTCTCCATTAGCCACACTTAATCCAGGCGATATTGAAAGCGTGGAGGTGTTAAAAGATGCTGATGCAACGGCCATATACGGAAGCAGGGCGGCAAATGGGGTGATCCTCATTACAACCAAAAAAGGCATATCGGGAAAAACAAAATTGAACATTGGTCTAACGATGGGTTCAGGCAGGGTGCCAGGGTATGTGAATCTTATGAATACGCAACAATATCTCGAGATCAGAAGGGAAGCGTATAAGAATGATCCAACCTTAACCCTGACTCCCGCCACAGCACCTGATCTTCTTGTTTGGAATAGCAACACCAATACCGACTGGCAGAAAGCATTAATCGGTGGTAATGCTGCCTCTCTCGATGCCTCTGTAAATCTATCAGGTGGGGAGTCAAGAACACGGTTCCTGGTATCCGGTAACTACCATAAGGAGAACACCGTATTTCCGGGCAACTTCAATTATGAAAGAGGAAACTTCCACGCAAATGTGGAACATTCTTCTTTAGACAGGAAGTTGAATGTGGGCTTCTCTGTTTATATGAGCAAGGAGAAAAACAAAATGCCTACTACGGATTTCACTAACATCGCATTTAACCTTGCTCCTAACTTTCCATTATACGATAGCCTGGGGAAACTATACTGGGGAGGAAGTACCGGCAATCCTTACGCATCGCTTAATGCTGTTTTTGAAAATAATTCAACCAACCTGCTGGCTAATCTGTCATTCAGGTATGCCATCCTGAAAGACCTCTATATAAAGGCAAACTTGGGGTTCAGCAAACTGGAAATGTCGGCTTTACGGCTTATGCCTGCCAGCTCGCAAAATCCTGCTTTCACACCAACTATTACATCGCTTGCAACCAACAACATAACAGAGAGCTTTATTGCCGAACCTCAGGCTGAATACAATAAGATTATCGGTAAAGGAAAATTGAATGTACTCGCTGGCGCTACCTGGCAACATACCTCTAATGAACAACCTTATGCGATCGTATCACAATACACATCAGATGCATTGCTTTATGCTTTAACCGGCGCTTCAAGTATATCAGCAACGAGAGGGTCTAATGAGTCTAAATATATTTCTTTATTTGGACGGATTAATTATAACTGGAACAACAGGTATAATATCAATGCAAGTATTCGTCGCGACGGCTCTTCCAATTTTGGAGAAAATAACCGTTTTGGGAATTTTGGCGCAATAGGAGCAGCATGGATTTTTTCAGAGGAAAACTTTTTGAAAAATATGTCCTCCTGGCTTAGTTATGGGAAGTTGAGGGGTAGTTATGGTACTACCGGAAATGATGCCGGCAAGCCTTATGGCTACCTGTCTTCTTACCAAATATCCAGTGTCCCTTACGGCACAGATGGATCTGCTTCTCCGGCAAGAATTGCCAATAATAATTACAAGTGGGAATCTACCAGGAAGCTGGAACTGGGACTTGATATTGGTTTTCTGAAAGACAGGATATTACTTAACACATCCTGGTATCGTAACAGGAGTAATAACCTGCTGGTGGATTATACCATAAGTGCGCAGGCAGGGTTTACCAGCTATACTACCAATCTCCCGGCTGTCATTGAAAACACCGGATGGGAATTCGACTTATCAACCATTAATATCAAGAACAAAAACTTTTCCTGGACATCGGGTTTTAATCTGTCTCTTCCCAGGAACAAATTGGTTGAATATCCTAATCTAAGTGCATCTTCTAATGTCAGCAATTATGTTATTGATAAGCCACTCAATCTGATTGCGCGATATATATATGCCGGTGTAGATCCTGCAACAGGTGTGGCAACGATAGTAGATGCAAACCATGATGGACGAATCACATTTGGACTTTATGAAAATGGAATGGGCGACAGAAAAATCATTGGAAGTACCGACCCCGACTTTTATGGTGGCTTGCGGAACAGTTTTCATTATAAAAACTTTCAGCTGGATATCCTGATCCAGTATGCGCAAAAACTGGGACAGAGTGAGAATGCCCTGATCACCCAATCAATTGGCGGCCCTTATAATACATGGGTGGGCGTAATGGACAGATGGAAGAATCCCGGCGATATAACCAATATCCCCCGAGCGGGAATAACAGGTACTGCTGTCACTAATTTCATTTTATCGAGGACTTCAGACATAACAAACAGAACGATCAGCTATGCAAAGCTGCGAAGCGTTTCACTTTCGTATAAGCTTCCTAAAAAGCTGCTGAAGGGAATAACGATGGAGAATTGCCAGGTTTATGTTCGGGGACTCAACCTGTTTACATTGACTAATTATAAAGGATATGACCCCGAAACGCAGGGCATCGTCCTTCCAATGCTCAGGTCGGTTTATGCAGGTTTACAAATTACATTTTAAAACTTTAGTCATGAGAATCTTTTCATCCATATCAATCACCTATATATCGCGTGCCCTGATGATTCCTGTACTATTTTGCCTGTCAACAGGATGCAGCAAAATGGTAGAAGTCAACAACCCATCCAATGAACTGTTGTCCACAACTATTTATGGAAACGACAGTACAGCTAAACTTGCTGTAACAGGTATGTACAATGCATTAGTGAATGGCAGTACTTTTGGTAACACGCTCTATACCACTTCACTTCCGGCATTGACAGCTGATGAGTTAGCCTATTATTCAGTTACAACATTCGACGAGTTCTATTACAATAATATATTGGCGGTAAATTCCCTTAATTATACCATATGGCAGGAATCATATAAGATTATTTATTTGGCTAACGCCGTAGTAGAAGGGTGTACAGCAAGCACGGGTATGACTGACGCGTATAAGAAAATTGCAACTGGTGAGGCAAAGTTCATAAGAGCCTATATGCATTTTTATCTCGCCTCTTTATATGGCGATGTGCCTTTGATTACCACTACCGATGTTAGCAAAACCTCTATGATGGCCCGAACGCCCAAGTCGGTAGTATTCGACCAGATTATTGCAGATCTTAAGAGCGCACAGGATCTCTTAGGTAATGACAATATTTCAGCAAGCAGCAAAGTCAGGGTTAATAAATGGATAGCTTCTGCCTTGCTGGCCCGGGTTTATCTTTACACCCAGGATTTTGATGATGCAGAAATTCAGTCAACAGCGGTTTTAAATAATACCAGCTTATACAAACTGTTGGCGTCTACGGACATTGCCAGTGTGTTCCTGGCCAATAGCCAGGAAGCGATCTGGCAATTGTATTCCCTGGGTAACAATGGGTATACGCAGATTGGTGCAACTTTTTTGCCGGGAACGGGAACCACTCCAAAAGTGTCGATCACTCCTGGTTTGTTATCAGCATTTGAAACAGGCGATCTTCGAAAAGCCAATTGGCTGAAAACAATAGCAGTTGCAGGCACCACGTACTATTACCCGTACAAATACAAACAGTACACCATTACAACTGCAACCGAGTACAGTATGGAATTGAGGTTGGCAGAACAATACCTGATAAGAGCCGAAGCGAGGGCAATGAAAAATAATATTGCAGGTGCACAGGCTGATATCAATGCCATCAGGAACAGGGCTGGATTGCTGAATACAACTGCTGCCACCCAATCCGATTTATTAAAAGCTATTTATAAAGAGCGGCAGACAGAACTGTTTACGGAGAAAGGCCATCGATGGTTCGACCTGAAAAGGTGGGGCAAAACAGATGAGGTATTGGGAGCGGTTAAACCCAGTTGGGTTCCATCCGCTGCACTTTATCCTATTCCGCAAACTGCAATAAACAGTAATCCAAACCTTTCGCAAAACCCTAACTACTAACCCAATCACTCATTTAAGAACACTTATTGTCTGGTTGATTCAACCAGGTATGAGCACTATTGTATTAATCTACATTTTAAACAATTTGATTCATCATGAAAAAACTGGCTTTCTATATTATTCTGGCAATTGTTTCGATTCAGTTACACGCACAAAAACCTGCAGAAGCTGCTGCCAGCGACAGCAAGCTGCCTTCTGCAGCAAAATCCGGTTCACCCAAAAAATTCAGTGAAGTCATACCGGCTAATGCCGTTACAAGCTATGGAGCAATAACAGTTCATAAGGTAGATGAAAAATATTATTTCGAAATGCCGGACAGCTTATTGAACAGGGAGTTCCTTGTAGTAACGCGTTTCAGCAAAACGGCCGGCGGCAGAGACCTGTATGGTGGTGAAATTGCCAACCAGCAAACCATCACTTTTGAAAGAGGACCTTCTAACAATGTGTTCCTGCGGGTGGTGACTTTAGTCAGCCAGGCCGACAGCTCCAATGAGATTTACCAGGCAGTGGTCAACTCCAACCTGAATCCTATTGCGGCTGTATTTCCTATTGCCGCATTCAGTAAAGACACTAAAGGAGTAGTTATTGATTTAACCGATTATTTAAAGGGCGATAACCAACCCATATCTATTTCGCCATCGATTAAGAAAAAATATTCGATGTCGGCTCTGGCATCTGACAGGAGTTATATTTCAAAGATCAAGAGTTATCCGATTAACACAGAAATCAGAACAGTAAAAACGTTCAATGCTACCGTACCGGAAATCCATGCACTTGGTACCTCGTCTTTTCCGGCCGCAGTTGCTACGGGCGCTGTTACTTTTGAAATGAATACTTCCATCCTTCTCCTGCCCAAAACACCTATGCAAAAGCGCTTTGCTGATCCAAGGGTTGGGTATTTCGCTGATAGTTATACTGAGTATTCAGATAACCAGGATAGAGTAGATGCTAAAATATTTATTGTAAGATGGAGGCTCGAACCCAAACCAGAAGACCTGGAAAAATACAAGAGAGGCGAGCTTGTAGAACCGGCTAAACCCATTGTCTATTATATAGACCCGGCAACACCCAAAAAATGGGTACCCTACCTGATGGCGGGAATCAATGATTGGCAAAAAGCATTTGAACAGGCAGGGTTTAAAAATGCCATTATGGCAAAAGAATGGCCCGAAGGTGATAGTACGATGAGCCTTGAAGATGCGAGGTATTCGGTATTGCGTTATTTCGCGTCACCTATTCCCAACGCTTATGGCCCGAATGTTCATGATCCCCGGAGCGGCGAAATTCTTGAAAGCCATATCGGATGGTATCATAACGTGATGGAACTTGTGCACGACTGGTACATGGTGCAATGCGCAGCAGTAGACCCACAGGCCAGGAAAATGAAACTTGATGATGCATTAATGGGGCAATTGATCCGTTTTGTTTCTTCTCATGAAATAGGGCATACGCTTGGGCTCCGGCATAATTTCGGTAGCAGTAGTCAGACTCCTGTTGAGAAACTGCGCAACAGGAACTGGCTGGAACAACATGGTCATACGAGTTCAATTATGGACTATGCCAGGTTCAACTATGTAGCCCAGCCTGAAGATAGTATTCCGCAAAGATTATTGTTCCCTCGCATTGGTGAATACGATAAATGGGCCATAAAATGGGGATATCATTATCTCAATATGCCAACTCCTGAAAGCGAAAAACCAGTTACCAACAGGTGGATTGTTGACAGCCTGAAAGCCAACAACAGGTTATGGTTTGGGGGTGAGAATGTACAGGTGAGAGACGCTCGTATTCAAACGGAAGACCTGGGCGATAATGCCATGATTGCCGGAGAATATGGCATCAAAAACCTGCAACGGGTATTGAAAGGATTGCCTGAATGGACGAAAGAAGAAGGTGATTTGTATAAGAACCTCCAACACATGTATCCCCAGGTTGTTAATCAATTCATGCGCTATGTTATGCATGTTATTAAAAATATTAGTGGCGTTTGCGAAACCAGGAAGAGCATAGAACAACCCGGGCTGGTTTATACACCCGTGAGTAAAGCTATGCAGCGGTCAGCCATCGCTTTCATGAATAAAAATGTATTCAATGCACCGGTATGGCTTATGAATGATCAGATTGCCAATAAAATCAACCAGCCGATAAACGGTTTGATTTTTAGTATCATCAGTCAATCTATGAGCAAGCTGCTTCATCGTGAATCTGAAACAATCCTCATGGCGCTTGAAAGCAATGTCAACCGCTTCCCCGGAACAGAGCAGTATACACCGGATGACATGTTGAACGACCTCAAAACGGGTATTTTCTCAGAGTTGTCAACAAAAACAGGTATTTCCTACTACCGGAGAATAGTGCAAAAAGAATATGTAAAAGAGTTATGCCCTTATATCAAATTGTTAATGCTAATTGGAGGTGAGGGAAGCGCCATTTCATTAGATTTTTCAGCATCAGACGTTCCTACGATTGTAAGGGTTCACCTGAAAAAATTAAGAGCAGAAATAGAAGCGGCTATACCCCTGATGCCCAACCAGGAAAGCAAAGATCATTTGAGTGATCTGTCATTCAGAATAAAACAAGCTTTGGAAGCAGACGCGTATAAAAACTAAAAATATGAGAAGGTTTGTAATCATAGTTTTTTTGAGTACCATACTCATCCGGGGATTTGGCCAACAGGATAACCTTCAAATTCATGCCAATATAAAAGGCATGGATCAGGGTTTGAAAGTTTACCTGACAAACTTTCAACGGCTGGTGATAGATTCCACTACAACAGTTAAGAATGGATTCCAATTAAACTCGTACGTTCCGAAAGGAGGGGGCGGTGCTTTTATCATACAAATTGGGAAAAGCCTGGGACTTCCCAATACCCAACTGATTTTATACCTTGAAAAAGGGGCACTCCTGATTTCAGGAGATGGGTCTCTCTTCAATAACGTAACACTTTCGGGGTCAGCCTTTGCCAAAGACCAGAACGATTTCCGGAAAGAAATAGAAGGGAACCGAAGGGTAACAGATGCAACGAATCATGAAATAGAACGAATAAGAAAAGCCGGAGATTCAGTAAGACTAGTAAAAGCGCTCAAAGAGCTGAAGAAACTGGATTCGGTTAATAGGGTCCTTACCGTAAACTGGATGGTTAGTCACAAATCATCGCCGGTAAGTATGTTTTTATTGAGTACCTCTTATTTCCTTGGCGGCATCGACGTACAGAGGTTTTACTTCAACCAACTCCTTCCTGCTGCCAAAAACAATGCGCTTGCTTCAAAAATATCGGAGCAGCTTTTTTCCGACAGCTTAAATGGTATAGGTAGGATGGCTCCACGATATAGTGCAGTAGACACAGAAGGCCACTTGTTTAGCTTAGGATCCATGAAAGGGAAATACATCCTTATCGATTTCTGGGCAAGCTGGTGTCATCCCTGCCGGGAAGAAGCACCTTACTTAAGGAAAGCATCGGAGAAATATGCTAACAGCGATTTTGCCATCGTCAGCATTTCGCTTGATGAAGATAAAGCTGCATGGAAACGGGCAATAGCGCAGGATTCTATGCACTGGTACAATTTGATAGACCCTGCTCATAACCGGAATAACGGGGTATTGCATGGGTTCTATGTACCCTCGATACCTACCAATTTATTGATTGACGCTAAAGGGAAGATCATTGCCAGAAACTTACGTGGCGCAAACCTGGAGAAAACACTGTCTGCCATTTTATAAATTGATCACCTAAATCAAACAAAATGAGAAAAAATACTATCATAACACTGGCAACTTTTGGAATTCTATATTCCATTATTTCCTGCAGAAAGTACAGTGATGAAATCCTGCAGCTTTCGTCTATTAACATTGTTCATGCTACCAATGGGGCCCTGGCTGTTAAGGTGAATTACCAGGGGGGATCTATCTTATACAAAACCTACAATGATTCTATTAACTATGGTGCAAATAAGGTGTATAGTGTGGTTGCCAACGGATCGCCGCTTTCAATTGTGTCAACTTCAGATACAACAACATTCCTTATAAAAGGGAAATATGTTTTCAGTGCCGGAAGTACCTATTCCTTATACCTGGCCGGGCAGTATCCTGCTGCGGTTGACACGGTACTTGCAAAAGATACTATCAACAATTACAACGATAGTTTGATAGGAGTTCGGTTCATCAATCTTTCGCCCAATGCGGGGAATGTTAATGTTTATCTTTCCGGGAACTTAACCCCTGAGTTTGCAAATATCAACTATAAGCAATCGTCCGCTTTTCTGGCTTATGGGGCAAAAAGCAACGTAACCAGTCTTGTGTTCCAGGTGAAAGATCCTGCTACTAATACTGTATTAACAAGCTATACATTATCATCAACCTCAACTCCCAAGCTGGCCGCATCCAGGTTTCATAACATAACTATTGTATTGCGTGGGTTGAAAAACGGTTCTGGCACTACAGCGTTGGGAACATTTGGTGTAGCCAATTTTTAAGATTGTAGTATTTGATTCAAGACGAAATCCGATGTCCACGGGAGTTGTTTTTACTTTTCCCTGAGTGTTAAAACAGGGGGAGACAGCAATGCCATGCTCAGTCTCCCCTATTTATGAAAATAATTGCAAGTGTAACCTCCCCGACAAGTTGTACACTCACCTTTCCTACTATTTTAACGCCGCTAGTCAAGTTAGAGGGTTATTTATACGAATCGATTCGTAGATTTGGTATAAATGATATTTTATGCTCAGGAAATGGGTTTTCGTTCTGGTACTGTTATGGTGCTTGGTAACCAGCCAAAGTAAAGCCTGTACTATTTTCTCTTGTGCTAGAAAGGGTGAAGTATTCGCGGCAGCAAATGAAGATGATTATACTCCTTTTACAAGGGTCTGGTACAACCCACGTACCAAGGATCACTATGGGTCTGTTTGTTTTGGCGGATCAGACATGCAGGTTGCCTCCGCAATGAATGAATACGGATTATTCTTTGATTTTGCAGCTGCCAGTTATGACTTGGGTAACTTAAAACAAAAAAATCCTTACCAGGGATTTCTGATGTGGGACGTATTGGGGAAGTGCAAAAATGTAAAAGAAGCACTGGAAATCATAAGAAAATACGACTACAATTCACCCTCACAAGTATTGCTGGCCGATAAAGAAGGTAATTCTGTGTTGATTAATCCCGAAGGTGTTATTGAGAAGAAAGGTGATTTCCAGGTGAATGCGAACTGTAATCTGATAGATGGAAGCGTATCGTGCAGAAGGCCTGAAATCGTAAACGAAATGTTATCTGCGTCAAAAGAAAACTTTATTGATCTGCATAGGAAAATCCTGGACAAAACACATCAGGAAGGAAACCTGACTACGCTTTATTCTACTGTATGTGATCTGAAACGGGGTATCATCTACGTCTATTTTTTTCATGATTATAATAAAGTGTACAAAATCGAGATAAAAGAAGAGCTTAAAAAAGGTCATCGCATTGAAATGCTTGCCAGCCATTTCCCGGCTTCCTTTGCATACGAGAACTTCTCCAGGAATCATCCGTTGTATCGCAAAGAAGCCATCATGGAAAAAATCAGAAAAGATGGACTGGAGACAACTATTAGTCATTACATTTCTGAGAGTGAAAAAGGGAAAGACAGTATCTTGAATGCAACTTTATCAGAAGTGGCTCTACAGCTTATCAGGTATGCTTGGAATGATCATTCAAACGGCGGAATGTGGGATTATTTCTTCAGTATTAAAAAAGGATATGAAGTAAGCACCTTTAAGAACAAGCAACTAGTTGCTGCTTCTCAACTATTAAAATACCTTATTAACCAGCCATTTGAAAATAAACTGCATAATTTTCTTTATGAAATGTATGCATACGTAAACCTTCTACAAGGAGATAGTGCAACAGCCAAAGCATTCTACCAGAAATCTGTTGCTACACCTAGTGAGACTTATGAGGTCAGTTATGTGAGGGCAAATGAAATGCTTGAACGTATTAATAAATAGTCTCTAAACGTATGTGTAGGAATAAAAATAGAGTTTGGGAACCTGTTTGCAAAAACAAAAGGCCGCAGTAAGCGACCTTTTATAAGTTATTAATTTTCCATCAAAACCGGAATTACTGGATCAATGCGATAGGATTTTGCACGTTCCCGGCATATTAAAGATTATTTCAGTTCTCTTGATTATCGTATATGGATTTTCCCATTTTGGTCCTGCCCCACCTCCCCCAAGCCCCTCAACCACAATATTTGATTGATGATATGAATAACATTATAGGAACGTTTGTGAATGAAAATGACCCTGGTTGGGTTTTAACTTTTTCTACTAATGGAAAATGTTATTGGTATGATGGAGTGGGTACATTGAAAGCAACATATTCTTATACCATTACGAATTCTACACCTCAATGTGGAACTGACGTAGATGTGGATGAGAGCCATGAAACCGATTACCTTCAATTAACAGATGATTCAACTAATTCGACGGATTGCTATGTAATAAATGGCATTAGTACCGTACTTTCAATTCGCCCCGTGGGAGCGGGAGGGTTGGCTATATTTGACAAGCAATAGCTTATTTTATGTATTTTATGATTGAATAAAACAATGTTTATGAATTATCGCTTAACCTTTGCAATTACATTTTTAAGCCTGTTTACTTGTTTCGTAAGCGTGTCAGCCCAACAAGCAAGTATGAAAAAAAATATTATAGGAACATGGCTATCTGACGAAAAAGAGGAAGAAAAATTTGTTTTTAATACTGATGGTACTTGTATTCGATATTCCTCTGTAGGAAATCCTATAAAATACAAATACACTTTCACAAATCAGCTTAAAGATTGTGATCCTAGCAGGAGCGGAGTGGCGGAAGACAGCACTTATTACTTACATTTAATAGATATTAAAGACAAGTATACCTATTGTTATGAAATTAATAGTTTGACCGATAAAATGCTTTCACTTAGTCCTTTTGACAAAGGCCGTGGTATACTATTTTG